>Ga0070708_100005232_pt1 | contig 10273 bp, 8 predicted proteins | sample KBSK5503metaG_FD_65469 | JGI IMG/M metagenome (GOLD analysis project Ga0070708, IMG submission 65469) | Corn, switchgrass and miscanthus rhizosphere microbial communities from Kellogg Biological Station, Michigan, USA - KBS K5-50-3 metaG | ecosystem: Host-associated > Plants > Roots >... | reverse complement strand
ATGAGCCCCTTTTTCGTTGTCACATGGCCCCCAAATCTGACTAGCAGTGACACGTTCAAAAGAATCTCTGGCCCCGATTCTGATGAGAAATTGGTCCCCAATATCATTGACAAATACAATCGTGCTCGAGAAGCACCAAGGTACGCTCTACAAAGGATTCAATTTATTGGTGTTTAGACTAAAGTAGACATTTGGGCAGCCCTCTTTACAAAGGATTGCCCAAGCGGGTAATGTTCTGATAACTTAGAAACAGGAGCATTACTCAGATGAACCTTAACATATTGCAGCGCTTTCGTCACGAGGTCTACGGCTGTTTTGACCGAGCGGCTGACGCCTTGTTCAATAGCGTGGATGCCTTGCTGACGGAGCCACAAGCCCAGTCGTTTCCCGAGTTGTCGCTCTCGCCATGCTTTGAGCGGCGCTGGTGTAGTCTGTACGAAGCCTTTGAAGACGGACGCATTGACCAGGAGCGCTTGCGTCGGGTGTTTGCGCGCTATCTGCTGTGGCCAGGCACCGGAGACCGGATGTGGCTGGGCCTCGATGCCACCAGTATCGAGCGCCCGGAGTCGAAGACCGCGCCCGATCGCACGGTGGTCTACAAGCCGAACCTGCCCGAGAATAGCAAGCCCATCAGCTATGGCTGGCAGTTTTCGACGGTGGTGCTCTTGCCAGCCCAGCCCAGCAGTTGGACCCCAGTGCTGGATCAGCAGCGCATTCGTTCGGACCAAACCAGCGTCCAGGTAGCAGCAGCCCAATTGCGCGAGCTCGCCCCCTTGCTTGGCTGTCGTCCCATCGTGGCAACGGATCGCTGGTACAGTTGCGCGCCGTTTTTGCTCTTGACCGAGGGCTTGCCGTTCGACAAATTGCTGCGCCTCAAACGCAAGCGCGTGTTGTACCGTGCGGCTCCGGCACCCACGGGCAAACGTGGGGCGCCACGCAAAGATGGGGAGCGCTTGAAGTCGGGCAATCCCAGCACGTATGGAGAGGCCACTGGCAGTTGGCAGGGCACCGATAGCAACGGACATGCCGTTGAGGTGACCTGGTGGACCGGCCTGCATCTGCCCAAGGCACGGTCCATCGCGGTGACGGTCATCAGGGTGCTGCGCAAGCTCGCCACCGATCGGCCCCGCGACCCGCGCGAGAGTTGGTTTCTCTGGGACGGATCCTGCGACGCCTGCGTGCCAGAAGTGGCCTTGGGCTACCGGCGGCGCTACGCGCACGAACATGGCTATCGCTTCGAGAAGCAAGCCTTGTTGTGGGCCAAACCCAGGCTGCGTACCCCAGCGCAATTTGAACGCTGGAGCCAGGTCGTCGCCATCGTGCACAATCAGTTGGTGCTGGCGCGTCCACTGGTGCAAGCTGTGCTGCGACCCTGGGAGACGAGCCAGCGGGAAGCTGCTCCACAACAAGTGCGTCGGGCGATGGCTAAAATTGTGGCACAGTTGGGAACGCCTGCTCGCCCTCCCCAACCACGCGGGAAATCGCCAGGGCGACCAAAGGGGACGCTGGTCCGACCTGCGCCACGCTATCAGGTGGTCTACAAGTCCACACCTGGGTCGAAAAAGCGGCGCAAACGAGCTTAAGGGTCTCAAAATCACAGTCATCGTCGATCCATTCCGAACTGTGTTGCTCTTCACATCAGAGTTCGGCTAAGTCCATTTAGTCTAAACGTCAATCAATTTATATGACCCGTTTTAAAGTAATTCACACGGCAAAGGTTTTGACCGAGAGAAACGACATGACGCACATTTCCATCTGGGTGCTTTCTTCGACTCATATTTCTCCTTTCGGCATATTGTTAAGAAGAGATTTCATCGCAAAGATGAACATGAACGGCACAAGCACATGTATTAATAAAGGCGTACATGGTATGGGTGAACATGATTGCACACCAACCTGTGTGCAATCGTTGTCAGCTAGGAAAATTAGGTGGTACACTTTATAAAATATTGTTTCCTACGCAAATGATGTATCCTAGACCAATTTTCAGAGCATCTTGAATATGTTGAGGTTGGTGCTTCAACAAGATGCCATGCCAAATTTTGTGTAGCCGCACATAGCTGAAAAGCCCGGGAGCCAAGTTTGGACTGGCTTTAAGCCTACTCGATTCACGCCATTACACAAAATTTGGTAATGGCATCTTTCAACAATGCTGGCTTAGTCAGGGATTTCATCTTGCAAAACAAACAGTTTCTGGTAAAGTATAGTAACAGAGATGCTATGCCGAATCCTCTGAAAATAGGATCAAACCCCTATTTTCATTGATGGTGGTGTGCCACAGGCACATGAGGATTATTGTGTAATGGTGCATAACAGAAAAGCCCGAAAGCTAGGTCTGGACTGGCTTTAACGCCTTCTCGCTACACACTGTTATACAACAATCGAGATGGCATCGTAACAGACAGAACGTGGTGTATCTTTTGCATACTCGCTTTCTTCATGAATTCTCATACACAGCGGCATGAAAAGATTACACACAGCTTATTCGCTTTCTTGGTAAGTAGAGCGGTCCTCCTTTCAAGATCAGCTTTTCAGGCTCTGACCAACCTTTTCCAAGGAGAAGGAAGCTTGTAAGCTAAGGCAGATTTTGTTACATTGTTAATATCTGTCAGGATAGATATAAAATTGTGCATTATTGATTGTTTTTGCGCACGTTTCTATTCAGAGCGGCGAATGTTTGATACCATCCGAAGATTCGCTTGCTATAGTATTACTTTTCCCATCGGGGAAGGTATGAGTACTAAACGATTATCGTTTAGTACTCATACCTTCCCCGATGGGAAAAGTCAAGTGTTGAGGTGATCAGTTTTTTGATAAAAACGTCATTATTGTGATCAAATCTAGATGGACCAAGGCTACCAGCCGGATAGAATGAGGAAGTATAGCATGGCGTTATCAGATCAATTACGAAAGCATCGTCTCAAACAAGGACTCAGTATAGCGGAACTAGCTCGTCGCTCCAAAGTTTCCAAAGGGTATCTTAGCCAGCTGGAGAATAATGTGAATGGTGTGCGTCCATCTGCAGACGCTCTCTATAAAATTGCTTTTGCACTAGGTACCACCGTAAGCGAATTACTAGAGAAGCAGGTAGGAAAGGGCGATGACGAACTTACGGAAATTCCTGTTGAACTACGGGCGTTTGCCATAACAGAGCAACTCCCAGATGAAGAAATTAAGATGTTGGCCCGGATAGAATATCGTGGGAAGCGTCCATTAACAGCTGATGATTGGAGGTTCCTTTACGAAGCAATCAAACGCAGTGTTAGATCGGCTGGTGAGCACCACACTGATCCGAATACAATTCCCGACAAGCTACAGACATGATAGCCTTTCAAATAAGAGTAACGTATCCAGCCCTTTTTATGGTTTGTCAACATTTGAATAACCTTCTCGGCCTCATCTCTCCCCTCATCGAGCATCCGGGTGTAAGAGAGTGGTACAAGAGAACCGGCGTAACGACCGGCTCTCGGAAGCCTTTATGTGAAACAGGGTAGGGATCTTCTCGCCATTCATCCACAGAGAGCAGCAGTGACGCCAATGTCATTTATCAATTAAAAATTACCGTTTCCCAGATAATTTGCCACGATGCCAGGCGCTCTCAGAGGATTGCCTCTCTCGCATAATTTGGCGTGACATCCTTTTCTTCTTTCCACTCTGATTTTCCTCATCTTTTTGGCTCTCTTTTATGTTTCCACGCCAAGATATGTGTTGGAAGCGCCATACTACCTGGCAGAGAATGAAGCCGCCTCTCGCCTCCGAATCCTTCGACCGCGCGGATCGCGAACGCCAAGGTATGAGAGAAAATTGACGTATTTGTGCGGGTGTTGAATGAAATCGAGGCACTTTAAGTATGCCCGCTTGCTTACAATCTCTTTCACTCTGCTAGGGCTCTTTCTTCGCAGACTGACCGTCTGCTCAACAACTCGCCAAGGCGCGTGCAAAAAAGACCACATCACTTTCAAACGTCACTGAAGTCAGGGAGTTCGTAACGCGTTTCGTAACGCTTTCGTAACGCTTTCAGGACGATCACATGGTAAGATGGGAGTATCTCTAGGAAGAGAGGAGCGGATGAGGGTGCCTTTCTTCAAACAAGAGAACGAAGAAGCTGCCTGGCATCTCATGAGCGTCAGTAGAACCATTCACAACAGGATCAAGACAGCAACAGGGAGTGCGCGAATGAAGGGGTTTGCCCACAGTTGGAACAGAAAGTTGGAATAGCAACCTGGCCCGAAAGGGCTAAGAGGTCTTTCTATCCCGAAAATCTTCTTCGAGAAAGAAGATGAGAACTTGACTGAAAGGCGAGCAGATGATGGACGAAGGCGGTGGGGAATCATGCCCTCCAGTTTGCCGCTTGGTTCGATCCTTGAGCCCAATGGTCTGCCATCCGGTTTGATTCGTTATCGCCTGTACCACGAATGCTCCCGCAAACCAAAATCGACCTCGATATATCCCAGCTTTTGATAGACCCTTTTTGTCATCTGTGAAGGCCAGATCCAGGTATCGGCATAGCCCAGGTTCCGGATCTGCTGCATCAACGTATGCGTGATTGCCCTCCCAAACCTTTGATGGCGGAAAGCTGGCGGTGTCGAGACATCATAGATCGTTGCACCCCCCCGGCATCCAACAGCGTGCCAGAAGTCACCGGCGTATCATCCGCATACCCGATGTAGTGCAGCGAAAAGGCGTCCGGCCCATACCCATGCCGTGCATAGACGTCGTAGAACATCGCCAGCTCTGAGCCAAAGCCCATCTCCGAGACGCAAACCCACTCCGAGAGCATCTGATCGTTGCGGACCTGTTCGATACGAAAATGGTCCGGCATGGTGGGGGCAGCACACAGGGATGTCAGATCGGTCCACAGCCAGTTGCCGCCCAGCCCGCCCGGGATCCCACGGGCTTCCAATCGTTTCCCAAGGTCGGCAGGTTGGTCGTCTGGAAACACCAACCAATCGATATGATCAGTGTACAGACCGATCTGTTCGAGCATGGCGCTTATCTGCTCCTCTATGCGGCAAGCCTCCAAGCGTGTTCGCAGGATGTAGTTGCCAGGGGCCGGTTTGTTGCTCACGAACCAGAACGACTCTGCATCATACAGCGTCATGCCGGGCAGCCCCGCAAACAGGCGCATGTACGCCATCAGGTTTTCCTGTATTTGGCGAGGCTTCTCCGTGCCTGAGAAATCCAATGGTGACAACATGAGAAGCCTTCCTTTCGATCAATCAAGTTGTTCTCTGAATCAGAGGAGTTCAGATTCTATTCTCAAGCACATCACTGCTTTCTTCATAACGGCAAACTGGAGGGGCCCTTGGACACATGTGGTGTGCTTGCTTGCTCGGCTGAGAAGTTTCTCTTGTGGTAGCATGCTCTCTGTAAAATCCCAATGAGTCATCTGGACAAACCCCGTCAGATGAGAGGCGAGAACGCTGGGCAGTGAGCATGGCACCACTCGCTTGCCAACGCTCACCCCACTGGAAGCGCGAGGAGAGCACTTGAGAACGCAGGTTGCTCCACGTTTCCTAGGGTGGGATCTCCTTCCTCTTCAAAGCGTGGGGAAAGAGACGAGGTGGATCCCTACGTCTCGGTGTCGGGGTTCCCTGGGTGTTCGTCGGTGCGCAACCACAGGGAGATGTGTGTCGGTTGCATCGTCTCCTGCACCACGGCCAACAACTGCTCCCTGAGCTGATCCAGGTCCACCTGATTCCGCAATGTCGTACTGAAAGCTGCTACGATCTTGGTCGCGTCATACTTGTGACGATAAAAGCGCCGGTCAATGAGCCGCTGGATGCGCCGACGGAGCGGCAGGAAGAGGGCCCAGATGGCTAATGTGGAGAGCACGATGGTCACGCTGTTATCCTGACGGATCAGGCCACGCAGCAGCCCTTGCAACCCAATCACCAAACCAATATACAGTGTCGTCAGGATGACCGTGAGCACAGCATAGACCAGCGTGCGGTTGATGAGCACATCAACGTCCCACAGCCGGGAGCGCAGCATGGCGAACCCAAAGGAGAGCGGAATCAAGAGCAATAGGAGGTCTTGAACGGCTGCGTAAGCTGGGAGAAAGAGTGACCCAGGCGAAGTGGCCCCTGGGAACAGCAGATACAGCACCATCCCGAGAACCATGTACGTGATCGGCACCGCGAGACCGAAGACCACCCATTTGGTCTGTTGGCGCTCAAGTGGACTGGACACCCGTCGGTAGCGGTGCAGTTGAGCGACCACCAGGAGTGGCACCCCGCTGACAAACACGAGAAAGCCAAGCGACACAGCCGAGATATGGAGTGCGGCGAGTGCTGGGAAGAAAATGAAAGGGACCTGAACGGCGAGGAACGCAACGAAGGGCCAACGCATCCACCGGGGCACACATTGCCCGGTGGGAAACAGGGAGAGGACGAGCAGGAACAAGGCCACAAAAAGGAAGCTCTGGAATTGGTTCGGCAGCTGCCAGGGAGAGGGACTCGCCGACACGTTGAACATCACCTCGAGAGGGCCAAGAGCCACCAGCAGCAGCGCCACGATGAGCGCCATTGGGTCGTCAGATCTTCGCCAGACAATCAGAGTACTGACCCCCAAACACACCACCAGGGTGGCAAGCGTGAGCGTGACTGTGAACGCGGTGTACACACCTGGAAAGAGGCCCATCCCTGTGAGCGCCTCTGCTTGTTCAGGGGTGAGTTGCGAGTAACCGCATGCTGATCGAGCACAGGGCGTTTGTAATTGAGCCAGGTACACCGGGAGGCTGGCGAAGATAACCACCAGGGTCGCAATGACCAGGACGCCCCACAGACTTCGGGCGAGCAGGAGCCAGCGGCCCTGCAAGCGCGTCTCACGTGCAGAGGAAGGAACGCGTCTTGATGTTCGTTGATGCATGTTGACCACCCATCTTTACGATCCTTCTGAGAGGCCCTTCTTTTTGCTCACCCTATTCCGGGGCCTCGCGCATGAACGTCCCCCTACTGTGCAATAGTAGCTCACCACCTGATACCGGTCGGTGAGGTCACGCTCCGTTCTGCCGTCTGTCTCGCGGTTGGGTGTTTCAAGAGCAGTCAGCGCACTTCTGATGAGGCCACACCTGCTCCACTTTCGAGCAAATCCTTCAGATTGCCGAAGTCTGCTTCCACCGATCGTCTGAGGCTGCGAGCAATCAAGGGTTCCGCCAGGGCAAAGACTCCTCCAGGGTGCATCTCGAACACGATGGTCACTTTGGTGCCCTCTGATGTCGACTCGAAGATCCGTGAGACAGTAAAGGGCAGAGGGCCCGAGGTACTTTGAAAGGTATGTTTCGCCGGTGGTTCGCACTCCACTACCTCGCTCGTTCCCTCCAGCTTGCGGCCCAGGAAGGTGCGCACGAACGTGATCTGCGTGCCTTTCCGCGCCGGGCCCTCGGGCGTTTGCCTCACTTCCACTATTCCATTTTGCCATCGTGCGGAATTCCTGAAGTCATTGACATAGGCAAAGACTTCCTCGATGGGGCGGGAGATGATGATGCTTGTTTCTACTTGAATCATGGAAAGAGTTCCTCTCGCTTTCTTCATGATGGCTCGCTTGCTCGATGTTGAGCCAGCCAGGAACTGCAAACGGGCCTCTTGGCCTTGTTCCTGAGGAGAGTATAGCTGACGCCTGGTGTTTCCACCACGAAGAAACGCACAGCTTTCCCACAGCTTTCCCACAGCTTTCTCGTCCGGCAGTTTCTATGCTATACTGTGCAGGTGACGACTAATCTGCTCTCGATGAGCGCAAGAAGCCTCCGGAGACCATGATGACCGAGGACACCAGTTTTGGCACCTTGCTCAAGCGCTATCGCCAAGCAGCGGGATTCTCCCAGGAAGCCCTGGCGGCTCGTGCCGAGCTTTCCGCACGAACGATTTCCGACCTGGAGCGCGGCCTCAATCGCGCGCCGCGCTATGATACCCTGGAACTGCTGATGAGCGCACTCTCCCTCTCTGAGCAACAGCAAGCCTTGCTGCGTGCCGCGGCTCATCCAGAACCGACGCCCGCGCGCGATCCGGCTCAGTTCACGTCCTCTCTCGACGCGCTCCCTCTCGCGCCTCCACTGGTTGGACGCGCAGAGGAACGCGCCCGTGCGCTCGCGCTCTTGCGTCGCCCGGATGTACGCTTGTTCACGATTACCGGGCCAGGTGGGGTGGGCAAGACACGACTGGGGGTTCAGATTGCTCAAGACCTGGTTTCGGACTTTCCCGATGGCGTGGCGTATGTGCCGCTGGCTTCGATCCACGACGCGACGCTTGTGCCAGAGGTGATTGGGCAACGCCTGCACTTGAGCGAGCAGGTGGACACGCCCATGGTTGAGCAGGTTCGCGCCTTCTTGCAGCCCAGACAGTTCCTGCTCGTCCTGGACAATTTTGAACACCTCCTGGAGGCAGCGCCGGGCATTGCGGATTGGCTGATCGGCTGCCCTCGTCTGCGGGTCCTGGTGACCAGCCGGGCACCTCTGCGGTTGAGCATGGAACACGTGTTTCCGCTGGCTCCCCTCGCTCTCTCCGATGCGATCATGCTCTTCCGTGAACGCGCACAGGCAGTTCGACCAGGGAGAGCTTACGCAGAAACGACCACCGCTGCCATTTGTGAGCAGGTCGATCGCCTCCCCTTAGCCATCGAGTTAGCCGCCATACAAGTCCGCCTGCTGTCCTTGACGGACCTGTTGGAGCGGCTGTCCAATCGTTTGACGCTCTTACGCGGAGGCGCCAGAGATCGAGAGCCGCGGCAGCAGACGATGCGGGACACCATCGCCTGGTCGTATTCTCTCTTGACTCCAGCGCAACAACGCTGTTTTCGGCAGCTTGCGGTCTTTGTAGGTGGTTGGCGACTTCCAGCGGCGGAGGCAGTATGCTGGGCCGAAGATGAGACCACACCAGATGAGGTCCTCCTGCAGCTTGCGGCGCTGGTGGATGCCAGCCTGGTGTACGTGGAGATGCCAGACGAGCGTGCCTCGCGCTTTGGGATGTTAGAGCTGATTCGAGCGTATGCACTGGACCAACTGCGCGCGGCAGGAGAGGAGGAGGTGTGTCGGCGGCGTCACGCTGCCTACTATGCCCAGCTGGGAGAGTCCGTCGCGCCTTTCGGGCCAGGTCAGGGAGTGGGCGAGACACGGCTGGGACAAGACTTTCCCAATGCCCGCGCGGCCTTACAGTGGGCAGAAGAGCGGCAGGAGGCGACCCTGGGACTGCGGCTGGCCCGCGCGTTTGGGGAGATGTGGTTCAGCCAGGGGTACCTGCGTGAGGCGGAAGTGTGGCTCGAACGGATGCTGGCCCTGGACTGGCAGGTTGGGGTGCAGGAAGCATTGCCTGTAATTCGTGCGGAAGCGTTCTACACTCTGGGAGAAGTGCTGCTGGGTCTCGGGAAGGTCGAACGAGCTGAAGCACTGGCGACCGAAACCCTGGAACGCGCCCGGCAGTACGCGGACCAAAGCGGCACGAGCCTCGCCTGGAGTATGCTGGGAATGGTCGCCAGGGCACGGGGGAAGCTGGATGAGGCCGCAGCCTTTTTCACTGCAAGCGACACGCATGCTCGGCTGACAGAACACCTGAGTATCAAGGGCATGGCCTTGCGCAATCGTGCGGAACTGGCCTGGATCCAGGGAGACCTGGCACAAGCCACCCGGCTTTCCGAAGAGGGGCTGCTGCTGGCACAATCTGCGGGGATTACCTTCGTGGTCGCCGCGCAGGCCACCACGCTTGGCCATCTGGCCCGTCAGCAGGGAAACTATGCTCTGGCGAAAACACGCTACCGAGAAGCCCTGGTGCTCTACCGCACGTTTGGCAGCCCCACTCACCGGGCCTCGTGTCTGGAGGGTCTGGCTGCCACGCTCTGTGCAGAAGGATGCTACAAGCCAGCGACCCGTTTGTGTGCTGCGGCAGCAGCGCTCCGTGAGCAGGCCCAAACGCCGAGGCTTGCAGCCGAGCGTGAAGCCTTCGAGCAAACCATTGCCAGTGCACAAGCTGCGCTGGACGAAGCGACCTTTCAAGCGGAGTGGGGCACCGGGTCGGCATACACGCCGGAAGCAGCCATTGACGATGCGCTGGGATCATCAGGCACAGCAAGGTGAAGCGGAGTGGGGAACCGAGGTCGAGTTGACACCGACGTTTTCGCTGCTGCATGCTGAGCAATGTGGCCTCGCGCATGAGATCAAGCACCCCAGCACGTTGGTAAGTACTGCAGCATTTTCTTGCTCAGCTAGGTAACCTCGTTGCGCAACCCGTGAGTGTCTGGGTTCCCTGGGTATTCGTCGGTGCGCAACCACAGGGAGACGTGT
>Ga0070708_100005229_pt1 | contig 10276 bp, 12 predicted proteins | sample KBSK5503metaG_FD_65469 | JGI IMG/M metagenome (GOLD analysis project Ga0070708, IMG submission 65469) | Corn, switchgrass and miscanthus rhizosphere microbial communities from Kellogg Biological Station, Michigan, USA - KBS K5-50-3 metaG | ecosystem: Host-associated > Plants > Roots >... | reverse complement strand
TATGTGCGTCGCCTATCACTCTTAGACGTCGCCGACGCATTCAGTCGGCCTTCCCTGAACGAGCGATTCCCGCGACGAACAGCGACTACGTGCGTCCGTTCGCTCCAAATATTCGTCAAATGTGAACGCATCAAGCTGACCACCACGAACCTTTCGGCAGGCGCGCTAATCGAACCGGTGCTGTCGAAGGTCTTCTTAGTGAAAGCACCATGGACTGCCAGGTCATGAACCCGACGAGCTGGGCCGATGCCGCAGAAAGCGCCTATCCGCGCGTGTACCGCGCGCTTATCGCGATGGGTGCTTCTCCGCCGGACGCTGCGGATGCGCTTCAGGACGCGTTCGAGCGTGCATTGAAACTTGCGCGAACGAATCGGGAGATCGTCCAACGTCCTGGGGCATGGCTGTTCGTGGTGGCGTCGCGGCGATGGCGAACACAACGCTGGCGCAGTCGTCTCTTCGTGCCGTTTGATCATCTCCGCACGCAGCCCACGGTCCCGGCCCCCGGCGAAAACGCGGCGCTCCTGATCGGTGAGCTCCGACGCCTGCCCGAGCGCGAGCGCGCCGTCATCGTGGCTCGATACATCGTCGGGCTCTCGCAGCGGGAGACCGCCGAGGCGTTGGGCATCGCGGTCGGGACAGTCGCAGCGACGACCGTCCACGCCACAAGAAAGTTGAGGGAACGCATCGATGAACGAGACCAACGACCTCGATCCGACGCTTCAACAGTTCGCTAATCGGGCGGTCGCCGAGATTGCGGTGCCGTCGCTGCGGCATGGCTTCGCAGGGAGCGGCGGGTCGTCCCGACCGCGTCTCGCTGTCACCCTCATCGCTATGGCGGTCGCTCTCTTCTTGTTCGGCTCAGGCTTTGCGGTCGCGACCGGACTTCTGAGCGAGGTCTTCAAGATCGGCAATTTGTCCGCGGCGGGCAGCCGTGCCGTGACCCTCGATGACGCGCGCATAGCCCACTTGCCGCTACCAGCGTCGGATCAGCTTCCGGGTGGTTGGAAGATCGGCCAGGTCCAGCTCACGATGACCGAGACCTATCGATCAGTCGATCTGCAGTACCGACGGCCGGGATCCCGCGGAATGGGAATTGGCGTGTGGTCAGAGGGCATCACCGTGAACCCCACCGTGGAGCGCATGGAAATCGTGGACGTCTCGGGCGTCGCGGTCCAGATGGGCACCGGCGGCGACCAACGCACAGCTCGATTCACCGACCAGGGTGCGACCGTGATCATCCGCGGCTTCGCGAGCGAGATCCCGCCGGAGGAGCTGCGTGCACTGGTGACGGCGTGGCTCGCGCAAGCGCGATAGCGTGCTCAACTGCCTGAGCAACAGAAGGCGACGGATTTCTCGTTAGCTCGCGAGCCGCAGCCATCCGCGCACGTCCCGAACGAGTCGACCTGTTTCAACATCGGGGACGTAGAGTCCCACGTCTCTTGCGATCCTCTCCGCGACCGAGCCCGCGGTAACAATCGGTAGGTGTTCCCACATTTGAGCGTCGCGTGGTAGACGTTGCGGCTTGAGGGAGCCTCTGGCGGCTCACTCCCGATTAGCCGGTTTCTAGCCAGTCAAAACGGATCCCGGGTCTGCCCAGACTAGAGTCGGCCGTCTTCGGATCACTAGGTGCGCGTCGCCGCGCCAAAACCGATGCGCCTTGTGAAGGCGACCGCCAAGGCAGCAAAGAGGTAGATCGCTGCGAAGAGTGGATAAGGCCAGAGCGGGCCTGGACCTGTTCGGTCGAAGGCTGGGTCCCCCATACCGAAAGAGCAGATCCGGACCAGATTCGGCTCCCATCTCGGGCCCATGGCAAACGCGCAGCTCGTCCACGGAAGCGACGCGAAATAAGCTCCACCAAGGAGTAGGACGACGAGACTCGCGCGAAGGAAACCCTGACTCGTAAGTTGCGCCCAGATCCAATCATTTTGCACTGTGGTTCGTTGTGGACGGACCAATCGATCCAGCGACCTTTGGCAGCTTCAGGCGCTGAACATGCCGCGGCCCGGCCGCCCCTCGGTTTAACACCTTCCCGCGAGGTCGTTCTCTCGGATTCTGCTGACCGTGACCTCCGCCTCGTCGATCGCCGCTAAGGACAGTCGCTGTTTGGTCGAAGGCTGAGCGTCCGCTGGCTGTCGGCATTCCCGGCTGCCTCTGTGATCGTCAACGTGCGGGCGTCCTTCGTCCAGATCGCGACGCCTAACGCCGAGCCGCAGAGCGTCCAGTTCTGGTCCGTGAGCGTAGGCGCGAGCGTCGCGCGCGTCTCTGGAGCTGAGCCACAGTCAATCCGCCAGACAACCTCATCTCGCTTTTGATCAGGCGAGGGGTCTCCGACATACCTACAGGTCTGCGGAAGCGAGAAGCCGGTCGGCACGAGGGCCGAGCGCGGCAGGTAGCCGGCTTCTCCGGGCTGCACCCATCCAGCAAATCCGGCCATCGGCGCTCCGGGTCTCATACGCACGCACACGTATGAACCGGTCGGCGGAGCGTCATCGGGAAGGCCGACCAGCGTGCCGTGCGTTACGCCGAGCGCGGCGCTCGTAACGGGTGCGATGACCGTGCCGCCCATGCCCTCGCCCGGCCTGGTGAGCTTCCCAGCAAGCAGTCCGCAAGCCACGTTGTTGTCCACGACGGCGGGTCGGGGAACGCGCAGCTCAGGCGCGGTCTGCCACGATGAATCGCGCGAGGCGTTCGCAGGCATCGCGACCATGTAGCTGGCGCGCCCGATGCGCACGAAGAACGCGCTATTCGCGATCGGCCAAACGAGCAGATCCGTCGCCGGCGCGCGAAGGCCGGTGGGAAGGCCGCCGGTGCCACTCATGATCCACACGTCCTGACCGACCGTGGCTAGGAGGATGTATGTTGACGCCGAGAGCACGGCATCCAACGGAACGAGGGGAAACGGGCGGTCGCCCCCGGCGACCGCGTCGAGCGTGCGCGGCTTGGCAGCCACGTCTTTCAGGATCAGCTCGTGCGCTCCGTACCACGGCACCTCGTCCGGCCCGCTGCACCACGGCTCACGCAGTCGCCACGCGGGGCGGAGCGCCTGCGGGAGCTCCGCGACCTTTCCGTTCGCGATCGTCCACCACGCGAGTGGGTCAGCCGCGCACAGCAGGATGACCGCGTTGTCGGGTGAGACCGCCGACGGAGTGACGACCCGCCCGCGAGTCGAGCTCGGCGCCATGAGCTCCGTGCGCACTCCGTTGAGCGTGACGCGCCCGAACGCATCGCCGTCGCGATACAGCAGGCCACCCTGTGCGTCCCAGCCGAGCAAGGCGATCGGCTGCTGGACATCTTGCGGCATCGAGCTCGTCACGAGCGTGCGCGGCGTGCCGCCCGAGCGCGGCGCGACCCAGATCTCGCGAATGCGGTTGCCCACGCAGCAGCCCTCTTGATGCTCGGCCGCGATCCACTTGCCATCGGGTGAGAGACTCGGATTCGCGTAATCGAGTCCGGTCTCGAGCACAACGCCGTCCACTGAAACGATCCCGAGAGGTCCCGCCCGCTGCCCGGCCGCGAGCTCGACGAATACGCCTGACGAGTCCGGCAGCCACTGCATCTGACCACTTGCGCGGTCATCCGGTATCTGCCGGAGCGGCCTGCCGTCGACCGACTCGAAGACGAACGCGTTCGTCGGACCGCCCCTCCCGCCCTGGAACTTGGAGGCAAGCGTCGTTCCGTCAGGCGACAGGAGCGGGAAGTCCCCAGCCGTCCCGAGGGGACGAGCGACTCCGGGTGCGGGCGCGGTCGTCGCCGTCGTGCCGGGTCGCGTGGCGCTGACCCGCGTCTCCTCGCTCGCGCTCGGCTGCGGCGTCGGTGATGGCACCGAAGCGACGTTCGTGCAGGCCGAGAAGGAAAGCGCCGCGAGCACGAGTGCAGGGGCACGCACGCCATACATCATCCGATGCAGGAGCACGGCGGGCGTCCGACTCCTACGGGCGGAACTCGTACGACGTCCGTACGTGTCTCGGGCCGCCCTCTTGGTGCGCTCGCCAGTCATCACAGCGCGCGCTGGATAGTCGTCCAGCACCATTCCGTGTTCGCGCTGGGGGTTATCGAATCATTTATGAAGTCGGCGACTCCGCTCGGGTCGTAGTCATAACGCGCATCTGTCACCGCCGTGAGGTGTACCGGAAGTTGCGGTAGCGCAATGATTCCCGCCTGGCGTGATTTCGCGATCTCGCGCATCGGAGGCGTTTGATGCGAACCGCTCAACCCGAATCCGATGTAGGTATCGAGTACCCAAGAAGAATCATGACGCGTTCGCGCGTGTCGACTCGGAGCTCGCCGGTACCTTCAATATGCACGGGATCCTGCGGTCGAGTTCTACGCGCTGGGTCCTGCCAAGATCTCAAGGGCTTCACGAGCGTCGCGGTGACCCTCACCGCGGGTCCGGACGACGAGGTGTAGACGAGAAACGCCGCGAGGTGTGCGAGACGTTCGTGGGGCTACACGACGATTGCATGTCGACGCAGTAACAGATCGACAACTTTCGTCAGGGCTAAATTCTTGAGCGTCATTACGGCGTATGGTCGAGGGACAAGGGCGGCGGTCGTGCACCTCCGCGCGAGGGATCCGTGCCGAAGATGCGTGTGCTCGTCGTCGAGGACGATGACGACACGAGGCGACTGATCGAGCAGGAACTCGGTGAGGCCGGCTACGAGGTCATACCCGCTCTCGATGGCCGACACGCGCTCCGACTGATGCATACGGCGCGGCCCAGAGTGCTGCTCGTCGATCTTGGCCTACCGCTGATGAGCGGTGACGAGTTCGTGCGCCGCTGGAGAGCATCCGGTGACGCAAACGACGCGACTGTCGTGATCGTGAGTGGGAGTGAGAACGCGCTCGACATAGCCGAAAGTCTCGGGATCAGAACGGTCATTCCCAAGCCTTTTCGAATCGAGGACTTGGTCGCGACAGTCGCGCAGTGCGTCTATCGCTCCAGCGGGGCCTGAGGGCGATTAGGTGCTGGCGGCGCGCTGTCGCTTCGACGTACGCGTGTCCGTATCGCCGAGGTGTCAGTCGATCGCGTTTACGGTCCGCTGACCGGTTTCGGCTTGCTCGCCGCAAGACACCTCACCTAGAAATTGGGCGACGGGAGTCAACGGATGAGAAGACTGCTCGAGATCGTCACCCCCGGGCAGGGCTCCCTCACGTTTTGAGCGACAAAAGGAGCACCCGCATGGGTGCTCCTTCTTCGTTGGCGCGTTAAGCGCTAGCTCTTCGTGGGTGCGATGCCGAGCTGCTGCATCAGCCCCGCGAGGTCGAAGTAAGCGCGCTCGCGCTGGATCTTGCCGTTACGGAACCAGTTGACGATGGCCATGCTGAGATCGACGCGCTTGCCGGTCGGTGCGGTGATGCCCATAGCTCCGGCGAGCGGTCCTGTGTGCGTGCCGCGGAAAGTGACCTCCGTAAGGACCTGGTCACCCTCTGTGAGCTGATTCGTCACATCGGCCTTGGCGTCCGGGAATGCGGTGTGCCAGACCTTGAGCTGGGCCAGGATCTGCGGCTTGCCCTTGTACTTACCCGTCGGGTCTGAGACTTCAGCGTCGTCGGCGTACAGGGCGACCGATTCGTCGAGCGCGCCCTTAGTGAATGAGACGATCGAGTCCTTGACCGCCGCGCTGTTGCTCACGTAGGTCTTCTTGTCTTGTAGGGTCACTGCCATTGGATAGTCCTTCTTTCTCCGTCAACCGTACGCGCAATGCTTGCAAATAACAAGGAATATCCAATAAGGTAAGCATTTGATGGCAAATCAGCGCCGAACCCCGAAGCGACAAACCGTCGAATACGACCCGGTCGAGCGCTCGCTCGCCCTCGTCGGCCTCAAGTGGAGCCTGCTCATCGTCCGCGACCTCCTCAACGGTCCGCGGCGATTCACGGAGATCGAGCGGTCGCTGCGGCGAGCAAACCCGAAGATGATCACGATGCGGCTCAGGGAACTCGAGCAGGCGGGTCTCGTATCGCGCACGGTCTACGCCGAAGTCCCACCTCGAGTGGAGTACGCGCTGACCCAGCGAGGGCGCGCGCTGCGGGCGGTGATCGATGCGCTGCGGGAGTGGGGGAGGAAGCCTACCCCGTAGCCGGCGCGGTGCCAGGCTGAAGCTGGTCAAATACGGACGCGGCCTCTTCGATGATCGAGCCCGACACATCGTTCGAGAGCGTGTATCGGACGACGTTGCCCTTGCGCGCCGCGACGATAGCGCCGACATCGCGCAGCACTCTGAGGTGCTGGCTCGTGGCGGAGCGGTTGCGGCCGATGACGTGGGCGAGATCACTTGCGGCGAGCGTCGTGTCGCGGAGTGCGCGCACGATCTTGATGCGGCTTGGGTCGCAGATCGCATCGAGCAGCGTGCGCATCCGCTTTTCATTGCGCGGCGTGAGCATCTGCTGCTCGGCCGCCACCACGGCAACGGGATCGATCGGTCTGGGAATGTCGCTTGGCATGATCCCTCCTACGTCTCAGGCTGCTGCGACGAAGCGGTAGCCGAGACCGAGGACCGTTTCGATGTAGCGAGGGCGCTGGGCGTCGTCTCGGAGCTTCCGGCGCAGGCTGCTGAGGTGGCGCGCGAAAGTGTTGTTTCGGACCTCGGTGTTGGTTCGCCCCAGCGCCTCCGCAATCTCGCGATAGCTGACCACGGCACCGGCCCTCGCGGCGAGGGTGTACAGGAGGACGTGCTCATCCGGGGAAAGCCGTATCTCGCGAGTCCCCTGACGGATGCGCTGGTGCAGAGCATCGATTTCAAGATCGGCAACCCTCAGGGGAGCCACGTGGCGACTACGCGGGATTCGGTTGCGTGGCAACGCGACCAGCATCGGCCCCTCGCGACCAGATCGCATGACGAACTGGTAATGCCGGTGCCCGAGGCTCCTCCGTAAAGGTTCATTCGACCGCTCTCCTTACTTGCGTGGCGGACGTACTGGCGGGCGCCCATCTATTTCGCGACAGGGAGCGCAAACGCGAACACGCTGCCGGCCTCCGAACTGGCCTCGAGCCAAAGCCGCCCAGCGTGACGCTTCGCGAGCTGTTGGCTGATATGCAGACCAAGTCCGGTGCCCGACACGTGGGAGGTCCTCGACGTTCGGTAGAACGGTGTGAAAAGCCTGGCGCGCTCATCGTCCGGCACGCCGATCCCGTGATCGGCCACTCGCAGGTTCGCCTCCGCATCGTGCACCACGAGTGAGATCTCGATCGGAGAATCTTCGGGGCTGTACTTGCGCGCGTTGTCCAAGAGGTTGTCCAAGATCTGCGCGATTCGCTCAGGATCTCCGCGCACGACCACGCCGCCGTGCGGGCGGTCGAAGCTGATGCGCCCCGTCTTCCCGTGCTCGTGCCTGGCCATCGCTTCGGCGACAGCGGCGACGAGATCGAAAGCCACGACCGCTAGGCTGAGCGTGTTCGACGAAAGTCGCGCCTGGATGAGCAGCTCGGAGATCAAACGCGTCATCCGGTCCATCTGCGCGATGGCGCTGTCGATCGCGCCCCGCTCGCGCGCCGGATCTTGTCCGATATAGCGACGGGCCAGTTGGGCCTGGCCCCTCATGACGGTGAGCGGCGCGCGCAGCTCGTGGACCACCGTGCCGAAGAGGTCAGTCGCGGGCCAGTCGGCGACAAGCTCCCGACCGATGTCAGGGAAGACGCTGATCGCCTCGGCTGTCGCGCCTTCGGATCGGGTAGTGACGTCCTGCCCCCCTGCAGCCGGTCGCTCCACGACGCTCTTGACTGTCGCCAGGAACTCTTCGACGACAAACGGTTTGCCTAGGATCCCCGCGAAACCTGCCGCGCGGCTCCGCTCCGACGTCCCCGCCCGCGCTTCCGCGACGGCGGCCCGGTCCGCGGTGAACATCAGTACCGGTAGGTCGGGATGAGCCCGACGGATCGCGACCGCATCGTCCCAGGAACGGCCCTGACCGGTTGCGAGGACCTCGCCGTCAAGGATCACACAGCGCGGCTGCCAGCGATCGACGGCGTCACCGATGAGCGAGTGGTCGGCGATCGTGACCGGACGGTAGCCGGCCTCATCCAGCAGCACGCCCACAAGCTTGCTGAGCACAGGATCGTCCTCGACGACAAGTACGTTTTTCGGCGCATCCATGTCGGTCCTCCGGCCAGCCTGCACGTGCAGTTGGCTCCTCCTCAGGAGTGCGCGAACGCCTCCCCGGGTTCTCCTGTAGCGAGGCCATGCTCGCTCAGAGTCGCATGTTCCGCATGACGGTTTCGTCACGCCGAGAGGACCACGCTAGACGCGCCTAATTGTCTCTGGATGTCTTCGGGATCGGAACTGTTGCGGAATTGGTAGCCGGCGCTCGGCTGCTCTCGTAGATACGCACACCGAGGTCGCGACTCAGCGGAAGCGGCCAGCCGGAGGGGTCCCGCGCAACCGCACGCGGATCCTCGTAGCTGCCGAGGAGAACCAAGAGACCCGCGTGCGTCCCCACGGGAGCTCCGATCCAGACCAGACCCACCGGGTGGCTCGTCGTTCCGTCTCCGGAGGACTCTTGGCCCAGAGTGACCGGAGACATGCCGCCGCTATTGATCCCAGATTCGGTCACCGCGAGCCGGAAGCTCGAAGGCGGACTCTGTGAGCGCTCGGCGATCCTGGGTCCGTAATGTTTCGGCGCCGCCCAGCTCGAGACCAAGGGATCGAGAGCCGCGTGTTGCACCGCATCTCTTTCGGTCGATTCTCCCGCGTGCAACGCCCTGAGAGTCGCGACGTCGCGGCGGTCGTCGATGCTCGTCAATAGGGGTATGGCGGGTTCGATCCCGCCTGGGGACGCCGCGACGATTCGCGCGGCCGCGCCGTCCACATCTGCGTCGCGCAGCCGGAACTCTTCGAGCACGAGGAGTTTGATGGGGTCGGCGGTCTGCATGGGTTGAACACTGACCCTCGGGGGCATCCGTGTCATGACCCTGCCGTCATGGTGCTACTCATGACGGATTCGTCATGACGCGTGACGGAACGGTCATGACGCGGACGACCACATGGTCGACCATCCGACCAGACAGACACGAGGCGCACGCATGTGCGCCCAAGAGAAAGAGTGTGTCCGGCATGAAGAAGTCAACAGCACTCGTAGCGCTGGCCGTCATCGCGCTCGTTATCGCGATCGGCGCCATGGCCGGGCGCACCGCAAGTGCGGCGACCCCCACTGTCGGCCTGGGAACCGCCGCCAGCTTCTCGATCCTCGCCGGTACTCCAGCCGTAACGAACACGGGCGGGACCACGATCGACAGAGACGTAGGCATCCACCCCGCGGCCGCGGTCACCGGATTCCCGCCCGGAATAGTTGGCGGCACGATTCACGCGGGCGATGCAGTCGCGCTTCAAGCTAAGTCCGACTTGGTCGTCGCGTACGTGGATGCGGCTAACAGACCGATGACAGCTACTCACGGGGCCCTCGGCGGCCTGACGCTCGTCTCCGGCGTCTACAACGCGGGAGGCGTTGTACTTGATTTGACCGGGACTCTGACACTGGATGGGCAGGGTGACCCGAGTTCGGTCTGGATCTTCCAGGCCACATCGTCTCTCATCACGGCATCTTCGAGCTCGGTGAACCTCATCAATGGCGCGAGCGCATGCAACATCTTCTGGCAGGTCACAAGCTCAGCGACTCTGGGGTCAGGTTCCACCTTCGTTGGAACGATCCTGGCTCTCACGTCCATCACGCTGGCGAACGGCGTCACCGTGAACGGCAGAGCGCTAGCGCGCAACGGCGACGTCACGTTGATCAACGACAGGTTCATGACATCGGCGTGCAGCGGTGCGCCTGCTGTGCCTGCTCCCGCCAGCGGAGGCGGATCGTCAGCCGCCCCGACAGCGACGCCGATCCCCGCCCCTGTCTTCCCGCCGGGCCAGACAAGCGCTCCCACAACGGCCCCGATCGCCACGGCCGCTCCGGCCGTCGCGCCTGCAGCCGCGCCCACAGCCGCCCGCGCGGTCGCCGGGGTGCCAGTCCTGCCGTCGACCAGCACGGACGGGCCGTGGAGTCCGCTCATGGGGTTTGGCATCACACTCGCCGGCATCGGGGTCCTCCTGCTGCTTGGTAAACCGGTTCGGCACCTGTAACGAGCGTCACCCAGACCGCCAGGCCAAGACGCCGCTCGACGCCCTTGGCTTGGCGGCCTTCATGACGGTCCGGTCATGACCGCCCGGGGCCCGTACCCCACGATCAGGTAATGACAACCCAGCCGCCAAACACCGCTCCAGCACCGCGTCAGGGCGCGACGAACGTCAACGTCTCGGCCGGGCCCGCAACAAGCTCGATCTGGACCGCGAGC
>Ga0070708_100005228_pt1 | contig 10278 bp, 11 predicted proteins | sample KBSK5503metaG_FD_65469 | JGI IMG/M metagenome (GOLD analysis project Ga0070708, IMG submission 65469) | Corn, switchgrass and miscanthus rhizosphere microbial communities from Kellogg Biological Station, Michigan, USA - KBS K5-50-3 metaG | ecosystem: Host-associated > Plants > Roots >... | reverse complement strand
CACCTCCGCCTCCGGCATGCGAATTTGTTGGAGCGCCCCGTCGGCATAGACCTTATTGAAGAATGGATGCCATGATTCGTCGGTCGAAGTCAGGGGCGCGCCGAGGCCGTCGTCGGAGTTGGCCACCGGCGAGGCAAACAGCCTGTCTTGATGAATGGTGCTCCCGTCCACTGGCTCATCGTTATGACTGTATAGGATTCGCTGCGCCGCAACCTTGGCCTGGTTGGCGACAAAGTCGTTCTCGTTGGCGAAGAACGCGTCTTTCCCTAGATCGTCTTTCCCCGCCCGGAAGCTTTCGCCCACCTTGAACTCGCGGCTAACAGCCTGCCGAGCCAGTTCCGCCAGCAAGTGAACGTGACCGGGCTGGCCACTCTTTTCCTTCAGCCCAAGAACGGTGCGGTAATAAAAATCCAGATGCCTCTGCGTAAGCGTGTTTCCGGTAGTGCGGGCGTATTCGAAGAGTCGAAGGAATGCCAGAAACAGTGTGTAATGCGGTTCGTGGGTGTCATCGTTGCTGAGTGTGTTGTCGAGCGCCGCATTCGCCTCAGTCACAACTCCGGCGAACACCTTCAGGAACTGATCGAAGATGGATTTGAAAAGCGTGTGGGTTGAGCAGTGATTAATCTTCGCGAATACCGTGGTGCCGTCGCCGTACACCGAGGCGTCCGGTGCAATGCCCGCGACGTAGGCAGCCCACGCCACCTTGCCGCTCCAGTCGCTGGATAATCCGTTAATCAGGACTGAGCTGAAAGTAATGGCGTCGTGGCGGAGAATCTGCATTGGCGGGGCGGAATCGTTGATAAGTCCGAGGGGGTCGTTCTTGCCCGCCTGATAGTACGCAATAAGGCGGCCGAAGGCGGGTTCGAGCTGCGTCTTGACGAGATTCTCCAGCTTGCCTTTCAGTGCGACAGTTTCCGGCAAACTGGTCTTCACACCGTCCAACTGCCGTGCAAGACTCGCAACGCTTGCGTACAGATAACCGAAACGCTTCTTCAGTTCGTCTTCTTTATTCTGGTTCTCCAGTTCGTTCAGGTAAGCGAACCATTCCTGCACGTGAGTCTTGTAAGCATCCACGTCTTCGATCGCCGGGACCGCAAGCTGCACCGAGACGTCGCCGCTAAAAAATGGAGTCCAGTCGCCGACTGCGTTGTCCGTCCGATCAAAGTACTTCAGCAGCGCGGCGTAGCGCTGGGCAAAGACCATGTTGTGTGCCAGTCCGCGTTCGTTGACCGGGGCAGACGCAGGGTCCAGCGCTTGCGGCGAACGCTCGCCCTGGGCTGTGCCTTCCCGCACGAGCTTCAAAGGATCCGAATTCTTCAAACAATCGCCCGGCGCGTTCATGCCTAGTCGTTACTGGGTAGAATGTTGACCGTTGTAGTCAGATTGATGTCGGTGCCTTCCCGCGTGTAGAAGGGATAGACAAAGTTGAACCGCGAATTCGTATTCTTCACTTGATAGACGATGTTGATCAGCACCACGCCTTCCAATTCCATGCTGTCGTCGAGGATGACGCTCTCCAGGTTCACGCGCGGCTCGTAGTACAGAATCGACGACTCCACCTTGTCAGCCATGAGCGTCTTGATCCGCGTGTCGAGCGATTCAAACACCAGCTCGATTAAGTTGCACCCGTACAACGGTTGCATTACGCGTTCGCCCGGAGTTGTGCTGAGCAGGATCTGCAGGCTGGACACCACGTCCGCATCCTCCTCGAGCATAGTTACGTGCGCAGGCTTGAGCACAAATTCGGGCGGCCACGACCACCCCCGGCCTAAATAATCGCGATTCATCCTGTTCGCCTCTAACTGATCATGACGGTCGGTGCGCCAGGCCCGGTGACCATTCCACCGGCGCCCGTGGGATCGCCGACCCGGGCGGCGGGCAAACCGCCAATCATCACCGACACCGAGCCCATGACGACCGCGTCGACGCCGCAGCTGCTGCCCACGCATGCCGCCGGCAGTCCCCCGATCAGGACCGTCGGTGCGCCCGGCGTGGCGATAGGCACAGGTGCTCCGAGAGTGGCGCTGCTGACGATCACGTCGGTGACTCGCGCTGCCAGGGACATCACCTGCTCCTGTACCCGTCATATCGATACCCGGCTTGTCCGCTCAAGACCGGATACACAAAGACCACCTATGGCCCAATCTGCACCTGCGGACCCTTGACCGAAGCCATGGAATTGCCCGAGATGGTCGTGCTTCCGCCCGAAACTTCCGCCGTTGAAGTCCCCGTCGCTTTGAACGAAGACTGCGCGCTGATCTCGGCGTTCGTCGCCGACAGCTTCGTATCGTTGCTCGACTTCAACGTAATGTCCTTGACGCTCTCGACTTTTATGCCGCCATCGTCCAGCGTGATCTTGTTGCCGTTCTGGTCTTGCAGGACGATGCCCTTGGCGTCATCCGTCAACGACATCTTGTTTCCACCGGGAGTTTCAAGCGTGATGACCTTCTTGTCGTCGTCAAACGTGACCTTCAACTTCTCGCGGCTGACGTACCCTTTGAGATTGTTCGCGTCCTTGGCGGGTTGGGGAGCGGCTTTTGCGCTGCTGTGACACATGCCCAGGATCACCGGATAGCGCGGATCCTCGTTCAGGAAACCGACCACCACTTCGTCGTTGATTTCCGGGCGGAAGAACGTGCCGCGGCCGTCTCCCGCATCGAGCGTCGCCAGCCTCGCCCAGACTCCGTCATCATTGGCGCTGATCAAGGGGAGCCGGCACTTGATGCGAAATTCGGAATCGGGATCGTTTTCCAGGGCAGTCACAATCCCCATCTGCAGCCCGCTGACAACCGGCAGCAATCCCGCCGCGGGCAGCGGACGCAGATTGTAGGTCTCGGTAAACAATTCGGGACTGATTCCAAACTGCACGTCAGTCTCCCAATTGCCGCCGGAAACTGTGTGTCGCACTCCTGACACATACAACTGGCCCGCGAAGCGGTCGCCAACGCCGCTGATCTCAACGATCTGGCCCGGCAAGAGCGCCGCGAAACCCTGGCACCTGGCCCGGCCGCGGATCTTCGCAAGACGCATGCGCAGCAGTCGCGCATCCGCCCAGCTTTGCAGTTCGGGTTGGTCGAGATGACCCGCGTGTTTGATCTCGCTGGTGCCGTCGCCCAACACCTTCGCGAGATCGGACGCGGCGAGATTGCCGGCGCTCAGCAGGGAGGGCTCGGTTGCGTCGGCATCGACTGTTGCCTGGTCGGGCGCACTCCAGCAGCTTGCCTTCACGCCTTTGTTTTGCAGGCGGGAATCAATTTCCGCATCCAGTTCCAGCACGGTCGAGCCGTAGGCCATCTTCAATGCGGCTGAGCCGGACGTCACCGGCTTCGCTACTTTGACCTTGTCGTCCTGCACCAGCACGATCTGCCCGTTGGCTTCCGCCCGGCACAACAGAAAATCCCAATCCGTGCTGTCGTACTGTACCACTTCCTTGAGCGACGGCGTCGTGGCTTGCACGTCCTTGCTGAGCCCATGCGCATCGAGCAACTCTTCCATGATGTCGCTATCTTTTTTGTTGATGTAGTAGCGGAACTTGTTGGCGCTGGTCATCTTCACGACTTCACCGCTGCACTCCACGCTCAGGGTGGCCCCGTTTTTGCGAATGCCGATGCGCTGCTTGACGATCAAGCCTTTGAAAACGGTGTCGTTCTGCGAGCGATAGCCCAGCTTGATCTCGATCTTCTTGCCGGGAACGAACCGGTCCGAACTGCTGATGGCGAATGTGCTTTTTGATGCTTCTCCATCCTCCAGCTGAATTTTGGCGGTCGGAATACGATTCAATTCGCGCCCCACGGCAAGGGACAGAATGTGCAGATCGCCGGAAACATCCTTGCCCTCGACCAATAGTGCCCAGGTGCAAACATCGGGGGTGGCGGGCGTCGGAATGGTGGAAGCACTACTCATGATGTCGGAGTCGGATTGGCTATGGGCGGGAACAGAAGATCCGTTCCCGGCTTGAGCCGGCGAAAGTTCGTCAGGGAATTGGCGGCGGCCACTTGCGTGTAATACCTTGGATCGCCGTAGATCTCATAGCAAAGCTCGGGCAGCGTCTCGCCCCGCTTCACTTTGCGGACGTGGGTCAAATCAGACGACTTCTTGTCTTCCTTGGCAGCCCGCTTTTCCTCCTCGATGCTGCTCTTGAACGTAACCTTCGCGAGCGCGCGGATCGGGGTCCCATTGCTGTTGAATAGCTTGTGCGTGATGTTGACCGCGGTGACGCGGCCCTTGAAGATGGAGTTCTCGCCCCATACCAGCTTGAAGTGCCGGGGTTCGTGCGAGTCGCCCTTATAATCAATCAGGACTTCTTTGAACCGCTTGATATCGTCGGCCACGGAGTCGCGCGGCTCGTTGTCGATAATTCCTGTGTTGTCGAACAGAAACTCGAACGACATCTCCGCCGGCTCGGTGTATTCGTACTTCAACTGCTTGCCGCTGGTTCCGTGTCCTTGCCCGGAGTTGGAGAACTTCAGCTTGTATTCGAGCGAATAGGTCTCAGGATTGATGAGCGCCTCGAACGAATCGTCCGCTTCCACGACGCCACCGCTCTCCGCTTTCTTCGAATCGGAGAAGGCGAGAATCAGCATCTTCCCGTGTTTGCCGGGCTGGGCCATCAGCGCTCCTTCTTCGAATGAAGGATCTGCAACACCTGCTCAACACACTCCGCCACAACCGCGTCTTTGTCCGCAGTACCGCCGCCACCCGGCGCGGCTTGCGCCCCCGAGCCCTGCTTTCCCCCTTCGGGCCCGACCGATACCCGGATATGTAACTCTCGTATCTCGATTGGCATGGCATTGCACCGGGAAGACCGACAACACCTTTGGCACGCTCATCTCGCGCCGGAAACTGTGTCGCGAAAGTTCGAAGGCTACTGAATCGTGAAGTACCGGTACGTCAGTTCCATCGTTTCTATGACAACGCTGCTTTCATTCGAGTTGAAATCGCTCACCAGCCATTTCTTGGGGATGGCATGCACCACATTCCAGGTGCGCAACGGATCGCCCTTTTCGTTCATCAGGATCACGCTGACATCGGTGGGCGAGAACTCGCGGGCCTGGAATGCCGCCAGGAACCACTTGATCACCGCCGAATCGGCAAGCATGCCACGCTTTAACACCAGGTCGGCATACTTCGTTCGCACCGGCAACTTATGTTCGAACCGGTTTTCACCGCCCTCCTTGAAACTTTCGTAGTCGTATTCCACCGAAAGTCCAGACACGGTCTGAAAGCGGGCGTCGTTACGGTCCTTGCTGATGCCGAATCCCACCTGGTAGTAGAATCCCCACGCTGGATAGTAAGCGTCCATGGCCCTGGCTAGACCTTCATCAGTTTCAAGCCTTCATGCGCCACCTCAAGGCTCTCCACTGCAATTTCATTGGCGTCGGACTTGAGATCCGGAGCCGTCACTTTGACCGGGAAACAACGCGTTGCAGACCATGCGGCAACCGGTTCGTGCTTCTCGTTCAGCAGGCGGATGACGACGTCGCGCCGGCCATTGACCCGCTCGTTGGCGACGGCCTCAAGCCACGTGTTGTAGTCGAAGTCCTTCTCGAACTTCCCGCGCTTGAGGGTGAGGTTGTTGTTCTTCACCAGGCCCGGCATCGCGATCTTGTTGAAGTCCTTGCTGTCGCTATGCCGGTACTCCATCTTCTCGCGCTCCATGACCAGCCCCGTAACTTCCGTGAAGCTGATCTTGGCGCCGCCCCAATCGACCTGGAAATGAAAACGTGGGAGTGGGTAGTCTTGTGCCATACATGCCTCCTATCGGTCCGATTAGGACTCGGCCATCTTGTGCGAAAACCTGAGGATAATGAACTCCGCCGGCCGTACCGCCGCCATGCCGATTTCCACGATCATCCGGCCTTCGAGGATATCGAGCGCAGTCATGGTCTTGCCCAGCCCCACGGCTACGTAGAATGCATGTTCGGGTTTTATCCCCTGTAACGCGCCGTCACGCCAGAGAGTGGTGAGGAAGTTTTCGATCATTCCCTGCACCTTCACCCACGTGTTGGCGTCGTTTGCCTCAAAGACAAATTGCTGCGTTGCGTTTTTCGTGGATTCTTCGACGAAGATGAAGAAGCGCCGGACATTGACGTAACGCCACTCGTTATCGTTTCCGGCAAGAGTTCGCCCGCCCCAGACCAGTGTCCCTCGACCGGTAAACCAACGAATGGCGTTGACGGACTTTCCCGCTACCGCGTCTACGTTCAGGGTGTCCTGGTCTGACGTGGTAAACGCGATCGTCGGCCCGACCACGCCAGCCAGACTCACGTTGGCCGGCGCTTTCCAGACGCCCCGGCTGTTATCCACGCTGGCGTAGACTCCGGCCATCGTGGCGGACGGCGGCAGGTTGCAGGCCATGTCGCGGATTGCCGATTGCGCCAGCGCATACGACTGATTGTCGGTTGCCTGAAGCCCGTTGAGTTTTGCCGCGGCTCCGCCGTCGATGGTGACATCGGTTGCCGTTTCATCGTATGCAAAGTCCAGAGTCGTCTCGATGTTGGGCGCATAGGCCCCGCCATATTTGAGGTTGTTGGTTCCAATGCCGTTGTCGCGAAAGTTCTTGACGGCGGTCAGCAAATCGGTGGCGGGATCCGAAAGGGAGTGCGCACCACCGTGGATATCCATAATGACGAAGCGGTCTTTGAGATCGGCACACTGGCTTAGCGCGGCGTCGTGCAGCGTCTGGAAGTCCGCCGTCGTTGCCAGATTCTGCGCTTCCGGGAAAACAATCAGGGTCGGCTCGTCTTCTGTCTTGATCGCGTCGAGTCCCTTGCTCATCTCCGTCTCTACCAGGTCGGTTCCGAGAGCCTTGTAGGGTCCCACCGAGACGATGTAGCACGGCCCGCCGCCGTTGGCGAAGAACATCTGCATCCCGTAATAGAGCACGTGTTTCGATCGCTTGCTCTCGTCCAGCTTTGCCGTTCGGGTGATCGTGCCGTCTGCCGCTTTCGTGATCGTAACTTTGATCGCGGTTTCCTTCTGGGCAACTCCGAAGTACTTTTCGTATTCGACCAGCGAGGTGATTCGCTTGGGCTTAAGGTTCAAGTCCCCAGCCGTGACGTCATCGGCCTTCTCGGTGTAGCCGATAAAGGCAGGAATCGCCGTTTCAACCGGGGCAATCGAGGGTGGAAAGCGAGGTATCTCTTCGATGTAAACACCAGGCGTCTTGTAAGCTACTGCCATAGCATTCCCCTTTCAGCAAATCGCATCGCAAGGACTACACATAAATCTCCGAAATCAGCCGGGTAACCTTGGCGCCACTCATCTCCGCTTTCACGTGACCGCGGGAAGGCTTTTGCTTCGTTCCTGCATTCCCAAAATAAGAGAGGGGCAGCGGGTTGGGACTTGTCGAAGTGACTGCGCCGGTCTTGTTGTCCCGGTAGGTCCAGACGGTCGAGCGGTTCTTGAAGCGGACCTGAAAGGCCGGTGGCGCCGCCTTCGGCGCGCCTGCTCCATCCACAAAGCTGAATACGTCATTGTCGCCGCGCACGGCAGTCAACTGGATCAAGGCGAAGACGTCGTTGGTGACGTCCGAGGTGAGTTGCACGCCGCGCGCCGGCGCACCTATCAATCCTGCCGGTGGAGTGATCGCTGGTGCGTCGCCCTGATGTACGAACACGGGGAAGTCGGTCACCTGCGCGGCCAATTGCTGTGTCGCTGCGCCGGGATTGTCGCTGGTCAATTGCATCAGGGCCCTTCCCGACAGCACCAGTGATTCCACCCCGTCGGCGGCGTTTCCCCCGGGAATCTCCCGCGAGAGAAACAGCGCCAGGTTCGGACCGGCTCCCCTGTTAGCTCCGCTCAAGTTCGAAAGGACCGGAACGTTCTCTTTGTACCGGTAGGTAACGCCATCCGTGGGGTTTAACAGCTCGTAGACCCTTTGCGGCCGCAAAGTCAGGGCCGTGTAGTCGAAGAGCGGAAGGCGTGTTGTCGAAATGATGAACTCGAGCACCGTGGATGCAGGAATCACGCCGTCCCTGGGTGCCGCGACCGAGAAACCAAGGGCGCTCGGCCTGAACAGACAGTGATAGCCGCTCAGCGTGTGGGTGGTGGTCGACGTAGGAACCACTTCGAATAATGGCCGGACGTCGTAGGACAGCAGTCGCGCATTGCGTGCGTCGTCAGGAATCTTGTCGAACAGGGTCGCTCCGTCATCCAGCCAGTAGTGATGGAGCAGCCTGACCTCGAACAAACGCTGGTAGCGGCTTGGTATGAGTTCGCCCATCAGCTCACCGCCGCATTCTTCTGACGGAAGTCGTTGACCACCTCCGTGATAAGACCCGCCTCTGCCTGAATTGCCTTGAACTTCAGTTCGAGCAGGCGGAGCGTGTACAGAACGAAAGGGTATTGCTTCCCGCCGAGCGTTCCCCACAAGTGATTCACTTCTTCCATCGTTGGCGAATACAGATCAAAAATCATCTTGAAGGATTTCAACTGATCCAGTTCATTGGCCGGCGCATTCTTTGTAAGCGAAGTCGGCACTACCGAATCCTGGTCGAATACGTTCGCGAATTGAAAGAAGCGAATGGCGCGCGACAGCATGAGTAATGCGTTCTCGTACTTATTGTGCGTTGCGACGATCAGGACATGAAGGTTCAGGAATACGGGAGGATTTTCGTACACGACTCTTAGAGTCACATCATTTCGTACCTGGTTCGGCACGTTCTTGAGAGTCTTTTCCTCGCGGATATTTACGATCGAGAACGCCAGGACGTCCCGGGGAAGGGCGCCGCTAACCGCTCCGCTGTTCCCGACTCCTTCGGCAACATTCCCTAACTGAACTGATCCCGGCGAAGCTCCATACGCAGTCGCGAGATGAGCGTCCAACTCGTTTGCGACGATCGTCAGAGCGTGCGAGAACATGAAGCCGTCCCGAAACATAAGCGGTCAGAGAGAGATTCTTCAGCGGTAACCTTTGTCTCCGACTCTCATTGCCGCGCGACCGGGTGTCACCATATGTCAGGAGCTAACGCGAGAGGCCGCAGAGCGTTTATCGAACTGAAAGAGGCTAGAGTAGAGGCGGCTAGGCGTCCGTGCGCTAACGCACATAGGAGACGAACCTGGGAGGATTGAATTGAGTCGGCGGGGCGGGTGCTTTTGGGGAAGGTGGCTGTGTAACTCAGCGTACAGACAGAGCCATGCATGTCAGTTACGTAGATCTTTCAAGCCACTCGAGCGTATGAATTTCAACGAGGTCAGGCCGTCACTGATCCTGGTTATCGAAGATGTGGAAGAGACCCGTATCGGTATTGAACAGCTTCTCAATGCTGACCAATATAGAGTAGTTGCAGTTCAAGGTGAGGATCAGGCGGTACTGCAAAGCCTCTTGGCACCTCCTGATCTAATTCTCATGAGCCTTGGCGTGGATGGCGTCCAACAGATTGCGATCGCTCAGCGCGTTCGGGAGCGTGCTCGCCTGAGCGATGCGATCCCGATTGTTATCTTCTGCGTAACGACGGTCGACGAAGGCGCCGAGGTAGAAGTCGCCCCAAGTCTCTACTTGACGCGCCCTGACAACTTCGATCAACTCAGGGGGTTGCTCACCCGGCTACTCCGAACGCGTCTCCTGGGCTGCTGATCTGGGACACCCGCTTCGTGCCATGTAGACGATCCAATTCATATTCGACGGCGCGATAACACTCGCAGGATGCGCTTTCCAGACCCGAGCGATTCAAGATGGTAATGTGACCGCGTCGGTAGCGGATCAGTCGTAAATCCTGTAGGTGCCCGGCTGCCACGGTAACGCTTTCGCGTCGTCCCCCCAGCACGTGTGCGATGAGCTCCTGCGTCATCAGCAACTCGGTGCGCTGGGTACGGTCATGACATGAAAGCAACCAGCGGCATAGGCGCTGCTCCGTTGAGTGAAGGCGGTTGCATGCGGCGGTTTGTGATACTTGTGTTAACAGCGCCTGCGTGTATCGTAGCAACACCGCTCGAAAGTCTGGACGGGTTGAGAACTGCCCCCGCAAAACCTGAGCGGGTACGACCAGCGCCTCGCCGGCAACCACCACCACCGCCCGACCCCAACTCGATCCTCCGGTAAGGAGGATCGGGAGACCGACAATGCCATCGTCGCCAACGATTCCCATCTCAGCCGTAGTGCCGTTTTCCATGGTGCAGAAGAGCGAGACTACTGACCCTGTCGGAAGGTAGCCACAGGCGAGCTGTTCGCCTGGCTCGCAAATAACCTTGCCGAGAGACAGTGTGACCCTTTGCAGGTGGGGCCTGAGGTACTTGAGTTCGGAGGGCAGCAAACCGCGGAGCAGTTGGTTTCGCTCC
>Ga0070708_100005227_pt1 | contig 10280 bp, 8 predicted proteins | sample KBSK5503metaG_FD_65469 | JGI IMG/M metagenome (GOLD analysis project Ga0070708, IMG submission 65469) | Corn, switchgrass and miscanthus rhizosphere microbial communities from Kellogg Biological Station, Michigan, USA - KBS K5-50-3 metaG | ecosystem: Host-associated > Plants > Roots >... | reverse complement strand
TCGCCTTCCATCGGCACGAGCCGCATCTCGACGTCCCAGTAGTTGGCGAGCTTCTCCCAGCACACCTGGACGTTGATCCCCATCACGAGGTTCGGCCGATCGGTCGCCTCGCCTGCCTCGTCGCGGCGTTTCTGCCAGCGGCGCTTGAGCGCAAGGCCGCCGAGCATCGCGGCTTCGCTCGAGCCGGTCGTCGAGCAGCCGGTCGCCTGCTTAGCGTCCGGCGCGTGCCAGAGGCGGCTGAGGATGTTGACGCAGCGCATCTCGAGCTCGGCGGTCTGCGGGTACTCGTCCTTGTCGATCATGTTCTTGTCGAGGCACTCCGCCATCAGCTTCTCCGCCTGCGGCTCCATCCACGTGGTGACGAAGGTCGCGAGGTTCATGCGCGCGTTGCCGTCGAGCATCAGCTCGTCGTGGATGATCTGGTACGCGACTTCGGGCCCCATCTCCGAGTCCGCCAGCTCGCGTCGCGGAATGTTTCCGTTCTCGAGTGTGAAGATCGGCGCGATCGCCAGGTTGTTCGTAGGTGCGGCCGGGCCGTTCGGGTGGGTAAGCGTCATCTGGCTCGAACAGCGCCGAGGGCCTCGGCGGTCGGAATGAAGGGTCGCAATTCGTCCTGGCCCGGTTGGATCACGCCGTAGGAGCCCTCCGGCACCTCGTTCCAGGCTCCGGGAAGCTCGTCCCCGAGCGGTTCGGAAACGACGATGCGCGCCTCGTCGCTCAGGTTCCGAAGTAGCTCGTTTTCGGGGTAGAGCTCACGAAGTGTGAGCACATTGGTGCTGAAGAACAAAGAGCGAGACTTTCGCTCGCTCGAGTAGCGGAAGGCCCAGATCCGCTCGCCGTCCGTGGTGGCGATCGTTCCCTGGAATGGATGCTCGATGCCCTGGTCTCGGCCGGTCGCCTCGACCAATCCGATCGCCCGGGCTACCGCGGCCGGCGGGTCGTCCTCCAGCCCGAAAGTGAGCGCGACGTGGAACAGCACTTCGGAATCAGTCGTCCCCTCGATCTCCGGGTAGAGCGATGGGTCGATGGCCAGAACGAGGTCGCGCTTGGTCTTGTGGAAGTCGGTAATCAGGCCGTTATGCATCCATAGCCAGCGGCCATGGCGGAACGGGTGGCAGTTCGTGTGCTGCACCGGGGAGCCGGTCGAGGCGCGGATGTGCGCGAAGACCAAGCCCGAGTTGATGTGGCCGGAGAGCTCCCGCAGATTGCGGTCGTTCCAGGCCGGCTCCATGCTGTGAAAGACCCCGGGCGTCTCCTGGGCGCCGTACCAGCCGACGCCGAAACCGTCGCCGTTCGTCTCTTCCGCTCCCATCTGCGAATGAAGGCTCTGGACGATCAGAGAGTTCTTGGGCCCATAGAGGAGCTCCTCGAGCAGGACGGGCGAGCCTGAATACGCGAGCCAGCGGCACATAGCGAATCAATCCTCGCCGAGCGGCGAAAACACCGCGTCACCCCGATCGGACGATGCTCCGTTTCCTGCCGCGCGGGACGGTTGCAGACGACAACCTACGAGCAGGAGAGTGCAAGAGTGCAAGCGATCGCAAGTAGCTACCCGTTCCTCGACGTCGTCTGGACGATGTTCATCTTCTTTGCCTTCGTGATCTGGATCTGGCTTTTGATCATGATCCTGGCGGACAACTTCGCGCGACAGGACCACTCAGGTTGGGCGAAGGCAGGTTGGACGCTCTTCGTGATCTTCACGCCGTTGCTCGGTGTGCTGGTCTACATGATCGTCCGGCCGCCGCTGGACGAGACGCTGATGAGGCGTCCGCGCAGCGCCAGCTGACCAGTGAGCTTTTCGCGGCGCCGCTCTCGTTAACTCGATCGGAAGAGCGGCGCCTCGCGGCTTGAGACCCGAGGAGACGATGTCGGCCTTGCACGCGGTTCAAGACGAGCATGAGAGTGGCCCGCGAGCCTTCCACCTGCTGGCCAAGCCGACCGGCGCTGTCTGCAACCTCGATTGCAGCTACTGCTTCTTTCTCTCGAAGGAGATGCTCTATCCCGGCAGCCGCTTCCGGATGGCGGACGAGCTACTCGAGACGTACCTGAGCCAGCTCATCGAGGCGCACTCAGGCGTGCCCGAAGTGACGATTGCCTGGCAGGGCGGCGAGCCGACCTTGATGGGCGTCGAGTTTTTCCGCCGCTCGGTCGAGCTTGCCGACGGCTTCCTGCGACCGGGGCAGCGTGCCGCCTACACGATCCAGACGAACGCGACCCTGCTCGACGAGGAATGGGCAAAGTTCTTCGCCGAGCACAACTTCCTCGTCGGCGTCTCGATCGACGGGCCGCGAGAGCTGCACGACGCCTACCGCGTGAACAAGGGCGGCAAGGGCTCCTTCGACGAGGTGATGAGCGGGCTCGCACACCTGCGTGCGGCAGGCGTGGACTGGAACGCGCTGACGACGATCCACTCCGCCAACGCCGGTCGCGGCCGGGAGGTCTACCGCTTCCTCCGCGACGAGCTCGGCGCCCGCTTCGTTCAGTTCATCCCGATCATTGAGCGCGTGGCGGAGGCGGACGCTGACGGGACGGTGCCCTGGACCTCGTGGCGCGACCGGCCGCTTTACGTGCAGGAAGGCGACGTCGTCACCGGGCGGTCGGTCACGGCCGAGCAGTACGGCCGTTTCCTGATCGACGTCTTCGAGGAGTGGGTACGTCGGGACGTCGGGACGGTCTACGTGCAGATGTTCGACGTCGCGCTCGCGAACTGGGTCGGCGAACCGCCGAGTCTGTGCGTCCACTCGGAGACCTGCGGCCTCGCACTCGCGCTCGAGCACACGGGGGATCTCTACTCCTGCGACCACTTCGTCGAGCCGAAGCACAAGCTCGGCAACATCCGGATGACCCACATGCTCGAGCTCGTCGACTCGCCTCAGCAGCGTCAGTTCGGCCTGGACAAGCGCGAGACTCTGCCGCAGTACTGTTTCGATTGCGATGTTCGCTTCGCCTGTCACGGCGGTTGTCCCAAGGATCGCTTCATCGCTACGCCGGACGGCGAGGCGGGGCTGAACTACCTCTGCGCCGGGTTCAAGGCGTTCTTCCACCACGTCGATGTGCCGATGCGGACGATGGGGGCGCTGCTCGCGCAGAACCGAGCGCCGGCCGAGATCATGGCGCAGTACGCGTCTGCCGACGCCGCCCGCGGCCGGAACGATCAATGCACGTGCGGGAGCGGCTTGAAGTGGAAGCGCTGCCACGGCGCTCACGTGGAGGGGAACGTGGCCAAGCAAGAAACTAGGGCGGCCGCCAAAAATGCATAGACGAGCGCTGGACTAGGAGCCGGCGTGGGGTGGATCGACACGGAGCTGGCACTCACAGCGTTGGCCGCGATGCTCTCACCGACGACGCTGATCTTCTCGGTGCTCGTGCTCGTACTCGGAGACCGGCCGTTGCGGACCGGGTTCTTCTTCTATATCGGCGCCTTCACGGCGACGCTGGGGATCGGCATCATCGCTGCGTTCGTGCTGGGGAACACGGCCGCATCGAGCACGCCAAGCAGTCCGAAGACCTGGGTGGCAATCCTCGACGTCATTTTCGGGCTCATCCTCCTCGTCTGGGCGGTGCGGGTCCTTCGCCGGCCTGCCGATCCCACCAAGGTTGCAAGCGCAGTTGAGAAGATGAGCAAGGTCGCGTCCTCCCCTGTTGTGGCCGTTCTCGGTGCGGGCGCGGCGCTCGCAAATCCAGGCGCCTTCATCCCGATTGCGCTCAAGGACATCTCGGAACTGAATCCGAGCGCCACCGAGTACATCGTCGACTGGCTCTTTTTCACGATCGTCGCCCTGCTCCCGCTGGCGCTGGCTTTGATTCTGCTCGTCGTGGCCCGCGAGCGCGCCGAGCGCATGCTCGAGAAGGCTCGAGTCTGGCTCGAACGAAACGCGATAACAATCGCGGCGGCGATCGTCATCCTGCTCGCCGCGTCGCTGCTGCGAAACGGCATCTCGGGGCTGACTTCCTAGGGTCGGTCCTGCTGAACGCGGTGACCCGTCTCGGGCTCTCGGCGCTCCTTGCCGCGGCCGCGCTTGGATTCTCAGGGGTCGCTTCGGCGAGTCTGAGCGACCAGAGGACACTCGCCGAGCGCTACGCGCCGGTCGTGAGGCTCGTCGAGCAGAAGCACGAGTGCGGGCCCGGCGAGCCATACCGGCCGATGGACGTCAACGCGTTGTTCGGTCAGCCGTCGGTCGCCCTCCGAGGCCCTTGGAACCCTGACGACCTCGTCAAGATCGCGCCAACCGCGAAGGACCTCTCCCGGGGCCTCTACGACTACCATCTCGACTTCCCCGGGAATGCGCTCGAGCCCGGCTGCGACTATGAACGCTGGGCGCGGCGGATCACCGAGGGACACGAGCCGACCGTTTACGCACACGTCGCGAGCGAACACGACCGCCCCGGCCGACTCGCCCTGCAGTACTGGCTCTTCTACGCCTACAACGACTGGAACAACCTGCACGAGGGCGACTGGGAGATGATCCAGCTCCTCTTCGACGCCGACAACGCGCGCGAGGCGCTCGCAGGCCGACCGACGGCGGTCGGCTATAGCCAGCACGAAGGTGCGGAACGGGCAAGCTGGGGAGCCGACAAGCTCGAACTCGTCGGCGGCACCCACCCCGTTGTCTATCCGGCCGCGGGCTCGCACGCGAACTTCTTCGGCGACGAGCTGTTCCTCGGCAGCTCGGCCGACCAGGGAGTCGGTTGTGACAACACGACCGGACCACATTTCGATGTTCGGCCGGCCGTGGCCACGATCCCGAGCGACCCGGTCCAGGCTCGCGTCGAGTTTCCGTGGATCGCTTTCCAGGGGCGTTGGGGGGAGCTCCGACCTGCGTTCTACAACGGCCCGACGGGGCCGAACCTCAAGACGCAATGGACCGAGCCGATTCGCTGGTCCGAGGACTGGCGCGAGCGGAGCTACAGCGTTCCAGCGGGAAGCGCGTTCGGAACGGCATCGACCGACTTCTTCTGTCATGCGATTGGAAACGGGTCGAGGGCGCTTGTCCAGTTCGTCCACCGTCCGCTCCAGTTCACGCTCGGGCTCGCGGCGCTGGCGTTGCTCCTGATCTACCTGCTCTCGCGGACGACCTGGCGTCCGGTGGCGACGCTCCGGGTCGCGCGCCGCCGCTCATGGGGCCAGACCCTCGCGGCGGCGGTGCGGATGTACGCAACGAACTTGCGGCTGGTCGTGGGCATCGGGATCCTGTTCATCCCGATCTCGTTGCTCGTGTCGCTGCTGCAGACACTCGCGCTGCACGGAACCAGCGTCCTCGGCGTCGAGACCGGCGCCGAGGCCAACGGCCTGGTCGCCTTCGCCGTGCTCGCGGTCGGGACGGCGCTAACGCTGCTCGGGCTCGGCCTCGTCCAGGCCGCGACGGCGGGGGCGCTCGTCGAGATCGACCAGAGTCGTCCGATCGGGCCTCTGCGTGCCTACCGGCTCGCGGGCGACAGCCTTTGGCCGCTCCTCGGCGCCTTGCTGATCGCAAGCACCGCCGTCTCGTTGCTCGCAAGCTCCATCTACCTGATCCCGATAGCCGTCTGGCTGGCCGGTCGCTGGGCTCTGATCGCCCCAAGCATCGAGCTGGAGGGGCTTTCCGCAGTCGGAGGCTTGCGCCGGAGCGGCCGGCTCGTGCAGGGAAAGTGGCTCAAGGTCGCGTCGCTGATCGTGATTGGAGTCGCGCTCGCGGTCGTCATTGGCCCGATCCTCGGCGCATTGCTGATCCTCGCCACCGACGCGCCGTTCTGGCTTGTGAACGTCGTCGCCGGCGTCGTGTACTCGTTGACGATGCCCCTCGTGGCGATCACGACGGCGTACGTCTACTTCGATCGGAGAGTCGCGGACGAGCTCGCCGGCGACCGTGAGCCCGCCGTGCTGCCGGCGGAGATCGAGCTCTCGGGCTGACCTGGATGGCCGGCTCGAAGGTCCCCGATCGGCGCGAGCCCCCGGTCCTCGAGATCGAGGTCGAGCCGACGGTCGCCGGCCGGCTAGCACGCTGGCTGGAGCGAGCGCGGTTGCTTCGGAGCCGGATCGAGGCAGCCCGTGCGGGTCACAGCTCGGTCGACGTGGGGTTCGACCTCGTCGAGCGTGACTCGGCGATCGGGGGCGGCCTGCTTGCGGGCGCGCTCGCGTACCGGCTCTTCGTGCTGCTGCTGCCGACGACCCTGCTGCTCGTCTCGGGTCTTGGGCTATATGCGGGCGCGATCGACAAGAGCCCGGCCAAAGTCGCCGAGGAGGCCGGGCTGCATGGCTTGATCGCGGCCCAGGTCGCTTCGGCGGCCTCGGGTCGCTCCCGCTGGATCGTCTTCCTGGTGATGATTCCGGCGGTGCTCTACGCTGTCGTCGCGCTCTACCGCGCGACCGCGAAGGTGCATGCGCTCGTCTGGCACGGCTCAGGGCGCGGGGTCCGACTCACTCCGCGGGGAGTCGGCGTGTACATGGGGGCGCTGGTCTTGCAGCTCGTGGCCGTGGAGATCGTCGGCTGGATTCGCCGCGTGGATCAGGTCGGCGGGTTGGCGGCGCTGCTCGTGTACCTCGTACTCGCCGGCGGCGGGTGGTTCCTGGTCTCGACGCAGCTCCCTCATCGCGATGCCCCGTGGCCGACGCTCCTCCCCGGCGCGCTCCTGTTCGGCGTCGGGGCGCTCTTGATCAATGTCTTCAACGTCTACATCACGACCCGTCTGGTCGAGGGTCGCGCGAACACCTACGGGGCGCTTGGGGTCGCGGCGGCACTGCTGTTCTCCCTGGTGCTCGTCGGCCGGCTGATGGTCGTATCCGCGGAGCTGAACGCGTCACTCGACGATCGCCACCAGGTGGATTGACCTGTGACCCGCGCCGGCGGCTAGTTTCGCCGCATCCGGGACACGAGGACCGCGATCACCGTGACGAGGTAAAGCTGGCCGATGAGCGCTTCGACGACGGCCAGGGTACGTCCGAGGCTTCCCGCGGGCGTGTAGTCGCCGTACCCAAGGGTCGCGAGGGTGACGTAGCTGAAGTAGAGACGCAGCGAGCGCGTCCCGTCCGTGCCCTGGGCGAAGAAGTCGCCCGAGCCGAGCTTCGCGAGCACCCCGTAGATGAAGACGAACACGAGCCCGATCAGCACGTAGACGCAGACCGCTCCGGTCACCGCCTTGACATTTGCCTCGCCCTGGTCGATCACGCCCAGCGCAACCGTGCCGATCGTGGCGACTGTCAGAAGTCCCGAGAGGATCCCTACGAAGCCATCGAGTCCCTTCCCGCCGAAGATCAGCAGCGCAAGCGCAGAAATGCTCGCGAGTGCGACCAGGCTGAGGCTGAGAGTCGAGTCGGCGCGCGCGACCCCCGATGTCCAGAGCGCCGTGACGAGCGTGATGCTCTGGAGAAAGGCGAGAACGCTGTCGGCCCAATTGCTGTCGGGCGCGACCGAAATGAAGACGAACGAGACGATGATCAGCCCCAGCACAATCCCGTAGCTGTGGCTCGCCCTGACGCGGGCGACGCGGGAGCCGGGACGCCAGGGTTGCGTCAATTCGGTCATCCGACCGATCCCATCAACGCGAGGCGGGTTCGAGCGCCGGTGAGCCCCGCGAATTCTCGGCCTCGCCTGCCGGACCGTCGTTCAGCAGGTGGCGCCAGTCGGACAAGATAGTGTGCACGGCCGCCGCGCCTACGATTGGCGCGCTGGGGAGCGGAAGCGCTGCGGGGTAGAGGAGGAAGGGTCGCGTCTGTATGCCGCCCATGCCGCCGTGGAACGAGATCAGCTCCTCGAAGGCGCAGCCCTCGTCGAGCTCCGGGTCGTAGAAGCTGCCGACCATGATGTCGGCGACGTGCTCGAACCCGTCGGTCCGCAGCAGATGTTGCGGTGCGTTCGCGGAGAAGGCGGCCAGCGGGTCCTCTCCCTCGACTCGTCCGTCCGCTAGGTAGTGCGTCCCATTCGCGCCGAGCGCCACCGGTCCGTCGTGTTCTGAGCGAACCAGCAGCCAGCCGACGTGCGGATGGTGTCGCAAGGCCGGTAACAAGCGCGGGTGACGCGCCTCGATTTCCTCGAGCGTGAGCCGCCGGCGCTCCTCCATCAGGTAGACGAGGCCGAGATTGCCCGAGCCGAGTACGACCACGTCCTTGTTGGACACGTCGTTCTTCGGTCGCTTCTTCTGCTTCTGTCCGGTTGCCTCGGCTGCGGCGTTGCCGACCATCGAGCTCTGTTCGTCGCCGCCGCCGACATTCGTGACGACGCCCTGTGAAAGCGAGCGCTCGACGAGCTCGTCGAGCCCGTAACCGTTCCGCTGCTTGAAGGTTGCTCCCTGAGTCTGCCCGTGGTCTGAGAGGACGACGATTGCGTAGGGCCGTGCTGCGTAGCCGCGTGCCCGCTCGATCCGCCCGAACTGCTGGTCGAGCTTTCGGAGTGCCTCGAGTGTGTCTGCCCGCTCGAGGCCCGAGTGGTGCGCCACCTCGTCGTAGCTCGAGAAGGTCGCGTAGATCGCCGGCCTTCCCTTCATCATGTCCGTGAGCACCCCGTACACGATCAGGTCGCGGACGACGACGCACAGAGCAGCGCGCATGAAGGGGTAGAGCCCGCCGCGGTGCCCACGAGGGCGAACATCCCGTCGCCTTGCCCGGTCAGCTGCCGTCCACTCGAGCACGACCTCCCAGCCGAACAGGACGAGCGCGCGCACGACGTTGAACCCGTTCGCGAAGAAGGCGCGGTAGCCGGGGTTCGAGCGCTTCTCGGCATCCATCCGGCTGACGGTCAGGATCACGTGCTCAGCCTCACCGGAGAGGAGGTTGCCCCGACTAGCGCCCCCGTCTGCGAGCAGCCCGCGCCCGGAGGAATGACGTCGCTCGATCTCGGCGCAGTCGGGCGGGCCCGAGCACGCGACCAGCTTCGCAGTCTCCTTCTCGACCCACCGAAACGCGGGAATGTCGTCGTTCGAGCCGAGCAGGATGCCGGCCTGGCTTGCGCCCGTCTGCGAGGAGAGATCGGTCTCCCACTCCGCGAGTCGATGCGTTCGGTCGCCGACCCAGCGTGCGAGTGTCGGAGCGTTGCCGTCCCGCATCGCACGCCGCAGCACCGGAAGGCCTAGGCCGTCGATCTCGAGGAACACGATCCCCGGCGCGTCCGTGATCGTTCGTCCGCCGGACCGGCGTGCGATCCGCTGGATGACCCTGAAGGTATAAGTGTCGTCGTCGTTCGTCCCCAGCACTACGTCGAGTACGACGCCGACGGCAGCCGCGGCAAAAGCGACACCGAGCGCCGACCAGAACGAGTCCACGGTGAGAGCGCCGTTGGTGATGCTGTCCGCTGCGAGCAAGATCAGCGCGTCGAGGATCAGGATCAGGACGAGGCCGAGCAGGAGCATCAGCGGTAGGCGCAGGGCCGCGACGATCGGCGGCAGTACCGCGTTCAGGACGGCAATTACCGCGGCCGCGGCGAGCGCTCCCCCGAAGTGATGGATCGTCGCGCCCGGGACGATCCACGCCGCGATCAGCAGCGCTGCCGCCGAAACGACCCAGGCGAGCAGTAGCCGTAAAGGCCTGAGCCGGGGACGACTCGGGCTCCAAGTGGGCGTCTGCCCGTACAGCGGCCGGCTCGCGTCCATCGTCATCGCGCTGCGATTCTCCGGCAGCGTCGGTCGCCGAGACTCATCCCAAGGGGATGATGAAGGTTGCGGCCCCTCATGGATCCTTGACCCGGATGCCGAGGGGCGGCAGCGGGCGGCTGTGAATCGGGTCACCTGGCTCGGGCACAGCACCGTCGTGATCGAGATCGACGGCACACGGCTCGTCACCGACCCCGCGCTGCGGCGCCGGATCTGGCATCTGCGCCGCTCGGAGGCCGTCAGCGCCGCGGCGCTCGGCGAGCTCGACGGAATTCTCGTCTCCCATGCACACTTCGACCACCTGGATCTCGCGTCGCTCGAGCAACTCGACCGCTCGCTGCCGGTGGTCGTCCCTCGGGGAGCGGGCGTGCTTGTGGCCAGCCGCGGCTTTGGCCGCGTTCTCGAGGTTGCGACCGGGGAAGAGCTCGCGCTCGGCGGCGTACGCGTGCGGGCCACGCATGCGGAACACGCATCGGGCCGCGGACCGTTCTCCCCTCGATCGTCCGCGCTTGGCTACCTCGTCAGCGGGTCGGCGACCGTCTACTTCGCCGGGGACACCGATCTCTTCGAAGGGATGTCCGAGCTCGGGCCGCTCGACCTCGCGTTGTTGCCCATCTGGGGTTGGGGTGCGCGCCTTCCTGCCGGCCATCTGGATCCGCAGAGGGCGGCCGAGGCGCTGCGACTTCTGCGCCCGAGAGCTGCGGTGCCGATCCACTGGG
>Ga0070708_100005226_pt1 | contig 10280 bp, 8 predicted proteins | sample KBSK5503metaG_FD_65469 | JGI IMG/M metagenome (GOLD analysis project Ga0070708, IMG submission 65469) | Corn, switchgrass and miscanthus rhizosphere microbial communities from Kellogg Biological Station, Michigan, USA - KBS K5-50-3 metaG | ecosystem: Host-associated > Plants > Roots >... | reverse complement strand
CGCCGATCCAGCCCGCGTCGGCCTGCGGCGGGATCGTGTACCCGAGGTGCTGCAGGCTGTACAGGACGTTCATCGCGCAGTGCTTGATGCCGTCCTCGTTGCCGGTGATCAGGCAGCCGCCGACCCGGCCGTAGTAGGCGTACTGGCCGGCCGGGTTGAGCAGGTGCGAGTTGCCGTAGAGGCGTTCGATCACGCGCTTGGTCACCGAACTGTTGTCCCCCAGCCAGATCGGGCCTGCGATGACCAGGATGTCGGCGGCCAGCACCTTCTCGTACAGCTGCGGCCACTCGTCGGTGGCGGCGCCGTGCTCGGTCATGTCCGGCCACACGCCGGTGGCGATGTCGTGGTCGGCGGCCCTGATCGTCTCGACCCGGACGCCCTGCTTGCGCATGATCCCGGCACTGACCTCGATCAGCCCCTGGGTGTGGCTGGGCTCGGGCGATCGCTTCAGCGTGCAGTTGACGAACAGCGCGCCGAGATCGTCATAGGACGGGCTGGTCATGGGTTCCCCCTCGGGTCAGACGGTGATGGTTAGTCCAGGCCGGCCGGTTTTCGTTACGTCACGCGTGTCAGTGATCGGGATGACTGGGGGGCACGTCGAGGGCGGGGTTGCGGTCGAAGAAGCCGAACGGCTTGAGCCAGAACGAGACGATGTCGCTGGGCATCACCGGCCAGTCCTCCGGCCGGGTGACGTGGTGGATACCGAACACGTACCAGAGCACCACGTCGGTGTTCTGGATCGGCCGGTCGGCCTGCGTCCAGACGGCCAGGCCCGAGTCATGCTCGCTCTGGACCGGGAAGTCCCCGCAGGGCCAGCGCTCATCCTCGCGGTAGGGCGTCACCCAGAGGGTGTGGCCGATCACCTCGGCCCGCTGGTAGGCCGGAGAGGCAGGGTCCAGCAGGGGCGGGAACGCCGCCGAGGGCACCAGCTTGTAGCCGACCGGAGTACCCAGCCCGTTCGGCACATTGTCGTTCACGACCTTCCAGCCGCGCTGCGTGCCCCAGTCGTAGTCCTGTTTCCCCTCCGCCTCTGTACGCAGCGGGGTGTTCCTGACCACCAGGCCGAGCCCGTACGGGTCGTCGCCGCCCGCGGCAGCCGCCTGGGAGTCCGTGGCGTACACGGTATTGGCTGCCCCGTCCACGTCCAGGTCGAGCCGGGCCACGATGAAGTGCTGGTGGAACGGGGCGTAGATGCCCTGGTCCACCAGCGTGCCGTTGCGAGGCCGGCTGCCGGGCGCGGCGGTGTGCGAGGTGACCAGGATGCCGGTCGCGCGGACCTCGCACTCGATGTTGCCGTCCTGGTAGAACCGCCAGTACACGAGGTACTCGTAGTTGGCCACGGTGACGTGGAAGGAGACCACCAGCCGCCGGGCCCGCCTGACCTCGGCGCCGGTCCGCTCGTCCACGTGTTTCCAGCCGACCCCGCTGTCCTCCTCGTGCACGCAGATCGCGTTCGGTACGGTCCTGGGCTCGCCGCGGGAGTCGTGCACCACCGCGTCCAGGTAGGTGATGTCGCCCAGGCAGTCACAGCCGAGCGCCAGCGAGGTGGTCATGAAGCCAAGGCCCCACTCGCCGATGTCGAACGCGGTCCGGCGGTAGTGGTCCGGGCTGGCGTCCCGGTAGGGCACGACCATCTCGGCGAACGAGAGCCGGTGCGCCACCGACCTGAGCCGTCCCGCGTCGCGGTACCCGACCTGGTGCAGGACCAGGCCCTCGCGGTGGTTGAAGCCGATTCGCAGCTCCCAGTTCTGCCACGACAGGAGGTGCCCTTCCAGGGTGAAGCCGACCCCCTCCGGCTGGCTGATCTCCAGCGGCGTCACCTCGCGCAGCGGCATCGGGATGAGCCTGGGCAGGTACTCGCCCATCACCTTGGGGCCCACGCCCGTGTCGTCTTCGTAGTTGTCCTCGAGTTCGAGCAGCGTCATCGTGTTCAGGTCGACGACGGGGTGCAGGCCGGTGACGTGGTGGGCGTACGGGTTGCCCTGCTCGCTGCCCCGGTACCAGACGTCGGACCAGCCGATCCGCCGCCGCTGGTACCGCTCGGGTACCAGCGCGGCGCCGTAGGCCCACATGTCGGTCAGCACCCGGGACATGTCGGTGATCCCGCGCCGCGCCAGCGCGCTGGTCAGGTCGGGATGGACGCGGAGCATCTCGTCGCACTCGTGCCACTCGTCCACGGTCATGTTCGGCTGCTGGCCTGGCAGGTGCTCCCAGTTGGTGACCTCGTTCCCGGTCAGCGACACGGTGGCCCGGTAGGCCTCGCCGTCGGCGCGGTTCCAGCAGACCGCGAGCGCCTCCCGCCGGGCGAGCCCCCCTCGGGCGGCCAGCGCGGGCAGGTCCGCCTTGGCCGGCTCCCTCAGCTCGATCGAGGCGAAACGCCAGGTCTGCCCGACGCTTTGGTCGTGGCGGACGATCGCGGCCGCCTGCCGGATCTCGTCCGCCGTCAGCGGGTCCAGCGGATGTGTATCAGTCACGATCGTCCCTCCAATACCGCGGCACAGCCCATCTTGGCCGATGGCCGGCCACCGGGCCAAGATCTGAAGGGTTCTTGCGGTGCGCGTGGCGCAGGCTCTACGTTTTCCGCCATGCACAGTGTGGATCCGACGACGGAGTCGATGATCAGGTCAGTGCTCGCCTACGCGGAGAACCGGCTGCGGCTGGACCCGGTTCCGCTGGACAAGAGCTCACGGGACCCGGCCGAGCTCGACGCGGCCCTGGCGGGGCTGCCGGGCGCCGGGCCGCACCACCCCGACCAGGTGCTCGGCGTCTACGCCTCGGTGATGGCGCCCGCCGTCATCTCGGCGGACAGCCCGCGTTTCCTCGGGTTCATCCCGGCCGCGCCGACCAAGGCGTCGCTGCTGTTCGACATGCTCATCTCGTGCGCGTCGATCCAGGGGATCTCCTGGCTCGAGGCGGCGGGCGCGATCCACGCCGAGAACGTGGTGCTGCGGCTGATCGCGGACCGGGCCGGGATGCCGGAGACGGCGGGCGGCTGCTTCGTCTCCGGGGGTTCGGCCGGGAACCTGTCCGCCCTGGTCGTCGCGCGCGAGGTAGCCAAGCGGAAGGCCGGCTCTGCCGCGGCTGGCCGGCGCTGGCGCGTGGCGGTCAGCGAGGACGCGCACTCCTCGATCATCAACACGCTGCGGATCCTCGAGATGGACCCGCTGGTCGTGCGGTCCGGGGACCACCGGCTGACCGGCGCGGGCCTGCGGGCGGCGATCGGGGCCGACGGCGACCCCGCGTCGCTGGCCGCGATCGTGGCGACGTCGGGCACCACCAACGCGGGCATCATCGACGACCTGGCCGGCGCGGCCGCCGTCGCGCGCGAGCACAACCTGTGGTTCCACGTGGACGGCGCCTACGGCGGAGCGGGCCTGTTCGCGCCGAGCGTGCGGGACTCCTACGCCGGCATCGAGCACGCCGACTCGTTCATCGTGGACCCGCACAAGTGGCTGTTCGCCCCGTTCGACTGCGCCGCGCTGCTGTACCGGAACCCGTCGGTGGCCCGGTCCGTGCACAAGCAGGACGCCTCCTACCTGGACGTGATCCACGACCGGCCGGGCGAGTGGAACCCGACCGACTACGCCTACCACCTCACCAGGCGGGCCCGGGGCCTGCCGCTGTGGTTCTCGCTGTCGGTGTACGGGGTGGACGCCTACAGCCAGGCCATCGAGAAGGCGATCGAGCTGGCCCGGCAGACCGCGGACGAGATCCGGGGCCGTTCCAGCCTGGAGCTCATCCGCGAGCCTGAGCTCGGCGTGGTGCTGTTCCGCCGCCGCGGCTGGGAGCCCGGGCAGTACACCGCGTGGGCCGACCAGCTGCTGGAGGACCAGGTGGCCTTCATCCCGCCGTCGGCCTGGGAGGGCGAGACGGTCGCCAGGTTCGCGTTCCTGCATCCGCACACCACGATGGACCTGGTGCGCGAGATCCTCGACCGGATGGACTGACCGGGCCGGGATTCAGCAGGGTATTCAGCGGGGCTGGCTGGCCTGGACGTCGGTTTCGGCTAGGCCCCAGGCGACGCCGGCGTACCGGCCGCCGACGGGAAGCTCGTCCGGTATCTGCTCGTCCGGTATCTGCTCGTCCAGCACGTGCTCGTCCAGCACGTGCTCGTCTGGTGCCTGCTCGTCTTCGGCGAATTCCAGGTCCAGGTCCAGGTCCAGGTCCATGTCGGAGTCGCACATGGCTACCTCCTTGGGGGGGCGGGGAGGGTGAAGGTGACGGTTTGCTGGCTTTGCTGGGTGACGATGGTGCCGATGCCGGTCACCACGGAGCCGGACGGGGCCAGGGCGTCGATCTGCCAGCCCTCGGATCCGTTGAGCCCGCTGGACCGCGACGGCTTCCAGGTCAGGCCGGCCGCCGACGTCCACACGGCCACGTCTTGCCGGCCCGGCTGGCCGAACAATCCGGCGGCGGTGAAGCCGGCGGCGTCCGCGGTCAGCGCGGTGAAGACCGTGTCGGGTCCCGGCGAGCTGAACGGCACCTGCTGCCAGTCTTGGCCGCCGTCGGCGGAGAGCTCGGCGAACGGCACGGTGCTTGCTCCGGCGCCGGTCCCGGTCGTGGCCTGGCCCAGGGCGACCACGGTGTCGCCGTTGATGGCGACCTGCTGGAGCACGGCGGTGGCGGCCCGGTCCGGCGCCGGCAGCACGATCGTCTCCCAGGAGCGCCCGTTGGTGGTGGTCCAGACGGCCGGCTGGCTGTCGTGCGAGCCCACCGAGACGAACCCGTTCGCGTCCGCGGCGACCGCAAGCACCTGACTCGAGCCTGTCGCGTCGTTCACGTCGTGCGCGCGGATCCAGCTGGTCAGGTTCGGTGACCACCAGACGTCGGCGACGCAGCCGCCGCCCGGTGCCACCAGCTTGCCCACGATGACGTACCCGGCCGGGCCCGAGGTCGCCGCGGCGGCGGACACGCCGGCCAGGTCCTGGGTGATGTTCCCGCCGGCGACACCCCAGTTCGTGCCGTCGGCCGAGGTCAGCACCACCGGCCCGGGCGTGCCTACGGCGAGCCAGCCGGCCGGCCCGTGGGTCACGCTGGTCAGCGCGCGCAGCCTCGGGTCCGCGGCGACCAGCCCCAGCGAGGAGACCAGCGTCCAGGCGCCGCCCGATGTCTTCTGCCACACCGCCGGGTAGCCGTTGGCGCTGCCGACCGCGATCTGCAGGCCGCCGGCCACGGCGGTGCTGTTGACCGCCAGCTCCGGGATGCCGGCCCCGGCGATGCCCGCCAGCGAGACCGGCCGCACGGTGCCGTCGGTGCTCGCCTCGAGGAAGACGGGCTGCTGGCTGACCTTGCTGGCGGCCGTGTAGCCGATGGCCAGGATGGTGCCGGCCGGGGCGACCGTGGCGCCGACCACGGATTCCGCGGCCGCGTCGCCGAGCGGCCCTGTCGGCAGCCAGTTCGCGCCGGTGCCGGTGCTCGTGTAGGCCACGAGCTGGCCCTGGGCGGTGGTGCCTGAGACGACGAAGCCGTAGTCACTGCCCTTCACCACGCCGGGGCTCCAGCCGCCGACCGCGTCGATAGTGGCCGAGTACTGCCAGTCCTGGCCGTTCGGTGAGAAGTACGCGATGCCGTCGGCGGCGCCGCTGGCGGTCCGCCCCGGCCTGACCGCGACGAGCCCGGAGCCGTCGAAGCCCAGGCCGCTGATCTGGGTCCCGGCGCCGTGGTCGGCCGGGATCGTCACCCGGGTCCACGCGGTTCCGCCATTGGTGCTGAGCCACGCCGCGTCGTAGGAGGTCCCGTCCCTGGCAACCGTGCCTGAGATCACCGTGACGGTCCCCCGCCAGGTGGCGTACGAGATGTTCTGCACGGTTTCGCCAGGCCCCGCCAGCCCTAGCTGGGCGGCGGTCATCCGCTGCCAGGTCACGCCGTCCCGCGACGTCCAGAGCACCGCCTGCGACGTTTGGCTGGTCGCCGGTCCTGCACCTGCTCCTGCGGCCAGGTAGCCGACGGCGGTCTTGGTTATCACCCATACCGAGTCGCCGGGCAGCCGCGGGCTGATCCCGTGGGTGGCGGCGAGGGTCCAGCTCAGGCCGGTCTGGCTGGTCCAGATGGCCTGCGGGCCGACCGCCACCCAGCCGCCCGGGCCGCCGGCCAGCAGCGCCGCCGGGTGATCGAGCGCCGCCTGGCCGCTGACCGGGGCGAGGTGCCAGCTGGCGCCGGCGTTCGTCGACACCAGGAACTGCTGGCGGACGACGCCGTCGCTGGTCTGCGAGCCGGTCGTGACGATCGTGTTGCCCGCGGCGACGACGCGGTTGATGGTCTGGAAAACGCCGCGCTGCTGCTGTCCGGGATAGGTGTCGAAGGTGACCGCGGCCAGCGGCAGTTGCGGCGAGACCGTGTTCGGCGTCCGCTGCTGGTTGGAGCTGAGCGGGCCGAACCTCGGCCCGTGGCCGGTCAGCAGCGCGAGGGCCAGGACGGCCACGGCGATCAGCACGATGGCAGGCACCGCGATCGTCAGGGCGCGGCGGCCGCCGCGCCGTCTCGGGTCGGCTCGCCCGGAGCCTGCCATCCTGTGGTCGAGGAGCAGCGTGTCACCGGACCCCGGCCGGGCCGGCCTGGCCGGGGGCACGAGCCCGGCCGGGCGCTCCCAGATGGGCGGCCGGTCGTCGCCCCACCGGTCTTCCCGGCCGGGGTCGTCGCCGGAGTCCACGCCGGGGTCGGAGAACGCCGGAGCGCCAAGCGGAACCGGCACGCGCCCGGGCCAGTCGGCCGTGACCGGCTCGGGGAGGGGCGGCCTGCCGTGCCGCGGGGCGGCGTGACGCGGGAGTACGGGCATGGGCGGCGGGGCGGGTGCGTGCGGCGGGGCGGGCGTGCGCGGCGGGGCGGGTGCGTGCGGCGGGGCGACTGGCCGTGGCGGAGCCGGGCGCTGCTCCCACTGGATGCCGGCCTCGGACCAGAGCTGATGAGACCGCTGCCACGGCGAAAGACCCGCGGCTCCCGCGCGCGGCGCGCCCGCGTCCTTGGGGCGGTGGAGGGCGGGCTGGAACCCGGGGCCGCCCGCCCGGCCGCGCACCGCCGGGGTCGGGCCAAGCGTTCGCGGCGCCGGTCTCGGGGTCAGCGGCGAGGACCAGGATCCGTCCGGCTCGCGGCGCGGAGAGGGCACCGCGCCGACGCCGGGCCAAGGGCTCATGCTTGGGCTGTTCATAGTGCTGGCGGTGCTGGCGGTGGTGCCGGTGCTGGCGGTGGTGCCGGTGCTGGCAGTGGTGTTGGTGCTGGCGGGCTCGGCGGGAGTTTGGTCCACGGCGGCTGGCGGGTCGGCGGGGGTGAGCGAGTCGCTCTCGGTGTCCGGTGCGCTCGCGGGCGCCGGCGGTTGCGGTGCGCGCAGGAACCATCCCGCCGGGGGTGCCACGCCGGGCCAGGAAGTGTCGTCCGTGCCTGACTCGTCCGCGGCTTGCGGTATCGCGGGCTGCGGTATCGCGGGCTGCGGTATCGCGGCTTGCCCGGCTCCGGCGGGCTCCGGAGCGGGCCTGGACTCCTCCGCATCGGCCTGCGACTGGCGCGGGCTCGGAACCATCAGCCCCGGCGGCACCGACCAAGGGGGCATGAGATTTTCCGAATCATTCCAGCGGAACAGGCCAGTATGCTGTCGCATTTCCTCCCGCGAGGCATCAAGATGACGATTCCCGCTCGACTGGTCACCCTCTGTACTCATAACAGACCCCAGTCCAGGCACATATCCGGGCAAATACCCGCAGTGTGCCGCTCTTTACACTTTCTCGTCCATACGGGATAGCCCGCGCTTCGATGTTACCGATTGAGAGCGAGTGTGTACAGAGGGCAATTTTCGCCGCATGCGAGACCAATGCCGTGAGCCGTCGGCGACGGCCTCGCGCCGATGCTGGCCGAGCCAGGTCAACGCGGACCGGATCCGGGGAAACCTGGCCGCTGACCTGGGGCGGGCGGCCGGCTGGCGATTTCCTGGCCCTGGATGAGGCCGTAACCGACGGCCTGGGCGGTGGTCAGCGTCCGGCCACGGCGCGCGTCTTCGCGTATCTGATCCACCTCACGGCCTGTTACCTCGGCCAGCCTGAAGTACAGCGTGTCGAGCATGCGAGTCACCTGCTGCTGGCGAGCGGTGAGGGCGGTCACCGTGCCGCCGAAATGCAGCCTGGGCTCGGCGAGCACGAAGGTGGCGTTCGGGTAACCGGACCGGCGCGGGCAGGAGACGAGCACGCCGAGGGCGGGACCGCTGATCTCGCCGCTCACGCAAGCGTGGACCGGGACCCGCAGCACGTCGAGGACACCCATGACGGTGAGGGCGGCGGACAGTTCGGCCCGCAGGTTCTGCAGCTCCAGCCTGATCGGCTCCTTCTTCTCGGCGTCGAGGGTGAGGAGCTGGGCCGAGAGCCTGGCGGCCGCGTCGTCGTCGAGAGAGCCCGATGCCAGCACGATCCGCTGGACCAGGAGCCGCTCGTACAGCTTGCCCCTCCAGTCGGCGAGCGGGTCTGGCCACACCCGGGTCGCCGGCACCGGATCGGGCGCCGACGGCGGCGTGGCCGGAAAGTCCGGTGCGCCCGGGGTGAGGGGGGTACCGGGGACGGACGGCGTTCGGGGCCCGCCCGGCCTTCCTGGCCTTGGCGGAATTTCGGGTATGTGCGCGCGCGTCGCGGGACGCTGCGCCGTAGCACGCGGCGCCGCGCCGTGCCACACCTGCCGTGACGTCATTCGCCGCCTCCTTCCCCGGGACGGTTGAGCCGCCAGGTGATCTGGCCGCCGACGGCGGCCGCGTAGCGCTCCAGCGTCGAGGCACGCACGTCGGTCGTGCCAGACTCGAGCCTGGCCACCGCGGACTGCGACGTTCCCATCCGGGCGGCCACCTCGGTCTGCGACAGGCCCGCCGCCTGACGCTGTTCGGCCAGCTCGCGGACGAGCCTGCCGCGGTCCTCGGCCATCCGGGCCGCCTGCTCGTCGGCCGCCCGGCGCAGTGCCATCTCGCGGAAGCCGGGCATGACCGGCAACGATGCGGCTGCGTCCTGGCCGGAGGGTTCGGGCGCGGGCCGCCGCCTCTCGTTCATACCTCAAAGGCTATCTCATATTTGAGATAGCGCTTCCCGGCAGGGCGCGGACGACGGCCTATGCTGCCGGACCGCCGCGCGGCGGCCGGGAGGCAGAGCGGGGCCAATCGCGGGGCGGGAAGGCGTTTCTCGGGCGGCGGGGTGAGGGCACAGGGACGGGCCAGCCGGCTTCGGCCCAGACGGTGCGGCCCGGGTAGGCGTCGGCGAAGCCCCAGCGGCTGGTGCAGGCGGCCACCAGGGCGAGGCCCCGGCCGCCCTCGGCCATCAGGTCGCCGGAGCCTACCGCCGGGACGGACGCGCCGCCGTCGTCGGTGACCGCGACCCTGGCCACCCCGTCGCGCGGGCAGGCGACCTCGACCGTGAACACGCCGCCGCGGCCCGAGTCGGTGTGCGTGATCGCGTTGGCGCACAGCTCGGTCACGCACGTCATCAGCGTCTCCCTGGCCGGGCAGCCGGCCAGCAGTTCCCCGACGAACCTGCGCGCTTCCGGTACTGACGCGGGGGTGCCCCGGTAGGTGCGGGCCCACGGACGCGTCGACCGGGCCGGACCCAGGTGAAGCACCGGATAGGCACCTGTCACTGTAGGTTACCCCCTGACAACTAGCTCCTACCGTAAGTGACGCGCGAGAGCCTCAAAAGGTTCAAACCGTCTTTGGAGTGGGCGATGCCGGCCCGCCGCGCAGCGATCTTCCTCCTCTTCCGTGACGGACGGCTCGGAGGGACACTATGGGGATCGAGCACAGTTAGGAGGAGCAGATGGAAGCGAGCCCTTCCAGCACGCTGTCGGTACCGACCTGGCAGATCATCGTGCCGGTCGCCGGGCTGATCGTGCTCGGCTACACGCTGTACCGCAACGTGATCCCTTACCCGACCGGCACGCCCGCGTGGTTCCCCGTGGTGTCCGGCGTCTGGCTGGCGGTGGCGGTGGTGGCGGTGATCTTCGCGCCGGGCACGGCACGCAAGCTCGGCGCGGCGCTGGCCGCACGGGAGGGCATCGTGGCGCCGGGTGCCGAGAAACCCGCACAACCGCTGGCCGCCGCGCGCGACGAGGCGTCGTCTTAGTGGCGGACCTGCTTCCGTTCGTCGCCGAACAGCCCCTGGTGGATCATCACTGCCACGGGGTGCTGCGCCGGGTCGCGGACGAGGCCGCGCTGGGGTCGATGCTGTCCGAGGGGGCGGGCTGGCCGGGCGGTTCGGTGTTCGACTCGCAGGCCGGGTTCATGTTCCTGCGGCTCTGCCCGCCCGTGCTCGGCCTGCCGCCGCAGG
>Ga0070708_100005222_pt1 | contig 10285 bp, 8 predicted proteins | sample KBSK5503metaG_FD_65469 | JGI IMG/M metagenome (GOLD analysis project Ga0070708, IMG submission 65469) | Corn, switchgrass and miscanthus rhizosphere microbial communities from Kellogg Biological Station, Michigan, USA - KBS K5-50-3 metaG | ecosystem: Host-associated > Plants > Roots >... | reverse complement strand
TTCTCTAGCCGCACTCCGCAGGCGCGAAGATCACCAGCGCAACCACCTCCTTCTCTATGTCGAAGAAGCGATGCTCAAGCCCAGCTTCCACGTAGATCACACTTCCCTGAGCTACCGAGCGTTCATCCGTCCCGATCCGAATCTTCGCCTTGCCGCGGACTACGTAATAAATTTCGTCCTCACTGTGCGGCTTCTGCGCATCAGGTGCTCCGGCGGACAGAACATAGACTCCGGCACTCATGGCGGGCACACGAAGGAATTCGAGATAGGAACGGCCTGCCTGAACTCGTTTCGTGAGCAGTTGATCGAGGGCAAAAACTTCGCTCTCGCTCACCCGAACGCTCCCTGAAAAAAAATCTCCGTGTACTGCTGGGCGAGGTTCTCTTGCTGAAGACTGCCTTCGGGACGGTACCACTGGTAAATCCAGTTGATCATTCCCAGCAGCGCGAATGCCGCCGCCCTAGGAGTCACCGTTCCCTTTGATCCACGGGCGCTCTGGGCATCTTCCTGAACTTTGGCCTGAACTTTGGACTGGACTTTGGCCTGAACTTCAGCGATCAGGTTCTCGACAAAATGAATGTAGTCTTTCTTGCGGGCGTTGATGCGTTTGCGTAGGGCCGGCGAAAGCGGATGGTTCTCATGCAGCATGACTGTGATTTCACGGTCACGCTCGCTCAGAACTACACCGATGTGCAGGCGGATCAGCGTTCGCAGGCGCTCCTCCGGGTCGGTGATCGCCTTGACCGGCTTGAGCACCTTCTCCTCAGTGATGTCCATGGCGTGGCTCATCAGGTCAAAGAGGATCTCGTCTTTGCTCTGAAAATGGTGGTAAAGTCCGCCTTTACTTAACTTTAGCGCAGCGGCCACGTCGTTCATTGAGGTCCCGTCATAGCCCTGCTGCTGAAACAGGCGAGCCGAGGCACGGAGAATTTCCTGGCGAGGATCGGTAACAGTTTCGCGGGGCATCGGCGATCAATATACACGGTACGCCCAACTGTAACTAACTAATCTATTGACTCCCTGCCGTCGCGCAGGCTAACATTTCTTTGTACCTACCGACCGGTCGGTACGCATTCATGACAGGAGCACAACTGTGGCAACCATCTTCTACGAGCACGACGCCAATCCTGCAGCCCTGAATGGCAAAACCATCGCCGTCTTCGGCTACGGCAGCCAGGGACACGCCCAGGCCCAGAACCTACGCGACAGCGGTTACGACATCATTATCGGACTTGACCCGACCCGCCAGAGCGCGAAGCAGGCCAAGGCCGATGGCTTTACTGTGCTGGCTCCGGCGGAAGCCGCCCAGAAGGCGGATTGGATCCAGATTCTTACTCCTGATGAGACGCAGGCGGCGTTTTACGAATCGGCTATCAAGCCGGGATTGAAAAAAGGAAAGATTCTCGGCTTCTCCCACGGTTTTAGCATTCATTTCAAAGCGATCGTTCCGCCTGCAGACGTTGATGTGGTCATGATCGCGCCCAAGAGTCCGGGTCACCTACTGCGCCGCGTCTACGCGGAAGGCCGGGGTGTACCCTCGCTAATTGCCATCCAGCAGGATGCGAGTGGCCGGGCGCACGAACTCGCTCTGGCCTACGCGTACGGCATCGGCTCAACCCGCGCTGGAGTCTTGCAAACGACTTTCAAAGAAGAAACCGAGAGTGATCTATTCGGCGAGCAGGCGGTGCTTTGCGGCGGACTGACTTCGTTGATGAAGAAAGGATTTGAAACGCTGATCGAGGCGGGTTATCAGCCGGAGATCGCGTACTTCGAGTGCATCCACGAAATGAAGCTGATCGTGGATCTGATTTACGAGGGCGGTCTGGATCGCATGCGCTACTCGATTTCGAACACCGCCGAGTATGGGGACCTGACTCGCGGTCCGAAAGTTGTTGGCGACGAGACCCGCGCCGCGATGAAGAAGATTCTTGCCGACATCCAGGCCGGTACGTTCGCGCGTGAGTGGATTGACGAGAACAAAACCGGCGGAAAGAAGTTCGCCGCCCTGCGTGAGGCCGAGAAGAAGCATCAGGTCGAGGAAGTGGGAGCGAACCTGCGCAGCATGATGTCGTGGCTGCAAAAGGATTCCGGCAAGCAAGCCACCAAGGCCGAGCCTGCCGCGGCAAAAAAGGTCGTGAATGCTTAGGGGAGCCGAAATTTTTTTGCAATGTTTGCGCGCCGAGGGAGTGGACCTGGTGTTCGGTTACCCTGGCGGCGCAATCATGCCCTTGTATGACGCGCTTGAAGGCAGCGGCATTCGCCACATCCTTACGCGTCACGAGCAGGGTGCGGTGTTCGCGGCCGAGGGGCACGCGCGGGCAACAGGAAAAGTTGGCGTGGCCATCGCAACCAGCGGTCCGGGTGCAACAAATCTTGTGACCGGAATCGCTGACGCGAAGATGGATTCTGTGCCGCTAGTCTGCATCACCGGCCAGGTCCGCAGCGCACTAATCGGTACTGATGCATTCCAGGAAACCGACGTCTTTGGACTGACGCTTTCACTTACCAAATGGAGCCGTTTGGTGCGCTCGATTGAAGAAATTCCCATTGCGATTGCAGAAGCCTTTCATTGGGCGCGCGAAGGACGTCCTGGGCCAGTGGTGATTGATATCCCGACGGACTTCCTCAAAGCGAAGATGGAATTTTCTGGTCCGGTAAAGTTCACGCCGAAGCCTCGCCCATCTGATGTACAAGGTGAGAGCACCTTTAGTGATGCCCTTGTCTCGCTGCTGGAAAAAGCCAAACGGCCGGTGGCGCTGATCGGGGCCGGCGCGAAACTTTCCGGCGCGATTCCTGAGCTGCGGCAGCTCTTGGACGAATTAAACATTCCGACTTTTGCAACTGTGCATGGGCTTGGAGCAGTTGTTCCCTCCTCGCCTTATTACCTGGGCATGGTCGGCATGCATGGCACGCGCGCCGCCAACATGGCGCTGCACGAAAACGACCTGCTACTGGTCTTTGGCGCGCGCCTCGATGACCGCGTCACCGGCGATCCCACTCGCTTTGCGCCGAATGCGAAGATCGTTCACTTCGAAATTGATCCGGCGCAGCTCGACCGGGTGCGTCAGTCCGAGTTACCAGTGATCGGAGACCTGGCGCAGACGATTCCTGCGTTTTACAAGAAAATTAAAGGCGCGAAGTTGCCCGATTGGACCGAGTGGCGCGCCGTGGCCTGTGGGCCTGACCGCGCGGAGCTTGATCCTCGTGGCCTTTCGCAATTGACAGTCCGCTTCCTGGATGAACTGTTCAGCAGGCTGCCCGAAAACAGCGTTGTCATTGCCGACGTCGGTCAGCACCAGATGTGGGCCGCGCAACGTTATCGTTCCGCATCGCCGCGTGGCTTCATCACCTCCGGCGGACTGGGCTCGATGGGATTTGCATTGCCCGCCGCGGTAGGCGTCCAGCTTTCGAAGCCCGACTCGACCGTTCTCTGCGTCTCCGGCGACGGCGGCTTCCAGATGAACATTCAGGAACTGGCCACCGTGCGCCGCCTGAACCTGCCGATCAAGATGGTGATCGTGGACAACAAATACCTCGGCATGGTGCGGCAGTGGCAGCAGCTTTTCTATCAGCGCAATTATGCCGAGACCGATCTCAGCGACAACCCGGATTTTGTCGAGATCGCGAAAGCTTATCGCATTAATGCCGAGCGATTGAGTGAAGACGCCATGCAGGAATTTCCGGTGACCGAAGAGACGGGCGATGCGCTGGAACGTTTTCTGAATTCGTCCGAGCCGGAGCTGCTGGTGTTCGACTGCGCTCCGGAAGCAAATGTGTATCCGATGGTGCCCGCGGGCGCAGCGCTCTCGGAGATGTTGTTCGACGACGAATAAAGTTTTAAAGATTTATGGAGAGACGGGCGTCCTCGCCCGTCAAAGTTAGTGGTGGACGGGCGAGACGCCCGTCGTTCCATAAATCGTAATTTGGGGAGAAGCAAACAATGCACGCATTTCACATCCACTATCGAAACACGCAAGGCACGCTGATGCGGATCCTGACCGCCGTCTCCCGCCGCGGCATTGAGATCCCTTACGTCCTCGCCAACCCCTCCGGCCCCGGCCATCGCGCCGACCTGCTGCTGGAGGTTAACCCCAAGCAGATTGGACAGCTCTGCCGTGACTGGCACGCGATTGTGGATGTAACCGACGTGCGCATGAGTGTCCCCACGCCAGAAATGCTGGAAGCCGCCGCTGGATTTGCCGGCCCACATCCGCCCGCCTCGGCGGGTGCAAATGGAAAATCTGCAAGCGCTGCGATGGCGTAGTCGGGTTCTTCCGAACGAAGCTGCTCAGGGCAAGACCTGCTACTTCCCTTTCAAATACTTGTCGAACCACGCTACCGTGCGCTGGATGGCATCGATTCGGTTCTCGCGTTTGTTGAACCCGTGCCCTTCGTTGGAGTAGTAATGCGCATCCACAGTCTTGCCATCTTTCCGAAGCAGGTCAACAACCTGTTCCGCCTCTTCTTTTGGCACGCGGGGGTCGTTTTCGCCCTGGAGCACGAGCAGAGGCGCCTTTGCATTATGGAGATATGTGATAGGCGAGTCGGCCTCATAGATCTTGCGGTCTTTTTCTGGATCCCCAAGCAAACTCTTCTCATATTCCTGTAACAGCGCATCCTCGTGCTGCAGCATGGTGAACCAGTTGATAATTCCGAACTCCTCCACTCCAGCGGCCCAAACATCCGGGGTCTTTCCAACGGCCATTAAGGTCATATATCCGCCGTAAGAGCCGCCAGTCATCCCGATTTTTTTCGGATCGACGAATCCCGTCAATTCGAGGAACTTCGCCGCGTACACTTCATCCTGCAGGTCTCCTCCACCCAAATCCTGGTAGTTGGCTTTTTGGAAATCAATGCCGTAGCCGCTTGATCCGCGCACATTCGGGGCAATGCAGATGTAGCCGCGCGAGACTAGCGCCGCCACTTCCGGGCTCCAATAGTCAACCATCTGGCCCGTGGGTCCGCCGTGAGGCAGTACCACGGCCGGATTTTTGCCATCCCGCGTCAGATTGAATGGCATCCAGAGGAAGGCACTAATCGTTTTCCCATCAAAAGTCTTGTAATGGACCACGCTCGCTTGAGGCAAAGGTGTGGTCTCAAGGCTAGCAATTGCTGAAAACGTTAGTTGCGTGGGGTGACGGCGGGAAATGTCATAAACCCAAACGTCGCCGGGATGAACCGAGCTCTCGTGGTTTACTAATACCCTGTCTCCGCCCGCAGAGAACGGAGTCGGGTTACCCGAGAAGTAGTTCAAACCAGGCGGGAAATTGATTTTCTCAGGGCGCATGGTCGCATGATTAGTAAGATAAACATCAACCCGTCCATCTTCGTTGACTGTGTAGGTGAACGATTTGCCGTCAGGCGAAAAATTCCCCGAACTTGCGTCCCATTTTGTGTCCGTTAGCCAGCTCAGCTTCTTGGTGGCAATATCGAGGAGGGCCACATTGTTGAATCTATTTTTCTGATTGGAAGTGATCAGCAGCGTTTTTCCGTCTGGTGAAAGGGAACTCGCGGCAAACAGAACTTTGCCTTGGTGTGGGGTCAGATTTTCTGTTTTTCCACTGGAAACATCAACGGAATAGATATCCGATTCCGACTCCCCACTGATCTCGCCTCTAACAGCGTAGATAATCTTGTCATCGGGACTCCAGGCCACTGCCGACCAGGAGCGATTTTTCGTTTCCTCATTAGTTAATTTGCGGACTGTCTTGGTTTTCCAATCCAGAATCGCAAGGTCATAAACCGTCGACTCCTTCGGCTTGTAACCTAGAACCACATTCTTGCCGTCATGGGACCAGAGCGGACTTTCTTCGCGGATATTCGGCGTGTTCGTCAGGTTGACGACTTCACCGCCATCACTCGGCACGGCGAAGAGGTCCCACATCTCATTTCCTCCAATGTCTTGCTGGTAAACAATCCACTTCCCATCGGGAGACCACGTCGCAGCAAATTCGCGATCGTCGGATTGAGTAAGCTGAAGAGGCCATCCTCCCGAGGCCTTCACCTTCCATAGGTTGAACCTCCCTGACATATCAGTAGTGAAGACGATTTCATCTCCATGCGGAGACCAGGCCGCGCCGAAAGATGATCGCGTATAGTACAGGTCATCGATTGGCACAGGGTGGGCGGTCGAGTTGGCCTCAGAGTTAATGGATTTCGGGTCAGTAAGCATTCGGTCGTCAGGCGATGAGGCTGCTGAAACCCAGTAGCAGAACGCCAGAACACAGATCACGCGCAATAGCGAGTGCATGAAATTCATATGGTTCCTCCGAGGGAGCACAACCCGCAAAGTATTCTAGCCCAATGCGCTCGAATACACCGGACACCAGTTCACTCGGCTTTCGCTTTCCCCCGCGCTGTCGTAATCTTTTAATCCTATGGACCTGAAACACCGCAGCCGTCTTATCACTGAAGGACGCGATCGTGCCGGCGCCCGCGCCATGTTCAAGGCGATCGGATTCACCGGAGAAGATCTCTCCAAGCCCTTGATTGGCATCGCTAATACTTGGATTGAAACCATGCCGTGCAACTTCCACCTGCGCCGGCTTTCGGCCAAGGTGAAGGAAGGCATTCGCGCAGCCGGGGGCACGCCCATGGAGTTCAACACTATCGCGATCAGCGACGGCGAGACCATGGGCACGGAAGGAATGAAGGCTTCGCTGGTCAGCCGCGAGGTAATTGCAGATTCCATTGAACTGGTTTGCCGCGGGCAACTGTTCGACGCGGTGGTTTGCGTCGTTGGTTGCGATAAGACAATTCCTGCCGCTGCCATGGCGATGGCGCGCCTCGATCTACCGGGGCTGGTGCTTTATGGCGGAACAATCGCGGCTGGAAGTTATCGTGGGAAAGACGTGACCATTCAGGATGTGTTCGAAGCCGTCGGCGCGAATGCTGCGGGGAAGATGAGCGACGCTGATCTGCTGGAGATGGAAAATGTCGCTTGTCCGGGCGCGGGCGCATGCGGCGGGCAATATACAGCTAACACGATGTCCACGGTGATGGAGATGATCGGTCTTTCGCCTATGGGTTATAACAGCGTGCCGGCGATGGATCCGCAAAAGGATGAAATTGCATTTCGATGCGGCGAGGTCGTGCTCAATCTGCTGAAGAGTGGCACAAAAGTGAAAGACATCCTCACCCGGCAGGCGTTTGAAAATGCGATCGCATCGGTCGCGGCCACCGGCGGCTCGACTAATTCCGTGCTGCATTTGCTGGCCATTGCGCGTGAGGCTGGAGTTCCGCTGGAGATTGATGATTTCCAGAAGGTCAGCGAGCGTACGCCATTGCTGTGCGACTTGAAACCATCCGGGCGATTCGTCGCGGCAGACATGCATCGTGCTGGCGGAATCCGTCTGCTCGCCAACCGTCTGCTGCGCGGGAAGAAGCTGCACGAAAATGCGATGACCGTCACCGGAAAGACAATTGGCGAAGAGGCCGGGTCTGCCGTCGAGACTCCAGACCAGGAAGTGATCGCACCGCTCGATAAACCACTGAAGGCAACTGGTGGGCTGGTGGTTTTGCGTGGAAATGTGGCGCCCGAAGGATGTGTCGCAAAAATCAGCGGCCATGAGCGGTTAAGCCATCGCGGACCGGCGCGTGTATTCGAGTCCGAAGAAGAGGCCATGAGTGCGGTGACGGGCAAGCGCATCAAGGCAGGGGACGTCGTCATCATTCGCTACGAAGGTCCCCGTGGCGGGCCGGGAATGCGCGAAATGCTAAGCGTGACCGGCGCGATTGTCGGCGAGGGATTGGGAAACTCAGTCGCCCTGCTCACCGATGGGCGATTCAGCGGCGCGACTCATGGCTTGATGATGGGACATGTCTCTCCAGAAGCAGCGTTGGGTGGCCCAATTGCCGCGGTCCACGAAGGCGACATGATTCGCGTTGATGTGAATCAGCGCGTAATCGAAATCGAAATCAGCGATGCTGAGATACATCGAAGAATGGCCCAGTGGAAACCGCCGAAACCGCGTTACGCAACCGGAGTTTTCGGCAAGTATTGTGCGTTGGTCTCTTCGGCGTCGGAAGGTGCCATCACGCGACCAAAATAATTCCGGCAACGAATTTACCAAATATTGACCAAGCAGAATTTGCAAGTCTCTGCGCATCCAAGTAGGTTTATGTGAGGCGGTGGACGCTTGTGCACTCGTAACCGATTCTTTCGCGCCCTGGGATTCCTCTCACTGTGCGGCATTTTCGGTGCGGGCGCGGCTTTTGCGCAGTCGAAAGACCAAGTTGCCCCAACGCTTTCGAGTGCTCATCGCGGATTTACAACGGTCGGCCCTCACGGCCACAGAGGCTCAACCTCATCGAACGCGGCCTCAGCGAGTTTGGCGGGTCCGCTGGGCATTGATTCCATTCCAACATTCAATGGCGAATTCCAAGTCTCGGGATTCGGCCCTGCAGGGAATTCTCAGCGCAGGTGGTTCTTCACCATGGCGGGCAGCCTTCCCGAGTCGGGAGGAACGACGCGGTTCAATGCTCCAATCGTGCCGGTTTCGCTGGATCTGCTCGATTACGACGGATCAGTGCGAGTAGTGGGTGGGCACCAGCTTCACTACTCCGTGCAGCCTTTTGTCGGCGCTGTTTTGGACTCTCCCGTTTTTCAAAACGCGGAGTACACCAGCAGCGATGTTCCGACCCAGTTCGCCGACTCAGTGCAACGCGCCGAGTTCTACAACCAAATGCAGCCCGACTGGCACACCCTGCTGAAGCCGTCAGTCAAACCGGAGCGGACGCTGTCGATTCCGCGCGGCGGCTACTACTTCGCGCTGAACCAAGATGGGTCCTGTTGCGCATTCGTTCTGGTGGACATCAAGATTTTCTCGAACCGGCTGTTCCCGGCAACCCCGGCTGACCTGCATAGTCCGGTGGGGGCCGCAGAGAATGCGGGGGACATCACGACGAAAGATATTTCCACATTCCTCTTTCCCAACACATATCTTTACCTCGATGGAAACCCGAACCACTGCTGCGTGCTCGGCTTCCACACCTATGATTTTGAACCCGGCGATGCCAGCAATAATTTTCGGGAAAAAAGATATGTGATGAATTACTCGAGTTGGATCAGTCCCGGTCTGTTCGCTCCTGGGTTTGAAGACATTACCGCGCTCAGCCACGAGATCGCCGAGAGTTTGAATGATCCGTTTGTGGGCAGCGATGGGGTTCACGGCATCACGCCGTGGTGGCTCTCACAAAACGGAAACTGCCAGAACGATCTGGAAGTTGGGGATGTGATTGAGGGCCTTCCGGATGCGACCATCGCTATCCGGACGAAAGGCAGAACGTACCATCCGCAGAACGAGGCTCTGTTGCCGTGGTTCGAATTTCAGTCGCCCTCCACGGCGCTGGGTGGAGCTTATAGCTATCCGAACCAGAATGTGCTGACTTCCCTTTCGCCGCCACAGGGCGTGAACTGTAAGTAAGCCCTAAGCTCTCGGCTCTCAGCCGTCAGCTATCAGCTTGAGCACACGAACTGCGGTCCGATGTATCAGCTGATGGCTGACAGCTGAGAGCTGAATCAGAACGAGAACATCACTTGCAAATCCACGCGCCGGTTTGCAGATGCGGACGAGAATGGGCCACCGGCAAGCGCGATGGACTGTCCAAAGAAGGGCGAACTCAAGTTCCCTACCGGCGGCGCGGGGCTGACGGTGTTGAAAATGTTCCGCGCCGAGATGCTGAACGTCAGATTGTAACGCCGGTTGGTTGATCCGCCGGCGCTACCGAAGAATATATTTCCGCCCGCGCCGCCGCTGAGTCCGCGTCCTCCTAAACCGCCTCCAGGTCCGCCGCCGCGTCCACCAGGCCCTCCGGGGCCCATTCCACCGGATGCACCTTTTGTTTCTTGTCCGAAACCAAACGTCTTGCTCAGGCGAAGATTGAAAGTCGCATTCCCAGGACCGGTGCGATAGTTCACCGGCAAGGTCGGTAATCCTGTGGGGCAAGTTTCGCCCGAAGTCAAATTGGAGCAGTTCGGGTTGATGTTGAACGCGCCCAGAGGCGTGCACACGACCGTGGAATATTGACCACAATCGGCAGCCGGGGCCAATGCCGGGCGGTCATTGAAAATGGAATCACCATTATTGTCCTGCCCAGTCGTGATGTTGTACGGCTGTCCCGAGTTGATGATGATGAATGGACTCAATGAGAACGAATGCGGCAGTGAAACGTTGCCTCCAATGAAAGCCCGATGCCGGACATCGAACGCAGCGCGGCCATAATCGGCCAGCGGATCGTACTGGTTCGAAAGAAAACTAGCCGAACTGGTGGTGCCGCTTCCGAA
>Ga0070708_100005221_pt1 | contig 10287 bp, 9 predicted proteins | sample KBSK5503metaG_FD_65469 | JGI IMG/M metagenome (GOLD analysis project Ga0070708, IMG submission 65469) | Corn, switchgrass and miscanthus rhizosphere microbial communities from Kellogg Biological Station, Michigan, USA - KBS K5-50-3 metaG | ecosystem: Host-associated > Plants > Roots >... | reverse complement strand
CTCGCACCGCGCATTCCGCGGGCGCTGCTGTTCGAGAGCGGGCAGCGCTGGCTCCTGCGATCGGGCCTGCTTGCGCCGCTGCTGGCGGTGGACGCGATGCATCCCGAGCACGTGCTCGCCACCCCGGCTCGCGTCGCCCGCTGGCGGCGCCGCGGATACTCGGTCGGGTGCTGGACGGTGGACGATCCCGACGCCGCTGCCATCCTGCAGCGGTCCGGAGTGTCAGGGGTGATCACCAACCGGCCGGCCGCGATGCGCGCCCGCTGGCCGGACCCGTAGGGATGGGTCCCCTATGGCCGCGCGGTTTTTTTGAGGAATCTCCGATTCGCTGATACGAATTTTTCGTGCGGATCGCGGCGATCATCCTGCTTCTGGCCGGAGCGGCGCGGGCGGGCGGCAACGACCTCCAGCTCTGGCGCCTGGGGCATCCCGATCCGCTGCCCTGCACGCTCTGTGACGGCAGCCCGGGAGACTCCGCCGAGCCGGGATCGCCGGGCGCGCAAGCGCGGTTCCACCGGATGGCGAGCACCCTCGGCCTCGCGTTCGCCCCGGCGTTCCAGGAGCCCGCCGCGACGACCGGTCAGGCCGGCTTCGAAGTGGGTCTGGGCTCCTCCCAGGCGTTCTTGCGCATCGGCGCCGAGGCATGGCCGACCGTGGATACCCAGTCGGGCGCGGCGCCCCCGAGCGTCCTCATCCTCCCCTCGGTCGCGGTGCGCAAAGGGCTGGGAGGATCCTTCGAGCTCGGCGCCGCGTTCCAGTGGCTCACCAACTCGCAGATGATGGCGGTCTCGGCGAACGTTCGCTGGGCGGTGGTCGAAGGACTCGAGTCCGTGCCCGACGTCGCCTTGCGGGTCTGGGGCACCCGCGTGATCGGCGCGCAGGATCTCGACCTCACGATGGCGGGAGCCGACGCGCTGGTGTCGAGGAGCTTCGGGGTCGCCGGGATGATGAAGGTGCAGCCCTACGGGTCGGTCGGGCTGGCTTTGATCAATGCGGAGTCGGCGGCGGTGGACTTCAAGCCCGGCGTGGAGGATCCGGCGCGGCCCGGCATCGACGACCAGATCTTCCATCGGGTCAAGCTGCTCGACAACCGCTTCTGGCGCGCGGGCGCGGGGGCGCGGCTGCTGGTGGGATCGGTCGTGGTCGGCGTGGAAGGCGCGGTCGCGTGGGGAACGAACGCGGTGCAGGAGGGGCCCGGGGTGGCGATGAATTTCGTGCGGCTGTGGAGCCTCGCCGGGCGGTTTGGGGCGAGCTTCTAAAACGTTGACGTTGACGTGAACGTTGACGTTGACGTGATCGTGGACGGCGACGGCGACGGCGACGTGGCCGTGAACGAAACGTCAACGTCAACGTTCCCGCTTCCGCGGTCAGTTGATGTTCACGCGCGAGGCCTTGATGTTCAGCTGAGGCCCGGCCTTGAAGTTGGCCTTGTCCTTGACGGTCAGGTCGAAGGTCGAGCCGATGTCGATCTTGCCCGTCTTGCTGGTCTTGATCTCCAGATCTTCGCACTCCAGGCGGATCTTCTTCTTCGCCTTGATCTCGATGTCGCCCTCGTCGTCCTGGATCTTGAACTTCTTCTTGTCGACGTCGAAGGTCAGCGTCCGTTTGCCGCTCTTGTCGGCGATGACGATCTTCTCCTGCCCGCCCTTGTCGTCGAGGGTGACCTGGTGCCCCGAGGTCGTCTGCAGCATCACCTTGGTGTTGTCGTCGGTGTAGGCGCTCTGCATCGGCTTGTCCTTGCCGTTCCAGAGCGAGCCGATGACGATCGGCATGTGCGCCTCGCCGCGCACGAACGCCACCAGCACCTCGTCGCTCACCTGCGGCAGCCAGTAGAACCCCCGCCCCGCGCCCGCCGAGGGTTGGGCGACCCGGCACCAGTCGGACTCGGGCTTGTCCGGAAGGCGGGGAAAGCAGACCTTGATCCGCCCCTGCTTCTCCGGATCCTTCACGTTGGTGACGATGCCGATCTCCACCCCGAACTGCTTGGCGTCCGCCGTGGAAGCCGTCTGTTGCGCCTTCTCGATCAGCTTGTAGAGGTTTTCCACCGCGAGACCTTCTCTCTCAGAGGATGGGAGGCAGCGTCAGCACCGTGCCGGGCTTCACGTCGCGCGGGTCGTCGATCCCGTTGGCGTCCGCGATCCGCCGCCACTCTCCGGCGTCGTCGTATTCCTCGTAGGCGATCAGCGCCAGCGTCTCGCCGGTCTTCAGCGTCCGGCGCTTGGTGTGGTCGGGCGAGTTTCTCGGAACCAGGGTCGTCTGCTCCTGCGCGCTCTTCAGCTCCTTCATGGAGACGGCGGCCGTGGCGCGGCAGGGCTTTCCGTCGGGGAGGAACATGGTGTAGCGCAGGTTCAGGCTCTCGATGAACCCGACGAACTTGAAGCCGCCCCAGGTGAACATGACCTTGGGAGGCCGGTGCTTGTCCGGGTCCACCAGCGCGAGCCCGATGATCTTCTGCGTGTGCTCCGCGCGGACGTCCTTCTTCTGCTCGTAGGTGTCGAAGAAGAGCTCGACGTTGAGCACCGCCGGGTTCCCGCTGGTGAACTCGTGCTCGGGAGCGTCGAGCCCGGGTGCCTTGTGCGGCTCCCATTGGACGCTCTTCTGGACGGAGTACTCCTTGGGGTTGAAGAGGACGTCCCAGGTCTCGTTCTTGTCGACGTTGATCAGCTTGGCTTTTTCCAGAGTGGCCATGCGTGTTCCTCGTCCGCCGGGTCAGCCTCCGAAGCGTTCCCTGTCGCTTTGGATGCGCTGGCGGATGCGATGGTAGATGCGCTGCGCGATGGCGTCGACCGAGCCCTCGATCTTCGAGTGGCTGACCGCGTCCTCGCTCTCCTTTGCGTGTCCTTGCGCGTCGTGCGGCGGCTGTGCCCGGACGCGAGCGTGAGGCGCCTCCGCTCCTCGCGGGACCGAGCTCATGCTCTCGAGCGGAGGCGGCGCGGGCGGGATGGCGGCGACGATGGACATCTCCACGGATGGGCCCGGCACGCGCGTCGCGGCGGCTGCCGGGACCGCGCCGGCTGCCCCCGAGCTGCTCATGGCGATCCAGGCTGGTGCGGCCGCCGGAGCGGGCGGAGGAAGCGCCGCCGTGGCCACCGGCGCAGGCACCGCGTCGAGCTTGCGGGCGACGCTGCTCATCGCCGCGGCGGACGCGTCGCGGCCCGCGTCCATCGTCGAAGCGGCTTGCTCCTCCGACGCGCCGGCGACGAGGATCGAGCGCCAGAGCGAGGCGGCGGTGTTCGCGGCGCGCAAACCCTCGCGCAAGGCGTTCGAGGGCGCCGCGGCTTCGCCCGCGAGCTCGGACGACGCCGCTCGGGTCCGGCTGGACCACCACAGCGGAGCAGCGGCAAAGCGGAAGCGCAGCCCGATGGGCAGCTGCGGGTAGACGGGCCTGACGAAGCTGGAGAGCTGAACGCCGCCCACCGATTGCGGCTGGTCGCGATGCGTGAAGCCATAGGTCCACAGCTTGTAGTCGGCCGTCGACGCCGGGCGGTGTCCGCTCCACATTCCCGGCGGAAGACCGGAGATGAACCGCGTCTCGGCCCGGACGGCTGCCGGGGGGCTCACTGGAGCAGGACGAGGCGCGGCGGCCGGCTGGACCCACTCGACCGACCCCGGCCGAGCCTCGCCGGTCGCCACGAGCACGGGCCCGGCCCGTGTCGCCGGCACCGGAAGCTGCGGATGTGCTTCGGTCTCTCGCAGCTCGCGCGCGGCCGACACGAGCGCCGGCAAGTCGCTGCCCTGGAGGGGCTCTCCGATGCGGATCCGTCCGCGAGGCTCCCCGGCGGAGTCCGCCTCGTCGACCGGGACCTTGGCGAGAGAGTACCTGCCGCCCAGCGTCGTCGCGGTCACCGTTCCCGACGAGCGCGCCGCGAGCCGCACCGACGTCGGCCCGGCCACCTCGACGATGCGCGCATCCGGCGCGGCGCTTCCGGACAGATCGAGGGGACCGCCGCCCGGAGCGACCAGCCGGTATGCCCCGAGCGGCGGAGCGTATCCCGCCGGAGCCCGCGGCGCGGCCATGATCCGATCGGTCTCCCCGACCGCGCCACGCCCCATCTGGGCCCAGAGCGGCAGGGGAATGACGATCTCTTCCTCGCCAAGCTCCGGAGCCCGCGGCGCGGGCTCCGGGGAGACCTGGACATCTGAAAATGGCGCCCGTACGGCCAACTCGCGAGCGCCGGCGGGCAGGCCTTGGGCGAGCGTCCACTGTTCGCTCTCCGCCACTGCCCGACGCAGCAAGAACGGCAAGGCGGAAATGGAAGGATCGCGGCCGAGCAGTGGCTGCACGGCGGGAAGATCGAGCGTCAGGATGGCCCGGCGCGCGGTCTGCAGCGCCGCTCCATGGATCCCGCCGTACGATTCGGGAGCGATCGCGGCCGGAGCTCGAGGGGCCCGCATCCGAAGCGCATTCGGGTCCGGCGCCTCGACCGCGCTCCCCGTTCTGGAGAAAGCGATCGACGGCGACTCGGGGGGGAGGAGTGGAGCGGCAACGACCGGCGCGGCCAGCAACGTGTCGAGCGCGGCCGTGAGGTCCTGGCCGACGTGCAGCGCGCCGCGATCCGGAAACGGCATGGAGAGGACGAGTTGCCTCTCGGTCTCTCGTGTCGCGCCCGCCGGGCTGGCGGCCAGGGCGCTTCCGGCACGTCCATCGCCCGCCTCGAGCCTCGCCGGCGGGAGGCGATACGCACCGGCCGCCGCGCTGCGCTCCAGCGCGGTCCGCAGCGCCTTCATCGCGGTGAAGGGCATCGCGCCGGATCTCGGAAGCAGATCGAACGGCGTGCGCAACGCGACCTTGCCGTCGGGGCGAGCCGAAGCCGCGAGTCTCACCGGCTCCGACGCCTGGTTGGCGAGGATGGTTCCGTCGGGAGCACGGAACGCGACCACCGGAGCTCCGCCGAGCTGCATCGCTTGCGTCCGCGGGAAGCGGGAGCCGGTGGCGAGGGGCACGGCCGTTCCAGACCCGCTCCGGCCGGTGATGGCGGCGAGAGGCCGCGCTTCGGAGACGGTGAGCGCCCAATCGGCCCAGGGATCGCCGGTGATCTGGCCCAGCTCGAGCGGCGCGGCGACGACGGTCGTCCGCGGAGCCTCGACGGGGGCCGGCCGGAACGCCCTCTCCGGCTGCACCCAATAGCGATCGTCTTCGCCTACCGCGGGAACGACGCGCGCGCCCCAGACCAGCTCCCGGGCGACCTCGTCGCCGGCGAGGGCGCGCACCGGAGCGTCGGCCGATCGGACCGCCGCGATCGCCTCCCCCTGCAGAAGCGCGCGCTCTCCCGGGCTGCTGCGAACGGCGCCGTCCACGATGGCGACGACGTCGCCGGCCTGCACCGTGACGCTCTGCGCGGCGACGCGCGCGCGCAGAGCCAGCATCTGCTCGAAGCGATGGGCCGCGCCGATCCGCGCCTGGGCCAGCGAGCCGTCCGGGAGGAGGAGGAAGAGGGCGTTGGCAGGCGTCGCGGCTGGGATCATGGGCGCGGGCGAGGTCTCTTGCCGCGCGGAGCCCTCCCCTGCCGTTCCCTCTTCAGCCCCCGGCGACTCCGGAGCGGGCACCGCAGCCGTCTCCGCTCGTGGCGGCGCGGCCGGCGCCGGCCGCAAGAGCCGCGGATCCTGCCGCAGCGCCTGCTCCTCGCGCGCTTCGCTCATCGCGATGCGCACCGGATTGAAGATGGCGAGCCGCCTGGCCGGCTCGGCGACCGCCGGAGCGGACACCTGCCGGACGGCGAGCCTGTTCAGCGCGACCGCGACCTGATTCGCGTCGACCCCGACCACCTCGCCGCCCTTGCGCACGAAGTACGCGCGCGGCCCCGCCGCCTGGCGCTCGGGCGCCTTCACCACCGCGGCTTCCAGCGCCCGGCGGACGGCGTCTTCGCTGGGGAGGGCGAACTGCCCGAACTCGGAGACGACGACCAGCTTGTCCTCGTCCTCGACGATCACGTACTCGAGGCTGCTCAGGTCGAACTCGTACACGTGCAGCCGCCGGCTGGCGCCGCGAACGACCGCCTCCGCCAGCGTCGCCGGCCTGCGCCGCAGCGTATCGCCGGCGTGGAAGAACCTCTCGGCGAAGGCCTCTTCGGGGAGGACCTCGTCGAAGGCGTGCGCGATGTGCTCGGCGAATTCCTCCGCGTCGAGCACCGCCGGGTCCTCGCGGAAGCGATCCATCGAGCGCCAGAGGATCTGCTCCAGCGACGGACCGCTCGTCCCGTTGGCGTGTTCCGGCACCGCCGCTACCCCTTGGTGAGCTTCTCGACGGCGAGTTCCAGCACCTCGCACATCGCCTGTCCGGTGCTAGCGTCGAACTCGGTCATCTCCCAGCGGACCGGCCAGGCCTTCTGGAAGTTCCAGCGGCCGATCTCCGTCGTCCCGTCGTGAGCGAGCGCGACCACCGATCCGTTCCGGCGGGCGATGGCCTTCGTTCCCGAGGAGGCCACTTCGTCACGCCACTTGAACAGCGCCGGATCGGAGACGAAGCCCTTGGTGAGCACCAGGTTGGAAGCCTTGGTGGGACCGATCAGCTTGCGGACGGTCTCGTTGTCCCCGCCTTCCTGGTACTCGAACACCTCGCTCTCGGTCTTCAGGCCTGAGCACTTGCGGAAGGTCGCGCTGTCGACCGAGTCGATCTCCACGCGGAACATGCCGATCGCGTGGTCTCTGCGTGCGGTGCCGGGCATCGGAGCACCTCGGAACGAGGACAGACCAAGAGCTGGGTTTATTTTACCAGAATCCAGGCTGCTTGCCTAGTGGGTAGGCAAGCAGGGGCTACCCCACTGCGGGTGTGGCCGCTTCCGCCGCCTCGGCGTCGGTGCGCTCGCGGGTCCATTGATGGATGCGCACGACGATGAACTCCGCCGGCTTCACCGGAGCGATCCCGATCTCGACGAGCAGCTCGCCCACGTCGCGCGCCTCGGGCGGATTGGTCTCCTCGTCGCACTTGACGTAGTACGCCTCCTCCTGCGACCCGCCCACCAGCGCGCCCTGCTTCCAGAGGTCGCCGAGGAAGACGTCGACCGAGCGGACGAGCTTCTTCCACAGGGTGGGCTCGTTCGGCTCGAACACCACCCACTGCGCGTACTTCTCGACGCTCTTGCGGACCAGGATCAAGAGCCGGCGGACGTTGATCTGCACCAGCGCCGGATCGGAGCTGAGGGTGCGCGCCCCCCAGATGCGGACGCCGCGGCCGACGAAGGGGATGAGCGTATTCACCCGGTGGTCGAAGGCGTGGTCGCGCTCGCGCTTGCGCACGCGGCGGGCCACGTCCACCAGCCCCTGCAGCGGTTGGTTCGCGGGCGCGCGATGCACGCCCTCCTGGCGATCGGTGCGTGCGATCATCCCGGCGATGTGCCCGGAGGCCGGGATGGGAGCGAGCACTTCCTCGCCCTTGCGCACCTTGATCCAGGGAAAGTAGAAGCTCGCGTGGGAGCTGTCGAACCGGGCCCGCCAGCGCAGCGCTTCCTCGAGATCGTGGCCGGGGAGCGAATCGAGCAGGCAGAAGCGGTCGCGCAGCTTCTCGCAATGCTCGATCATCGCCCGCTGCACGGCGAGCACGTGCGACGGCTCCTGGAAGCCCACCGAGCGCCGATAGTGGAACATGAGGTCGGGCGCCACCACCAGGTCGACGTCGTCGATCCGTTCCAGCGCCAGAAGCCCGCGCGGCTCGGTCCCCTGCAGGCCGATGAAGTCGTCCGGCATCGGGTCGAGCCCGCCCTCGGGCCCGACGTTGAGCACGTACGCGGTGCGGCCGCCGTTGTCGAAGAACCCACGCAGCGCGTGCGTCATGTAGGTGTCGGCGGCGCCGAAGACGTTCTGGTACTGCTCGAAGGTGCCGACGCGGGTGGGAGCGTTGCGCGGACCCTGATCGGTGACGCCGAGGAAAGCGGTGACGCCGGTCTCCACCCGCTCGAGCGGGACGTAGCGATCGCCGGCGGACTCGATGTGGACGCCGGGAGACTTGTAGAGACTGGTCATGGTGATCACGCTCAGGCGTAGCCGCTCAGCCGCCCGCGGCTAGAACGAGGTCCCGCCGCCCCCCTTGGACGCTTCGTTGATGCGCTTGTTGATCTCGGAGATCTCCTTGATCCACATGTGGCGCTCTTTGTGCTCCATCGAAAGGATGTCGTCCATGCCCCAGTGGAAGTGGTACGCGATGTAGGCTACCTCGCCGGAGAGCTTGTCCAACGGGTAGCTTACGATTCCCCCAGCGCCGTGGCCCCCGTCCCGATGTCGACCTGGAACTCCTGGCCGCAGCTCGGGCACTTGGCACCGACGTTCGCGGTGCCGCTCTCGTTGATCTGCCGGTAGAACTCCTGCAAGTAGGAGAGGTCGGCGGAGAAGAGCCCCTCCACCACGCCGGGATTCACCTCGCCTTCCTTGAGGTCGCCGAGCTTCGTGATCACGCGCGAGAGCAGGATGATCACCAGGTAGGCGCGGTTGTTCTTCACCCGGAAATCCTGGAGCGGAATGATCTCGTCCTTGGCGGTCGCCAGGCGCATCACGCCCTTGCGGTGCAGGTTGCCCTGATCGTCGACGAAGCCCTTCGGCAGCGTGAACTCGAATTCGGTCTTGAACGCCATCGCGGAACAATCCCTCGGCGTGGATGCTGCGTTGGATGCCGGCTTCCCTTCCCAGGGCCCTGGCCCCCGGGGCGCGTCCGATGCGCGGACGACCCGCGGGGGCTGGACCTTTGCCCCGAAGGGCTACCGGCTCACTTCATCTCGAACGTTTCGTAGGCGATCTCGATCGCCTCGGTCGCGTGCGCGCTGTTGCGCGAGTTGAGGTCCGGGCCCCGGTACTTGATGGGCCAGCACTCGAACAGGTTGTAGCGCATCGCCTCCTCGCCCGCGTCGTTGAGCAGGATGATGGAGACGCTCTTGCGCTCCACCCTGCCGTCGAGGACCGTCTTGCGCCAGTTGAAGAACTCCTTGGTCGCCCCGAAGTCGCGGACGATCTTCACCTTGCCCGGCTTCTGCCGCCCCGGGCGGAAGTGCGTGGTGATGTCGTCGCTGTCCTGGTACTCGACGACCTCGTGCTCGTGCTCCAGGCCTTCGACGGTGTGACAACCGCCGACCAGGAGCCCGTCCAGCTCGACGTTGAACCGGTGGGCGAGGTTGAAGTCGCCTTGGGTCTTGGTCGATCCCTTCAGGGTTTCACGCGTGTTCTTTGACATTCTGCTTCTCCGAGTCTTCGGCCCCCTGCGAGGGCCCGGGTTCACTGCGTTCCGGAACGTGGGTCCGGGTCTTCGTCAACATCATCCTTGTCCCCTCGTGCCCCTTGGAGTGCCCGGGGCCCAGAGATCGGGCCCCGGGCCATCCCCCCTCGCTGCTACTTCGCCTGACCTGCCATCTGGCCGATGCGGAAGATCACGAACTCGGCCGGCTTCACTGGAGCGATGCCGATCTCGCAGACCATCTGGCCCGCGTCGACCACCTCCGGCGGGTTGGTCTCGCTGTCGCACTTCACGTAGAACGCCTCTTCCGGCGTCTTGCCCATCAGCGCGCCCGAGTTGTAGATGCGCAACAGGAACGAGGTGATGTTGCGCGTGACGCGCTTCCAGAGCGTCTCGTCGTTGGGCTCGAACACCACCCACTGGGTGCCGATCTCGATGGACTGCTCCACCATCAGGAACAGGCGGCGGACGTTGATGTAGCGCCACGAGGGGTCGCTGCTCACCGTCCGGGCGCCCCAGACGCGGATGCCGCGGTCGCCCATGTTCCGGATGCAGTTGATCCCGCGCGGGTTCAAGAAGTCCTGCTCGGGGCGCGAGATGCTGTACTTGAGACCGAGCGCTCCGCGGACGATCTCGTTGGCGGGGGCCTTGTGCACGCCGCGCTCGGAGTCGGAGCGGGCGTAGATGCCGGCCATGTGGCCCGAGGGCGGAACGAAGATGTTCCCCTTCTCGGGGTCGTACACCTGGATCCAGGGGAAATAGACTGCCGCGTACTGCGAGTCGCGCGGCTTGGGCATCTTTGCGATGCCATCCTTGCCCAGCTCCTCCGCCGAGTCGAGGATCGCGAAGCGGTACTTGTTGTTCTCGCAGTGCGAGATCACCGCATCCTGGATCGCGGAGTCCGACTGGCCCGGTGCTGCGACCAGCGAGATCTCCGGGATGTCGTTGAAGACGTTGAGGCCCGTGCGGCGTCCGGGGCCCTCGTCCTTGCCGATGTACAGCGCCGGGTTCGCGGCGGCGGACTGCGGGGCCGTCGCGACGGGAGCGGGAGCCGGAGCGGGCTTGCCGCCTTCGGCAGCCTTCTTCGCCTCCGCTTCCTTCTTCTCGGCTTCCTTGGCGGCCTGCTCCGC
>Ga0070708_100005220_pt1 | contig 10287 bp, 12 predicted proteins | sample KBSK5503metaG_FD_65469 | JGI IMG/M metagenome (GOLD analysis project Ga0070708, IMG submission 65469) | Corn, switchgrass and miscanthus rhizosphere microbial communities from Kellogg Biological Station, Michigan, USA - KBS K5-50-3 metaG | ecosystem: Host-associated > Plants > Roots >... | reverse complement strand
CGCACCGGTACCGGGCCCGGCGGCGGGCGGCCGGGGCGCCGAGGAGCCGCCGCAGGAGCTCCGCGTTGTTCGCCCGGTCGAGCTCTACGCCGGCGCCGCCGGAGGCCGCCCAACGCTTCGAACGGACGCCGGGCAGACCGCCCAAGGCGAACACCTCGAGCCCGGAGTCATCGGCGACGGTCGCGAGGCCCGTGCGGCGGGCGAAGTACTCCGCCTTGGCGCGTGCGTTGGCCTCGAAGGTATCGGCCAGCTCGAGGCGCTCTTCTCCGGGATCGGGAGGGACGCCGGCGTCGTCGGGGAACAGGATCGGGATGCCCGCGGGAGCGAGGAGCCGGCGGATCTCGCGCTGCTTGCCCAGGCTGCGCGTGGCGACGAGCAGGGTCACCAGCCGAGGGCGCGGCGCTGGGCGACGAACAGGGCGGCGCACGCACGCTCGGCGAGATCCACGAGCGAGCCCAGCTCGGCCCGACTGAAGGTGCCGTGCTCGCCGGTCCCCTGCACTTCCACGAACTGCGCCGGCTCCAGCATGACGATGTTGGCGTCCACACCCGCGTCGCGGTCCTCGAGGTACGCGAGATCGAGACGGAGATCCCCATCCACGATGCCGACCGACACCGCCGACACCAATCGCCCAAAGGGGGACGGCACCCCGGTCTTCTCGGCGAGCCAGCGGCAGGCGTCCGCGAGCGCGACGCAGCCGCCGGTGATGCTCGCGGTGCGCGTGCCTCCGTCGGCCTGGAGGACGTCGCAGTCCACCCGGATCGTGTACTCCCCAAAGGCCATGGTGGCCATGGAGGCGCGGAGCGAGCGCCCGATCAACCGCTGAATTTCCTGGGTGCGGCCGCCGGGTCCGTTGCGCTCGCGCGGGGTGCGCTCGAGCGTGGCGCGCGGGAGCATGGCGTATTCGCCGGTGACCCAGCCCTCGCCGGTGCCCTTCCTGAAGCCCGGCACACCCGGCTCCACCGTCGCGGTGCAATGGACCAGCGTCCCGCCCATCCGGATGAGGCACGAGCCTTCCGCGTACGGGTTGGCGGCGCGCTCCAACACGAGGGGGCGGAGCTGGTCGTTGGGGCGTCCGTCGGGACGAGGCACGCGGGGTTCCTGGGTCTCAGATCGGCTCTTCGGCCCTGGGCTTGAGCTCGAAGGCGCGGTGGAAGAGCGGCAGGCTGACGCTGTCTTTGTACTGGGTCTGGATCGTGATGGTACGGGAGGGGCCGCCCCGCGTGATCCGGAATGTCAGGTGGCGCCCGTCGCCGAACAGATCGTCCACCTTCGCCTGGAGCCGGCGCTGGATCACGTCGTCGGCGAGATTGGGACCGAGCCGGGCGTTCACCTTCATTTCGTCGAGGAGCTGGTAGTAGCGCCAGTAGACCTCGCCGATGTGAATGCCGTAATACAGCGCCGCGACAAACACGAGCAGGGAGACGAGGCAACCGAGGGTGCTGCCACCCCGGCGACCCCGCGCAGGGCTCACCATTGGGATTGCGCTCCTTCGACGATGTTCGTCACCAGCAGATCGTACGCCTTCTGGCGGCCGGCCGGCTCCTGACCCGGATTGTAGTCGCCCTGGAGCGAGAGCCCGGACCGTTGCCACAGCGGCTTGCCGGTGTGCTGATTGATGATCTCGACCGACACCGTGACCTGGACCAGGCGTCTGGTCACGTCCACCTGGTTGGTCTGCGTGCCCGTGTAGGCGACCGGCAGGTCGGGCTCGTAGCGGGTGATGACGCCGCGCACGATCGCGTCCGCGGACGTCTCGCCCGCCTCGCGCAGGCCGAGCCGCCCCTGGACCGCCGTGCGCACCGCCTGCTGCACTTCCTGGGTCAGCGTCGGCTCGGGTGTGAGATTGTCGAACGGCAGCACCGCCACCGTCTTGATGCCGGGTGGCAGACCACCCCCGGCGAACCCGTACAGGCAGCCGCTCAGCGCGAGCGCGCTAATGCTGCTGAGGAGGCTGCCAGGTATCCGGCGCAAAGGGGGCGCTCCGGGCGCTCGAAAGAAACGTGAGGTCGAGCCGGGCCGGGACCGAGGGCACGGTCAGTCGGGACGTCTGCGGCGAGCCGTCGGCGGCGAGCTCGGTCTCGGCCCGGCCCACGACCTTGCCCGCTTGCCGTAATTCGGCGACCAATCGGCCCGGGCTGCCCTCGGTGCGCACGTACTCGAGGGTGTCGGAACCCAGGGCGTACTGCCACACGGTCGTGCTTCCGGTCGTCAGGCCCCGCAGCGCCGCTGCCGAATCGGGAAGCCGGGCCACGCCAAGGAGCGCCCACATCAGCGGGTAGTTGGGCACCAGCTTCTTGATCGCGTCTTCCGGCTCGACCCAGAGCGCGGTGTCGCCGACTACCGTGGCGGCCGCCGGGTTGCTCCCGAACGGACCGGCGACGTCGAACCGGAGCGAATCCGGTGGGGCGATCCGAGCGCTCCCGCGCCCACCCGCGCTCGACCGCTCGTCGCGGAAGAGCCACTTGAACCGGAGGAGCCGGCGGTCCGCGGGCTGAGTGGCCTGCACCCAAGTGGTGACCTGCTCCGCGGAAACCGGCGCGGCGCCAACGGGCACGAGGGGCCCCGGCGCGGCGGCGCATCCGCTGAGGACGCTGGCAAGATAGACGGCCGCGCCGAGGGGGTAAAGCCGGAAGCGTTGTGCCATCAGGGGTTACCGCATCGCCACGCGGGAGGAGGTCGCCGGTCCGTCGTCGAGTTGCGAAACTACGCTGCCCGGTTGCCTGAACACAAGCGGAGTCGCGCCGCTCATCGAGTCTGACGAATCGCGACGATCGTGTCGCCGTGCGCGATGCGGCCGCGCGTCTTCGGCGGGGAGAACCGCGGCGAGCGCGTTCACCCGCGCGTTTTGAGCAGCCGCCCCGGGGGCCGCGGCACAGAGCGCCAGCAGGGGCGCGGCGGCGCCTCGGGTCATCAAAGGCGCACGGGATCGCGCGCGACGACGAGACGCCGGGCGACGTCGTCGGGCAGCCGGCACAGCGCCATAGCCGCGTCGAGCGGATGAAGCGAGACGGTGGCGGTGGCGAGGAGTCGCCCGGTGTCGGCGTGCTCGACGGCATACCCGAACACGATGCGGCGCGTAGCGACGTCGCGCACCCAGCAGCGGACGCGGATGAGGTCGTCGTAGCGCGCGGGCTGGCGGTAGCGAATCGCCACCTCGCCCACGACGAGCCGGAACCCAGCGGCCTCCAGCTCCTGGTAGCTCATGCCGGTGAGCCGCAGGTGCTCACAGCGGGCGACGTCGAGCCACACCAGGTAGCGCGCGTGATAGACCACACCCATCTGGTCGGTCTCGGAATAGTTCACGCGCACCAGCGTCTCGGAGACCGGCCCGTCCTCGGGTTGCCCGCTCATCTCGACCTCGGCATGTTTCCGCCCGTGCTGGGAGACACCCTCGTCGTCGTCGCCGACGCCCACCTCGGCTACGCCCCGCCCCCGGTGGAAGCCGCGCTGCTCGAGTTCCTGGACGCCGTCCCCTCGCTGGGCGACGCGCTGCTCGTCAACGGCGACCTGTTCGAGTTCTGGTTCGCCTACGCAACGGCGCTGCCGCGCCACGCGTTTCGGGTCGCCGCCGCGCTCGCGGCGCTGCACCGCCGGGTCCCGATCCTCATGGTCGGCGGGAACCACGACCGGTGGGGCCTCGAGTTCTGGGAGCGCGACCTCGGCATCCGGTGGCATCGCGACCGGCTCGAGTTCAGCGTCGGCGGCCGTCGCGCGCTCGCGGTCCACGGCGACGGGATCACCTCCACGCGGGGGCGAACCCGGCTCCTCCACCGCCTCGTAGCCACCCGCGCCGCGAGCGCGGTCTACCGCGCGCTCCATCCGGAGCTCGGGTTCCCCCTGGTGCACCGCCTGTCCGCTCGCCTGGGGGAGCACGGGCTGTCCGGCCCCTCGGTAGATACGGCGGCCGCGCGGCAGCGTACGTGGGCGGAGCGTCGCCTGGCGGAGGAGCCCTCGCTCGGGCTGCTCGTGATGGGGCACACCCACCGAGCCGCCGCGGTAGAGGTGGCGCCGGGCAGGCACTATCTCAATCCCGGAGCGTGGTTCGACGGGCTCCGCTACGCGGTGGTCACCCCGCGCACCGTCGAGCTCCGGCAGTTCACCCCACAGGCACCACTTCCGCCGAGCCCAGCCGCTCCCCGATAAACCGCGCCCCGACCTGTCGAAAGCGGGCTTCGTCGTCGCTCACCGCGAAGCGATGGGCGACGGTCCGCGCGTCCAGCGCGGCGAGCTGGTGCGCGGCGAGCACACGGGCCAGCTCGGCCGCGGTCTCCTGCGCGCTGTCGATCAGCGTCACCGCCGGGCCCATGACCCGCTCGAGGAGCGGCTTGAGCAGCGGATAGTGGGTGCACCCGAGCACCAGCGTGTCGATGCCGGCGCGCCGAAGCGGCGCGAGGTACTCGGCCGCGATCAGCTCCGTCGCGGGCCGGTCGAACCAGCCCTCCTCGACGAGCGGCACGAACAGCGGGCAGGCGAGCTGTTCCACCCGGGCGCCGGGCGCGGCGGCATGAATGGCCCGCGCGTAGGCGTTGCTGCCGATCGTGCCGACCGTGCCGATGACGCCGATCCCGCCGCCGCGCGAGGCCTTCACCGCGGCGCGCGCGCCGGGCTCGATCACCCCGACCACCGGCACGGGCGAGGCCGCCCGCAGAGCATCGAGGGCGTGCGCGGTACTCGTGTTGCACGCGACCACGACCGCCTTGACACCTTCTCCGAGCAGCCAGTGGAGGATCTCCAGGCTGTACCGGCGCACGGTCTCGGGCGACTTGGGTCCGTAGGGCACGCGTGCGGTGTCGCCGAAGTAGATCGTGGATTCGTGGGGCAGGCGGTCGTACAGCGCCCGGGCCACCGTGAGACCGCCGATCCCCGAGTCGAAGACGCCGACCGGCCGAGTGACGGTCGGCTCGGTCATCTAATCCGCACCGGAACGCTCACCGACGCGCCCAAGCCGCCGGGCTCGCGCCGCAGCCGGAGCTCGGCCGGGAAGTCCGAGAGGTTGGCGCTGATATACGCCTCGAGCCCGGCCAAGAGGTGGTTGACCGCTACCAGAACCAGCCAGTCCTCTCTGGTCCGCGATTTCGCGTTGACCGTGGCGGTATCCGCCCCGGTGCGGCGCAAATAGCGCAGCTCGGAGTTCGCCTTGAGCGCCATGCCGAGCGTGAGCCCTTCGGCGAGCACGAAAACCCCCGCGGTCAGCTTACGACCCAGGCGCACCTGCCCCCAGCCGGGGATGAGGAGGGACCGCCAGAGCGCAGCGGCCGGCTTCGACCGAAGCTTGGCCGAGTCCGCGGTGGCGCGGGTGGTGTCGGCCACGGCGAGGCTCGTGTCCGCCTGGACCGCCGTGTCGGCCCGCGCGGCGGTGTCGGCTCGCGCGGCCGTGTCGGCTGCCGGCGCTAAGCGGGCGGTGTCCGGCCGAACGAGCACCGAGTCCTGCGCGGCAAGCGGGAGTGACAGGGTGAGCAGCAGCAGCGGGGCGAAGGTGGCGGGAGCGTGTGGGAATCGAACCCACCGGAGCCACCGAAGGCGTCTCCGTCGCGGTTTTGAAGACCGGCCGAGCCACCAGGCCCGATCCGCCCCCGCAAGGTGAGAAGTGAGAGGTGGCTTACTTCTCACTTCTCACTGCCGCCACGGCCTCGATCTCCACCCGGACCCCTCGGGGCAGGCCCGCGGCGGCGACGGTCGAGCGCGCCGGCCGATGGTCGCCGAACGCCTTGCCGTAGACCTCGTTCATCGCGCCGAAGTCGGCCATGTCGGCGAGGAAGACCGTGGTCTTCACGACGCGATCGAGCCCCGACCCGGCGGCCGCGAGAATGGCCCGCAAGTTCTCCATCACGCGGACGGTCTGCTCGGCGACGCCACCGGGCACCACCTCGCCCGTGGCCGGATCCAGCGCGATCTGGCCGGCGGTGAACACGAACCCGTGCGCGACGATGGCCTGACTGTAGGGGCCGATCGCCTTGGGTGCCCCGCCGGTAGCCACGACGTTCATCAGAAGAGGCCCTCGATCCTGCCGTCGGCGTGGACGCGGATCGCCTCGGCTGCGGGCGTCTTGGAGAGGCCCGGCATGGTCATGATCTCGCCCGCGAGCGCGACGACGAATCCCGCGCCGGCAGAGGGGTACACGTCCCGAATGGTAATCCGGAACCCCTTCGGCCGCCCGAGCTTGCCCGGATCGTCGGTAAACGAGTACTGGGTCTTGGCCACACAGACCGGCGTCGTCCCGAGGCCCGCCGCCTCCCACTGGGCGATACTCTTCTCGGCGGTGGCGGAGAAGTCCACGCCGTCGGCGCCGTAGATCTCGCCGGCGATCTTCTCGATCTTCTTCTTGATGGGCAGGCTCGCGTCGTAGAGCGGCGCGAACCGGCTCTTGCCTTCGGCCAGGACCGCCAGCACCTCCTTGGCGACCGCCTCGCCGCCCTCCCCGCCCTTGGCCCAGACCTCGCTCAGCGCCGCACGCGCGCCCCAGCCCTTGCAGGCGGCGAGCACCGCGTCGAGCTCTTCCTTCGTGTCCGAGGTAAATCGGTTGAGCGCGACGATCGGCTCGACCCCGAACTTCATCACGTTCTTCACGTGGGCCTCGAGATGCGCGAGCCCGCGCTTGAGCGCCACAACGTCCGGGGTGCCGAGGTTCTCCTTCTTTACGCCGCCGTGCATCTTGAGCGCGCGGACCGTCGCGACGACGACCGCCGCCTCCGGGTTGAGCCCGCCGTAGCGGCACTTGATGTCGAAGAATTTCTCACCGCCAAGATCCGCGCCGAACCCGGCCTCTGTGAGCACGATGTCGGCGAGGCCCAGCCCGAGCCGGGTGGCGATGATCGAATTGCAACCGTGGGCGATGTTGCCGAACGGCCCGCCGTGGATGAGGGCGGGACCGCCCTCGAGGGTCTGCACCAGGTTGGGGAGGATGGCGTCCTTGAGCAGCAGCGTCATCGCGCCCGCCGCCTTGAGCTCGGCGGCGGTGACCGGCTTCCGGTCGCGGGTGAGGCCCACGATGATGCGGCCGATGCGCTGCTCCAGATCCTGCAGGTCGGTGGCGAGACAGAGAATCGCCATGATCTCGCTGCCGGGGACGATGACGAAGCGCTCCTCGCGCACGGGCCCGGCGTTGATGCCGCCGAGGCTGATCACCATCGACCGGAGAGCCCGGTCGTTCATGTCGATCGTGCGGGGCCAGAGGATGCGGCGCGGGTCGAGACCGAGCGCGTTGCCGTGATGCAGGTGATTGTCCAGCATCGCCGACAGGAGGTTGTGGGCCGACGTGACGGCGTGGAAATCGCCCGTGAAATGCAGGTTGATCTCGTCCATCGGGATGACCTGGGCGTAGCCGCCGCCGGCCGCGCCGCCCTTCACGCCGAAGACCGGTCCGAGCGACGGCTCCCGGATGCAGACGATCACCTTCTTGCCGAGCCGCCGCAGCGCCTGAGCGACGCCGATCGTCACGGTGGACTTGCCCTCCCCGGCCGGCGTCGGATTGATCCCGGTGACGAGGACGAGTCGCCCCTTCGGTGTCCGGCGGGCGACGGCCTCCGGCGCGATCTTCGCCTTGGTGCGGCCGTAGGGCAGGATCTCGTCGGGACCGAGGCCGACTTCGGCGGCGACGTCCGCGATGGGACGCGGCTTGGCGGCCTGCGCGATGGCAATGTCCGAGGGGACGGTGCTCACGGTGGGGCTCCGGGGAGGGTGGCTTTGTCGCGGGTTGTCAGCGTTTCGGTGCGGCCAGGCGCGGCCCGAAGAGGCGGGCGGCGTTCAGGCCAGTCGCGTCGATGATCGCATCCGGGTCCAGGCCAAGTACGGTCGCCAGGCGCTCGGCGACGTGGCGGACGTAGCCCGGCTCGTTCCGCGACCCGCGGTGCGGCACGGGAGCGAGGAATGGACCGTCGGTTTCGACGAGCATGCGGTCAAGCGGGGTTTCCCTGATGGCGTCATCGAGCGCCCAGTTTCTGAAGGTGACCATCCCGCTGAACGAGACATAGTGCCCCAGCGCGACGCCGGCCCGCAAGAGGCCGAGACCGCTGCTGAACGAATGGAGGACGGCGGTCACGTCCGGGTGGTTCCGCAAGGCCGCCGCCACATCCTCGTCCGCCTCGCGGGCATGGACCACCACCGGCTTGCCCGCCGTCGCCGCCAACGCGAGCTGCGTGTCGAACGCCGCGCGCTGGGCCGGACGCGGGGAGTGATCGTAGTGGTAGTCCAGCCCCGTCTCGCCCGCGGCCACCACGGCGGGGTGGCCCAACGCACCGGTCATCCAATCGGCGTAGCCGGCGTCCCACGCGGATGCCTCGTGCGGGTGCAGCCCGGCGGTCGCCGACACGCGGGGCTCTCGATCGGCGAGAGCGAGGGCCCGCTCGGCCGACGCCCGGGATTCGCCCACGGCGATCACGTGGCCGACGCCGGCCGCCCATGCGCGCTCCAGCACCGCCTCGCGGTCGGCGTCGTAGGCGGGATCGGCGAGATGGCAATGCGTGTCGACGAGCACGCCACAACCGGCGGTCAAGCCCTGGGGGTCACCCCACCGGCACCTTGCGCCCAGCCGCCGGCGCAGGTGCCGGGCTCTTGCCCGGGGTGGCGCCCCGGGCGTGGGGGCCGGGCCACCGTTTCTCGATGGCCATGAGGACCGGCGAGGCGATATAGATGGAGGAGAAGGTCCCCGTGAAAACCCCGAAGAACATGACGAGCGCGAACGGCCGGATCACCTCACCCCCGAAGATGGTGAGGGCGGTGAGGCTTGCCAGCGTGGTGCCGTGGGTCAGCACGCTCCGCGGCAGCGTCTCGTTGATCGACCGGTTGAGGGTCTGCTCGAAAGTGTCCTTCTTGTACTTCCGGAGATTCTCCCGCACGCGGTCGAAGATGATGATGGTGTCGTTCAGCGAGTAGCCGACCATCGAGAGAACCGCGCCCACCACCACCAGGCTCACCTCGAGCCGCATGACGCCGATGAAGGCGATCGTGGCGATGATGTCGTGGGCGGTGGCCACGACAGCGGCGAGCCCGAAGCGCCACTCGAAGCGATAGGCGAGATACGCGAGCACTGCAAAGAAGGACAGAAAGATCGCGAGGAACGCCTTCTGCCGCAGCTCGCCGCCGACCTTGGGTCCCACCGCCTCGGTGCGCTGGACGACGTAGTTCCCAGCCCCCAGCACACTGTCCAGCGCCTTGCCCACCTCGGTGGCAGTGGCCTGCGTGTCGTTCGCGTCGGTCCCCGCCTTGGCGACCCGGGCGCGGATCACATAGTCGTTCTGCGTGCCGAACTGCTGGATCTCCGCCCCATGAATCCCCTGGGCGTCGAGCGCAGCGCGGACCCGGCCGACGTTCACGGGCTGTTTGGCCTCGATCTGGAGCAGCGTGCCACCGGTGAACTCGATGCTGTAGTTGAGGCCGCGGGCCGCGAGGAAGAGGAGCCCCGGCAGGATGACCGCCGCAGTGACCGCATAGGCGTACTTGCGGACGCCGATGAAATCGTAGTTGGCGTGGGCGAAGAAGCGTGTCATGTCAGATGCTCAGCGTGGACATGGCCGGGCGACGGTCCAGCCAGATGAGGAAGAAGGTCTTGGTCACGAACACCGCCGTGATCATGGAGGCGATGATGCCCATGATGAGCGTGACCGCGAAGCCTTTGACCGGACCGGTGCCGAACTGGAAGAGGAAGAGCGCGGTGAGGACCGTGCTCACGTTCGAGTCCACGATCGCGTTCATGGCGTGCCTGAAGCCCTCGTCTATAGAGAGACGGACCGTCTTCCCGAGGAGCAGCTCCTCTCGGATCCGCTCGAAAATCAGCACGTTAGCGTCCACCGCGATGCCGATCGACAGGACCAGCCCCGCCAGGCCGGGCAGCGTCAGCGTGGCGTCGAGGGCCGACAGCCCGCCGATCGTGAAGAGGATGTAGAGCGCGAGCGCCAGCACGGCAAGCACGCCGCTCAGCCGGTAGTACCCCACCATGATCAGAATGACGAGCACGGTCCCGACAACCCCGGCGGTGAGGCCTTCGCGGATCGAGTCGGCACCGAGGCTGGCCCCCACCTGCCGCTCCTCGACGATCTTGAGCGGAATGGGGAGCGCGCCGGCCTTGAGGGTGAGCGCGAGGTCTTGCGCCTCCTGGAGCCCCTTGCCGCCCAGCGTGATCTGCCCGTTCCGCCCGATGGCGCTTTGGATCACCGGCGGCCGGCCCTGTACCCGGTCGTCGAGGATGATCGCCATGTAATCCCCGACGTGCTTGGCGGTCTCGTCCCGGAACTTGCGGCCGCCCGCCCGATCCAGCTCGAAGGTCACGATGGGGCCGTTGGTGAGCGG
>Ga0070708_100005219_pt1 | contig 10287 bp, 10 predicted proteins | sample KBSK5503metaG_FD_65469 | JGI IMG/M metagenome (GOLD analysis project Ga0070708, IMG submission 65469) | Corn, switchgrass and miscanthus rhizosphere microbial communities from Kellogg Biological Station, Michigan, USA - KBS K5-50-3 metaG | ecosystem: Host-associated > Plants > Roots >... | reverse complement strand
TGCCGCCGGTGGGACCGGGTCACCGCCAAGCTGATCGCCGCGGTCGAGGAATGCGGCGTGCTGAGCGGCCCGGATCTAGACGAGTTGGCCGAGTCGCTGCTCAGCGACGAGGTCGTTGCCGTGTTCCCGCTCGCCTGGATATCCGGGCAGTGGCTGGAGCTCGGCCCCGCTGATGGCACGACACGGACGGTGCAGGTCAGTGATGAGGCCGTGGCGCGGGACGAGCGCCGGGTGGAGCCGCCGCTGCGCCGGTGGGCCGCTGCCCGGGCACTGCGGAGCGATCCGGCGCGGCTTGAGGAGCTGCTGGCGTGTGCCGATGGCATGGCGCCGCGTCATCGTGACGCATTGCTGCATGGCCTGCTCGATGCCGCGGACGGGCTGGATTCGGGCCAGTGCCGCCAGCTGGTGGGCCGGGTCCGCAGCGGAATCGCCCGGGTCCGCAGGGCCGCTCTGGACCGGCTGTGTGAGCTCGACGGGCCGGGAGCGGCGCTGCGCCACGCCCGGTCGGACGCTGATAGGACGGTGCGCGCTTGGCGCCCGCCCGGCACGTCTGCACCGGCGCAGGCGGAGCTGCCGGTAGCTCTCGGAAACTCTGGCGAGCCGAGCCAGCGTGTTCCTCGATACGTCGGCGAGTTCTCGTTGGCGCGCAGGTACCTGCCGGGGGTAGGCCAGTTGGCCGGGGAGCTCAGCCATAATGAGTCCACGGGGTCGGTCGCGATCGGTGTGGGGTATGCGCAACGCCACCGGGCCGGGGGCCGGAGGGGGGCCGACTTGCCGGGCGCCTGGGTCAATCGGTCGGCAATGACCCACAGTGCGGCGGGATGGTTGCCGATGCCCAAGTGGCTCGCGTAGACCTCGACGTTCTCTGCGAGGCGGGAGGGCTGGTCCAGGCAGGCCCGCCAGGCAACGATTCCGTCCAGACGCGTGTAGACGGAAGTGGCTGGGACGGGCAGTGGCCCAAGGCCGACCTCCAAAGGCAGTTGGATCGTTTCGGTATGCCGTTTCTCGAGCAGCTCGTACGCGCGCCGGGCGTTGCTGTGCGCGTGATCCTTGAGCAGGATCGGGCTCGCTAGCGTGATCACCTGGCGTATGACGTCCGGATGACGCCGCCCGAGTTGACGGGCGAGGATGCCGCCGAGACTCCAGCCGATCACGCTCACCGGTCCGTCGTGGCGCGCGCGGAACTCGTGCAGGCGTTCGGGCAGGCCGCTGACGACTCGCGCAGTGGGTCCGATGTTGCGCCCGAGTTCCCAGCCATAGGTCGCGTATCCGAGCGTACTGAGGAAGCGGCGGGGTATCAGCGTGGACATGTCGCTGGCCCCCAGGCCGGGAATGACCAGCACGGCGTGGCCATCTCCGCGGGGTGCTCGGGCTAGCGCCGGCAGCGTGGCCGACAGCGCCCCGATGTCCCAGGAGGAGCGGGCGTAGTCGGTGAGGTACAGCGCCTTGTTCGGCGCACGAGTCGGCTGGGATGTCTTCGCCATCAGGTGAGCAACGTTCCGCCGTCGACCGGCAGGACGATGCCGGTGACATAGCTGCTGGCGGGGCTGGCGAGGAATATCAGCGCCCCGTTGAGTTCTCCCGGCTCGCCCAGTCGACCTACCAGTGCGCGCGCAACCACCGCTGCGCGTGCGCGTTCGTCGAACTGGCCGCTCATCTCGGATTCGAAGTGTCCTGGCGCGATCGCGTTGACCCTGATGCCTTTGCGGCCGGTCCATTGCTGCGCCAGGTCTCGTGTCAGGCCGATCACGCCGGCCTTGCTCGCGGTGTAGGCGGCCTGCGGCAAGCCCATACTCGTGAGCGCAAGAACGCTGCTGATGTTGATGATCGAACTGCCGGGCTGCATCACCCGCCCGCATGCCTGCGCCATCCAGTAACTGGCGTTGAGATTGAGGTCGACCACGGAACGGAACTGTTCGGGGGTTTCCTTCAGCGCGGGGACGGCGGTGCCCACGCCAGCGTTGTTTACCAGCACGTCGACCCGGCCGAACGCGCTCATGGCCGCACTCGCGAGGGCGGTGCAGTCCTCCGGATTGGTGACGTCGGCCCGGACGGCCAGACCGCGCCGGCCTTCGGCTTCCACCAGCCTGCGCGTTTGCACGAGGCGGTCTTCACGCCGGGCGCCGAGCACGACGTCCGCGCCTGCCTGGGCAAGGGCCTGCGCGAACTGGACTCCGAGCCCGCCCGACGCGCCGGTCACGATCGCCACGCGCCCGTCGAGACGGAATCTATCGAGTACAGGGATCATCCGGAGTCCTCTCCACGGTCATGCACGGCAGGACCGGCGCCGTGCTCAACGCGTTGCTGGGGCGGTTCATGGAGGCCAGCCGCGCGGTCAGGTCTGTCCCAGTTCCGTGCAGGGCGGCCGATAGCCAGTTGGCGAGACGGGTTAGGCCGAGGCCGACCAGATCGCTGTCGCTCACGTGACCAGCCGTCTTACATACTCACCCGGCGCATTGCCAAGAGGTGGACAGGCATCGTTGCCGAGGCGCGTCGGGGCCGGCTTCTTGTCAGGAGTGCGCTTCTCGATCCAGTCGTTCCAGTGCTCCCACCAGCTGCCGGTGTTGTCGACGGAGCTTGCGAGCCACTCGTCGGGATCGGAGCCCCGGATCGCTCCGGTGCGGTAGCTGCTCCGCGGGCTGCCCGGTCCTTTGGCTATCACAATCGCGTGGCCGCCCTTCGCGAGGACGAACGTCGCGTCGCTGCCGATCATGGCGATGGTCCGATAGCAGTCCTGCCATGGTGAGATGTGATCGGTGGAGGCGCCCAGTACGTAGGTGTCGACGGTGATCTGGGTCGGGTTGATCGGGACGCCGCCGACGGTCACCCCGCCGGGGCGGGTCAGGCTGTTCTCCAGCGCGGCCTGCATCATCTGGCCGCCGAACTTCGTGGCCATGTTGGTCTGGTCGGCGGCCCAGTAGAGCAACCCCATCGCCGGTGGCTGCTTGCCGAGCAGGTAGTTGTGCACGGCGATGTTCCAGATGCCTTCGATCGGCCGGATCAGCGCGAAGGCCCGGGCTGCGTCTCGGGCGTCGAAGAAGCCGTGTTCGGTCGCTCGGCGGAACGCCCTCTCGGCCCCCTTGCGGTCGAGGAAGGCCATCGCTGACGGGCCGCGGTCATAGTCGAGAACCGCGATCGCGACTGTCAGCGAGGCGAGCAATCGCTCACGCCCGATCGCGGCGAGATACGCTGCGGCGAGGAACGCCAGCACTCCTCCGCCGCACAGGCCGAGCAGGTGGCTCGCGTCGGATCCGCTGATGGCGGCGACGGTGTCGAGCATCTCGACGATGCCGATCACGTACTCGTCGAACCCGACGTCAGCGTGGCTGGCGTCGGGATTGACCCAGGACGCGATGAAGACTTGGCGCCCGGCGTCGAGTTCCGCGCGGGCAACCGACTGTTCGGGTTCGAGGTCGAGCAGGTAGTACTTGTTGACCGGCGACGGGATGACGAGGAGCGGGACCGCGTCGACCTTATCGGCGCGGGGCTGGTACTGGATGAGCTCGTAGACCCGGGTCTTGCGCACGACCTGTCCTGCGGTGGCGGCGAGGTTGCTCCCGAGTTCGAAGGCCGACTTGTCGACGCTGGTAGGCAGCTTGGCCGGCGAGCGCAGGTCGGTGAGCAGATTGCCGAGGCCGGCGCGCAGGCTCTGGCCCCCGGTGTCGATGACCTGCTTCCAGCTCTCAGGGTTCGTGAGCAGGCCGTTCGTGGGCGAGAGCGCAGACATGACGTTGTCGAAGGTCAGTCGGAGCCGCTCCCGGGTGCGCCAGTCCACGTCAGCGTCCTCGAGGATCCCCGATGCAGCGTCGCAGGTGGCCAGGTACCCGAGGGCGAGCCGCTGCAGGACGGGATTGCCTGCCCACGCACGGTCGGTGAAGCGGCGGTCGCGGCCGCCGGGTTGATCCTCCACGCCGATGCCGACCTGCCCCAGCCGCGCGGCCAGGTCGACGACGCGCCTGGCGACAGGCTTCGGCCTGCTCACCACGGCCTTCGCGAGTCGGCCGAGTTCGGCCGACGGGAACAGTCCGCCGAATCCGCCAAACGCCGCGTTCGCCAATACGGCCTCGAAGCCGGCGCCGGCGCGGCTGTGCGCGAGGACCTCCTCGCTCGCCGGTTCCGTTTCGCTTGTCATCACAGCGGGGCACCCCACTCAACACTCTTGCGCAATTGTGCCTTGAGGAGCTTGCCGCCGGGGTTGCGTGGCAACGGCCTCCCGGAAACCACGATGTACTGGGGAATCTTGAAGTCGGCCAACTGCTCGCGGCAGTACGCGAGTACCTGTTGCACGTCCACTGTCTCTGCCCCGCCGAACAGGACGGCGCCGACCTTCTCGCCCATCACGTCATCGGGAACGGCGATCACCGCCGCTTCCGCGACGCCGGGTGCGGCAACCAGTGCGGATTCGACCTCGATGCTGGAAACGTTCTCGCCGCCGCGGAAGATGATGTCCTTGATCCGGTCGACGATGTGCACGCGGCCGGCGTCGTCGACGCGCACGATGTCACCGGTGTGCAACCACCCGTCGACGATCGTCTCCGCGGTCGTCTCAGGTCGCTGCCAGTAGCCGGCGGTGACGTTCGCACCGCGCACGACCAGTTCCCCGGTGCTCGGGTCGTCATCGAGCGGCACGATCCCGAGGTCGACGGACGGGACCGAGTAGCCGACGGAGTCGGCGTGTTCGATTGCGTCATCGTGGGGCAGCACGCTCATGATCGACGCGGTCTCGGTCATCCCGTAGCCGTTGAAGACCCGCGCGGCGGGGAACGCGTCCTGCAGTGCCTGGACCAGCGTCGGGGCGATCGGCGCGCCGCCGTAGCCGACCCACCGCACCGCCGACATGTCCATCGTCGCGAACTCGGGGCGGCGCAGGATCAGGGAGTAGATCGCGGGGACGCTCACGATGAAGGTGATCCGCTCGCCCGGGACCGACGCGATCATCTTCGCCTGGTCGAACGCCGGCAGGATGACCGATGTGCCGCCGACGCGGGCGGCGACGAGCAGTTGCGAGTTACAGCCGGTGACGTGGAACAGCGGCACCGAGATCAACGTCCGCAGGCCGGCGCCGATATCGGCCGGAAGGCCGAGGCAGGTAAGCATGTTCTCGGCATTGGCCAGAAACGCCTCGTGGGTCGTCGGCACGCCCTTGGGATTGCCGGTGGTGCCGGATGTGTAAAAGAACGCCGCAACGTCGCTGAGGCCAAGTCCGTCGACGACCAGTGGGTCCCCGTCCGGCAAGGGACTGTCTGCGGCGAGGTCCACCGTGACCCCGGCGTCCTGCAGCACGAACTCGACCTCGGGCTGGGACGAGCGCGTGTTGACCGCGACAGCCACGCCCCCGGCCATGAGCGTGCCCCAGAACGCGAGCACCCAGTTCACCCCGGCCGGATAGCGCACGGCGACCCGGTCGCCGCGCGCCACCCCGGCCGCGCGCAAGCCCCCCGCGACGCGCGCGGCACGGTCCCACAGCTGCCGATAGGCCAGCCGCTGGCCGCCGACCTCGACCACGGCCTCCACATCCGGGCCGGTCTCCACGCGGCGCGCGAGCATCGCGATCAACGACTCGGGCAGCTCCGTGTAGCGGGGAATCCCGTGATCGTCAGCCTGAACACCCTGACGCGGGTAGGGGTTGTGCGTGCGGGAAATCTCGATAACAGCCGTTGGGCTCACGCCTGACCTCCGGTGAAATTGCGGGCGGGGTTGTGGACCAACATCGCCGTGATCTGGGCCTCGTCGACGCCGTGTTCGCGCAGCGCGGCAGCACGTCATCGGTGATGTGGGTGTAGTTCCACCTGGGCAGCAGGGCGGACTTATAGCTTTCGCTGTAGAAGTCGCTGTAGCGGGACGCGTCGTGCGTCAGCACCATCTGATCCGCGTAGCCGTCCTTCACCAGCGCCGCGACCTGCCCGACCGCGCGCAGGATCCGCTCAACGTCCGGGGTCAGCGAGTGCTCGTCGATCGCGCACTTGAGTAGCCCCGCCTTCACGCCCGTGCCGCCATGCCGTGCCGGATGTCGTTGACGAACATCTCCGTCATCAGCTCCCGGCCCGTCCAGAATCGTGCCCGGGCTGCGGTAATGGAAAAGGTGCGGGATCTCGTCGAACGTATACAGCCCGGTCGCCACGATGATGTTGATGTCCACCTGCTCGTTGGCCCGCTGCACCGGCGGGGATGTAGCGGACCGGGCCACCACGGTCGGGTCGACGATGCTGTCGACGCCGACGTCCTTGAGCCCATGCAGTTGCCTCACCGCATCCGCGCCCCGGTCCTGTTCGTCCCACCGCCACTCGTGCCCGTAGTTCTGCATCACATCCGAGGTGAGCACGAAGACGTCCTCATGCATCAGGGTGGTGCCCAGCCCATCCACGGCCATCGCGCCGCGCGCCGTCTCGACCCGCATCGCCAGCTCCAGCCTAGTGAAACAGTAGGATGTAGTGTGTCACTATAGGACACATGATGGCAATGTCCCATGCGTGATACTGGGGTAATGAACACCGGAACCCCTCCGCGCGCGGCCGACGGTGCGCGGCTGGGAACGGCGCTGACCCGCCGCGCTGTCATCAACGCTGCAACCCAGGCCTACCTGCGGGGCGAGGCGGTGGACATGTCGGCGCTGGCCGCCCAACTCGGCATCGGACGCTCGACGCTCTACCGGCTGGTCGGCAATCGCGACGATCTGCTGGGGGTCGTGCTGGCCGAGGCCACCGAGCGCACGTTCCGCCGCGCGGCCGCTGGCGCCACAGCCGAAGGCGGCGTTGACCTCGTCCTCGACGTCATCAACCGGTTCATGCACGCCATCATCGACGCCGAACCGCTACAGGCGCTGTGCAAGCGCGAGCCCCTAATGTTCATCCGGCTCGCGCTACTGCCTGGCGCCGTGGAGCAGATCGCGGCGAAACTGATCGCTGAGATGCTGCAAACCGAGGTCACCGCCGGCCGGCTCGAAGCATCGCTACCCGCCACCACGCTCAGCCAAGCCATCGTCCGAATGTGCGATGCCCACCTCTACGCCCCCCTGCTCGGTGGGACCGAGCCCGAGATAGACACCGCCCTAGACCTCGTTGCCGCGCTCCTCAGTCACCTCAACAGGCCGACCGTGCGCGCCTGAGGCCGGACCCGTTGCCCCGCCATAACACCGCCACCCAACCTGCACCGGTTGGCGTCCCAATCGGCCCGCACCCGTCAGCCCCGATCAGCACCATCTGGGCCGCCGGGAGCAGCCGCGGCCGAGATGATCGAGGGCCGGGTCAGCGACCGCGAGGTCGCCAGGCGGTTCCGGGTATCCCGAATGCCGGCGAACCGGTAGCGGCGGCCGCTGGCGGCGGGCGGCCGGGCGGCGCTGGCCTCCAAGGGCGCGGGCGCGGCCCAGTGCAAGCTGGCCCCGGCCCGGTGGATGAGCTGGGGGCGGTGCTGGATGCCGGCCGGCCTGCGGCTGTAAGGGTCAGTGCTGGACGATGGCCCGGATCGCCGATCAGGGTATGGCGGTTCGGGTGGAGTACACGCCGGCCGGGATGGATGTGGTGCTGCACCGGATCGGGCGGGAGCGTGCAGGTCCCGGCCCGCAGGGCGGCCGGGCAGGACGAGTCCGGCAAGGGCCTAAGGCCGCCGAAAGGACGCACCTGGGGCCGCCGCGGCCATACCCCGGTGGTGCCGGCGACCGGCGGCCACGACACGCGGGTGTCGCTGGCCGCGCTGATCGCAACCCGGCCCGGCTGCCAGGCCCGGCTGATCTAGCGCACCCGCGCTCGCCGCAGCCACGGCAATGATCAGCGCATGGGCTTCACCGAGACGGCCTACGCCCGGTTCCTGGACGCCGCCCGCCAGCAACTGCATGGTCCCGTCGTCCTGGTACGGGACAACATGAACACCCACGTCAGCCGCGCGATGCGCCAGCTGACCCGGCCAGTGAGCGGGTCAGGTGAGGTCTTCACGTTTAGGCCTGACCTGGGCTTATGTCGGCTGGTGGAGGGGCTGCCCACAGGTTAAGCGGGCTCAGCCCACACTATCTGGAGACGTACGTTCCGGTTCCGTGTCTTGCTGGGCTGGCCCTTGTGCCAGGCGGCGTGGCTGGCGGTTCCAGCGGGGGTCATTCTCGGCGATGCCGAGGCTGAGTTCCTCGAGCTCGGCGACCAGTTCGCGCAGGCGGCGGTGGTTGTCGAACCAGGGGCCGTAGTCGGCGAGCTGGTCGTCGGACAGGATGCGGGTGGCGGTCCTGCCGTTTTTCTTGCGGGTCCACTGGTGGTAGGGGCCGTGCCGCTGCGGGGGGTCGGCGTGGCAGCGGCAGCCGGGGTATCCGCAGCGGGTGAGCCGGTCGGCGAGGGTGCCGGGCAGGGCGAAGCTGACGTCGGCGAGGCGGGCGGTGATCTCGGCGGCGATGGCCTTCGCGCGGGCCTGCTGGGCCGGGGTGGGCGACACGTGGTCATTGTCGCAGCCAGGGTCCCGCGTCTCGCACATCTCGTTGAGTATAAGTGCTGTATGGATGCGGATGGTGAGGTCGCGGCCTATATCGGGCGGTGGCGGCCGTCGTCGGTGTCGCCGCCAGCGGCGGCGTTCGCCCGGGACGTGGTCGCGACGGCGGCGCCGGAGGGGCGGGAGCGGGCGAAGAACCTGCTGTGGGCGGCGGGCAAGCTGGCTGATTACGCGATCGGGCTGGGGCTGGAGGCGGTGCCGGGGGTGGTGCTGCACCCGTCGACAGCCGAGCGGTTCACCCGGTGCGCTCCCGGCCTGTCCGGGGTGGCGCGCCGCACGCTGCGCACGAACCTGCGGTTCATCGGCCGGCGGGTCGTGCCGCACCTGTATCCGGCCGATCTGCCGCTGCCCCGGGAAAGGTCCAGGCAGCCCTACAGCGCGGCGGAGATCAGCGGTTATCTCGCGCTGGCGGACGCGCAGCCCACCCGCGAGCGGCGGATGCGCGCGGCGGGGCTGGTCTGCCTGGGCGCCGGCGCCGGGCTGATCCGCGGTGACCTGCGCGATGCGCGCGGCACCGACGTGGCGCGCCGCTCCGGCGGGGTGGTGGTTGCCGTGCGCGGCGCGCGGGCGCGCACAGTGCCGGCGCTGGGCCGCTACCACGCCCGGCTGCTGGCCGCCGCGGCGTTCGCCGGGACCGGGCTGATCTGCGGCGGGACTGATCCGGGCCGCCGGAACATCACGAACCCGCTGATCACCGCGCTGAACGGCGGGGGCGGCCTGCCCCGGCTGGACACCTCCCGGCTGCGCGCGACGTGGCTGGCTGACTGCGCGGAGCAGCTGGGGCTGGCTACGTTCATGCACGCCGCCGGGATCAGCTGCTCCCAGCGGCTCGGCGACCTGATCGCCGGGCTGGGGCCGGCCGGCGAGGCCGAGGCGGTCAGGCTGCCCGGAGGCAGGCGGCGATGATCCCGCTGGCGGCCTGGGAGGAGATCACCGGCGCTTCCGGTGCTGCGCCGTGGATCGAGGCCATGCTGCCCGCCGGCGTGCGCGCCCGGCAGCTGAGCGTCCGCACCCTGCTGGCCGGGATGTGCCTGACCCAGGCTGACGGGCGGCCCGCCCACCTGACCCGGGTGCACCGGGCGCTGACCGCGCTGCCGGAAGATGAGCAGCGGCGGCTGGGCGTGACCGCGGACTGGAAGAACGGCCCGCACCTGCTGACTTACCGGCAGACCGAGTACACCTTCGGCCTGGTCGCGGACGCGCTCGGCAAGGACGAGCCGGACGGGCTGCCCTCGCCGGAGCTGCAGGCGGCCTGCGACCAGCTGCTGGAGGCTTCCGTCCCGGACAAGTTCAAGGACGCCAGCGCCTCGCTGGCCGTGGACTGGACCGCCCTGGAGTCCTTCTCCCGTCCCCCGCCGCGCGGAACCAGCGACTGCGCCGACCCCGAGGCGTCCTGGGGACACCGCAAGAACAACCTGCTGCGCAGCGAGGACGAGCTGTTCTACGGCTACTACCTGTCCGCCGGGACGATGGCGCGCGAGGAAAACGGGACCGCCGTCCCCGAGCTCACTCGCCGCGCCACGGTCTCGTCGTGCCGCCACGACCCCGTCCCCGCCTTCACTCCCGTCCTGACGGCCATGCCGGAACACGGCATCCCGCTCGGCGACGTCCTGGCCGACTCCGGCTACTCTCACCGGATCCCGCAGCACTGGGCGGCCCCGCTGCGCGCCGCCGGGGCGCAGCTTGTCCAGGACCTGCACCCGCACGACCGCGGCCCCAAGGGTACCCACGGCGGCGCCATCATCAGCAACGGCAATCTCTACTGCCCGAAGACACCGCGGCCGCTGCTGGAACTGGGACCCCTCGCCCCAGGCGCGACCA
>Ga0070708_100005218_pt1 | contig 10288 bp, 8 predicted proteins | sample KBSK5503metaG_FD_65469 | JGI IMG/M metagenome (GOLD analysis project Ga0070708, IMG submission 65469) | Corn, switchgrass and miscanthus rhizosphere microbial communities from Kellogg Biological Station, Michigan, USA - KBS K5-50-3 metaG | ecosystem: Host-associated > Plants > Roots >... | reverse complement strand
ATCCGTATGAGGCCCCCGATCTTCGCTCCCACATCGTCCGCCACGCGGCTCGAGATCACGATCCCGCCGCCGTCGCCGAACCCGCCGTCGAGACGGACGGCAGGCGGCGCTCCGCTCCGCGCGTACAGCGTCTGAAAGTCGGTCGTGACACCGAGCAGCAGCGTTCGCGTGCTTCCATCCGGTCCGACGATCTGGGTCGTGACGCGCAAAGCGGGGACGACGTGGTCGACGCCGTCGACCCTCCGGATCGTTTCCAGCGAAGAGTCCGGCAGCCCCGACGCGTCGGCCGCCGAAACTTCGATATCCGACAAGCCGGCCAGGGTCTGGAGCGAGCTCTTGAAGGAAGACGCCATCGTCGCATTGAGGATCGCGACCGAGAAGACCAGCGCCACCCCGGACGCGATCCCGGCGATCGTGAGAGAGGTTCGCACCTTCCGGTCGCGGGCGTGCCGGAGATGCACGCGGCGGAGCATCGTGCCGGTGCCGCTCACGACCGCCGCCCCCCTTCCGGCACCTCCGCCGACACCACGAACGCGCCGTCGACCAGACGCACGATTCGATCGGCGAACGCAGCAGCGCGCGCGTCGTGCGTCACCATGATGATCGTTTGCCCTGCGTCCGCGGTAACCCGGAGCAGCTTCAGGATGTCCTCACCGGTGAGCGAGTCGAGGTTTCCCGTGGGCTCGTCCGCCAGTACCACGGCCGGTTCGGTGACCAGCGCGCGCGCGAGCGCGACCCTTTGCTGCTCGCCGCCGGAGAGCTGCGAGGGCCGGTGTCGCGCGCGGTCGGCGAGACCGACCGCGGCGAGCTTCGTCCGTGCCCGTTCGATCGCGTCGCCGGCGCCGTCGAGCAGAAGAGGGAACGCGGCGTTCTCCTCGGAGCTCAGCGTCGGCATCAGGTTGAAGAACTGCAAAACGAAACCGATCCGCCTCCGGCGAACGAGGGCCATCTCTTCCTCGTTCAGCCCCGAGATCGCGCGACCCTCGAGAACCACTTCGCCCGAGTCGGGCCGGTCCAGGCCGCCCAGAACGTGAAGGAGCGTCGACTTCCCCGATCCGGATGGTCCCGTGATCGCGAGGAACTCTCCCGGAGCGACCGACAGGTTCACGCCCCGCAGAGCGTGAACTACGTCGTCGCCTTGTCGATAGACACGCACGACGTCGCGCACCGCGACGATCGCCAGGTGTGGGTCCGGCTCTGGAGGCGAGGCGGCCCGTATGCGTGGCGCGTTCACGCTCTTATCTCCTTCTTCAAGCGTTCGAGCCGAGCATGGGTCATCTCGATCCAGCGGAGATCAGCTTCGAGGTGGAACAGCGCGTAATCAGCGACGAGCTGGTCGGAGAGAGATCCGTCGGTCTTGATCCGCGTCAGCTCGCGCATCCGTTTCAGGTGCTGGTTTCGCTGCATGTCGAGGAACCGGCCCGCCGGGCGATCGGAGAGGAGCGCGAGCACCACCTTCATGAACAGCACGCTCTGCACGTTCGGCTCCGCGGGTGCCGGTTCGAGGAGCCACGCATCCAGAACGGAGGTGCCCTCGCCGGTGATCGCGTAGAGCTTGCGGTCGGGGCCGCGGCCCGGCCTTTCGCCCTCGAGCGTTACCCGGCCGTCGCGGGCGAGGCGTCCAAGGGTCGCGTACACCTGAGCGAACTTCACCGGCCATGTCTGTGCGAAGAGATGGTCGTACTCGCGCTTCAGGTCGTAGCCGTGTCGCGGCGACTCCTCCTCGAGGAGCCCGAGCAACGCGTAGGCCACGCTCATTCTCGAAACCGTCATCCCTTGGGTCTAGTAACAGGGTTTATACATCCGATGATTAGAGACAGTCAAGATCCGGGATAAGTCGGAAAGGCTGGCAGGCTCACGCCTCGATCTCGACGTGATCAATCAGGGGAATTGTGAGATTCGCCACTTTTGTATTGACTTGCGACGCCGGCAGGCGCAGCCTTTGTACGGCGGTTCTCACGAGGTGCGCGAGCGACGCGGCCTGCAGTTCACGTCGCTCCAAAGGGGGGTGAGCAGGGGAGTCGTGGAATCCCGCGTCGTGGAATCCCGCGTGGTGAGTAGAACGGGGTGGCCTGCGAGCCGGGTGGCCAGAGGCTCGGTCGGATTTGCTTGCGCAGTTCACCCACTCCCAGGGGGTGCGTGGAAGGAAGTTCTATCCGAAAGGGGGAGGCGATGAACAGACGCGCTGGGCGTCTGGTTTTGCGGGGGCGAGGGGCCATCATGGTGTCCGCCTTGCTCGTGGCGGCGTTCACCACGTTGGTGGCGGTGCCGGCCCAAGCTCAGACCGGAGTCGACGTATGGGTCGGGTACGCCGATACCCTCCGGGCATCCCCGACGAACTTCCCGACGCCGTGGTCGGGAGCTCCGAACACCATTTTCTCGGGGAACGCTTGCTCGTCCGGGCCGTGCGATAACGGCGCGATTCGGATCGTCAACAACTCGGCGTCCGCCGTCACGGTGAACTCCGTCATCGCGAGCTTCTCGACATGTACGTTTGACGCCTGGCCGCATACCGTGTCTCTGGCGAGTGGCAGCCAGTTGATCTTGAGCGACACTGCTACAGGCGCCACCGGCTGCCCGAACGGCGGCATCTTCGACACCTCCGATATTGGTCCGAGCGGAGCCAACTGGGCCGGGAACTGCACCCAGTCGGGCGTCATTCCCGCGCTGGCCGTAACCATCGACGGCACCACTAGCACCTTCAACGACAGCGGCCAGGTGTTGAACACCGCGGGGGTGGACAAAGCAGCCTGCCCGGCCGGGACAACGAACAATGAGTCGACTCAATGGACGAAGGTCGGGAACGTTGCATGCGCGGGGGCGGTCCTCTCCTTGGCGCCTCCGACCCAGATCAAAGTCATCGGTACCAACGCGACCGTGCAGGCCACCCTCGTCAACGGCTGCGGGGACGCCCTGCAAGGAGCGACCGTACAGTTCGGTGTGTCGAGTGGACCAAACGTCGGGCTCACCGGCTCCGGAGTCACCGACACGAACGGGCGTGCCTCGTTCACCTACTCGAGCTCGGTGGCGGGCCAGGACGCGCTCCTCTCGGCGGTGTCGAACCCGGCCGGCACCATCTTCTCCAATACCGTGATCGTGAACTGGATTCTTCCCGTCACGATGACCGGCCGCGCTTTCGGCATCTCGAACAGCGGCTCGCTGGCACCGATCGCTCCCACGCCGGACACCGGCAGTGTTGCCACGACAACCGCCTCGAGCACCACGACACCGTGCGTCCAGTCGATCCCAGGGTCGATCAGCGCTTCGGTCCTGTGCGCGAACGTGACGACGGTGCTCGGTCCGCCAACCTCGACGGCGAGAGCGTACGTGGCCGGCGCCTCGGTCACCCCCGCGAGCATCGTCCTCCGCGGAGTCCAGGCGACCTCAACGTCCAACTGCTCAAACGGGTCATCGGGGACCACCACGATCGCGTTCCTCAAGATCGGGACGACGACGGTGATCGACACCACCGGAAACCCCACGCCGAACACCACGATCAACCTCGGCGTCGTGAAGGTCGTTCTGAACGAACAGATCCCCTTCGCCGGTGGGTTGACGGTCAACGCGGTTCACATCACGGTCGGCACCCTGCTGAACGTGATCGTGTCCTCTGCGACCAGCGACATTCACGACTGTTCGTCGGGGTTCTCGAACGGCGGCTGATGAAACACCGAAGGGTCCGGGACGCCATCAAAGGCGCCCGGACCCTTCGCTTCTCACCGTCGAGGCCGGCTTGATGGATCGGCTCGATACGGCTCGCGACCCTTCGGATCGAACGTGCTGCGCAGCGAACCATTGGTAGGACGCGGAGCTCACACCTCGATCTGGATTTGCATCAACGCTCGGACAAGGTCATCTGGAATCGACAAACTATCGGTGAGTCGCCGCCGGTGAGTCCCGGGTCAGATTCACCTTCCGCATGACGGCGTTGACGTGCTCGACCACTTCCAACCCCTCCTGATCGTCGTCGCCGAAGCCGAACGTGCGCGCACGCCCATCGATACCGGTGCGATTCAAGCGGATGTTGAGCCCGCGAATACCTTGAGGCATCCGTTCGGCTAGGATCGCCCGATCATGGGAGAGTGCGTTTACTCGACTGTTATCGGCGCCGCGGTGGGCATGCTCCGCGGTATGAAGTGGACGGTTCGGGTCCTGGGCGCGGAAAACATCCCGTCGAGTGGGCCGGCCCTGCTCGCCTCGAACCACATCGGCTATCTGGATTTCGTCTTCTCTGGCTACGCGGCGCGCGAGCGTGGTCGCCGGGTTCGCTTCCTCGCGAAGAAGGAGATCTTCGACAAGCCCGGCGTCGGCTGGCTGATGCGTCAGATGGGTCACGTTCCCGTCGATCGCGACGGCGCGGCGAAAGAGAGCTTGACGGCGGCGGTCGCGGAGCTCGAGCGCGGCGAGTTGATCGGCATGTTCCCCGAGGCCACCATCAGCCCTTCGTTCGTACCGCGTCGAGGCAAGACCGGCACTGTGCGTCTCGCGCAAGAGACGGGAGCGCCACTCATCCCCGTCGCGCTCTGGGGAACACAGCGCATCCTGACCAAGTGGCGGCCTAAGAATTTCCATCGCCGGATCCCGGTCGTGGTGAACATCGGAGCTCCGCTCAAGACGTCGTTGGGCGAGGACGCGCAAGAGACGACGGACCGACTGATGGCGAGCATCGCCGACCTGCTGGCCGAGGCGCAGGCAAGCTACCCCGACGAGCCCGATGGCGGCGGCGACCGCTGGTGGCTCCCGGCGCACCTGGGCGGCACGGCGCCGACGCCTGAGGAAGCCGAACAGCGCCTGGCCGAGGAGCGAGCCGATCGCGCGCGCCGGCGCGAGAAATCGGAAAAGAGTTAGGCGCAACTCCCCATGGCAACCGCCCTGCAACCCCGCTTCCGCAAATGGGCCACGACCGGCTGGAGTTGACTCCGCCGAAAAGAGCATCGGCGTCGCGCTGTTCGGTTATGCGATCGCCTACGTGCGGAATCTCGACGGCGTCCTCGTAGAACTCGCGTCGCCGATGGACTGAGCGCTCGCGATGGCCTTAGGGGACCGCCGGCGACGGTAGCGGACCCAGCTTCTGCCATACGTGCACCCCGTCGATCGGCACCGCGATCGTCTCGAGCGGCACGTCGTTCGAACGCCCGAAGGCGTCCCCCACGTTGCAGGCTGCCGGATCGCCTGGGTTCTCGCATCCCGGCCGGATCACCATTCGCTGCACCGAGTCGATCTCCGTCAACGGAACCGTCTGATAGGCGTTGTCGCTCTCTCCCACGAACATCAGATGTAGCCCGTGCGTGCCGATGTCCCCCTGGTAGTAACGGATGTCTCCCTGCGGGGAGAAGCCCGGGTTCGTCGGGCCGTCCGAGGGCGACCAGCACAGTCGCGGGAACGCCGTTGATCCGGCGGGCGCCGGGCTGACCGGCACGCCGCTCGAGTCATAGCCCCACGTCGCCGGCTCGTCCGAGCTTCGCAAGTGCAGCTTCGGGCCGGGGTCGGTGCCGGTGCCGTCGTCGAAGCAGGAGTCGTCGCGGTAGTACGGCATGGCGAAGATCCCTTGGGCGGCTCCGCCCGGAGTCACATCCCGGACCGCCCATCTCGATACCAGCGTGCCGTTCGGCCCGCTGACTTCCTCCCACTGGAGCGTGCCTTGCGCGCCCGACTTGGACAGGTCGACGACATCCACGCTTTGGTGATAGGGCAGAGCGCACAACCCGGCGGTTTTGTAGGTCGACCGGTACGTCGAGTCGATCGTCGAGTGCCCGTTCGGATCGTTCGTGTCGTCGTATCGAGTGTTGCACGGATCGTCCAAGTTGCCGTACAGCTCGTGCGAGTTCGAGCCGTCGATCTTGATGCCCTTGGAGAGTTGCGGATCGAAGTAACGATCGACCGAGCCGGCGTTGTGATCCCACTGGACGTAGATGCCATCGAGCGGCGGGATGAGATGCACACGAAGGGCGTCGCCGAATTCGACCGAATCGCGGTAGAAGACCTCGCGACGACCGTTGTTCGTCGAGGAGTCCGCTCCCCACGTCTCGCGGATGACACGGACGGGTCCCCATCGCTCACCCATCAGGATCGACGACCCGCCCCAGTTCGTTGCCTCTTCCTCGTACCCGCAGCACGGCGTCTTCGACCCGGGATCCTGCGCGAACGCCCGCGCCTTCCAGCGGTCGATCAGGTCCGGTCCATAGGACCAATCGCCTTTCGGCGCGTTCGAGACGTGCAACTGGGTCATGAGCCAGCGACCGTCGTAACGGAAGTCGTAACGCGGCGTCGTGATCCACGCACCGTCGAGGGGGCGTCGTTGCGCGACGGCTCCGTGCGATGTGTCGGGCGCCCCGTCCGGTGTGCAGTACGGCCCCTTCGGCGCGTTCCCGTAATTCGAGTAGGAGGACTGCGAGTAGACGAACATACCGGCGTTCGGGTCGCGCTGGTAACGGATGTACGGACTGTTCTGTGCCGTGAAGGAGGGCTTCGGACCGCCCGGCCTCGCAAGCATCACATAGGCGTAGGTCACGCGCCCGGGACGTGCCGGGTCCACGACCGTCACGCGGTAGGCGTCGGCGATCCCGGCCGGGAGCGATGCGTCGGACGGCGCCGCGGATCCCGCGTCCCGCGCCATGAACACGAGCTCGTCGTCGTTGTTGAGACCCTTCACCGGGTCCGGCGTCGTCGCGTAGCCGTTGATGATGGTTGAGCCGGGACGGGGAGCGGCGATGCACTCGTCGCCGGGCGCCGGCGTCCTGCCGGCTTGGGTCTCTCGCCATGCCTTGTCGTACGTGTACCTGAACCCCTCGCGGTCGAAGGCGTACGTGTCTTCTTGATCGACACCGGAGAACGCGCCGAAGTCCGAGGCGTTGTTCGAGATGTATCGCGCGAATTTCTGGTCGACCTGGAACGGGATCTGCACGTAGGTGTGCAGGGCGGCGCTCCACCGGTACCCAAGGAGCCGATCGACGGCCACGCCCTGGATGGGGTTCCTCGGAAGGCGGGACGACTGGTAACAGTTGTGGTCGTAGGTGCCGTCCTCTTCGACTTGGCCGCCGTTCTGTTGGGCGCAATCGCTCTGGTGCAGCGGGTCGGCGGGGACCCCGCCCCCGAGCGCGCCCGGGTTCCCGGGCGCCTGCGGCTCGCGAAGCGTGGGATCGGGACCCGCCGACCACGTCGGGAATTGCGCGCCGGTAAGAACGACGGGCTCGACCGACCGGTTCGGCAAAGAGATCGGCTTCACCTTGGGCACGGCTTGCGCGCCCCAGGCAGGGGCGGCCAAGGCGATCGCGAGCGCAGCAAACCAAAGGGGTCTCTTCATCTCGTCTCCCTAACGCTCCGCCGATAGCGAAACGACCCTTGGCCCGAGGAGCGGCAAAAGGGATGATTCGATGACGATGATCGATTTCCTGCGCGCCGGGCCTACTTCCGATGCGCGTAGATCCCGTCGCCCTGCCCGCTGGAGTGCCCGGGGGGCGGTGGGGCGGTCGCTACGTCACTTTCACCCTGCCGCGCATGAACGTGTGGATCCGACAGTAGAACGTGTAGGTCCCCGGAGGCAGCGTTATCTTCACTTGGGCCGAAGGCTTCCCAATCGTCAGCAGCGGCGTCGTCCAGACGCAGGTCCCCGGGGTACACCCCACCGGGTAGCTCGCCGTGTGGAACGTCAGGGTCGCGGCGTCCGCGTTGAGGAAGGTGACCTTGCCGCCGTGATGCACGGTGACGGTTACGGGACGATACGACTCGACAGCGATGACGACGATCGCGGGAGCGCCGGTCGCCGCTCTTGCTCCGCCTGCGCCGAGGAGCAGGGTGAGGCCGGTTAGCAGAACCAGGATCCTGCGCATGCAACTCTCTCTCGGGCCGGCGGCAGCCGGACGGGTGAACGATACGCGCACGATGTCGGCTCGCGCGGCGCTACGGCCCGACGGTCACATCGAACGCGTGATGGCCGGGTGTCGCCCATGCGCAGATGTGCGGCCCGAAGTCGAACGCGGCCACCCAGTCGATCACATAATTACGTCCCGGCGTTCCCGTGAGCGAGAGTTGGATCGTAGCGTCGTGCAAGCCGTTCGCCGACGCGATGATCGGCTCCGTCGCAGCGACCTTGCCCTTCTTTCGCCCCGTTGCAACCGCAGTGAGGGTGACGAGGTTTCGCGCGCTCTCCTCTTCCGAAGCGAACAGGGTCACAAGATGGTTCGCCCCGTCGCCCGGGATAGTCGCCGGGCCTTCGAACGTCACGAAGTCGGGGTCGACGCCTCCGACGATCGGGCAAACCTGCGACCTCGAGGTCGCCGCGTGAGCTGGACCGAGCACCCCGGCCGAGAAGGCCGACACGGCCAGGATCGTTGCGATCGTCAGGGTCTTCAGCATGCTCAGCCCTCCTAGGACTCTCGGGGCCCGCGGAGACACGAGCCTGCCGGACTCTCTCAATCGAATACGGACATCGACCGCAAAAGGTTCGATTCCCCTCGTCTCCACTAAATCTTGGGAAGGATCGGGAAGAGCATCCACGCTGATCCCAGCCTCGTCTTTCATGGCCCAGCGTGACGCGTTCTTGCACCAAGTTCGTGCGGACCGGCCCAGCGAGTTTCATCGAGTTCTGATGCGTTTGGCTCCTTCGCGGCTCCAAGTTCCTACAGCTGCCAAGCGACAAAGGACCATCGACGGTCGGTCGCCCAGAGGTGCATCCATCCTGCATCCACCCAGAAGTCGCTCGGGACCAAGTAGCACGGCGAGCGGCTGCGCGCGCTCACCACCGTCCGGATCAAGGGCATCTTCCGAAAAGCCCGGGGGCTAGACCCCGGCGAAAAGGCCAGCCTCCACGGTGCGCACAGCCGTGGGGCGTGCCGTAGGCTCGCACCATGGCTGCGGTAATTGGCCCATGACCGCCGTACTCACCCGCGCGCGCGCGGAATTGCGCGCGCGCCGCGTCTCGATGATCGCCCTCTCGTTGCTCGTGGGCATCGCCGCAGCCACGGTCATGACCCTCGCGGCAGGCGCGCGCCGAACGGACACCGCGTATCCGCGTTTCGCGCGCGCCTACAAAGCGGCCGACGCGGTCGTGCCCCCGAGCTTCGGCTCTCAGTTCGCGTCGCTCGACTTCAACACCATCGCTCAGCTACCGCAGGTAGCGGCGACGTCGGTACAGAGCTTCTTCGCCCCAAGCGACTCATCTTTGCAGGTCGTCGCCGGCGATCCTGCGGGGGGAGTCAGCATCGACCGGTTCAAGATCTTGAACGGCCATGCGCCCAACCCTAACCGACCCGACGAGGTCATGGTCTCATTCGACGTCGCGCGCACACAGCATCTTCATGTCGGCAGCCGGCTGCGCCTTGGGTTCGGCGTGTCGCCGGGCAAGGACCTGTCGCCGAGGACCTTTCGGGTCGTTGGGATCGAAGCGTCCCCCGGTGAGTTCCCACCCCAGCTCTCCACCAACGGCTTCGGCAGCGGGTGGATCCACATCACCCCGGCCCTTGCCAGCTCGCTGGCCGCCCAACATGTCTTCACATTCAAATTCCTGAACGTCCGGCTCAAGCACGGGAGCGCGGACTACAAGGCCTTCAACGATGAGCTCAACGCGTTGGCGACCGCGACAGCGGGAGGCAAGCCACAGCTCAACCAGAACCAGGCGCCCCAAGCGGAGAACGTTCAGCGGACGATCCATCTGGAGGCAGTTGCCCTGTGGATCGTCGCTGCGCTCATCGCGCTCATCGCGTCCCTTATCTTCTCGCAACTGCTCGCCCGCCAAGCGACACTCGATGCGACCGAGACCCCAACGCTGCTCGCCCTGGGTATGACCCGCTGGCAATTGTGGCTCGCCGGCATGGGTCGGGTGGCGGTGATCGCGGTTGCAGCCGCGGCCGTCGGCGTCCTGGGCGCGTTTCTCGCGTCGGCGCTGATGCCGATCGGGCTCGCGCGCAACGCGGAGCCGAATGCGGGCTTCTCGTTCGACCCTCTCCTGCTCGGCTTGATCGCTGCGGGGGTAGTCGTGATGGTTCTCGTGGTTGCCGCCTGGCCGGTATGGAAGAGCGCCCGCGCGATCGCGCGCGAGCCCTCGCGCTCCAAGCGTCCGTCGCTCGTGGAGCGAACCGCCGCGTTGTCGGGACTCACCCCGTCGGCTCGTACGGGGCTGCGTCTCGCGCTCGAGCCCGGCCACGGCCCTACGGAGGTACCCGTCCGCAGCTCCATGCTGAGCGTGATGCTTGCGATCATTGCACTGACGGGCGCGCTCTCGTTCGGCGCGAGCCTGGATCACCTTTTGAGCACGCCGCGCCTGTACGGCTGGAACTGGGACGTCCACCTG
>Ga0070708_100005217_pt1 | contig 10288 bp, 11 predicted proteins | sample KBSK5503metaG_FD_65469 | JGI IMG/M metagenome (GOLD analysis project Ga0070708, IMG submission 65469) | Corn, switchgrass and miscanthus rhizosphere microbial communities from Kellogg Biological Station, Michigan, USA - KBS K5-50-3 metaG | ecosystem: Host-associated > Plants > Roots >... | reverse complement strand
AAGTCGCCCTTAGTCTGCCCCACCGCGGCGAGGTAGTTGTTGCGCTGCAGCGCCGCGTGCACGTCGCCCGGCGCGAGATTGAGCGCGGCCAGACGGTCGGGGTCGATCCAGACCCGCATCGCGATGGGACGGCCACCCAGCACATCCACGCGCTGCACCCCCGCCAGTGTCGAGAGCTGGGGCTGCATGTTGCGGGTGAGCCAGTCGGTGAGCGCCGGAATCTCGCGAGCCGAGGACGTGAAGCTCAGATAGAACGACGCATAGGGCCGATCGGCGCGCTGCACCTCCACCACCGGTGGCTCGGCCTCGGCGGGCAGCTCGGAGCGCACTTGCTGCAACCGCGCGGTGACTTCCGCCAAGGCGGCCGTGCTGTTGTGGTTCAGCTTCAGGTGCACCGTGATGCTCGAAACGCCGGCGCGGCTGGTGGATTCGACGTAGTCGACGCCGCTGATGGCCGACACGGCGCGCTCGATCGGCGTCGTGAGGAAGCCACGGACGGTTTCGGCGCCGGCGCCGTAATACACCGTCGTGATCAGCACCGACGAGCTCTGGATGTTCGGATACTGCTGCACCGGCAGCGTCGTGATCGCCCGCCACCCCACGAGTACGATCACGAGGTTGACGACGACCGCGAGGACCGGATGCTTGATGAACGTATCGGTAAAAGAGCGCATGAACGCTTTCCGATTAACGGGTTGAGTCGCCCGCGACCAGCACAGCCTCGCGCAGCTTGAAGGACCCCGAGGTCGCGACCTGCTGACCGGGGGTGAGACCACTCAAAATCACGACTTCGTCGTCGAGCACCGGCCCGCTCCGCACCGGCTGCACATGTGCGCGGCTCTTGCCGCTCGAGTCCGCGACGACCAGGAAGACGTGGTCGCCGCCGGGTCCCTTGCGAAGCGCGCTCACCGGAATCGAGACGACCGTCGTCGACGGTCCCACGGGGACCTCCACCCGCACCGAGGCGCCGGGTGCAGGGGCGTGGTTCTGGATCCGGGCCCGCACCATGGCGTTCCGCGTGGTGGGGTCGACCCGCGCATCGACGGCCACGATCCGCGCCGTCAGCGGACGGGAGTCGTTCGCCGCGAACACGGCGACGGGCTCGCCCGGCCGCAGCTCGGCCGCCACCGTCTGGGCCACCGTGAAGTCCACGTTGGCCGCGGCGTCGACGCCCTGCAGCGTGGTGAGCTCAGTTCCTTCGTTCAGGTACTGTCCGGGGTGCACGTCGGAGATCCCCACGCGGGCCGGGAACGGGGCGCGAATCGTCTTCTTCGCAATGACGGCCCGGGTGCGCGCCAGCTGCGCCAGCGCAACATCGCGAGCCGCGCGCGCCTGGTCTACTTCCTCTTGGGATGTGGCCTGGGCCTGCCGCAGGACGTCGAGGCGCGCCAGCGTCGTCGCTGCCAGGTCGGCCTGGGCCTGCTCTGCCTGGAGCTCCGCTTCCTCCACGGACACATCGAGCGCGACCAGTACCGTGCCGGAGTCGACTATGCGTCCGGGGGCGAGCATCACCTGGCGCACCGTGCCCGAGAGCTCGTTACGCAGGGTGATCGAGTTGAGCGCGAGGACGGTTCCGACCGAGGTGGTCGTGGGTCGATACTGCCGCGCCCCGGCGACGGCCAGGGTGACCGATTCGATGGGTTCGGGTTGGCTTGCGGCCGCCGCGTTGGCGTTCCGGATGGAGATGCGTTTCCAGGCCGCGAGGCCGCCACCGGTGAGGGCGAGCGCCAGCAGCAGCACGGCAGATCCGGTCCAGCCGCGATGGCCCACGAAGACAGAGCTGCGCATACGGGTTGATCTCCTTCCGTCTAGAAAGGGTCGAGCGTGCCGGCACCGGTAATCGTCGAACGGCGGAGCGGGAAATCGACAGGCCCCGGCTGGGTGCAGCGGTATCAAGACACATGAACAACCGAGGCTACAAGAAAGGTCCCGGTTCTCGTTCACGAAGGCGACTTGCGCGCCCGAGGAAGGTCCGCATATTGCAGCGTATCTCAGATGCTATGCAGCGGAAGCCGGCTGAGTGGCCACACCCACGCGGCCGGCCTTTTCCTTTGAGTGCTGGCCGCGCCGCAGAGGAGGGACCATGGAGAAGCAGTGTTCGCATCTCGCCCACGTTCACGACGTCAAGCCACGCACACCGAACGGGTGTGAGGAGTGCCTGAAGATGAACGGGTGGTGGGTGCACCTCCGGCTCTGTCTCGAGTGCGGCCACGTCGGGTGCTGCGATAACTCGCCGAACAAACACGCCACGAAGCACTTCCATCAGTCGCATCACCCGGTGATTCGGAGCTTCGAGCGGGGAGAGGATTGGGGCTTCTGCTACGTTGACGACCTCATGATGGAGCCCGCGCCTGCCCCGCAGTGACCTCGGTCAGCGAGAGCCGGTCCGTTTCCTGGTTTTCTCCGCGTCCCTGCGGGCCGAGTCGCTCAACTCTCGGCTGGCGCATCTCGCTCGTCGGGTGATCGAGGACCACGGCGGGACGGTCGACGCGGCGGCCATGGCGGATTTCGACTGCCCCTCCTACGACCAGGACGTGCAGACGAGAGACGGTTTCCCGCCTGGAGCGGACGAGTTCCGCCGCCGCGTCGAGTCCAACGATGCCTTCGTGATCGCGTCACCCGAGTACAACGGCTCCATGCCGGGGTTCCTCAAGAACGCGATCGACTGGGTGTCGAGGCACCGGCCTCAGCCGTTTAACGGGAGACACGGGATGCTCGTCTCGGCGTCCCCGTCGATGGTCGGCGGCAACCGCGGCCTCTGGGCCCTCCGCGTCCCGCTCGAGCACCTGGGCGCGCGGGTGTTTCCGGACATGTTCTCGCTCGCCCAAGCCCACCACGCCTTCGACGCAGACGGCCGTATCAGGGACAAGCAGCTCAGTGAGCGGTTTGAGAGCACGTTCGTGGGGTTCATGGATCTCGTCGAGGCGGCCAAACACTATCCGTGTGCCAAGAAAGCGTGGATCGAGTTCCTGGGGGAACACCCGAGCCCGGCGATCGATCGCGTCGAGTAGAAGAGCGCGCAGTTCGGTCGGTCAAATGCGGCATCGCCGGCCCCCACCGGCTGAACCATTTTCCGAAACCCCTGGCGTAGCCAGGTGGCGCACGCGATACTACGTACGAGGCGCCCGAACGGCGCCTTCAGGGCGTCCAATCAATCCACGTCGGGACTCTTCGGGGACGGGTTCTTGCAGGACCCCGCTAATCGTGTCGAGGCGAGGAGGCGTGTATGCCAGACGATGTGCATGCGGAGCTCGAAAGACTTCAGCGGGAGAACGAGGAGCTCCGCGCCAGGGCGGGGAAGGGCACGTTTCTCAAGGTCGCGAAGAGTGGCGGAGTGTCCGTCTATGGACTGGGGCGTTACCCCGTGACTCTCTACCAGGAGCAGTGGCTCAGGCTGCTCACGATGGCGGATGACATCAAGCAGTTCATTGAAGAGCACGCCGGGGAACTCAAGAAGAAAGGCGAGAAGTAGACGACGCACCCCACCACCCACCCAAAGAAGCGCTCCCTTTTTCCTCCCTAAGAATCATTGATCCGTGCCGCGACGGCGGCAGGTTTCGTACTGGGGCGATCTGGCCGCGGTGCGCGCGGCCCGTACGGGGATGTGTTTGCGCGGTAGCCATAGGCCGGAATCGGCGGAGCCCGTTGCATTTCCCTTTCGCTGAACGCGGTGTACTGTAGGGATCGGTCGTGTCCAACGTCTCCGCTACATGAGCCTTCTCGACGCCAACCGGCACTTCCTGCCCGGTCGAGCGCGCGTGAAGCTGCCGATCCTCGTGTACCACAAGATCGACCGCATCCCGCCCGGCTCGCGCTATCCTCGGAACTACGTCACCCCCGAGCAGTTCGACGCGCAGCTCGCTTTTCTCGGGCGCGCTGGCTATCGGAGCGTGTCGTTCGCCGACTATCTCGCGCACCGCGACGGCGGCGCTCGGCTGCCGCGGCGGCCCATCATCATCACGTTCGACGACGGATACCGGAGCAACCGCACGATCGCTCTACCGATACTCGAAAAGCACGGCTGCACGGCCACGATCTTCCTCGTGGCCGGGTACGTCGGCAAGACGAACGCATGGGATCCGGACGAGCTGCAGGAGCCGTTGCTGGACGCGGGCGAGGTCCGCGCCATGCAGGCGGCCGGCATCGAGTTTGGCTCGCATACCTGCACCCATGCGCCCCTCACGCGACTCGCGCCGGCGGACGCTCTCGCCGAGCTGCAGTCTTCTCGCGAGCAGTTGGGCGCGCTGCTCGGCCGCCCGGTCACCGTGCTCGGCTATCCGTATGGGGAGTACAACCGGGAGACCCTGCGCCTCGCGCGGGACGCCGGGTACCAAGCGGCCGTGGTCGTGCGCCGCCGCATGAACACCGACGCCACCGATCTGCTCGAGCTGCGGCGCATCCCGGTCACCTGCCTCACCTCGCCCGGGCGCTTCGCCTGGGACCTGTTTCGGCTGCGCTGGTTTCACGGCTCGTGAACGTGGCGCTGCTCTCGTCCGCCCGCGCCTGGCGCGGCTCCGGGACGAGCCTGGCCAACGTGGCGCGGGGCCTCGCGGCGCGGGGCCACAACGTTCACATCCTCGCCACCGCGCCCGCGGTCACGGCGGGGTTCGCCGCGCAGGGCCTCCGGGCGCGCGAGCTGGCGATCCGGGACACGGGGCTCCGCGAGGCGCGGGTGCTCGCGCGCACACTCGAAGAGTTGGGAGTGAAGGTCCTCGTGGCCGAGAAGCCGCGGGACCTCCGCCTGGGCGCGCTCGCGTCCCTGGCCCGCCGTCTGGCGCTGGTGTACCGGCACAACGTGAGCGGGGTGACCCCGCCGCGTGATCCGATCGTCCGGCTGGCCTACCGCCGCGTGCGCATGACGATTTTTCTCACCCGCACCGCGGAAACGCAGGCCGGCGCCATCGCGCGCTTCATGCTCCGGCCGCCCCGGCGGGTGATCTACGAGGGGGTGGACGTTGCGCGGTTTCGGCCCGACCCGGAGGCGGGCGCTGCATTCCGCCGGCGCTACGGTCTGGGCGAGCGCCCGTTTGTTCTGGCCGTGGGCGCGCTGGAGCGGGAGAAGCGCTACGATTGGCTGGTCGGCGCGCTGGCCGGGCTCGGGCCCGTCGCTCCGCCGCTCGTCGCGTGCGGCGCGGGCGGGGCCGCGGCAGAGATCCGGGATCGGGCGGCCGCGCTCCGCATCGACGTGCGGCTCTTGGGGTTTCTTCCGCCCGAAGAGCTGGTCGGCGCGTACAACGCCGCCGCCTGCCTGGTCCACGCCTGCGCGGTGGAAACCTTCGGGCTCGCCATCGCGGAAGCGATGGCGTGTGGCCGGGCGGTGGTCGCGGCCGCGGCGGGAGGCGGGGGAAGCGCGCTCCCCGAGGTGCTGGGAAACACGGGCGTGCTCACGCCAGCCGATGACCCCGGCGCGTTCGCCGGGGCGCTCGCCCACCTGCTCGCGGACCCCGATCGCGGCCACGCGCTCGGAATCGCGGCCCGCCAGCGTGCGATGAAGCTCTTCTCCCTCGAGCGCATGGGCCGGGAGTACGCCGAGGCCATCGAAGCCTGCGTGTGACTACCCGGCCACGGCCGCCGCCTTGATGCCTTCCGCCTCCATGTGCGAAACGATCACGCCCTCGCCGATGACACCGGCGCCGGCGAGCGCCCCCTGCTCCCCACCGAAATAGGCCTCTTCGCCGTGCTCGCTCAGGTCGAGGCCGCTGAGCTGTTCGCGCACGCCCGCCTTGGCGCCGAGCGTGACGTTCACGACGACCATGATGATCGCCGTCCCGACCGCCGCGAGCGCGGCCGCCGCCAGCACCGCCACGAGCTGCACGCCCATTTGCGCGAAGTTGCCGGCCAGCCAGCCGTCCCCGCCGGCCGGGTTGACGAGCTTGGTCGCGAACACACCGGTCAGCATGGCCCCAGCCATCCCGGCGAGCCCGTGGCAGGAGAACACGTCGAGCGAGTCGTCGAGCCGCGTCGTGGAGCGGATCTGGATCGCCGTGTAGCTCACGAGCGCGGACAGCGCCCCGACGGCGAGCGACGCTGGCGCGGTGATGTACCCCGCCGCGGGCGTGATGCCGACGAGCCCGACGACCAGCCCGGTCGCCGCGCCCACGGCCGTGATTTTACCCGTGCGGAACAGATCCAGGCATGCCCACGCGACGAGCGCGGTAGCCGCCGCGGTATTGGTGTTGGTGAACGCCGCCGCAGCCAGGCCGTTCGCGGCGAGAGCCGAGCCTGCGTTGAAGCCGAACCAGCCGAACCACAACAGGCCGGCGCCGAGCAGCACCAGGGGTACGTTGTGCGGGACGATCGCCGTGCGCTTGAAGTCCCTCCTCGGCCCGAGCATGCGCGCGGCGACCAGCGCCGAGACCCCCGCGCTGATGTGCACCACCGTGCCGCCGGCGAAGTCGAGCGCGCCCAGCTTCTGCAGCCAGCCCCCGGCGCCCCACACCCAGTGGGCCAGTGGGTCGTACACGAACGTCGCCCACAGAAGGAGGAAGGCGACGTAGGCGCGAAACCGCATCCGCTCGACGATCGCCCCGGATATCAGCGCCGGGGTGATGATCGCGAACATCAGTTGGAACATCGCGTGCGCCTGCAGCGGGATCGTGGCGGCGTAGGCGGGGTCGGGGTCGACGCCCACGCCCTTGAACCCCAACCAGGCGAGCCCGCCCCAGAAGGGTGTGCCGTGTCCAAATGCGATGGAGTAGCCGAACAACACCCACTGGACGCTGATCAACCCCAGCGCAACGACGCTCATCATCATCGTATTGAGCGCGTTTTTCGGCCGCACCAGGCCGCCGTAGAAGAACGCCAGCCCCACCGTCATGACCATCACCAGCGCCGTGGACGTGAGCACCCAGGCGGTGTCGCCCGCAGAGATGGTAGCGGCGTCCACCGCAAGCAACGGCAGCCTCATGGCCGCTCCTCCCCGGCAACGGCGCTCGCGTGCTGGGCGCTCTCGAGCGCCGCCCGCTGCACCTGGTCCGCGTTCACCGCCGTCAGCGCCGCGTTGTCCAGCTCGCCCGTGCGAATGCGGACCACGCGCTCGATCGGTTGGACGAAGATCTTCCCGTCGCCGACTTCACCGGTGCGCGCCGACGAGAGGATGGCCTTGATGCACGGCTCGACGAACGGCTCCGAGCAGACCATCTCGATCTTCACCTTCTCGTGGAACTCCATGACTACGGTGGTGCCGCGGTACTGCCCGACGATCTCCTGCTCGCCCCCGTGACCGCTGACGCGGCTCAGCGTGATCCCGGTGACGCCGGCCCGGAACAGTGCCGCCTTGACTTCGGGGAGCCGTTCGGGCCGTACGATGGTAGTTATGAGTTTCGTGGCGTGAAGCTAGCGAACTTCGATTGTGGTGTCAAACGAATCCTGCAGTTTTTGCACATTCCGGAGCTCAGTGCGCCGAAGGAGCATCACACGTGCCGGAGGCTCGTGCTTAAAATACCGCATGTTTAGCAGAATTTGTGGGAAATTGTCGCATATCGACCCGCGCAGTGTGGCTCCGTTGCATCTCCCTGCTCCCTGTCAACTCCGAGAGGACACCGCGGCCGTTGGGGGCTCCTCGCCGATCTGGGCACGGAAATGGCCGTTGCCGTGGCGGCTTCCACGGAGACCTTCATGCGTATCTCGCACGTAGTGACGTCCCTCGGCATCCTTACGCTGGCGGTCGTGCCCAAAGCTCGGGCACAGTACCCGCAGCGCCGCGAGGGGTTTTGGATCGGGTTCGGCCTCGGGTACGGCTCGGCCGACATCAGGTGCGACAACTGCGACAGCGGGCCCAGGACGGGTGGGGTCACCGCCTTTCTCAAGCTCGGCGGCACGCCCAGCCGGAACGTGCTGATCGGCGGCGCCGTGAACGGCTGGTCGCACTCGAGTGGCGGGGCGACCGAGACGATGGGGAACGTCACGGGCTCCCTCTACTACTACCCGGTCGCCACCAGCGGCCTGTTTCTTACCGGCGGTTTGGGGTTCTCAAACTACCACGTCGACACCAGTCCCTCCACCAGCGGAACGGGGTGGGGGTTCACGGCCGGCGTCGGCTACGACGTCCGCGTAGGCCGCAACGTATCCCTGACCCCCGTGGCGAACTTCGTGTATGGGGCGCTCGCGGACTTCGACGTTGCGACGAGCAGCGGCCTGACGACGGCCACGGGCTGGAGACAAAACGTCATCGACCTGGGGCTGGGCGTCACGTTTCACTGAGCGGCCTGGGGCCGATGATCGACAACGTGGAGAGGGGGCCAGGGGGTGAGGCTATCCCCGCCGCAGCTTGGCCTCGAGATAGAGCTTCAGGGCGACCGCGTTGTTGTGCTCCACGTCGCGCGCGCTCAACAGTAGGGTTACCGTATCTTTGCGGGCCGCATCGAGCAGGATCGCCCACGTGTCGGGCCTGGCGTCGAGCTCGGCCCGGTAGCGCTCCTGGAACTCCGGCCAGCGTGCCGGGTCGTGATGGAACCACTTGCGCAGCGCGGGCGTGGGGGCTACCTCCGGTAACCAGCCGTCGAGGCGCAATGCCTCTTTCTTTATTCCCCGCGGCCAGAGCCGCTCCACCAGGAAGCGCTTGCCGTCGGCGGGGCGCGCGGCCTCGTACACCCGTTTGAGACGAATCACATCGTCAAGCTAGACGGCTAGACGTCGAGACGTCTAGCGGCTGCGAGGGGGGAGCAGTGAGTTAGGCCTTCCTGGGCCCTCCCTTCTCACACCCGCTAGCCGTCTGGACGTCTCGCCGTCTGTCGTAGAGGTTTCCGCGTGACCGCGACCCTCCAGTTTCTCGGCGCCGCCTGCACCGTGACCGGCTCAATGCATCTCCTCACCGTCCACGGGCGACGCATTCTGCTCGACTGCGGACTGTTCCAGGGCGTGAAGGCGCTGCGCCTGCGGAACTGGAGCGAGCGCATCGCCGATGGGGAATCGATCGACGCCGTAGTGCTGTCCCACGCGCACATCGACCACTCTGGATACCTGCCTCTCCTCGCCCGGCAGCGGTTCCGCGGGCCCGTGTACTGCACGCCGGGCACTGCGGACCTGCTTGCCGTGGTGCTGCCCGACGCCGCGCGCCTGCAGGAAGAGGACGCCGAGCGGGCGAACCGCCGCGGGTATTCGAAGCATCGGCCCGCGCTCGCGCTGTACGGCGTGGCGGACGCCCAGGCGGTGCTGCGGCTCGCGCAGCCGCGGTCCTACGGCGACTCGTTCCCGGTCGCGGGCGGTGTGACCGTCACGCTGCGGCGCGCCGGGCACATCCTCGGCGCGGCGACTGGGGAGCTCGCGCTCGACGGAGTCCGCCTGGTCTTCTCGGGCGACATCGGACGCTACGACCGCCCGATCCTCCGCGACCCCGAGCCCGTGCCGGCCGCCGACGTGCTGCTCCTCGAATCGACCTACGGCGACCGAACTCATCCACCCGGCGCGGAAGACGATCTCGCACGCATCGTGAGCGCGTCTGCCCGGCGGGGCGGCGTGGTCCTCGTGCCCGCCTTCGCGGTCGACCGGACGCAGGAGCTCTTGTGGATGCTGCACCGGCTCGAGAACGCGGGACGGGTGCCGGCGCTCCCGGTGTACATCGACAGTCCGATGGCGATCGAGGTGACGGATATCTACCGGCGTCACCCGGAGGACTACGACGCGGAGATGGCGCAGGCGCTCGCGTCGGGCGACCGGCCGCTCGCCACCCGCCACCTGCACGTCGCCCGGACGGTGGAGGAGTCGAAAGCGATCAACGCGGTGCCGGGGCCGGCGGTCATCATCTCGTCGAGCGGCATGGCCACGGGCGGTCGCATCCTGCACCATCTCGCCCAGCGGCTGCCCGATCCGCGCACCACCGTGCTGCTGGCCGGATTCCAGGCGGAGGGGACGCGCGGCCGCGCGCTCGAGGAGGGCGCAACCGAGCTGAAGATGTTCGGCCAGACGGTGCCGGTGCGCGCGGCCGTGGAACGCATCGACGCCCTGTCCGCGCACGCCGACTGCGGCGACATCCTCCGATGGCTCGGGGGTCTCGAGCGTCCGCCGCGCGTGACCTACCTGGTGCATGGCGAGCCGGACGGCGCGCGGGGGCTCGCCGACGCGATTCGGAAGCGCTATGGATGGAACGTGAAGATCGCGGCGGACGGGGAGACGGTATCGCTTTAGGGACTAGGGGCCAGGGGCTAGGGGCCAGGGGCCAGGGGTGGGGGTTGGAGGTGCGGAATACGGGGACACGGGTGCAACGAAAGGATGAAAGAGCTTCTCAAATCCTCTCTCTCGACCCCCTAGCCCTAGCCCCCAGCCCCTAGTCCCTAGCCCCCAATCGTTG
>Ga0070708_100005216_pt1 | contig 10289 bp, 8 predicted proteins | sample KBSK5503metaG_FD_65469 | JGI IMG/M metagenome (GOLD analysis project Ga0070708, IMG submission 65469) | Corn, switchgrass and miscanthus rhizosphere microbial communities from Kellogg Biological Station, Michigan, USA - KBS K5-50-3 metaG | ecosystem: Host-associated > Plants > Roots >... | reverse complement strand
TCCTGCTCGCACGCGAACATCGTGCCGGTGCGCCCGAAGCCGGTCGCGATCTCGTCGACGACGAGGAGCGTTCCGTGGCGGCGGGCGATCCCGGCGATACGCGCGAGGTGACCGTCGGGCGCGGTGATGATGCCGCCGGCGCCCTGTACGAGCGGCTCGACGATGACGGCGGCGACGTTCGAGCCCTCGCGCGCGAGAACGTCTTCGAGTGCGTCCGCGCAGGCGATGTTGCACGACGGATACGTGAGTCCCAGCGGGCAGCGGTAGCAGTACGGCGACGGGATCTGGGTCGTCGGGAAGAGCAGCGGCCGGTAGGTCTCGTGGAAGCGGTCGATGCCGCCGACCGACACCGCGCCGAGCGTGTCGCCGTGGTAACCGTTGGAAACAGACACGAAACGCGACCGGATCTCGCCGCGGTTCCGCCAGTACGAGAACGCCATCTTCAACGCGACCTCGATCGCAGCCGCGCCGTTCTCGGAAAAGAAAACGCGACTGAGACGGCCCGGCGCGATCTCGACGAGCCGTCGCGCGAGCTCGATCCCCGGCTCGTGCGAGAGCCCTAGGAACGTGGAGTGCTGAAGACGTCGTGTCTGGGAGACGATCGCGTCGACGATCCGTGGGTGCGAGTGGCCGTGCACGTTGACCCACAGCGACGAGACGCCGTCGATGTAACGGTTGCCCTCGGTGTCGATCAGAAAGACGCCCTCGGCGCGGTCGATGACCGGCGCGTCGTCGCCGAGCCAGACCGACATCGGAGTGAACGGATGCCAGACGTTCGCGCGATCGGCGGCGCGGAGCGCTCGTGTGCGCTCGTCGGGCTGCATCGCTCCTCTCGGCATGGGAGGTCAATGTAGTGCGGGCGTCTCCAAACCGCGATTCGCAGGCGTTCGAGACCGCCGTTACGCTACGCGCCGATGCCCGACGAAGCCGTTGCCGACAACGAGCTGGTTCCGCTGCCGTCCCACTACCGCAGCTGTTTCGGTTGCGGAGAGGACCATCCGACGGGGCTGCATATGCAGGTCCGCGGCCGGAAGGACCGCGTCGAAGGCTCGTTCGAAGTCACCGAGCATCACCAGGGCGCGCCGGGCCTGGCGCACGGTGGTGTGATCGCTGCCGCCGTCGACGAGGTGATGGGATTCTTGATCTATCTGCTCGCGGCGCCGGCCGTAACGGTGCATCTCGAAGTCAACTTCAGGAAACCGGTTCCCGTCGGATCTCGCCTCGACCTCGAGACGCACGTCGATCGGATCGACGGGCGCAAGGTGTACTCGACGTTGACCGGACGCGTCGACGGGACGGTTCACGTCGAGGCCAGCTCGATCTACTTGAAAGTGGAATACGGCCATTTCGCGCCCTACCTGAAACGTTCTGGCGAGAAGCTCGACCGGCCCTACAACCCCTAGGCGAAGTAACGCCGCGCGATCTCACCGGCAGTGCGCGCGGCGAGCGCCTGGCCCGTGAGGGTCGGGTTCGGGCCACCGAGTCCGTTGGGCAGGATCGACGTGTCGCCGATGAAGAGGCGCTCGACCTCGTGCGCTTCGCCGCCGGCGTCGACCACGCTCGCGGCCGGGTCCGAGCCCATCCGCATCGTGCCCATGATGTGTGTAAAGAACGCGGGCTGGATGTTCGTGCGATGAACCTCGCGGGCGCCGGCCGCCTTGAGGATCTCCGCGGCTTTGCGCGCCAGCCACGTCTGTCGCTCCACCGATGTAGACGTCGGGTGGTAGATCACCTTCGGGACCGGGCCGTGCTCGTCGGGCCCCCAGTCGTCGGCGAGGGTGACGCGGTTGCCGGGGATCTCCTCGTCGTCGGTGGAGATCGCGATCGTGAGCGAGCGGTGGTATTCGCCGATCTTTCGTACGCCCTCGGCGCCCCACCCGCGTCCGGCGATGTCCCAGGGCTCGCCGGTGGGCTCGTCCCAGGATCCCGTCCCCCCGCCGAGCACGATCGAGAACGACTGCGGCCCGAACCCCTGGCTCCAGATCGTCCCGTACCCCGGGAAGTCCGCGCGAGCCATCGTGACCTGGCCGACGTCGGGGTGAACCTCGCGGTCGAAGAACCCGGTGACGAAGTCCTGCAGGTGCATCGACAGGTAGCGGCCGACGACGTCGTTGGAGTTGGGCAAGCCCGAGTTCAGCCACAACCGCGGCGACTCGATCGACCCGCCCGCGAGCACGATTGTGGCGGCCTCTTCCTCACGTTCCTCACCCGTTTCCGTGTCACGCCAGCGCACGCCGCGCACACGCGGAGCGCCGCCGTTCTGCTCGAACAGAATCTTCGTCGCGAAGGCGTTCGGGACGATCGTGCAGTTGCCGGTCGCCATCGCCGCCGGAACGTAGGAGACGTTGGTCGCGCGCTTCGCTTTCCGCTCGAGCGGCGCGCCGACGGGATGCGGGCATCCCTGGAGGCAGTGGCCGCACATCGTGCACCCATCCACGTCGGGGTAGCGGAGCGGCGCGCCCGGTTTCATCTTCGCTATCGGGAGGATCGCGTTGTGGCACGGGCGCCACATCGCCTCGGAGACGTCGCGGGTCTCGCTGCGCTTCAGGCCGATGCGCTCGCAACCGCTCGCGAACAGCGCGTCCTTCGTGGCGAGGTCGTCGACCAGAGCGACCGGTAGGAACTCCTCGACCTGTTCGTAGTGAGGGATCAAATCCCGGTAGGTCAGCGGCCACGCGCCGTTCATCGCACTCGGGTAGACGCGCGGGCAGATGCCGTTGAAATGCAGCGTGGTGCCGCCGACGCCGGCGGCTTGCAGGATCAGCCCGGCGCCGTCGCGCCGCCGGACCCACGGGGCGCGAGAGCGATCCGCCGGGCCCCAGCGCAGCTGCCCGTCGACGATCGATGACATGTCGTCTTCGAGCCGCGTGAAGTCGCGATCGGGGTCGAGCCAGGGTCCGGCCTCGAGCATGAGCACCCGAATGCCACGCTCGGCCAGCTCTTTCGCGACGACGGGCCCGCCGCCGCCGGCGCCGATGATGATGACGTCTTGGCTCACGCGTCCGTCCGGTAGTCGGGATGTCCGTGGACCGGGCCGTGGAAACCGACCGCCGCCCACGTTGAGGGCGCCTTCAGCGCGCGCGATGTGCGGTCGTAGCCGCTCCATTCGGAGAACATGGCTCCGAAACCGAAGACGATGATCGCGTCCACGGCGTCGCGGATGTCCTGGCTATCATCGGCCGACATCGCACGCAGAACTTGATCCCGCTCGCCGGCGTCGAGGTCGATGAAGGCCGCGCCGGCTCGAACGTCGGCGGCGTAAGCGTTGAGCAACGCCGCCACCATGTCGACGATCCCGGGGAGACCGAGCTCGAGCATCGTCACGACGTGTTCGTGCGCGCCCAGCTCGACGGCGCCGGGCCGGCCATCGGTCGCCGGGCCGACCGTATCGACGGCCGCGCGCAGCGTCTCGAGCGACGAGGGGTCGGGCATCGGGCGCTATTGAACACGCGCAACCCGGACGGAGGCAACGGGGGTTCGTGTTTGTACCTCACCGCGAGGAGTGAAAGACTCCCTGGACCGCTCGAGGACGGAGGCACGACATGAAGCCACTCACCGACAAGGTGGTTCTGCTGACCGGCGCCTCCCGAGGACTCGGCGTCGACATGGCCCGCGCCTTCGCCCAGCAAGGGTCGCGGCTGGCCTTGGCGGCGCGATCGGGTAGCGAGCTCGAGAAGGTCCGAGCCGAACTGGAAGCGATCGGCGCCAAGGCGATCGCCGTGCCGGCGGACGTGAGCGACCTCGCGTCGCTAGGGGCACTCGTCAAGGAGACCGAATCCTCGCTCGGCCCGATCGACGTTCTGGTCAACAACGCCGGGATCGAGCAGGTCTGCGATTTCGAGTCTATGGACCTCGAGTACATGGAGCAGATGCTCGCAGTCAACGTGCTCGGCGTCATGTGGTTAACCCGTCTGGTCGTCCCGTCGATGATCGAGCGGCGATCCGGGCACGTTTGCAACATCGCTTCGCTCGCCGGCGTCACTCCGGTTCCCCACAACACCGTCTACTCCGCGACGAAGCACGCCGTCGTCGGGTTCTCGAAATCGCTGCGTCTGGAGCTCGCGGAGCAGGGCGTCGAGGTAAGCGTGATTTGTCCTGGGTTCGTCGATGGCGGGATGTTCCTGCGGTGGGGCCGCCCCGCCCCGAAGGTCACGGGCTCCGTCACCACGAAGCAGGTTGCGGACGCAGTCATCAAGGCCGTGCGCGACAACAAGGGGGATATCATCGTCGCGAAGGGCCTCGCCAAAGTTGCCGACGTCACGTTCGCGATGATGCCGGAGATCTCCGCGAAGGTGATGAAGCGCACCGGCGCGGCCGCGTTCCTCGAAGAGCAAGCGAAGATCAACGAAGAAAAAAGCAAGAGCTGACGGCGCCTGGGTCGGTTCGTCGCTTCACGGGAGCTGCTCTGCCAGGCCGAGGAAGGCGCCCTTCACCGACTCCGAAAGTGTCGGGTATGAGTGGATCGCTTCGCCGATGACCTTCGGAGGGATCCGGGCGGCCATCGCGCCCACGACTTCGTGGATCATGTCTCCCGCGGCCTCGGCGACGATATGGCCGCCGAGCAGCTCGCCGGATCGCTTGTCGGCGACGAGCTTGACGATGCCGTGCGTCGCTCCTTCGATCACCGCGCGTTCGTTGTCTTCGATCTTGAGCAGTGACGTCACCACGTGGGGCCCTTGCTTCCGCGCGGTCTCCTCCGTGAGGCCAACGCTCGCCACCTCGGGCTCGCAGTAGGTCACCTTCGGGACAACGCGGTAGTCCCGCGGTCGCCGCGTGCCCAGGATATCGTCGACCACGATCGCGGCCTCGTAGCCGCCAACGTGCGTGAACAGCAGATCACCGGTCGCGTCGCCGGCGGCCCAGATCTTCTCGCCGGTCGTTCGAAGCGTCTCGTCGAGCACCGGCTTCCCGTCCTTCATCTCCACGCCCGCCGCGGCAAGGTCGTGCTCGTCGAAACACGGCTTGCGTCCGGTCGCAACGAGCAAGGCTTCCGATGTCACCGGCTCGCCGTGGCCCTCGATGTACAGGCGCCAGCCGCTCGAGTCGTGCTCGATCCTGGTGGTCTTGGCGCCGGTGAGCAGCGTGATGCCTTCGGCTTCGAGCGCGGGAACCATCGCCGACGAGGAATCGGGGTCCTCGAGGTAGAGGATGCGATCGAAGATCTCGACGACCGTTACCTTCGCGCCGAAACGCGAGAAGATCTGCGCGAACTCGATGCCGATCGGGCCCGAGCCGAGGACGATCAACGACGACGGCACATGATCGGAGCCCCAGATCGCTTCCTTGTTCGTCCAGTACGGTGCATCGGCCAAACCCGGGATCGGCGGCGCGGTCGGCTCGGTGCCGGTCGCGAGAACGATGTATTCGGCTTCGATGTGCTCCCCAGACGCGGTCTCGAGCCGGTGCGGGCCCACGAGACGCACCTCGTCGAAGATGACCTTGATGCCTTGCTCCTCGAACGGTTTCGCGCCGCCGCCCGAGAATCCGTCGATGATGCCCCGCGCGCGCTCCATGACGGCGCGGAAGTCGACTTCGACGTCGCCGGTGCGCACGCCGAACCGCCGGGCATCCCGCGCGGACGCGGCGACCTTGGCGCTGCGGAGCATCACCTTGGTCGGTACGCAGCCATAGTGGTTGCACTCGCCGCCCAGCTTGTCGCGCTCGGCGATGCCGATACGTAGCTTCGACCGGTCGCCCAGCGAGAAGGCCACCTCGGATCCGGTGCCCCCTCCGCCGACGACGAAGACGTCGAAGCGCTCCACGAGTTCTATATCGTATCCATCCGCAGGACGAGATCCCGAGGTGAGGTGAGTCTGGTGAAGCTCGGCATGGTTGGACTCGGCAGGATGGGCGCCGGGATGACGGAGCGGCTCCGCCGCGGCGGCCACGAGGTGATCGGCTACGACCGCGACCCCAAGGTCTCCGAAGTCGCTTCCCTCGACGAGCTCGTCGCGAAGCTCTCCCCGCCGCGCGTGGTCTGGATGATGGTCCCGGCCGGCGGGCCGACCGAACAGAGCATCGAGGCGCTCGCGAAGCTGCTCGTGCGTGGCGACCTGCTCGTCGACGGCGGGAACTCGAACTTCCGGGACTCGATCCGCCGGGCCGAGTCTCTCGCCGGGGACGGCATCACGTTCGTCGACGCCGGAGTCTCCGGCGGCATCTGGGGCTTGAAGGAGGGGTTCTGTCTGATGGTCGGGGGGACGAAGGCCTCGATCGAGCTGCTGAAACCCGCCTTGGAAACGCTCGCCCCGCCGGACGGCTGGGCCCACGTAGGCCCCGCCGGGTCCGGCCACTTCGTCAAAATGGTTCACAACGGCATCGAGTACGGGATGATGCAGTCCTACGCGGAGGGGTTCGAGATCCTCAAGTCATCGAAGCTCTACCCGGCGATCGACCTCCACCAGGTGGCCGAGGTGTGGCGGAACGGTTCGGTCGTGCGCTCCTGGCTGCTCGACCTCGGCGCCGACGCGCTCGCGAGGGACCCGGGACTCGAGCAGTTGAAGGGCTACGTGCAGGACTCGGGCGAGGGGCGTTGGACGGTGTTCGAGGCCATCGAAGAGGACGTGCCCGCTCCGGTTATCGCGCTGTCTCTGTTCGCCCGCTTCGCGTCCCGGCAGGACGACTCGTTCGCGAACCGCATGCTCGCGGCTCTCCGCAACGAGTTCGGCGGTCACCCGGTGAAGAAGGCATGAGCCTCGAGCCTCCGCCGCCGCAGGCGATCGTCATCTTCGGCGCCTCGGGCGACCTGACGAAACGCAAGATATTCCCCGCCCTCTACAACCTGTGTCGCGACGACTTGCTGCCGAACAAGGTCTCGATCGTCGGCTACTCGCGCACCGAGTGGAGCGAGGATGATTTCCGTTCACACGCTCGCGATTCGATCGAGGAGTTCTCTCGCACCCCGCTCGAAGAAGAATCCTGGAAGACGTTCTCCGATCTGTTGCACTACGTGTCGGGGGAGTTCCACGAAGAGCACTGTTTCTCGCACCTGATCGAGGAGCTGGAGCAGCTCGACAAAGAGCGCGGCCTCGGGGGGCGGCGGCTCTACTACTGCGCGACGCCACCGTCGGCGTTCCCCCTGATCGTCGAGCGGCTCGGTGAGGCCGGCAACCCCGGCGACTCGCGCATCGTCATCGAAAAGCCGTTCGGCGACGACCTCGCCAGCGCGAAGGAGCTGAACGCGACCGTGCACGCGGTTTTCGACGAGAAACGCGTCTTCCGCATCGACCATTACCTCGGCAAGGAGACGGTGCAGAACATCTTGATGTTCCGCTTCGCGAACTCGATGTTCGAACGGGTGTGGAACTCCGACGCGATCGACCACGTGCAGCTCACCGTCGCCGAGGACGTGGGGATCGAAGGCCGCGGGGCCTACTACGAGGAAGCCGGCGCGATCCGGGACATCGTCCAGAACCATCTGCTCCAGGTGCTCGCGTTCCTCGCGATGGAGCCGCCGCGCTCGCTCGAAGCCGAGGCGATTCGCGACGAGAAGGTGAAGCTCCTGCGAGCGATCCACCGGTTCACCCCGGAGGAAGTCGTGCGCGGCCAGTACGAGACGTGCGAGGTCGACGGCAAGACGGTGCTCGGCTATCGCGAGGAGGAGGGTGTCGCGAAGGACTCGACCACCGAGACCTACGTCGCCGTGCGCGCCCACATCGACAACTGGCGCTGGGCCGGCGTGCCGGTCTTCCTCCGCACAGGGAAGCGGCTTCCCCGCCGGACGACGCAAGTGATCGTGGCGTTGCGCGAGGCGCCCGGGTATCTGTTCGAAGGAACGGGTATCGAGCCGGGAATCGCGGACCACCTCTCGATCCAGGTGCAGCCCGACGAAGGGATCTCGCTCGCGTTCAACGCGAAGGAGCCCGGCCCGGAGATCCGCATCAAGCCGGTACACATGAACTTCAGCTACGCCGAAGCGTTCAAGGCGCAGCCGGCCGAGGCGTACGAGCGTCTGTTACACGACGCGATGGAGGGCGACCACACGCTCTTCATCCGGGAAGACGAGGTGGAACGCTCGTGGGAGATCGTGCAGCCGATCCTCGACAACCCGCCGGCCGTGGTTCCGTACCCGGCTGCGACGTGGGGCCCGCAGGCAGCGATCGACCTCATCGCGCCGCGCCGCTGGCACCTTCATTAGGGGGCGTGAGCGAAGGGGTCGAGGATCCGCACCCCGTCGAATTCCTGTCCGTCCTCGATGTCCTCGCTGAGGAGCTCTTCGCATCCCGCCTTCCTCGCCGTTGCGATGATCAACGCGTCCCAGAACGAGGCTAACCGCGGCGGTCGAGCACGAACAGCGTGTGGTGATACATGCCGAGCGTCGGCCACTTCGGGCGGTAGCTCTCGGCGTGATCGACGCGGTAGCCGTTGGAAGAGAAGATCCCCGTCCACTCCTCGCGTGAGCGGAACGTGAACGGCACCGGGATGCCGTGTCGCTGGTTGAGCACCCAGTCCCAGCCCTTGTTGAAGACGAGATCGATCTTGGAAAACGGCGTGTCCTCCATTATCAGCACTCGCTTCCGAGCCAGACGCATCGCTTCGTCGGCCACCACGAACTGATCCTCCCACCGCGGTATGTGATGGAGGACGAACAGCATGACGACGGTGTCGAACGACCGGTCGGGTGCCGGGACGCGGAGCGGGTCGGTCTGGCGGACGAACGGCAGGTCGATCCGATTGTCGAAGTCGTAGAGATCGCAGAGTGTGGGCTTCGCGCCGGTGACTTTTGCGAGCCGGCGGGCGACGAGACCCGTCCCGGATCCGAGGTCCAGGAACGTCTCGCCTGCCGGGAGCCACGGCGCCAGCCGCCGTACGACCTCGTTCTCGCGTAGGAACATGAACGTTAGTCTTCCCCGTCCGCTTCCCGTTACTCCTCGGTCGGCCGCTGGGCGGCCAGCGAGCGGATCTCGTCGGCGACCTCGGCGTTCGCGAGCGTCGTCACGTCCCCGAGCTTCCGGCCGTGAGCGATGTCGCGGAGCAGCCGGCGCATGATCTTCCCCGAGCGGGTCTTCGGCAGATCGTCGGTCAGCACGATCGCGTGCGGACGGGCGATCTTGCCGATCTTCTTCGCGACGTGCTCGCGCAGCTCGGCGATGAGCGCCTCGTTCCCGACCGTTCCGGTCTTGAGCGTGACGTACGCGACGGGGGCCTCGCCGACGTCGGGGTCCGGGCGCGCCACGACCGCGGCTTCGGCGACCGCCGGGTGGTCTACGAGCGCGGACTCGATCTCGAACGTCGACAGGCGGTGCCCGGCGACGTTCATCACGTCGTCGATCCGTCCGAGCAACCAAAAGTCTCCATCGGGATCCCTTCGGGCGCCGTCGCCGGTCAGATACACGTCCGGCCCAAACCGCGAGAAGTACTGCTCAACGTAGCGGTCCGGGTCGCCGTAGATCGTGCGGAACATCGCCGGCCACGGCTTGCGGATCACGAGAGATCCACCGGCACCCGGCGGTACCGAGTTCCCGGCCTCGTCGAGGATGTCCGCCGAAACCCCAGGAAACGGTCGCGTCGCCGATCCCGGCTTGAGCCGCGTCATCCCCGGCAGCGGCGTGATGAGGATCATGCCCGTCTCGGTCTGCCACCACGTGTCGACGACGGGGCAGCGCTCGCCGCCGATCACGCGCCAGTACCAGGCCCACGCCTCGGGATTGATCGGTTCGCCGACAGACCCGAGCAGCCGCAACGAAGACAGGTCGTGCTTGCCGGGGTAGTCGGCGCCCCACTTCATGAACGCGCGGATCGCGGTGGGCGCGGTGTAAAGGATCGTAGGCCGGTACCGCTCGACGATCGTCCACCAGCGGTCTTTGTCGGGGAAGTCGGGCGCGCCTTCGTACATGATCGACGTCGTCCCGTTCGCGAGCGGCCCGTAGACGATGTAGGAGTGACCGGTCACCCACCCGACGTCTGCGGCGCACCAATACACGTCGGTCTCAGGATGGATGTCGAAGATGAGGCGGTGCGTGGTCGACACGCCGACGAGGTACCCGGCGGTCGTGTGCAGAATCCCTTTCGGTTTCCCCGTCGTCCCCGAGGTATAGAGGATGTACAGCGGGTCCTCGGCCTCCATCACCTCGGGTTCGGCCTCGCCGGGCTGCCCGGCGACGACGTCGTGGAACCACACGTCGCGGCCGGAGGTCCAGGCGATCTCTTGCTCGGTCCTGCGGACGACGATCACGCGCTCGATCGTCGGCGTCTCGGCCACCGCCGCGTCGGCGTTCACCTTGAGCGGCACGATCTGCCCCCGCCTCCACGCACCGTCGCCGGTGATGAGCACCTTCGCTTGCGCGTCG
>Ga0070708_100005213_pt1 | contig 10291 bp, 7 predicted proteins | sample KBSK5503metaG_FD_65469 | JGI IMG/M metagenome (GOLD analysis project Ga0070708, IMG submission 65469) | Corn, switchgrass and miscanthus rhizosphere microbial communities from Kellogg Biological Station, Michigan, USA - KBS K5-50-3 metaG | ecosystem: Host-associated > Plants > Roots >... | reverse complement strand
CCTCAGATCGGAGCTCATCGCAAGCTTCCTGCACCGAAGCCTCGGAGCGCAAAGTTTTTGCCTCACCGTGCACAATTTCTTTAAGCGTTCTTGGCGCAAGTTCTTCAACCTGGCCGATGGTGGATTTGGTTTTCATAATAGTGTGCTTTTGTCGAACCTCTTCTTCAGCCAAGCTTCCACGTTCTAATCGCTCCTCCGAAGCGGAAACGCTTCGCCTGCCTTGAACCCAGGATCTTTGCGGTAATCAAGCGTGAGCCAGCTATTGGTGAGAGACGTACCAAAGGAGCCGCAATAAGGATTTTTCTTGAACCTCAACCTTTCGAACGGCCCCTTAAACTCGGAAGGCAGCAGTTCGATAATGAAGCGATATTGGTCGCCGTATTTCTCGGTGGATACGACCTTTGCGTGAATCGATGTCATACTGGTTCAGATTCGCCCTGATCGGAGGAATCCATTATCTGGCATTATGACTCTCGCCCCGATCGCTGAGTTTCTCCCATACCCTTCTCGAACTATTACGGTTGCTTCGGAGTATGATGACTGACCAGACTTGGATGGGGAAAGCTGTTGCGGATATTAGCTTGCTCATGGTCCAAATGTAGTTTCCGCCCATCAGTGCAATACCAATAGACCCACGTACCTTGATCTTGTCTGGCCCCGCAGTTCCATAGACCAGAAATCGGTTTTGCCGCTCCGCTGTTTCAAGGTCTTCGTTCTTCATACGCTAAGGCAACAGTAACGCATCGATAAGAGTATGGGAGCACTAATGAAGTCGTGCGAGCTTCATCATGCTAGTTAAATCGATTTTCGTACGAGGGCAAAATGGCTCGGTCTCAAGAGTTAGTCCAAGAATCGGCCATGACCTGTCGGAGTAATTAGAATTCAAGAGAAGAAATTTACATAAAGACAAAGGAACGTGATGCGAAACGCTACTAATTTAGCCATAGCGATTGGTGCCGGTCTCGGCTTCGCTGCGATCGCACAAGTAGATGATCTTCGATTTACTACCTTGGCGCAGACCGTGCAAACTACTGTAATTCGCAAGGCGGGGATTCCGGATGCATCAAGTGTCACCCGCATTGTACGGGACAGCAGTGGAATTTATGTTGTTACAGTGCAAAGGCACAACGGGCGAACAGGTGCTCTACGTGAATGAGGCCGGCCTCATCGTTCTGGCACCGGTAATCAACAAAACGTGTCGCGATACCAACTGTTGGAGAAAAAGGCCGCGAAAGAAGGACGGGCTCGCGTCTTTTCCGTGAACTCTCGGATTTCACGCAGCTCGGCAGGACATCCGACGCCAAAACAGAAGATTTGGTAAACTGAAAATCAGGGTGCTCCCGCATTCAGTTGGCAAACCACCCAGGGCTAAACTTGTTGAGGCAAAGGGACGTCTGCCGCTGCCGTTACTTTGCTGACAACATCTTCGCGAGACGTTGCAAAGAAGCGCGATTTCGTGGGCTCATGTAAAGTCTACACCCGCAAAGTTAGATGCGATGGGTCGCGCGGAGGCTATTGCCATTGCTACGGAGCATGGGCTAATCCCAGGAAGTTAGCTCGCGCAGGAACCAAGCAAACCTGCAACACTACTTCGGCCTGGGCGTTGGCATTGCATCTTGCTGGTTCAAAGTACCAGCATCGGCCATTGGGGTCGCACTGGGCGTCGGCGAGGGCAAGCCCGCGGCGGTTTGACCTTGGAGCAGCAGATTCGACGTGGTGGGCGTTTCCACCACTCCGAAAGTTTCTTTGATGGGACTTCTGCTAAGAAATCTCGTAAGGGTCCAGAAGGTCTTGAAGCCTCCCGGAAGGTGGACTTCCGACATCCCGGATGCTACTAAGGTCTAATACCCGTGCGCGATCTGAGCGAGTAGCGTTATGACGCGATGCGTGAACGCCGAAAGAAAATTGGTCCGATTGCGCGCCTAATCGAAGCGATCCTCGATCTCGCGTTGATCACCGGCCTGCTGGCCGCGGTAGGGTTCCTCATTTCACTCAGCGCTCGCCTTGTCGTTTGACCCGGAGAAAACAAAAATGGACATTAACTCACCTGCTGTCTTACCTCCAGCCGCCGGGATAATCTGCCTCGTTGACGACGACCTTTCGATGCTCAAAGCGCTCGATCGCTTGCTCTCGTCTGTTGGCTTACAGGCACAGTTGTTTAGTGGGCCGCTCGCTTTTCTTTCGTACGTTACCTGCAATTCTGTGGCTCTTGCGGTCATTGATATCTGGATGTCAGGTATGAGCGGCCTCCAACTCCAGAAAAAGCTCCAAGTCGTTTTGCCCAAGACGCGCGTCATCATAATTACGGCAACCGACGAGGACTCGGTGCGAAAGGCAGCAATGCAGGGCGGCGCTATCGCCTATTTCGTTAAACCTTTTGACGAGGACGCCTTTCTCGCCGCTGTGCATCAATCCATGGTCTAGCCCGCAAGTCTCACACACCATATGCATCCATACGCTTATTGCGGGCTAGATAGCTCTTAAACAGACGCTGTGCGTCTGTTCAAGAGCCCGTTTTGAAATAAATGAATCGAAACAAATTGTTTCAAACTCTTCTCTCCGAAAAAGCAGCGGAATCCCGTAGGCCGCCCCACGTATAAGGAAGCGGTGCAGATGCGCCGCTCCTACCGAACGCACGATGGGGGATTTCATGGAGTTGAGCGATTAGCCCGACTTTCTCAACTCGAGAAAGTTCGGTAGGTCTGGAGCGGCAACAAGAAGGCCTGGGAAAGATTTGGATCTGGCATAAGAATAAGATCCGATTCGGGTATCCCGATGATCCTCGCGCAGAAAGGCAGGCATCGCACCGACGTCGACGGATGCTACTAAGGTCTAATATCTACGGGCGATCTGAGCGAGTAGCTTTACGACGCGATGCGCAAACCATTTTTGCGCCCCATCCAACATGAAACGCCGAAAGAAAATTGATCCGATTGCGCGCCTAATCGAAGCGATGCTCGATTTCGCGTTGATCACTGGCCTTCTGTCCGCGGTAGGGTTCCTAATTTCAATCACCGCTCGCGGTGTCTCTTAACCCGGAGAAAATGGACGTTAACTCATCTGCTGTCTTGCCTCCCGCCGCCGGCACAATCTGCCGCGCCCGGCTCACCAATGGGCTCGCGAATAATGAGGGCAAGTGGCTGCTCTCCAGCAGCCGCGGAGTGCAGCGGAAAATCAGCCGACGAGTCAAACCTCTTGCTAGTTGGGTCGCAACATGCGCTTTGCTTTTCAGCCCGTGCGTTCCGGTTCACGCAGGATTGCTAAAAGGGGATGTCGACTTCTCGAACTATGATGCGCCCTTATTCCAGCAGATCGTCAACCGCATCAAGGCCAAGGTTGCAGCGCGCTTGGGAGAGGGCGTAAATACACAGGACCGCTATTTTATTGTTCCTTTCGCTTACCAAGACAAAAGGATTAACCCGGAGTTTTCGCACTCGTTCATCTCGGTGATACGCGTGCTCGCCGATGGCAAGCAGCCCAGCCTCACATCGGGATTCAGACGAGGCAGATTCAAGAACCGAGATTTTGAAGCATTTACAATCAGCTGGCTGCCTCACGATTTTGATACTAATCCGCATTTGTGCGTTTTCGATGGCGTCGGCAGCCAGGCTGATCCGAAAAAGAACAAATGTCCTATCTCCGTCGGGAGAAACTTCAGGCTGGATGAGACACTGAAGCTCGCGGTGAATGTCAAAAATGCCGTCGGCATGTGGGGACCCTACGAGACCAAGAAAGAGGCGTTTGATCTTGCCGCCCGGAAGCAGTTGCTCGACGGAGGAACTATCGATTATCGAGCCGATGACCGCCTTTATCGCAAGGATCGAGTCGCGATCAATTGTCTCCATGCGATGGCTGGGCTGGAAGAACTTTACCCTAACGGCGGATTTCTTGGGACGGGATTTAGGATGTGGGGCATCAATGGTACCGCACGAGTTCTGATCGAATACACCAAGAAGGTCCGTAACAAAGGCATGCTCCTCGAGCCGGTCGATATCAAGAGAGATCTCTACGGATTTGTGTACGCCCCGGAGCGGAATAGCCGTGGCCTCTGTGATCCTTTCCCGAACGCATCTGCCTACCACCAGTAGTTTTTGAAAGCTGGGCAGTTTTGCAACACTCTAGCCTCCATCGCTCACAAATCCGTAGAGATTTTTGAGCGATGCAGGCTGTGGCAGCAGAATTCTCCGGCTACGCCGGACTATTCTGCTGCTTTTTTTTGGAGAGAAGAGTTTGAAACAGATTGCTTTGATTCATTTATTTTGAAACAGGCTCTTAAAAGGGCGTGGAGCGCCTGTTTAAGAGCTTTCTAGCCCGCAATGGGCGCGTCAATCCTGATGGCGTGTGATTTTTGCGGGCTAGTTGGGGGTAACGGGAGGGACGCTGCGCGGAAAGAAAATTGATCCGATTGTGCGCCTAATCGAGGTGATAGACCAAGGAGGAGTGTGCCGCGGCCATTGGACTAAGGTGTAATAGCGGCTTTCAACTAAGGCAGATAGGTTTTGTGAGCGGGACTGGGATTTGACAGCTGTCAGCTCTATTCACCGGCTATAAAATTAGAACGGGCCAAATTATGTTTTCAAGAACGCACGCGGCGCGCGGTGATGAAACCTATCGCTTTTCGGCAACCCATACTCTAAGTGACTTTCCCCTTCTGATCGGCGAGATCTTGCGTCGAAGCGAACGCCGCTCAGAGCGCAAAGCTAGAGCTAGGTCGTTTATTCACGAAATCGGAGCGTTTTTTACAATTCACTAACATCTTTCTGTCGAGAACCTATCCCCGCCTCGTTTTTGACCGAGCGCAACCTTATGGAAACTTCTCTCCGAGATACGGCAGCCGCCGGACTCCAAACGCCAAACGCAAGACGTAACTCCCCTATGCGGATTCAAACAACTGAGGCTCACGTCGCTGAAGTGTCGAAGCCGCCAAGCCCGCTCTGGTTCAAGGAAGCCATAGTCTATCAATTGCACATCAAAACTTTCTGCGATGCGAATAATGACGGTATCGGGGATTTTCAGGGACTGCTGAGCAAACTGGACTATCTGAAAAACCTCGGTGTTACGGCGATCTGGCTTTTACCGTTCTACCCGTCGCCGCTCAAGGACGATGGGTACGATATCGCCGACTATTTCAGCGTGAATGCTGCGTACGGAACGTTGGATGATTTTAAACAATTTCTGAACGCGGCCCATGAGAACGGGCTGCGCGTGATCAGCGAGCTCGTGTTAAACCACACCAGCGATCAGCATCATTGGTTTCAAAAATCTCGTCGGGCGGCGCCCGGAGACCTCTGGCGTGATTACTATGTATGGTCCGATGAACCTACGAAATATAAGGAAGCTCGGATCATCTTTCAGGACTACGAGCTTAGTAACTGGACCTACGATCCGATTGCCAAATCCTATTTCTGGCACCGGTTCTTTTCACATCAACCCGATCTGAACTATGACAATCCCGAAGTAAGAAACGCGGCGTCCAAGATCCTCGATTTCTGGCTCGATCTTGGTGTCGACGGTCTCCGGCTTGACGCAGTTCCCTACCTTATCGAACGAGAAGGTACCAGCTGCGAAAATCTCCCGGAGACCCATCGAATCTTGCAGGAACTACGGGCACGCATCGACGCGAAACACAACGACCGAATGCTTTTGGCGGAGGCGAATCAATGGCCAGAGGACGCAGTCGCCTATTTCGGTAAAGGTAACGAATGCCATATGGCTTTTCATTTCCCGCTTATGCCCCGGATGTTCATGGCGCTGCATATGGAGGACCGGTATCCCATCGTCGACATACTCGAACAAACTCCTCCCATCCCAGATAACTGTCAGTGGGCGATTTTTCTGCGGAACCATGATGAACTGACTCTCGAGATGGTGACGGAGGAAGAGCGCGACTACATGTACCGTGTTTACGCACGTGACTCCCGTGCGCGGATCAATGTCGGCATTCGCAGGCGACTGGCGCCTCTATTAGGAAATAATCGGAGGAAGTTGGAGTTAATTCATTCCCTGTTGTTCTCGTTGCCCGGGAGTCCGATTCTTTATTACGGAGACGAGATCGAGATGGGGGATAACATTTATCTTGGAGACCGCAATGGTGTACGCACTCCAATGCAGTGGAGCGCGGATAAGAACGCTGGGTTTTCCCGTGCTAATCCGAACTCACTCTATTTACCGGTCAATATCGATCCCGAATTCCATTATGAGGCGGTCAATGTCGAGGTTCAGGAGAGGAATTCGTCCTCATTCCTCTGGTGGATGCGCCGAGTGATCGCAATTCGCAAACGTTTCCCGGCGTTCGGTCACGGCGATTTTCAGATCCTCACTCCGTCCAACCCTAAAGTGCTCGCGTTTACGCGCACCTACGACAAGCAAACGATTCTGGTCGTTGTCAACCTGTCGAGGTTTTCGCAGGCGGTCGATTTGGACCTCCAGAATTGGATCGGCTGGGTGCCGGAGGATACATTCGGTCATAGCCGATTCTCCGTTATCCGAGACGGCAAGTACCCTATAACTCTTGGGCCACATACCTCATATTGGCTCCTTCTTACCCCTCCGGAAGTGCCGGGTGTCGCCGACGGTGAGAAGGCTTTACCTGTCACAAATTTCAATGGCGACCCAGCCTGGTGGTTTTCCTCGACCGGGTCCCGTTTTATCGAACGAGATCTGGCAAATTACATTAAAAGGCGCCGCTGGTTCCGGAGCAAAGCGCGGACGGTTTTGAACGTAAGCCTGCTGGATCTCGTCAATTTCCCGGGCGACGGCGTCGGTCATCTCCTGCTTATCGGTTTTAATTTTGTCGAAGGTCCGCGAGATCTGTGTGTCTTGCCTGCCCGCGTCATTTCCGGAGAGGAAGCTCGCAAGATCGAAGTGGAGTATCCCGCGACAGTCATCGCTCGAATCGGTCAGGATGGCGATCTGATGGTCGACGCCACCAGCTCAGAAGCTTTTCAACGCATTTTGTTACATGTAACTGCGGAGGGGCGCGATCTGGCTGGCAGAGTTGGAAAGTTAGTTCCCACCAAGTCTACGCGTCTGGCAGAAATGCTTAACAGCGATCCGCTGCAATCGTGCAGACTATTAAAAGTGGAACAGAGCAATAGCTCCATCATTTACGACGACAAGATCTACCTGAAACTATTCAGGAAGCTCGAAGAAGGGATCAATCCGGATCTGGAATTGACCAAACAACTGAGTGACAAGTGTGGCTTCGAACATGTACCCGCCTATCTTGGGGATATTCAGTACGTCGCACCTGGTCAGGACCCGGAGTCGGTCGTCGTGATTCAGGTGTGTACACCGAACGAACAGGATGGGTGGTCCCATACGCTAGGGGCCGTCAGTCGATACTTCGATCGAGTTCTTGCCGAGCCTCAGCTCCCACAGCCACCGTTCGTCGGTCTTTGGCAGGAAGTTCCCGAGCCCCTCGCGAGGATAATCGAAGGAGTCCATATCGATGCCATCCGCCTGTTAGGGGAAAGAACCGCAGAAATGCATGTCGCTTTGGCCCAGGACACCGAATCGCCAGATTTCGCTCCCGAGCCATTTTCGCTGCAGCACCAGCGCTCAATTTTCCAGTCGATCCGAAGCGAAATCAAGCAAACGTTCGCCTTGCTCAGGAGTTCTGCCAGCGGTCTTGAAGAGTATCCCGGAAGTTTGGCGGAGAATGTCCTTCTGCACGCTGAAGAGCTGGGAACTTGTCACGATTTCCTCCTTCGTGAGCCAATCGATGTGAAGAAAATCCGTATTCACGGAGACTATCATCTGGGCCAACTTCTGTTCACCGGCAAAGATTTCGTGATCCTTGACTTCGAAGGCGAACCGGCGAGACCGCTGGGCGAACGCCGATTGAAACGTTGCGCGCTGATCGATGTCGCCGGCATGTTACGCTCGTTTAATTACGCGGCTCATCACGGCTTACTCGAATCCAGGACCATTCGACCGGTCGACCAAGCCACTCTCGAAGCGTATGCCGACCTTTGGTCCACGCGAGCGAGCCAGGTATTCCTGAAAGCCTACCTGGAGAAGGCTTCCAACACCGTTTTTGTCCCTAAAGATCAAGTTGACCTGAAGCTCTTGCTTCGGAGCTTCTTGATTCTCAAGGCCCTGTATGAACTTCGATATGAACTCAATAATCGTCCGAAATGGGTTCCTATTCCGTTGCGCGGCATATTGACGTTGCTCGAAGAAGGCGTGACCCAGATATGACCTGAGCTATTTCGAAGACCTTTCCACGACGGTTCTATTAAGCGTCGCGCTCGTCAGTCGTAATGCGTTGCCAAATTACTGGCAACATCCCATTCCGAGGTTAGTTAACGGTTTCTTGTATGATATTCATCGGACCGATTGGCGTCCGCTATTACACCTTAGTCCAATAGCGGACGCCAATTTCTTCGATTAGTTAACAAAAAGAACTGCGTTTGCTGCCGAGATCTGGCGATTCCACGCGAGATCAGCATTCGCGGCAATTAGATTTCGTCAACGCGAACCACCGGGAATCACAATGAAAACATGTTTTAATTGCGTAGCCGCACTATCAACGCTCCTGTTGGGGAGCGCGGGGATGGCTTCGGAGACCAGGGTGATCATCAATTTATCTGATCAGAGAGCCTCCCTCGTACAGCAAGGTAGAATTACACTGGTTTCTCCCATTGCTTCAGGTAAACCTGGTTGGTCAACGCCAACGGGTAACTTCAGCATTTTCAACAAGGATATCGACCATCGGTCTCGGAGCTTCGGGTCGGTCTTCGACGCTTACGGAAGGGTGGTCAACTCAAATGCGACTCCCGGCAGCTATGTCCCCAGGGGCGGCCATTATCGACCCGCGCCCATGCCGTACTTCATGGAATTCAGCACGGCGGTTGGGATGCACGCCGGTTACCTTCCAGGATACCCCGCGTCCCACGGATGCGTGCGGATGCCTCGAGATCTCGCTGCCCTGTTTTTCGAGCGGGTCCAAATTGGAACGCCGGTCACCGTCGTCGGCACCACACATAACCTGGCTCGCGTCCGAAAAGCTCTTCCGATATTGCCCACCGGTTCATATGTGTTGGGTCAGCGTTGATGGAAGCAGTGGACCAAGGTGAAGTGTGCCGCGGCCATTGGGCTAAGGTGCAATAGCGACTCTCGATTAAGGCGGATAGGTTTTGTGAGCGGACTGCGGGATCTGACAGCTTTCAGCTCTATGGACCGGCTATAAACTAGAAAGGGCCAAATTATGTTTTCAAGAATTCACGCCGCGCGCGGTAATGAAACCTATCGCTTTTCGACAACTTACACTTTAAGTGACTTCCCCCTTTTGATCGGCGAGATCTTACGCCGAAGCGAACGCCGCTCAGAACAGAAAGCTAGAGCTAGGTCGCGTCTTCACAAGATCAGAGCGTTTTTTACCATTCGCTAAGCGACGTGGATCGCGCTTCCCAGACTAGCTGGTGACTCAACCGCTGTCTCTATGTATCGCGACTGCCCATCGTGGGAACAGAATTTGAACAATCAACTACCTTCTCTTCGGTATTATAAAATGCAACGCTGGATATTGCTGGCCTTTTTCGGGTTACTTGGGTGCAATTCTTATGTCGATCCCGATTGGTACAATAAGCCAGCTTTCACCGAACATCTAGGTGCTCTCTATGCCTATCCATCGGTTCCGGTTACACCTAGCAAAAACTCTTAAAACACATAAAGGGATTGCACGACCCCGGATTGGGACTCGGCTTTGGATGCCGACACTTATTTGGGCGACAGGACCGTTAGCACTTCACAAAATTCGCAACGCGCTGCCGGTGGCTATTACACCAAAGTGCAATATACAATTCAAAGCTGTCCGCTGTTCATTACGCCTGCTGGTGATCACCTATGCATTTCTCGCGAATGAAAAGACGGAGGTTTGTTCGTAGCGCAACAGCCACGGTTTTGAAACGTGCTCAATTGGCTTTGTTGCTTTGCGGAATTGTTGGGATTGCCTCGAAACTACTGGTTTCAGCTGGACCGATGGCGAGCCCCACTGCTATCGGCTCCAGTCCGGATGAGCCTTCCCGGGGTCAAACTCTAAAGCAGGCGCCCCCCGGAATGGTCTGGATCCCCGGAGGCACGTTTCTGATGGGAACCAATGACAAGGAGAGTTTTCCCAACGAGCGGCCTGCTCACTTCGTTCAGGTCCAAGGTTTTTGGATGGATGAGCACGATGTAACTAACACGGAGTTCTCCAAGTTTGTTGAAGCGACCGGCTATGTAACCACGGCGGAACATAAGATTGTTTGGGAAGACCTAAAGAAGGAGCTTGCGCCTGGTACGCCGA
>Ga0070708_100005212_pt1 | contig 10291 bp, 8 predicted proteins | sample KBSK5503metaG_FD_65469 | JGI IMG/M metagenome (GOLD analysis project Ga0070708, IMG submission 65469) | Corn, switchgrass and miscanthus rhizosphere microbial communities from Kellogg Biological Station, Michigan, USA - KBS K5-50-3 metaG | ecosystem: Host-associated > Plants > Roots >... | reverse complement strand
CCGACGCGACCTGGCGGGTGGGGTCGGGCTCGGGTCAGTACTCCGACAAAGACATTGATCCGACGTCGCCTGATTCCGTCCTGGACAGCCGCCTTGCCCACCTGGCTACCGGTGGGGATGTTGATCCATTCAGCCACGCTTATACGCAAAAGAGTTCGTACGGAGTGCAGTCGCGTCTGTCGATCCGCGCGATCGTGGTTGAAGGATCCAACGGGCAGCGAGCGGCGTTCGTGAAGATGGACAACTACCTCGCTGCGGACGCGCTGTCCCGGCGCGCGGCGCAGATCCTCGACGCGGCCGGGACATCGGGGATCCACTACGAGGACATCATGCAGATGGCGACGCACAATCACTCGTCGCCGTTCTACTTCTCGCCGTCGTGGGGCGTGTGGCTGTTCCAGGACGTGTTCGATATCCGGGCGTTCGAGTACGAGGCCCGGCAGATGGCGCTCGCGATCGAGCGCGCGGCGGCCGACCTCCGTCCGGCGAAGATGGGCGCGACGACGATCCAGCACACGATCTACAAGGGCAACATCGCCGGCGCGGCGATCGGCGACGACGGCACGCCGGCGGGATATCCCGACCAGCTTGCGGGGAATCCGGTCACCGACAAGCGCGCCGACTTCGGGATCACCGTTGTGCGCTTCGACGAGTTGCCGAGCGGGAAACCGATCGCCGTTCTCGTGAATCACGGCCAGCATCCTGAGTCGAACGACGGGTACGCCCTCATCACCGGCGACTACATCGCTCCCGCTCAGCGGATGATCGAGCGAGATCTTGGCTCGAAGCTCGTATGGAGCCAGGGCGACGTCGGCAGCAGCGAGGGTCCGTACTATCGCCCGCCCGGCAACGAGGTGCTCCCCGACGGCGTCGTGCGCGCGTGGGCGCACGTCGGCCACGCGCAGACCGAGCGCGGAGCGCGGTACCTCGCCGACGCGATCGAGCAGGCGTACGCGGCCATCGGCGCAGGGAACGCCCTCGTGCCGTACACCACCGACTTCCCGGTGATGGCCGGGAACGCGTGGGTGCCGGGCCCGGTCTCGCATCCGTATCCGAGCGTCTCGAACTGCCGCACCGAGCCGACGGTGGAGGGCAACCCGGGGGCGCCGATCCTCGGGCTCCCCGATTGTCAGCGCGCGCGGGATCGTACCCAGGCCGATATCGACAACATGACGTGGGAACAGTTGAAGGCGACGGGCGCGCCGCTCCCGGAGCACTACGATGCACCGGCGTTCGGCGGCGTCGAAGAGAACCTGCGTCTCCATCTGCAGGCCTTCCGCCTGGGCGAAGTGCTGTTCGCATCGTGCGCGTGTGAGGCGCAGATGGATCTGATCCTCAACTTCGAGAGCCGCGCGAACAAGACGCAGGGAGACATCTACGACGGATACGAGTACCCGTGTACCCACAACCCGGACACCACTTGGACATGCCGGGCCGGCTCGAATCTCACGGATCTGGTGACCGTCTCGAACGCGAAACATGCGCGGATGATCGCGGAGGTGCATAACGACGCGAAGGGGTGGGATGACCCGGCGAACGCCGTTGCCTCCAACACCGAACCCGCTGATCCGACCAAGATCAAGGGGAACTTCACGAAGGAGGAGCTGCCGGCCCAGTTCGGGTACACCCTTCCGATCGGCGTCGGGCACGCAGGGGACTACAACGGGTACGTGGTGAGCTACCGCGAGTACATGATCCGCGACCATTACAGGAAAGCCCTCACCGCATACGGCCCGCACACTGCGGACTACATGGTGACGCGCATGGTGCGCCTCGCGGGTTCGCTGAAGGGCGGCCCGGCGCTCGCCCCGGAGCTGCTCGACCCCCTCGCCAAGGCCGACGAGGTGCGCGAGAACGCGTTCATGCTCGCGCTCGGTCGCCTGTCCTCCGCGGCCTACGACGCGTGGCTTGCCGCGTTGCCGAACGACGTCGGCCCGGCCAAGTCGATCGCGCAGCCGAAGAACATCACGCGCTTCAACGCGGCGACGTTCACGTGGCGCGGCGGCTCGAACGCGACCGATAATCCGGTCGCGCGCGTCGAGCGGCTCGTCGACGGGCAGTGGAAGCCGTTCGCCGACCAGTCGGGCGAGGTGCAAACGATGGTGCAGTTCCCGACCGGCGTAACGGGGATACTGAACACGTGGTCGGGGAATCAGGAGTGGCGCTGGACGGCGAACTTCGAGGCGTTCGACGCCTTCCCCCGAACTGCGGTGCCCGGCGGGCAGACGCCGGCCGGCGCGTATCGGTTCGTCGTCGACGGTCAGATCCGGAAGGGCGGCGCGAACCACAGCTACCATCTGGTGAGCAATCAGTTCACCGTCGCGCCGTGGGGTGGCCTCACCGCGGGCGCCCCCGCACGCGACGCGACCTCGGTTTCGTTCGCGGTCACCGACGCGTACCCGCGGACCTACGCCTCCCAGTTCCGCTACATCAACGACGACCACGACCAGACCCTGTGCAAGACGTGCTCGTTCCGCCCGTGGGCGAAGACGGGGGCCGTCGTTGGGGTGACGGTGCACGTCATGCGCGGACTCACTCAATTCGATGAGGCGGCGACCCTCGTCGCGGGTCGCTGGGTGGCGGCCGCGCAACCGGGCGACGTGGTCACGATCCAACCCGGCGGGATCGTCGACGACTTCGGCGAGACGAACGCCGCGCAGATCGCGTTGCTTTAGCCGCTACAGGGCGTACGGGACCGACGACACGACGACCGACGGCTCGAACAAGAACGCCCCCTTCAGCGTGAGCGCGGTCTGGTTGTGCATCAGGTTGTGCCACCGCTTGCGCACGACGAACTCCGGGATGACGATCGTGACGAAGGTCCGCGGCCGTTCCTCGAGGATGTCGCGGATGAAGGTGTGGATCGGTCCGGCGATCTGCCGGTAGGGCGAGGGGAGCACCTCGAGCGGCGCGCCGAGCCGCCATTCCCTCCACTCGCGCTCGACCGTCTCCGCTTCGTGCTCGTCGACCGCGACGTGGACGCAGTGCAGCTCGTCGGCGCGCAGCGACCGGGCGTACCGGAGGCTCCGCGCCGTCGCGTTGTGCACGGCGGAGACGAGCACGACCGCGACGTGCCGCCAGCCCTCCATGGCGCTCCGAGCTCCGTCCGGGCGCGCGACCGGCTCGAGCGCCTCGTATCCGGGGTGGTGGGCGACGTTGGTGACGACGACCCCGGCCTCGGCGACCAAGGCGGCCTTCATGCGCTGGACGTGCCAGGAAGCCATCACGTGGGTGAATCCCTCGCGCCGGATCGTCTCTGGGATGATCACGTTGATGAGACGGTCGTCGGCCGTCTCCGCGCGCACCTCACGGAGGTAGCGCACGAGGTCGTCGGCCACGTTACCGTGCGCCAGCCGCATCTCGATCGACTCCGCGATATGCCCCCAGCTTTCGATCAGGAAGGACAGCTCGGTCCCCGGCTTCGCGAAATGTACGAGACGAACCTCGAGCGGGAAGACCCTCCGCGCGTAGGCGGCGGCGTACACGTCGTTCGGGCCCGGCGTCCCGACCGGGATGATGACCATCTGGCGCGGCACGTCCCGCACGGGACCGAGGCGCCCCGCCTCGCGGAGCGTCCTTCCGGCTTCCTCGTAGTGCTTGTTCACACGGATGAGGCCGAACAGCATCACGGGAACGGCGATGAGGATGATCCACGCGCCGTTGTTGAACTTCACGATGGCCAGGATGATCGTCATCAGTCCGCTGACGATGCCGCCGAGGCCGTTGATGGCGAGCCCCGTCTTCCACCCCGGCTCGCGAAGCGTCCGGTGCCGCTTCGCCATCCCGAGTTGCGAGAACGTGAACGAGGTGAAGACACCGATCGCGTAGAGGGGGATGAGGCTCGTGACGCTCGCCTTGAACACGACGACGAGCAGGATCGCGAAGGCCGACAGGACCATGATCCCGTTCGAGAATACGAGTCGGTCGCCGTGGCGCGTGAGCTGGCGGGGGAGGAACTTGTCGCCCGCGTGGAAGCTCGCCAGCCGCGGGAAGTCGGCGAACGAGGTGTTCGCGGCGAGCACGAGGATCAGCATCGTGGCGATCTGCAGCATCCACGAGAGCCCGGTGCCGGCGGTCCCCGGCCCGAAAACGCCCTTCCCGATCTGCGCGATCACCGTCACCTTCTCCGACTCGTCGACCGAGATGTGCATGTGCGCCGCGAAGATCGAGAGACCGAGGAAGAGCACACCGAGGATGGAGCCCATCCACATCAATGTGGTCCGTGCGTTGCGCCATTCAGGTTTGCGGAACGCCGGGACGCCGTTCGAGATCGCCTCGACGCCGGTCACCGCCGCGCCGCCCGACGCGAAGGCGCGGACGACCAGGAAAACCAGCGCGAACCCGGCGATCGGCTTCACCGCCGGCACGGGAAACTGCGACGCGTTCGCCGGCAACGTCCCCGTCATCATCTTGTAGAAGCCGACGGTGAGAAGAACGATCATCATCCCGATGAAGAAGAACGTCGGTGTGGCGAACATCCGGCCGGACTCCCGAACCCCGCGCAGGTTCCCCATCGCGAGGAGAACGATGAATCCGACCGAGATGACGACACGGTACGGATAGAGGCTGCCGGCGATCGACGTGAGCGCGGCCGTACCGGCGGACACGGAAACGGAGACCGTCAGTATGTAGTCGGTGAGAAGGGCGACGCCGGCGACCTGCGCCGGGAGTAAGCCGAAGTTGTCTCGGGTAACGAGGTACGCGCCGCCGGCCTGCGGATACGCCTTGATCGTCTGCCGATAGGAGAAGAGCAGGATCGCCAGCACTCCGAGCAACGCGATCGTGATCGGCACGACCCGCGTGAATGCGGCCGCGCCCATCCCGGCGAGGAGCAGAACCCGAAGGATCTCTTCGGTCGCGTACGCGGACGACGACAGGTTGTCGCTCGCGAAGACGGCGAGGGCGGTCGGCTTCCCGAGCCGCTCGTGCGCGAGCCGCTCGGTTTCGAGCGGCCGTCCTACGACGACGCGTTTCACGCGGGCGAGCGTGTTCGGTCGCTCGGGCCGCGCCGGCGCGCCGACGGTTTCGGAGGGGCCGGTGATCTTTGCGTCGGGACGGAGCGCGCTCATGCTTCCATCGTCGGACCGGCTCGCTCAGCCGCGGCTCAAGGTCCCGGCCGCTTCGCTCAAGAAGTTGTCAAAACCTCGTGGCTTGAGTCGCTCCCGTAGCGCGTCCACACTGTCCGGTGATGATGCGTTTCCGATCCCTCCGGCCGCCGTCCCCGGCGCGCTCGTCGGCTCTGGCGATCCTCGGGCCCGGCGTCGCGATCGGCCTGGGCCTGGCCGTCTCCCGGCGGAGCCTCGTGGGTGCCACCTCGCTGTGTTTGCTGGCGGTGGTCGTCGCCGCCGCGTTCGGAGGGCGCCGGAGCGGCTTCGTTGCGTCCGTCGTGGCGTTCCTCGGCCTCAACTTCTTCTTCACCGAGCCGTATCACACGCTCAACGTCGCCCGCGGCGCGGACGTGATCGCGCTGTTCGTGTTCCTGGTCGTGAGCGTCCTCGTCGGGACGCTCCTCACGCGAGCGATCGAGGAGCGGGAATCGGCGGAACGGCGAGTGGCCGAGACGGCGTTCCTGGATCGGATCACGTCGCGGCTGATCTCCGGTGAGCGGCTCGAGGACGCCCTCGGCGAGTTCGCCCGCGATCTCGTCGCGATGTTCGAGCTGAACCGGTGCGAGATCACGACGGGCGCCGGCCGTGAGGAGATCGTCGCACGATCCAAAGAGTTCACCTCGAGCGCCGACGGGCCGCGGCTCGAGGTGCCGATCCGGAGCGACGGCTCGCTCGTCGCGGTCCGCCCCGCCGGTGGCGCCCCGTTCGGTTCGGTGGAGCGAAGCTTCCTGCAGGCGCTCGCCGCGCAAGCGGGTCTCGCCCTCGAGCGGGTCGCCCTCGACGAAGAAGTGCGCAGCGCGCGCGTCGATGCCGAAGGGAACCGGTTGCGCGCGGCGCTGTTCTCCTCGGTGACGCACGACCTGCGGACGCCGCTCGCGTCGATCAAGGCCAGCGCAAGCGGACTGCTCGACCCGTCGGTCGCGTACACCCCGTCTCAACGCGAGGAGGTGCTGCGGACGATCGTCGAGGAATCCGACCGTCTCAACCGTCTCGTCGCGAACCTGATGGACCTCGCTCGGATGCGTGCGGGCGCGCTGGTACCCGCGCGCGAGCCCGTGTGGATCGGCGACCTCGTCAACGCCGTCCTGGCCCGGATGCGCCGCCGGCTCGAAGGGTTCGTCGTTCGTGTGAACATCCGTCCGGACGTACCGCCGGTCGACTCCGACCCGATGCAGATCGATCAGGTGCTGACGAACATCCTCGAGAACGCGGTGAGGTTCTCGACGCCCGGCAGCGAGATCGCCGTCTCCGCGGCGCGCTGGCACGGAACGGTGCAGCTGAAGATCGCCGACCGTGGTCCGGGGATCCCGCCCGCCGATCGCGAGAAGGTGTTCGAGGAGTTCTATCGCCGGGACGCCGGCGCCGGCCGAGGCGGGAGCGGGCTCGGGCTCGCCATCGCACGGGCGATCGTCCTCGCGCACGGCGGACGGATCTGGATTGAGGGCGCCGCCGTTTCCGGCGCGGTGTTCGTCATCGAGCTTCCGGTCGCCGCGGAGGAGGCCCGCGGCGCGCAAGGCGGTAGCGGGTGAGCGCACACGTGCTCGTCGTGGACGACGAGCCGCAGATCCGCCGAGCGCTCCGGACCGGTTTGCAGGCGCGCGGCTACGAGGTGCTCGAGGCGGCGAGCGGAGAGGAGGCGCTCGTTCAGCTCGCCGCGAAAGAGCCGGACATCGTGATCCTCGACCTCGGCATGCCGGACTTCGACGGCACCGAAGTCATACGGCGGCTCCGATCGTGGAGTCAGGTGCCCGTGATCGTGCTCTCGGTCCGTGACAGGCAGGACGACAAGATCGGCGCGCTCGATGCGGGTGCAGACGACTACGTAACCAAACCGTTCGACATGGACGAGTTGCTCGCCCGCATGCGAGCGACGCTGCGCCGCACCCAGCCTGCGGACGCCGGGCCCTCGGTTCTCACGTTCGACGATCTCGAAATCGACCTCGCGCGCAAGCTCGTCAGCCGCGACGGTGTCCGCGTGCGTCTCACGCCGACCGAGTACTCGCTGCTGGAGGTCATGGTCGCGAATCCGGGGAAGCTGCTCACCCACCGCTGGCTGCTTCAGAAGGTATGGGGCGCCGGCTACGGACAGGAGACGCACTACCTTCACGTCTACGTGCGGCAGCTCCGCCAGAAGCTCGGCGACGACACGTCGATCCCGCGGCTGATCCTTACCGAGCCGGGGGTCGGCTACCGGTGGACGGCCGACGCTGCGGCCGGCTGACCGGACCGGACGTGTACGCGCTGAGGATCGCGTCGCGCTGCGGCTTCGGCAGGTACTTGACCGCCTCGCGAACGGTGACGCCGGACGCACGTGAGGCGCGCGGGAGCAGCCACGGGTACACGAGCTCCGGCCGTTTCTTGCTCGTCTCGCGCAGCACCCAGCCGATCGCCTTGCGGATGAAGAACTCGCGTTCGGAGAGCATGGCGTCGGCGTAGCGCCCGAAGCGATCGAAGTCGCCCTCGCCGCGGCGCAGCGGCAACAAGAGCGCCAGCAGCGCCGCGCGTCGCACCCAGAAATCGTCATCGCCGGCCCACAGGTCCAGCGTGCGTTCGAGCTCGCCGAAGCGCTCGACGAGCCCGCCGGCGACGGTGATCGCCAGCGTGTCGACGAGCGCCCACGTCTTCGACTCGCGGATCAGCCGCTCGATGAGGCCCGCATCCCCGGAGGTGAGCAGAGCTTGATGCATGACGAGGAGCTCGACGGCGAGCATCCGCATCTCGTGGACCGGCTCCGCCCAAAGCGCGCGGACGATCGCGACCACGTCGGTTCGACTCGCGTCGCGATGGGTGCGAGCAAACTCCTTCGCCATCGAGCGGATCCGAGGAACGGGGACGCCGAGATGCTCGAGATCGCTCTTGAGATACGCCTTCTCTTTCGCGGCGCGGCGGGGATCCGACGACGCTCGCAGGGCGGCCGCGAGTTCGTGAACGGCGTACGCGTCGTTCATGCCGAAGCTCCTCGTCACTCGTCCTGATCGCATCCCCGGGGTTCGCACCGGGCCTGAGGTACGACTACGCTACCGCTCGATGAGCGAACGGAAGGTGTGCGCCACGGACGACCTGAAGCCCGGGTCGGTTACCGGCGCGGGGAAGTGGGCCGTCGGCAACGCGAAGGACGACTATTTCGCGGTAACGCGGCGTTGCCGGCATCTCTACGCCGACCTCGCGCGGGGGAGCATCGACGCCAACGGGTGTCTGGTCTGCCCGTGGCATGGGTCGCGCTACGACGTGAAGACCGGCCGGATGGTCCGCGGACCTCAGGGCGTCTTCGCAAAAGTCCCCGGTCTCGGCGGGATATTCAAAGCCCTCACCCGGGTGTTGCCCCTCGGCCGCGGCGCCGTCGTCGAACGCGACGGTACGATCTACGTCAAGGAGTAGCCGGGCGTTTCAGTCTCGGTCGCCGCCGATCTCCTCCCCGAGCCTTCGCAGAAGATCGTCGTGGATGCCGACGGCGTCCAGCGCGCGCTGAGCCGGCTCGCTGAGCGTCCACAGCAGGTCGACTCCGAGGACCGCGCAACGTTTCACGATCGACAGCAGCAACCGGATCCCGGTCGAGTCCATGAACGTAAGTCCCGACCAGTCGAGCTCCAACGTCTTCGGAGGATCCTCACCCAGCACCCTATTGATCGTTTTCTCGACGTCCGGCACCGTGGCGATGTCGAGTTCGCCGGCGCACGACACCGCGACGGTGTCGCCGGCACGCGTGTCTTGCACGGTGAAAAGATTGGTCATCGGCTAACTCCGAACTGCGGGAGGCGGCATCATGTCACAGCCTCCATCTCGAACCAAACTACGGTTCCCGAGCCGATACTCCGCGTTCCCCACCGGTCGGCCACGCGCTCGACGATGCGCAAACCCCAGCCTCCATCGCCGCCGGGCTCCCTTATCGCGGGCGCGCTTCCGGCGCCGTGATCCGTCACTTCGATATGCACCGTACGACCGGTGAGCTCGACGCGAAGGCCTATCGCGTCGCCGACGGGAACGCCGGCGTGCCGGTATGAGTTCGTGACGAGCTCCGACACGAGCAGGGTGGCGTCCGACACGACGCGGCCAGGCAGCGCGTCGCGGAGACTCGCGATCTTCCGCCGGGCCTCGCCCGCTGCGGAGGGCCCGTTAGGGAGCTCGGCTTCGACGAGCAGCATGTCTTCGCGAACCGGCTCAGCTCGCGCCCACGTGCGTGCGAACCGTTTCCAGCAGACTGCTCGCGACGAACGGCTTCGTGATGCACGCCCGCGCGCCTTCGCGGATCGCGCGCTCGGCGGTCGACGAGCTCGCCACCGCGGAAAGGATGATCACCGGGATCCGCTCGGTCCGGCCTCCCGCTTTGAGATGGTCGAGAACGGCCCAGCCCTCTCCGTCCCCCAGCCGCAGGTCGAGCAGGATCAGGTCGGGGTCTTCGCCCGAGAGTTGCTCGATCGCGTCGCCGACGCCCGACGCCGCGGCGACCTCGAAGCCCGCGGAGCGAAGGATCACCTTCACCATGTAGACGATGTCCGGCTCGTCGTCGACGACCAGTACGCGATTCATTGGTCATGACGATAGCACCCGGTTTCGACGTGGCTTAGGCGTGAGTCAGTTTGATCAGGAACTCGAGCGAGCCGTGGTCTTCGGTCGTGACCGGCCCGAAGCTCGGGCTCGGGATGCTCCACTCGGCGAAGACGATGGGGATGGTCCCGCTCACCTGGATCGTGTTCTCCGTGCGAGCCCCGGTCAACGTCACCGTCACGCGTTTCGTGGTGCCGTGCAAGGTCAGGTCACCGGTCGCGTTTGCCGTCGAGGTGACGCCGTCCGCCGGTAAGGAGCCGAGCTCGATCGGCTGCGTCAACGTGAACGTCGCGGTCGGGAACGACGACGTGTTCATGATGCGACCCTGGAACTGGCGGTCGCGACGATCCTGATCGCTGGCGACGGTCGTCATGTCCACAGAAAAGCTCGCGCTCTTCGCGGTCGCGCCGGAGAGAACGACCGAACCGGTGACCGAGTTCGTGCGGCCGACGGCCTCGTTCGACTGGCCGAAGAGGACCTCCTTCACGCGGTAGCCGACCACCGAACCGCTCGCGATGGTCCACGTTCCATCGACGGGGCCGCTCGCCGTGGGCGGCGTCGCCGGGTCCGGAGGCGCGGTCGTCGTGATCGCGAGCGGCGCCGGCGCTTTGCCCTCGACGAAGTGGATGTAGACGAAC
>Ga0070708_100005211_pt1 | contig 10292 bp, 12 predicted proteins | sample KBSK5503metaG_FD_65469 | JGI IMG/M metagenome (GOLD analysis project Ga0070708, IMG submission 65469) | Corn, switchgrass and miscanthus rhizosphere microbial communities from Kellogg Biological Station, Michigan, USA - KBS K5-50-3 metaG | ecosystem: Host-associated > Plants > Roots >... | reverse complement strand
AGGCCGACGTGATCTGCCTCCTCATCCCCGACGACGTCATCCCCACGCTGGCCATCGAGCCCCGCGCCGACGCCCTGGTCATCGTGGCCAGCGGCTACACGCTGGCCTTTGGCCGCCTCGACCCCGACTGCGACGCCGCCATGGTGGCACCCCGCATGCTCGGCCCCGAAGTACGCCGCTGCTACGAGGAGGGCGTCGGGTTCATCACCGCCGTCGGCGTCCACCGCGACAAGACCGGGACCGCCCGCGCCCGGACACTGGCCGTCGCCCGGGCCATCGGCGGGCTGCGCCAGGGCGCCCTACAGCTCACGCCGATGCAGGAAGCGGTTCTCGACCTCGGCGTCGAGCAGGCGTTCTCACCGGCGATGCGGCGCGTCAGCGAGGCGTTTGTCGGGGTCATGCTCGAGGAGGGGATTCCGATCGAGGCGATCCTCACCGAGCTCGTCCTCTCGGGGGAGGTCGAACGGACCTACAGGCTCGTGCGGCTGGAGGGCGGCGCCGCCCAGACGCTGCACCACTCGCCTACCAGCCAGTACGGACAGCTGTCGCGCGTCGGGCGCTACGACCACCTCGATGTCGCCGCCACTATGCGCGAGCTGGTGGCCGACATCACGTCGGGCCGGTTCGCCGACGAGTGGGACGCCGAGCGGGACTCGGGGTACGCCCGCCTCGAGGAACTGCGGGGCAAGGCGCTGGCGCCGGAGATCCTCGCCTTCGAGGAGGACCTGCGCACCAAGCTCGGCGAGAGGGCAGTGCGCCCGTCGCGTTAGATCCGGCGCATTCGCCCGTCTCTGTCATCGGCGTAGCAAGCGTCGAGACGAAAGGGCACGATAGGGGCATGAGCGAAGCCAACAAGCAGCTGGTCCGGCGCTTCTTTCAAGAGGTCTGGAACGAACACAACCTCGACGCCATCGACGAGCTCTACTCGGACGACTTCACCCTCCACGCGCTCTGGCAGAATCCCGCCGCCGGAGGCAGCGGCGACAAGAGCGGCAAGGAGACCGCGAAGAGCATCATCTCCAACTGGTTCGTGATCAAGGACCTCGACATGCGGATCGAGGACATCTTCGCCGAGGGCGACACGGTCGTCGCCCGGCTCGACGGCATCGGCAGCCATCATGCCGACGTCATGGGCATCCCCGCTACCGGCAAGCCCATCGCCCTCGAGGGCATCACCATCACCAAGGTGCGCGAAGGCAAGATCACCGACACGTGGACCTGCTGGGACATCCTCGGTCTGCTCATGAAGCTGGGCATCATTCCCGAGCCGCCGGAGCGCGAGCCGTTCGTCGACGACGGCGCCTACAACCCCGGCGGCTTCACCTTCACCGACGGCAAGGCGCTCGTGCGCGAGTTCTACGACGTGGTGTGGAGCAAGGGCGAGATGGATCGTGCCTACGACTACGCCGCACCGGTGGTCGTCGACCACACCGTCGTACAAGGATCGTCGCCCAAGGAGCTGCCGTCGCGCATCCGCGCCGCTTGCCCCGACCTCGTCATGCACGTCGACGACCAGGCCGAGGAGGGTGACCGGGTGATGACGCTGTGGCGGGCGACGGGGACCCACACGGGCGGCGCGCTGTTCGGGATTCCGGTCACCAACAAACCGTTCGAGGTCGGCGGCATCACCATTAACCGGATCGAGGACGGCAAGATCGTCGAGGTCTGGGATGGCTGGGACCGCATGGGCATGCTCCAGCAGCTCGGGATCATGCCGCCGCGGGAAGACTGAGAAAACCCCGCGGCACCTGTCGATCTCGCTCGTCTCCGTCCGTCGTAGGGGTAAACCAACCGCGACAGGAGGAACCCGATGCGATACGCACTTCTCATTTGCGCCGACGAGAACGCCATCGAGGCGCAGAGCCCGCAAGAGGGCGAAGCGATGCTCAGCAGGTACGTCGCCTTCGGCGAGGAGATGGGCAAGCGGGGCGTGCTGCAGGGCGGCGAGCGCCTGCGCCCGACGACCGACGCCACCTGCGTGCAGGTGCGCGACGGCCAGGTCGTCACGACCGATGGCCCCTTCGCCGAGACCAAGGAGCAGATCGGCGGGTTCTACCTCGTCGACTGCAACGACCTCGACGAGGCCATCGAAGTTGCCTCGAAGATCCCTGGTGGCCAGCACGGCACCATCGAGGTGAGGCCGATCTGGGAGATGTAGCGGCTGGCGTCGAGGCTGCGGTCGCAGACGCCTTCCGCGACGAGTGGGGCCGGGTCGTGGCCACGCTCATCCGGGTGACCGGCGACTGGGACCTCGCCGAGGAGTCCGCGCAGGACGCCTTCGCCCAGGCTCTCGAGAGCTGGCGACGCGACGGCGTCCCGCGCAATCCCGGCGCGTGGCTCACGACCACCGCCCGCAACCGGGCGCTCGACAGGCTGCGCCGAGCAACCACCGGCGCAGCCAAGGTGCAGGAGGCCGCAGTGCTGTCGCCCCCCGAGGAACCGCACCCGCACGACGAGAGCGGAATCGCCGACGATCGCTTGCGTTTGATCTTCACGTGCTGCCATCCGGCGCTCTCCGTCGAGGCCCAGGTGGCGCTGACGCTGCGCACGCTCGCGGGCCTGACCACCGGAGAGATCGCCAGAGCGTTCCTCGTCCCCGAGCCGACGATGGCCCAGCGTCTCGTCCGGGCCAAGCGCAAGATCGGCAACGCCACCATTCCCTACCGGGTGCCGCCGGCGCACCTGCTGCCCGACCGAACGAGCGCGGTCCTGGCCGTCCTCTACCTCCTGTTCAACGAGGGGTACAGCGCCAGCACGGGGGCCGAGCTCGTACGGACAGACCTGTGTGCGGAGGCAATCCGCCTGGCGCGGGTGCTGGCCGCGCTGATGCCCGACGAGCCCGAGGCGCTCGGCCTGCTCGCGTTGATGCTCCTGCAGGACGGCAGACGTGGAGCCCGCGTCGACGGCGCCGGTGAGCTCGTCCCGCTCGAGGAACAGGACCGCACCCGCTGGGACCGCACGACCATCGACGAGGGTGTCGCGCAGCTCGACGCCGCCTTGCGGCGGGGCGAGCCCGGCCCATACCAGGTGCAAGCGGCGATCGCCGCGTGCCACGCGGTCGCGGCCGACGCCGCCGAGACCGATTGGCACGAGATCGCCGTGCTCTACCGCCAGCTGGCGCGCCTGGTCCCGTCGCCCGTGGTCGAGCTGAACCGGGCGGTGGCGGTCGCCATGGCCGACGGGGCCGACGCCGGCCTCGAGATCGTCGACGAGCTCGACGCGTCGGGCGCCCTCGCCGACTACCACCTGCTCGCCGCCACCCGCGCCGACCTGCTCCGGCGACTCGATCGCCGCTCGGAGGCGGCCGCCGCCTATCGCCAGGCCCTCGACCTGGCGCCGACCGACTCCGAGCGCCGCTACTTGTCCCGCCGCCTGGCCGAAGTGGACATACTTCGGCCAGCGTGAAGATCGGCCTGTTCTTCGAACACCAGGTCCCGCGCCCATGGGCGGACGGAGACGAAGAACGGGTGCTCCTCGAGGCGCTCGAGCAGTGTGAGCTGGCCGATCGCATCGGCATTCACACCGCGTGGGTTGTCGAGCACCACTTCCTCGAGGAGTACAGCCATTCATCCGCGCCCGAGGTCTTCCTGGCCGCGGTGTCGCAACGGACTCGCCGGCTGCGGTTGGGTCACGGCATCGTCCAGATGCCGCCCGCCTTCAACCACCCGGTGCGGGTGGCCGAACGTTTGGCCACCCTCGACCTGTTGTCCGGTGGGCGAGTCGAGTTCGGCACCGGCGAGTCGTCGTCCGAAGCCGAGCTCGGAGGTTTCGGGATCGAGCCGGGCGACAAGCGCTCGCAGTGGAGGGAAGCGCTAGGCGTGACCCTTCGTTGCCTCACCGAGTCGCCGTTCACCGGCCACGCCGGCGACTGGCTCACCGTCCCGCCCCGCAACGTCGTCCCCAAGCCCCGCCAGCGGCCGCACCCGCCGGTCTGGGTGGCGTGCACCCGTCGCGACACCATCCATCTCGCTGCCCAGCTCGGCATCGGCGCGCTGTCGTTCGCGTTCCTCGATCCCGAAGAGGCTCGCCAGTGGGTCACCGACTACTACGAGACGCTGGCGGGGGAAGCGGTACCGATCGGTGACGCGGTCAACGCCAACCTGGCGTGCGTGACGACGTTCATGTGCCACCCCGATGAGGGCGAGGCGATCCGGCGGGGTGCGGAAGGCACCAACTTCCTCGGCTACTCCTTGGCCCACTACTACGTGTTCGGGCGCCACCGTCCGGGCGTGACCGACGTCTGGGCCGAATACCAGAGCCGGCGAGCCGAAGCGGGCTACGACCCCGACGCAGTGCACGCCGCCGCCGCCAGGGCTGAGGGGCTCGGCGCCAAAGCGACGGACGCCGGTATCGAGGGTCTTCGGGGCGCCGTCGGCACCCCCGCGCAGGTGCGCGAGTACCTGGAGCGCTACGAAGCGCTGGGGGTCGACCAGGTCATTCTGGCCACCCAGACGGGACGCAACCGCCACGAGCATGTCATGGAGAGCCTCGAGCTGTTCGGACGAGAAGTCCTGCCGGCGTTCGCCGAGCGTGACGAGGAGATCGCCGCGACGAAGGCCGATCGGCTGGCGCCGGCTATTGAAGCGGCGCGGTCACGCAAGCCTGCCGAGCACCACCCGCGGATGCTGGAGGACTACGAGATTCCTGCCATCCCGAGGTCGACCGCCGACCGCCAAGGAGCCGATGGCTTCCACGCGTGGCTCGACGACTACGCGCGGCAGACGGCGGCGGGTCAGGACGTCAGCCGCCGCCTGGCCCACGCTCGCCACGACGGAACCCGGGACCCTCAAGAGTGATGCGCGTCGGAATCCACTTGCCGCAGTACGGCCGGGTGTCGGGCCCGGAAGCCGTCGCCCGCGCCGCCCGCCACGGCGAGGAGCTGGGCTTCGCCGATCTCTGGGTGAGCGACCACGTCGTGCACCCCGCGGCCCAGACCTATCCGTCGCCGCACCTGTACGACCCGCTGATGACGCTGGCGTTCGCCGCCGCCCTTACGACACGCATCGGCCTCGCCACGAGCGTGATGATCGTCCCCATGCACGGTCCCCTCGAGCTGGCCAACGCCCTCGCCAGCCTCGACGCCCTCTCGGGCGGGCGGCTGACCGTCGGCGCCGGCGTCGGGTGGTCACGCGACGAGTACCGCGCGCTCGGCTACAGCTTCGAAGACCGCGGCCGGCGGATGGACGAAGCCATCGACCTATTACGGGTGGCGTGGAGCGACGACCCGGTGTCCTTCCACGGCGAGTTCACGTCGTTTGACGACATCCGCGTCCTGCCCAAACCCGCGCACCCGATCCCGATCTGGATCGGCGGTGGAAGCGAGCGCGCCTACCGGCGCGCCACCGAGCGGGGCGACGGCTTCCACGCCGTGGGCATCAAGCCGCCCGACGCCGTCGAGATCGTGAAGCGGATCCGACGGGACCGTCCCGAGGAGTCGTTCGTGATCTCGACACGCACCGGATGGGATCCGCAGGGGATGGAACCAGACCTGATCAAGGCGGAGCGGGACGAGTTCGAGGATGCGGGGGTCCAATACGTGGTCGCCGCTCCCTGGCAGCGCGACCTCGACGCGTGGCTGCGGTCGATGGACATCCTCGCCGACCTCGTGCTCGACGCCGGCTGACCGCGGTCAGGCGTCGAGGGCGGCGCGCACCTCGGCGACGCGCTCGGGGACCACACGCCACCACACCCACTTGCCCCGCTTCTCGCCGGTGATGAGGCCGGCTTCAGCGAGAGCCTTGGTGTGGTGGCTGACCGTCGGTTGCGACTTGCCGAGCGGTGCCGTCAGGTCGCACGAGCAGATCTCGTCGGCGGCGGCGATGAGGCTGAGAAGGCGGAGGCGCACGGGATCAGCAAGCGCGGCAAAGGTGTGGGCCAGCGCGGTGGCATCGTCCTCGCGCAGAGGTTCGGCGAGGACCGACGGGCAGCATGCTTCCGATTCTCGTATTGACAGCGGTCGATTTATTTGCGATCGTGCACTCATCGACAGTCGTCAATCTATCAGGAGCGAAACGATGTCGCGAGTACAACTGGCCCTGAACGTGTCGGACCTCGACGGGGCGGTCGACTTCTACACCAAGCTCTTCAAGACCGAGCCCGCCAAGCTGCGCCCGGGCTACGCCAACTTCGCCATCGCCGAGCCCCCGCTCAAGCTGATCCTGATCGAGGGAGACGGCGCTCCCGGCACGCTCAACCATCTCGGGGTGGAGGTGGAATCGACCGACGACGTCGCCGCCACGAAGACGCGCCTCGTTGAGGAGGGTCTGGCAACAGCCACCGAGGACAACGTCGAGTGCTGCTACGCCCTCCAGGACAAGGTGTGGGTCGACGACCCCGCCGGCGTGCCGTGGGAGATCTACACGGTGCTCGCCGACGTCGAGATCTCCGGCTGTCTTTGAGCCGGCGGCTGCTGGCGGAGTTCATCGGCACCGCCCTTCTCGTCGCCGCCGTCATCGGCTCGGGCATCGCCGCGAGCCGCCTGTCGCCCCACGACGCCGGGCTCCAACTGCTCGAGAACGCCGCGGCGACCGCAGCCGCTCTCGTCGCCATCATCCTCGCGGTGGGCGCGGCGTCCGGCGCCCACCTCAACCCCCTCGTCACCCTCGCCGATCGCTGGCTCGGAGGCGTCTCGACGCGCGACGCCACCGGCTACGTCGTTGCCCAGATCGGCGGCGGCATCGTCGGCGCCATCACCGCCAACCTGATGTTCTCCTTGCCGGCCGTCGCGCTGTCGACCAAGACGCGGAGCTCGGGAGGGATCTGGTTGGCGGAGGGCGTCGCCACCTTCGGACTGCTGCTCGTGGTCTTCGGCGTCGTGCGGTCCGCGCGCGCGGCGGCGCCCTTCGCCGTCGGCGCCTACGTCGGGGCCGCGTACTTCTTCACCGCGTCCACGTCCTTTGCCAACCCCGCGGTCACGATCGCCCGCACGCTGTCCGACACCTTCGCCGGCATCCGCCCCTCGTCGGTCCCGCCCTTCCTGGTCGCGCAGGCGGCGGGCGCGGTCGTGGCGGTGGCGGCGTTGGCGGTCCTCTATCCCACGATCCACGACGTCGCCGGCGACGTCGTGGTTCCCCACGAGGAGAGCGGCGTGCGTGCCCGACATCCCTGAGGTTCTGTTCGTGTGCGTCCATAACGCCGGGCGGAGCCAGATGGCGGCGGCCTGGCTCCATCATCTGGCTGACGGCCGGGTGCGGGTGCGGTCGGCAGGGAGCGCGCCGGCGGACGCGGTGAACCCCGCAGTCGTCGAGGCCATGGCCGAAGTTGGGCTCGACATCTCCGCGGAGATCCCGGAGAAGCTGACCGACGAATCCGTCGAGGCGTCCGACGTCGTCGTCACCATGGGCTGCGGCGATGCCTGCCCGGTCTACCCCGGGAAGCGCTACCTCGATTGGGAGCTGCAGGACCCTGCGGGCCAGGGCCTCGACGCCGTCCGCCCCATAAGGGACGAGATCGAAACGCGGGTGCGAGGCCTGCTCGCCGAGCTCGTGGGAGCCGGCTGAGCGAGCACCTACACTCGGCCGGCGTGCCGGTCGTGTTCGCGGTGGCCAATCAGAAGGGCGGGGTGGCCAAGACCACCACGGTGCTCACGCTGGCGTTCGCCCTCGCCGACCGCGGCCTCCGCGTGCTCATGGCCGACCTCGACCCGCAGGCGTGCTTGACGTTCTCGACAGGCGTCGACCCCGAGACGATCGAGCGATCCCTGTACGACGTGTTCGTCAACCGGCAGCCGGCCAGTGAGGTGCTGGTGAAGGTGCGAGACGTCCACCTCCTGCCGGCGACAATCGACCTTGCCGGCGCCGAGGTCCACCTGCTCACCCGGCCGGGGCGCGAGTACGTGCTGCGCCAGGCGCTCGATTCGCTGAGGCACTACTACGACGTCATCCTCGTCGACTGTCCACCGTCGCTCGGCATACTCACGGTGATCGGCCTGACCGCCGCCGACCAGGTGCTGGTGCCGCTGCAGTGCGAGACGCTGAGCCAGCGGGGCGTCGGTCAGCTACTCGAGACCATCAACGACGTTCGCTCGTACACCAACCCCCGCCTGGAGGTGCGAGGCATCATCGCCACGCTGTTCGACGGCCGCACCCGGTTGAGCCGTGAGGTCCTCGACAGCGTGCGCAGCCGCTACGACGTCGAGGTGCTCGACCCGCCGGTGCCGAAGTCGATCAAGGTCGCCGAGGCTCCCGGCCGCGGGTGCTCGGTGCTCGAGCACGCCCCCCGTTCCGGCGCGGCCGATGCCTACCGCCGGCTGGCCGAGGTGCTGATTCCGGGATGAGCGAGCACCGCAGCGGAGCGAGGAGCGCAGCTCCAAAGACATCGCGCCAATGCTCATTGGCGGCTGGTCTCGCGCTCCGCTCGGCTACGCCTCGCTCCGACTCGCTCGCCGCTCCGCGCAGCTCGCCGAAGGCGGCGGCCCAATGAGTGAGCAGAACGGGAAGTCGGCGCTGTTCAGCCGGAGTGCACACGCGCCCATCCACAAGCGGCCACCGGCGGCGGGCCGGCAGGCCTTCTTCTCGGCCCCGCCCCGCCGCCGCGGCTCGGTGGTCATCGAGTGCCAGTCCTGCGAAGCGCGGACGCCAGTTCCCCTCGTCGAGCTGCCGGTGCGGCTCGTGCCGTCGGTCTGGATACCGGGAAGGTCGCACTCGCGCTGGATGTGGTGCCCGTCGTGCCGGCGGCCGACATGGTGCCGCATCGACTGGCGCGCCGCCCTCGGCTAACTCTTTCCCCCGCTTTGGCGGTCGTGTTGGCCATATTTGACCGCCACGACCGCCAAAGTTGGCCGGCAGGACCGCCAGAGCGATGTTTCGGTTAGTCCGGCGGCGTGGAGCGGGTGTAAGTCGTGTACCGGTAGATCTCCTCGTAGCCCATTCGCCGGTAGATGGGCTCGCCCATCACCGACGCCTGCAGCGAGTTCGCCGTCGCCCCGCGGTCGAACGCCTCGTTGGTCACCGCCCTCGTGACCGCCTCGCCGAGACCCCGCCCGCGGGCCTCCTCGATCGTTCCCACCCAGTACACGCCGGCGATGCCGTGACTGAGGATCGTCTGGGCGGCAGCCGCCGGCGTGCCGTCGAGGTAGGCGACGACGCTGTAGACGTTCGGAGCCGCGAGAAACCGATCGGGCCGGCTGAGCACGTCCGAGGCAACCTCGAGCGGCATGCCATAGGTGGCGTACGCCTGGCTGTTCACCGACGCGAAGTCCTCGAGCTCCGCGGGCGTGGTCACCGCCCGGACCTCGACGCCGTCGCCCACGGCAACATCGGCCAGCCGAGCACGGCACACCATCTCCGGGCCGCCGGCGCCGAACACTTCCAGCCCCGCGCCCTCGCACGCCGCCGCCAGGTCGTCGTCCTGGCCGGTGTCGCGCGCCATGACCGAGTACCCGCGACCCAGTTGACGAAAGAAGGCGTCGGCCAGCCTGATGACCGACTCGGCCTCGACGTCGTCGAAGAGGCGGGTGGCACCGTTGACGAGCACCGGCAGGCTCGAGCCGCTGGCGAACAGCAGCACGCCGTCGCGCTCCTCGAACCGCCCGTCGCCCCATCGGGTCAGCTCGCGGCAGAACTCCAGCATGTTGAGGTGGCCAAGGCGCGCCAACGGGTCTGCGGCAACCATGGCTCGTAGTGTTGCCTCTCGTGGGTGAAACGGTCCTGTACGCGCTCGACGGGCACGTCGCCACCATCACCTACAACCGTCCCGACGCCCTCAACGCCGTCAACGGCGAACTGCGCGAGGACCTCAACGCCGCCTTCGCCCGCTTCCGCGACGAGGATGACGCCTGGGTGGCAATCGTGACCGGCGCCGGACGGGCGTTCTGCGTGGGCGCCGACCTGAAGGACAGCGAGGGCTCGATCGGCGTGTTCCCGGGCTCCTTCTGGGAGAAGCCGACGATGAACTCGTTCGAGAGCGGGTGGGAGATCTTCAAGCCCGTCATCGCCGCAGTGAACGGGTACTGCCTCGGCTACGGCCTGACGCTGGTGACATGGTGCGACTTCGTCATCGCCAGCGACCGAGCTCAGTTCGGCTACCCGGAGGTGACGATCGGGACGCCGACGATCGTCGGCGCCATTCGACTACCCCAGCGCATCAACTGGCAGTACGCCATGGAGCTGCTGCTGACCGGCGAGCGCATCGACGCCCAGCGGGCCAACGAGATCGGCCTCGCCGGCTGGGTCGTTCCGCACGACGAGCTGATGATCGAGGCCCGGGCACTCGCCGACCGTCTTGTCGCCGCCGCGCCCCTCGCCCAGCGGGCGATCAAGGAGGTCGCCGTCCGGTCGCAGCACCTTCCGATG
>Ga0070708_100005210_pt1 | contig 10292 bp, 10 predicted proteins | sample KBSK5503metaG_FD_65469 | JGI IMG/M metagenome (GOLD analysis project Ga0070708, IMG submission 65469) | Corn, switchgrass and miscanthus rhizosphere microbial communities from Kellogg Biological Station, Michigan, USA - KBS K5-50-3 metaG | ecosystem: Host-associated > Plants > Roots >... | reverse complement strand
TCGTCAAGAGCCAGTCCTGGACGTGGGGCGGCACGTCGATCGGCACCGGGCAGTACATCGACGCTTTCCAGCGCGCCGAGTTTTGGAAGTTCGCCCAGCCCGCCGGGATCAACCCGACGTTCGGCGACTCCCTGTCGGTGAAGACACTCCCGGCGGTCACCATCAAGGTGCCCAATACCTGGGGACCCGCGGTCGCGAAAATCGGCTGCGGCAACCACCTGCTCGGCGCGGTCAACATCAACAAGCTGGACCCGTTCCTCCAGAAGACCGTCATCCCGTCGCTGGCGAGCCAGGGCGTCGGCACCACCACGTTGCCGATCTTCGTGCTGCACAACTTCGTGGAGTACGTCGGCGTCACCTCGCAGTGCTGCGTGCTCGGCTACCACAACACCTTCAGCACCACCGCCGGCGCGCAGACCTACAGCCTGGCGATGTACGACAACTCCAAGGCGTTCAGCGGCTCCTCCGACATCTCCGCCCTCTCCCACGAGATCGGCGAATGGCAGAACGACCCCAACACCCTCAACCCCACCCCGTCCTGGGGGCACATCGGCCAGGTCACCGGCTGCCAGGCCAACCTCGAAGTGGGCGACCCGCTGTCCGGCACGACCTTCACGGACACGGTAGGAGGGTTCACCTACCATCCCCAGGAACTGGCCTTCTTCTCGTGGTTCTACCACCAGTCGCCGAGCCTCGGCGTGAACGGCTGGTACTCCAATCAGGGCACGTTCAAAACGTTCGCGGCCAACTGCACCTGACCGCTAGCCACCCGTAGCGGCTCCCCAGTGTGCCCCGCCAAGCGCTAGCTTGGCGGGGCACACGCAGCGATTCGCACCCAGTGGACTACAAAAGGCGGACAGATGGATGAGGAGCAGGCGCGGGCCCGGCTGCTGGCCGAACGCGCCGAGGTGGTGGACCTGCTCAACGATGCCGAGCTGGCAGGGCAGCGGGACCGGGCGACGGAGGACGAGGAGGCCGAGACGGGCGACAGCGCCGACTCCGCCCAAAATCTGGCCGCGGAGGGCCTGGACGACTCCATCGCGGATACCCTGCGCGACCGGCTGGCAGCGCTGGACCGCGCGCTGCAGCGACTGGACAACGGCACGTACGGGCGTTCGGTGCGCAGCGGCGTGCCGATCCCCGATGAACGGCTCGACGCCGATCCGGCGGCCGAGCTCACCATCGAGGAGGCCCAAGCCACTCGTTGACGGCCACGCGCCGCGTCACATGGTGCTGGTGGCCAGCCCCAGCGAACGCATGGCCTTGCGGTAGGCGACCGCCACCGTGTCGAACTTCAGGTGCAGCTCAGCGGCGAGGTCGAACGGCACCTGCTCAGGGCGCTGCGACTCCACCACCACCTGGTCCTGGCCGAAGATGGTGTTCTCGAACTCCTCGATGACCCGGTCGTCCTGGTCGAGGTTGTAGTTGCGCCCGATCACCACGTACCCGGCGCAGCGGTCAGCGGCAAGCGGCTGGGAAGCGAAGAAGTAGACCATGCCGCGCTCGTCGCCCCAGCCCAGGCGCAGCGCGATCGTATAGGGCAGGTGCAGTTCATAACGGCTGTGCCGCTCCGGCGGCCCGGCCTGCGTGTTGCCGAACACCGGGTACTCCTCGGTGTTGGGCGCCTCAGGCCGGACGATCGAGTAGTGCAGCACGTTGCCCTCGGTGCGGACCTCGTGCCGTGGCACGACCGGCCGGTCCGGATCGCCCAGCAGGCCCGGGTGCACCCAGGGGAAGTGCCCGAAGTCGGTGAAGTTCTCAACCTGGCGGGCGGCGTCGCAGCGCCACCGGTACGGCCCGGCCGTCACCAGCGCCCAGCTTCCGTCCTCCAGTTCCGGGACCTCGGGCAGCGGCCAGCGGGGCTCGTCGAGTGCCACCCACACCAGCCCGTAACGCTCCTGGCAGTGGAACGCCCCGATCCGCGCCTTGGCGGGCACCCGGGTGGGGTCCTCCAGCTGGGGGATGGCAGCGCAGCGCCCGTCGGCGCGGTACCGCCAGCCGTGGTAGGGGCAGACCAGCTCGTCACCAGCGATCCAGCCGAGCGACAGCGCCGTGCCCCGGTGCACGCACAGGTCGGAGTTCGCCCGCGGCTGGCCGTTCTGGCCGCGCCACACCACGAGCGGCTGCCCGAGCAGGTCCGCGTGCGCGGGCCGGCCGGCCAGCTCGCGGCTGAACGCGACCGGGTGCCAGCAGGCTTGCAGTGCCCCGATGTCAGCGAAGACCCCAGGCGAGCTCATAATGCTCCTTTACCCATGTCGCGCCTTCAGGCCCGGGGCGCACACGAGGAAGGCGCCGCTGATGTCCGCGACCCCGCTGCCGGGGCTCCTCGGAGCCGTGGCACCGGTCCTCGACAACTACGGCTACATGGCCGTGGCCGGGCTCGTCATGGTGGAGAACTTCGGCGTGCCCGCGCCCGGGGAGACGATCCTCGTCGCCGCCTCGGTCTACGCGGGCACCGGCAGGCTCAGCATCGTCGCCGTCGGCGTGATCGCTGTCCTGGCGGCGGTCGCCGGCAACTGCATCGGCTACGCGATCGGCTACTTCGGCGGCCACGCGCTCGTGCTGCGGTTCGGGAAGTACGTCTTCCTGACCCGCGAACGGTGGGACAAGGCCGAGCGGTTCTTCGCCCGCCGCGGCGGGCTCGTCGTGGTCGTCGGGCGGTTCATCGAGGGGCTCCGGCAGGCAGCCGGCATCATCGCGGGAACCGCCGAGATGCCGTTCAAGCGCTTCCTGGTCTTCACCGTTCTCGGCGCAGTCTTGTGGGTTGGCGTCTGGGCGCCGATCGGCTACCTGGCCGGCGACCACATCGGGACGATCTACGCCACCGCGACCCGCTACTCGCTGTACCTGCTGATCGCGCTGGTCCTGCTGCTCGCCGTCTGGGTCGTGCGCGCCTTCCTGCGGCGCAAGCGCGGCCGTGTGCCGGAGGTCTCCGCGACCAAGACCGAGGAGTGACCATGCCCGACACGGGCTACCCACACGGCGAGCCGCGCCGCCCAGGTGACCCGGGGCCAGGGGTTCGCCTACTCCGTCAGCAAGCTCGGCGTGATGCACCTGGTGGCGATGGCCGCGGACGAGGCCAGGATCACGGCTCCTGGCCCAAGATCCCAGATATCGCCCGGGCCTACCTGTTTCTGGCCTCCCCGGAAACACATCTGGTAACGGGTGCGGCCATCCCGGTGTGAAATCGTTCTGTGGATGAAAATCGTGGCTTCGGGTAGTCATCGGCCATGAACCGGGCGGAGCGGGCCGTGCGCAGCCTGGACCGGCTGCAGCAGCGGCGTGCGTGGCTGGCCTTCCCCGTCGCGGTGTGGAAGAAGTTCGGCGACGACCATGCCGGGAACCTGGCCGCGCTGCTCGCCTACTACGGGTTCGCCTCGGTGTTCCCGGCGGCCCTGGTCTTCGTCACCGTGCTCGACATGGTCCTCCGCAACGACCCTGACCTCCGCGCACGGGTGGTCAACTCCACCTTCGGCCAGTACCCGGTCATCGGCACGCTGCTCAAGAACAACGTGCATTCGCTGGGCGCGACTGGGTTCGCGCTCGCGGCCGGCCTCATCCTGACCTCCCTCGGCGCCCTCGGGGTGGCCAGGGCCATTCAGAACGCGCTCAACACGATCTGGGCGGTCCCCTACGACCAGCGTCCCGGCTTTCCGTGGAACATGCTGCGCGCCAGCGGCCTGATCCTCACCATTGGGCTGGGCCTGATCGTCACCTCCCTGCTGTCCGGCATCGCGTCGGCCGCCGGGCACCTCATCGGCGGCGTGGGTGCCCACATCGGGACGGTCCTTGGTTCGCTCCTGGTCAACGTTGGGGTGTTCTGGCTCGGGTTCCGGCTCGCGACCGCGCGGGAGGTGACCTGGCGGGAGCTGTTCCCCGGCGCGCTGGCGTCCGCGGTCGTGTGGCAGGTTCTGCAGCTCGCCGCCGCGTACTTCCTGGTGCGCCGGCTGGCCCACGCCACGGTCCTGTACGGAGTCTTCGGAACCGTGCTCGGCCTGCTGGCGTGGCTCTATTTCCAGGCGCAGGTCACCCTCTACGCCGTCGAGGCGACCATGGTGCGCGCCCGCAAGCTGTGGCCGCGCAGCCTGGCGCCGCCGCCGTTCACCCCGCAGGATCGCCGCGCGTACGAGCTGTACGCAGCGGCTGGGCAGCGGATCGCGGGCGAGCACATCCGGGTGGAGGTCGATTCGCCTGCGCCGTCGAAAAGTGAACCGGCCGGTGGCTCCGAGCGAGCCGGCGAGCCCGGCCACGACGCGGCTGTGACGCGTGTGACGGGTGCGGCGAGCGCCGGAAATATGCCTGTGACCTCGGCGGCCAGTCCCGAGACCCGCCGGTCACGGCGCGTTCCCGGCCGGTAGCCTAAGGACCCTACGGCGTGGGCAACCCAGGCGGTCAGCAATAGAGCGGAGATGTTAGTGATGAGCCTCCCCCCCGGTCAGCAGCGCGTTTTGGAAAGGATCGAGGGCAAGCTCTCCGAGTCTGATCCGCGTCTGGTTTCACTCTTCACGATCTTCACCCGGCTTACCTGGGCCGAGAAGATGCCGTGGATCGAGCAGGTCCGGGCCCGCCCCTTTGCGTACCGGATCGCACGGATGGGCCGCTGGTTCCGGCGCCGCGGGCGCCGCCACGCCAGACGGGTGGGGGGTATGCTGCTGCTCCCCACCGCGCTGACGGCGGCGGCCTGCGCCGTGATCGTCGCGTTTGGCTTCCCCAACGGCCCGCGCGGCCTGCACAACCTCAAGACCCCCGCCCCGCGGTCCCTCGTGGTGAGGCGGTCCCTGGTGGTCAACAGGTCTCCCGGGTTCATCGGGCGGGCGCGGATGTGCCGCGTAGCCCGGATGCCCGTCTTTGCCTGCTAGCTCGCCGGGTTGCGCGCCCCCGCTCGCGCTGCACCGGCCGTTTCAGCTCTTACGGGCGGCGGCCTCCAGAGCCTGCACGCTCAGCCAGCCGTCGTGCTTCCAGACGATCCTGCCGGTCGCGGAGACCAGCACGAACCAGGGCTGGTCGGCCACCCTGTAGCCGTCGGCGAGCCGTCCCGTGGTGTCCACCGCGACCGGGTAGGCCAGCGGCGCGCCCAGGCCCTTCAGGTACACCGCGGCCGCGCCCGGCGACGGTTCGGTGGTTCCCTCGTCCACCGCGACCAGGCCCGGCAGGCGACCGTGCCGCGCGGCCCTGGCGTAGCCGTTCAGCGCCAGCAGATGCGCGCGCAGATCGGACGTCTCGGCCACCCAGGTGGCGAAGAACATGACGAGCCGGGGCTGGCCGGGGCCCAGCCTCACCGGCCCGGACGGCAAACCCGGCAGCGTGACCCGTGCCGCCGGGGAGAGCCCTGGGATGTAGCCGAGCGAGCGTCCGCTGGCGAGGGCCGGGTGGCCGGGCAGCAGGCTCGCCGCCTCTTCCGCCAGGACCTGCGCGGACTGGCCGATGCTGGTGTACGCCATCTGGGTGAGGTACACCTTGCGCTCGCGGCCGCGCTGGTCGATGACGAACAGCGCCGGGGTGTGGTCTATCAGCCCCCGCTGGATCTGGACGGCGATGTGATACGCCCGCCAGACCGCCTGGAGCTGAGCGGGCGAGCCGGTCAGGAAATCCCACTGGTTCACCATGCCGTGCGCCCGCGAGTAGGCCATGACATCGGCCACGCTGGTGGCCCTGGGGTTGGCATCGACGCCGAGCAACTGGACGTGGCTGCCCGCGGTGCCGAGAAGCTGTTTGGCCTCGACCATGCTCACCGTCGTCAGCGGGCACACGGTGGTGCATTGCGAATCGGCGAACGCCAGGATGACCACCTTGCCGCGGAACTGGCTCAGCGCCATATGCTGGCCGAACTGGTTGACCAGGCGGATGTCCGGGGCGGGCTGGCCGCCCAGCGAGCTGCCAGTATCGAGGGCCGGGTTGGCCGCGGCCGCGGACATGCCGCCGCCCATCTGGCCCCTGCCGTTGCCCGCGGAGCCCGCTGCGCCGGCCGCGCAGGCCGACAGGACGAGCGCGCCGACGACCCCGGCCGCAGCCCGCAGAGCCGCCCGGAGCGCGGGGTGATCGGAGCGCCGCGCCCGGCTCACCCGGCGCCGTCTCGCGCGCCGCGTTCGGCGCACTCCCACACCCAGATCATCCGCCGCCCTCGCTCCCCCGGCGCCTCGGGCTCGTGGTTCTCGATCCGGTCGAGCCGGTACCCGATCTTGCGCGGGATACCGGCGCTCGCCACGTTGGCCTCGTCGCACTGGATCTCGACCTGCCGGACACCCGGTAGCGTCTCGGCCATAGCGGTCACGGCGCGCGCGGCCGCGGTGCCGTAGCCGCGCCGGGTGTGCGCCGCGCCGATCCAGTAGCCGATCTCCGCGCTGTGCGCGCCGGCCTTGCGGTGCAGCCCGATCGTGCCGACCAGCGCTCCGTCCCGGCCGCCCGCGACGCCCCCGCCCACGCTGCCGCTGCCCACGCTGCCGCTGCCCGCTCTGCGGCTGCCCGCGCTGCGGCTGCCCGCGATGCCGCCGTCCGCGTCGCTCCCGCCGGCGAAGATCGCGTAGATGTAGTCGGTGCCCGCCTGCCACAACTCGTCGGCCTCGGAGATCCGGGCCAGCTGGCTCCGGTGGTCGGCCGCCTCCTTGGTCGCCCACGGCATCCATGGGCGCAGGTGATCCAGGCTCTCGCCCACCGCGGCCGCGATGTCGCCCGCGTCGCCCGCCCGCATCCGGCGCAGCACCAGCGGGCCAGCCACCAGCCGTTCCGGCGGGCGGGCGGGCTCGTGGGCGACGGCTGCGGGCGAGGTCGGCCTCTCGGCGGCTGCGGGCATGGCTCCCAGTTAAGCAGCCCCAGGGCGGTGGTTACGCAGCCCCCGGGCTGCCAGGCTGCTGAAGGAGTGGCGCGGCCGGCGCCGCGGCCGGCGGGTCGTCGCCCACGATGACCCCGCCGGCGTGGCCCCACATCAGGTACCGGTAGGACAGGTTGAGCAGGGCCGACAGCCTGTTCCTGCCGCCGAGCAGGGTGACCAGGTGCAGGGCGAGCCAGGCCAGCCACGCGATCGTCCCGCGGAACCTCGGGCCGTGGGCAAGCTGGACCACCGCGCTGCGACGGCCGATCGTCGCCATGATGCCCTTGTCGTGGTAGCGGAACGCCTCCGCCGGTCGCCCCGCGATCGCTCGCGCGATCTCCTTGCCGGCGTGCCGGCCCATCTGGATGGCGGGCTGGGCGAGCTGCGCCAGCGGCTGGTCCTCGCTCAGCGCGACGTCTCCCGCGGCGAAGATCCGGTCCTGGCCCTTGACCCGCAGGCCGGGCCCGACTAGGAGCCGGCCGCCGTGTCCCTGCGGCAGTCCCCATCCGGCCACGGCGCCGGGCGCGGTCACCCCGGCGGCCCAGACGGTGACGTCGCTCGGCATGTTCTGCCCGCTCTCCAGCAGCACCCGGTTCTCGGTGACCTCGCGGATCTTGGTGTTCAGCAGCACCTCGACGCCCCGCCGGCCGAGTTGACGGTAGGCGTAGGACTGCAGCGACGGGTGGAACGGCGCCAGCAGCACGGGGGCCATCTCGATCAGCCTGATGTGCACGTCCGCCTCGCTGACCTCGGGGAAGGCGGTGGCCAGCGCGGTCCGCAGCTCGGCAAGGGCACCGGCCACCTCCACGCCGGTCGCGCCGCCCCCGGCCACGGTGATGTTGAGGCTATGGCCGGGCCCTGCGACGTCGAGCCGCTCCAGCCGGGCCATGATTTGGTCGCGCAGCGCGATCGCGTCGCGGCGGGTGTACAGGCCAAGGGTGTGCTCGGCGGCGCCGGTGATGCCGTAGTAGGCGGCCGAGACCCCGGTGGCCAGCACGAGGTAGTCGTAGCTGAGCACCGTGCCGTCGGTGAGCGTGATCTTCTGCGACTCCGCCTCGATGCCGGCCAGTTCGCCGAGGCGGAACCTGGTGGCCCGCTTGCTCGTGAACGCCCGGACGGGGTAGGCCACGTCGCCCGGGTTCAGCCCCCCGGTCGCCACCTGGTACAGCAACGGCTGGAACGTGCTGTAGACGTTCTTGTCGATCAGCGTGACCTTGGCGCCCACCCGGTCCAGCGCGCGCACCGCGGCCAGCCCGGCGAAGCCGGCCCCGACGACGATCACGCTCGGCGCGTCCTCCGCCGGACGGCGGCGTCGCCGCGCTCTCATGGCAGAACCTCCTCGGCCTTGTCGGGGTTGCCCCCATTATGTGCAACCGGCGCGGCCGCCGGGACATGCCCCGCGTCGCCCCGCCGGCTGTGGCAGGATTTGCCACCCGGTACGGGCGTGCCGGTCGGTAGCGTAGGCGTGGCCATGCCAGGTGACCTTAGAAATATGACGGAGATGATCCATGACCGAGCGCGCGCCATTGCCGTACGACTTCATGCCGGCCGTTCCCTCGTTCGCCGTGGAGAGCAGCGACGTCGTGGACGGCCAGCAGATGTCCGACGCCCAGGTCTTCGAGGGCTTCGGCATGACCGGGCAGAACATTTCCCCGAACCTGCGCTGGCACGGCTTCCCGGCGGAGACCCAGAGCTTCGCGGTGACGTGTTATGACCCCGACGCGCCGACCGGGTCCGGGTTCTGGCACCTGGTGCTGCTCGACGTGCCCACCTCGGTCACCGAACTGGCCACCGGCGCGGTCAGCGGGAACCTGCCCGGGCTGCCTCCCGGGGCGTTCTGCGTCCGCAACGACTACGGCGTCAAAGCGTTCGGCGGCGCGGCGCCGCCGAAGGGCGACCCGCCGCACCGGTACGTGTTCGCGGTCCACGCGCTGGACGTGGCGAGCCTGGCCAGCCTCGGCGTCGACTCCGACGTCTCCGCCGCCGTGGCCGGGTTCAACCTGCGCTTCCACACGATCGCACGTGGGATGATCATCCCCGTGTACGGCCACTGACGCCGTGCTGCTGGCCTACCAGGCGGCGACCTGGTCGCCGCAGCGGGACGGGTCGTAGCCGGGCAGGCTGTCAAGCTGCGTCAGCAGCCAGGGCGAGGCGAGCACCTTCCGCAGCGCGTGCACCTCGCGGGAGCCCGCCTGCGCCGCGGGGATAACCAGGTCGAATCGTTCCGCGGCCAGGGGGAGGAACGCCAGGCCGTAGGCGATCGCGGCCGGCTCGCTGGCCACCCCGGTGTCCGCCAGCCCGGCGGCGATCGCGGCCGCGACCTGCAGGTGCCCGGTGACCCTGGTGCCGTAACCGGCGAGCGACTCCGGGGCGACGCCCAGCCGGGCCGCCTCCCGGTCCAGCACCCGGCGGGCCTCGGCCCCCTTCTCCCGGTTCACCAGCCGCAACCCGTGCGAGGCCACATCGGCCAGCCCGCCGACCTGGCGGGCCATCTCGGGCCGCAGCGCCAGGCCCTCCCGCCAGGCGGCGAAGCCGAGCACCTCCGCGCCGCCCTGCCGCAGGCTGTCGCGGGCGGGACCGGTGTTGTACTCGCCCGCCGCGCCGCGCAGGTGCGCGCCAGCAGCGTGGACCAGGCCCGCCGCCGCGAGGCGCAGCGCCTCCCTGCTGCCGCAGGCCCACCAGGTGAAGCCGACGGGCGGGTCGAGCCGGGCGAGCGGGATCTCGAGCAGCGGCAGGGCGGGGTCGCAGCCCGCGACCACCAGCGTCGGGCGGGGCGGCCCGATCGGCAGCACCTCACCGCCCCGCCCGGCCACGACGCCCCCGGCCGCGGCGAACCCGGCCGGTGTTCCCTGGTCGCCGGCGAGCGGCAGGGCTACGAAGGAGTCATCCATCGGCGCCAGGGTGACCCGGGCGCCCGGCGGCCCGAGCGGCGCCACGGGCTGAGCCGTCACCGGCGGTGGCGCCTCCCCGGGGCCGAACAGCTCCTCGACGGTGATGCCCAGGGCGCTGGCGAGCGCGAGCGCGACCCGCAGCGAGGGATCGGAATGACCGGCCTCGACGGAGGAGACCGCCTGCCGGGACACACCGGCCATGCCGGCCAGCTGCTGCTGCGAGTACCCGCGGGCCTGGCGGGCGAGCCGCAGCCGCGCGCCCGAGCCTGCGCGCCCCTCCCGCCCGTTCGCGGTCACGCCCGGACCTGCGCTGACCGCGGCAGGAGCAGGCCGTCCGCGCCGAAGCACGGCGGGTCGAGCACGGTGACCGTAGCCTCGGCGCCGGGCGCGTCGGGCAGCCTGCACCACACGACCTCCGGCCCGGCCTGCAAACCCGCTTCCCAGCCCGCCCCGGCCGGGTGCATGGCCCGTACCTCCCCCGAGAGCACCAGACCGCGGTCGGGATGGGCGCCGGGCACCACCCGCTCCGGGTGGACGCCGGCCACGGTCCCGTCCCCGCCTAGCGAGAGGGGCACGAAGCTCAGGTAGCCGAC
>Ga0070708_100005209_pt1 | contig 10293 bp, 5 predicted proteins | sample KBSK5503metaG_FD_65469 | JGI IMG/M metagenome (GOLD analysis project Ga0070708, IMG submission 65469) | Corn, switchgrass and miscanthus rhizosphere microbial communities from Kellogg Biological Station, Michigan, USA - KBS K5-50-3 metaG | ecosystem: Host-associated > Plants > Roots >... | reverse complement strand
CGAGCGGCCCGCGGTCGCGCAGGGCATGGCGGCGCAGATGGAGGCGGCGCGCCGCGCCTGGGCCGGCCAGGCTCCGGCCGCGCTCCCGACCGCCGTCGATCCCGGTCTCGTGGAGCGCCTGGCCTCCCTCGGCTACGCGTCCGGCGGCGGCGCGCCCGTCCCCGGGGACGCGGCCGGCGTCGATGCCAAGGACAAGATCGGGGTCACGAACCTGCTCCACGACGCGAGCCTCGCCGCCGAGGACGGCCGGCTCGAGCAGGCGATCCCGCTCTTCGAGCGCGTCGTCGCCACCGATCCCCAGGTCCTCAATGCGCAGCTCGAGCTGGGCCTCGCCCTCGCGCGACGTCAGGAGTGGTCGCGCGCGCTCGCGCCCCTGCGGGCCGCGGTCGCGCGCATGCCCGATTTCGCGGATGCCCGCTTCACCCTCGGCCTCGCCTACGCCTCGGTGGGTCAGGCCGTGGAGGCCGTGCGCGAGCTCGAAGCCGCGCTCGTGCGCGAGCCGCGGCACTATCCGGCGAACCTCCTCCTGGGACGGATCCTCAGCGAGCGCGGCGAGGCCGCGCGGGCGCTGCCCCGCCTCGAGCGCGCGGTCGAGGCCCGTCCGGATTCGGCGGAGGCGCGGTCCCTCCTGGCCGACGTCTACGAGCGGCTGGGCCGCACGTCGGACGCCGCCCGCGAGCGCGCCCGCGTGCGGGAACCGCCGCGAGCGCGCCCGCCCTCGAACCGATAGCGACTACCTAAAAGGCGAACCTCACGCCGAACCGCGCCTCGCGCGGACGCTGGTACCCGAAGTCCTGGAGGAATCGCGGGTCCTGCTGCAGCTTCTGGCGGGCGATGAGCGACTGCGTGTTCACGCCCGCGAAGAACTGCGCCTCCGTGACGTCGATAGCGCTGCCCGGCTGGAGCTGCGTGCTCCACCGGTTGGTTGCCGTCCGCGTGCCGAAGGCGTTGAGGACGTTCGCGCTGAGCGTCACCCGCTTGCGACCGCCGAGCTTGAGGTCGTACTGCGCGTACAGGTCGAGCTGGCGGAAGAACGGAGTGCGGCCGTCGCTGTTGCGGCCGAGGTACTGCACCGGGTAGTTGCTCCCCGAGACGAACGCGGCGTCGCGGGTGATGGGCAGGCCGCTGGCCACGAACAGGTTCGCCCCGATGCTGACGCCGAAGGGCGCGTCGTAGAGGGCCTGGACCTTTCCCTGGTGCGTCCGATCGGTGGGCAGGACGCCGAACACCGGCTGCGCGCTCTCGTTGAACATCATCAGCGGGTAGTCGAAGCTGCGGCCGACGTTCGGGCTCACGCGCCCGTTCTCGTCCGACTCCGACAGGCCCGTGTAGTTGCCGGAGAGCCGGCTCCACAGGTAGCTCACACGAGCCGACCAGTTGCTGGCCAGCCGGCGGTTCAGGGCCAGCTCGACCGCGTCGTAGTCGCGTTTGGCCTTCGGCAAGGCGACCGACGCGCCCGTCCCCGGCACGATGTAGACGGCGTTCGACCCGAACCCCGGATTGCCGATCACGTAGGTCTCGTTCCCCGCCGCGTCGAGGTTGCCGATGTCCTCGATGGCGCGGTCGATCTGCTTGTGGACGTAGCGCGCGCTCACCGAGACCTTTGCCGCCAGCTCGTGCTCGACGCCGGCGACGTACTCCTGCAGCTTCATCGGCTTGATGTCGGATTGGATGGCGTCGTTGGACGGGAAGCGGAAATCGCGGAAGAGAAGCTGCTTGCCCGGGCAGGCGGGCGGGCAGCCGGCGAGATCGATCAGGCTCGGCCAGTTCGGCGTGTCGAGCGCGTAGTAGTACTCGACCCACTTGGCGCCGCCGAACGATCCGCGGGCCAGGTCCAGCTTGAGGATGTCGTAGAAGATCCCCCAGCTCCCGTACACCTTCCAGCGGCCGTCGCCCTTGAGGTCCCAGGCGAAGCCGACGCGCGGAGCGAGCTTGTCCTTGAAGCCGAACTTGATCGCGTCGGAGGCGAAGCCGTAGATGGGGTCGGCGTAGGAGGGGGCGACCTCGTTCTCCGTACGCACGCCGATGTTCAGCGTGAACCTGCGCGCCATCGTCCAGGAGTCCTGGAGGAAGACCTGCGCGCTGTTCGTGTGGATCTTGCCCACTTCGAGGTAGCCGCGCTCGGGGAAGGTGCGGTTGCTGCGCACCTGGTAATAGCCGAGCTGGCCGCGCTGCCCGGAGATGGTCTGGTTCCAGCGGAAGGTATAGGTGTTGGCGGTGTCGCCGTAGAGGGCGTCGTTGGCGCGCCGGTCGTAGAGCACGCCCGCCTTCATCTCGTGCTGGCCGGCGCCCGTGAAGAAGTACGTCGTGTCGAACTGGGTCTGGAAGCGCGTGTATTTGTCCCGGCTGTTCTCGCGGATGCCCGTCTGGTTCTGCGTGCCCGAAGGCCGCTGGAACTCCGCCGGCACTCCGGCCAGGCCGATGTTGGAGTTGCCGAAGACGTAGCGATCCTTCTGGTAGACGCCCTCGTCCTTGTCGTCGTAGGTGAAGTAGCCGCCGCGCACGCTCATCAACCAGCGGCTGGTGGGCGTGTAGTCGAAGGTGGCCGAGGTCGACCAGTTGGGGCTGACGCGGGTGACGGCCAGGTTGGCCAGCGGGCTCGTGTTCCCGTCGAGCGTCGGGAGGTTGCCCTCGCGCTTGTAGTGCGAGTTGTTGTAGGCGAGGCGGAAGCGCGTCGTCGAACTGGGCTGGCCGGTGACGTTGGCGGACATGAAGTGCTGGCGGTACTTGCGCGTGCTCGTGCGCGTCACGTTGTCGGCGTTGGCCGTCCAGGTGCGCTCGATGTTCTGCAGCCGCGGCTGGTAGCCGGCGAAGAACCAGAGCTTGTCCTTCAGGATCGGACCGCTCAGGTTGAAACCGGGGTCCCAGCGCTTGATCGAGTCCTTCTGGTACTCGACCTTCTCCGCCAGGGCGGTGTTGGCGGGGACGCGACGAAGGCTCGGGCGGCCGTCGCAGTAGCCGCCGCCGTCGCCGGCGTTGTCGGTGCACTCGTAGCCGAGGGCGTCGCCCGAGAAGTAGGTTTCGACGTCGCCCTTGAACGTGTTCGTGCCCGACTTGGTGATCACGTTGATCACGCCGCCGGTGGCGCCGCCGTATTCGGCGGTATAGCCGCTCGACTTGACCTGGACCTCCTCCACGAAGTCGGTGATCAGGTCCTTGCCGGAGGTGCCGTACCGGATGTCGGTCGTCTCCGTGCCGTCGATGATGAAGCGGTTCTCGGCCGCGCTGGACCCGTCGATGGAGATGCCGCCCAGCTTGGCCTCCGGGTTGGCGCCGGGGGCCTGGGTGACGAGGGTCGTGAAGTTGCGCCCCTTGGGCAGCTTCTCGATCTGCTCCTCGCGGATGCTCGTGACCCGGGCGCTCTGCTTGACGTCGATGAGGGGCGCCTCGCCGACGATCTGCACGATTTCAGCCATGCCGCCGACGGTCAGGGTCAGGTTCACCTGCAGGACCTGGCCGAGCGCGAGGGTCACGCCCGAGACCTTGGCCGGGCGGAAGCCGGGGAGGCTGGCACTGACGTCCCAGACTCCAGGCGAGATGCTCGGGAACCGGTAGATTCCGTTCCCTCCCGCGACGGTGGTGAGCACGGCCCCCGACGCGTTTTTGATCTCGACTGCGGTGCCGGGCGCCGGCGCGCCGCTCTGGTCCACAATGCTCCCTTCGAGGGTCGCCCTCTGCTCCTGCGCGACCGCAGGGAGGCTGAGGACGAGCGCGGCAAGCACGGCCCCGAACAGCCTCAATCGCATAGTCCTCTCCTTGTTGGAGTTGGACGCTCGAATCCACGCGGAGCGGATGCCTCACGCGGACCCAGCGGACTTCACAATCTTTGACGAAGAGCCGATTATTTGAATATCGGCTGGGGCTGTCAATCAGAATCGTGAACGTGGGACGAAGGCGGTTCGACCCCGAGGGATCGATCTACTCGAGCTCGGCCAGGATCTCCCGCGCCGCATTGGCGGCGGGGCCGCCCGTGACTCCGCCCCCGGGATGTGTTCCCGCGCCGCACATGTAGAGGCCGGGCAGCGGCCCGCGGTAGCGGCCCCATCCGAGGAGCGGACGGGCGAGGAAGAGCTGGTCGAGGGCCATCTCGCCGTGCGCGGGATGTCCGCCGGTGAGGCCGTACGTGCGCTCGAGGTCGAGCGGCGTGATCACCTGTCGCGCCAGCACCCGGCGGGAGATTCCGGGCGCGTAGGTCTCGAGCGTGCGGAGCGTGGCCTCGCCGACCTCGTCGCGGCGCGTCTCCCAGCTCCCCTCGCGCAACGCGTAGGGAGTGAACTGCACGTAGACCGACATCACGTGCTGGCCCGCGGGAGCGAGCGTCGTGTCCCAGAGCGTCGGGATCGTGGCCTCCAGGTACGGCTTGCGGGAGATGCCGCCGTACTTCGCGTCGTCGAAGGCGCGCTCGAGGTCATCCACGTCGTCACCGATGTGAATGCGGCCGCGGAGGAGGTCCGGGGAGACGTCGCCGCGGAAGGGCGGCAGCGAGTCCAGGGCGAGGTTCACCTTGGAGGCCATGCCCTGCTGCCGGTAGTTGCGCAGCCGGCGGACGTCGTCGGGGTCGAGCACGGCGGGATCGAGCAGCTCCAGGAACGTGCGCTTGGGATCGGCGCCGGAGACGACGGCCCGCGCCGCGATCTCCTCGCCGCCGGCGAGGACGACGCCGGTGACGCGCCCGTCCTGGACGGCGATGCGCTCCACGGTGGCGCCCGTCCGGATCTCCGCGCCGTGCTGACGGGCGGCGGCGCTGAGCGCCCCCGCCAGCGATCCCAGCCCGCCCATGAGCTGCACGGCGCTGCCCGCCCCGTTGCCGTCCCCGGTCGCGGCCTGCAGCAGGAGGTTGGCCGTCGTCCCCGCCGACCAGGGGCCGCCGAAAAGCCCGTGGATCCCGCGTCCGCAGAGGATGGCGCGCATCAGGTCGGTGGAGAACCACTCGGAGGCGAAGTCCGCCACCGCCATCGGGCCCCAGCGGAGCAGGCGTTGCGCGTCCTCGCGCCCGAGCCCGCGGAAGCCCATCCCGAGGCCCAGCCAGGACAGGATCGGGCCCTTCAGGGGCTGGTCGATGTCGGGCGGCGTCAGGACGAGAAGGCGCGAGAGAAAGGCCGCGATGGCGGAAAGCGAGCGGTGGAACTCGGGATAGCGGTCGGCGTCCTCCGGCGAGAGCTTGCGCAGCTCGAACGCGGTCTTGCCCGCATCGCCCCAGAGGGAGATGCCGCCGCCCTCGGGCAGCGGCGCGAACACGCGCGGCTCGGCCTCCACGAAGCCGAGCCCGCGGTTCTTGAGATCGAGGTCCTCCACCACCGACCCGCGCAGGGGCCCGAGGAGATGCGCGACGGTGGAGGCCTTGAAACCGGGATGGAACTCCTCGGTCACGGCGGCGCCCCCGAGGACGTCGCGTCGTTCCAGGAGGAGCGGCTTGAGCCCGCCGCGTGCGAGCAGGGCGGCGGCCACGAGGCCGTTGTGGCCTCCCCCGATGATCACGACGTCGGGCTTCAAGCGACCTTTCCCTTCTTCCAGTCCTTGAGCAGCTCGAGGGCGGAGAGGCGGCCGGGCGCGCCCATGATGCCTCCGCCGGGATGGGTGGCGGATCCGCACATGTAAAGCCCGCGGATCGGCGACCGATACCGTGCCCATCCGGGCACCGGCCGCAGGAAGAAGAGCTGCTCGAGCGACAGCTCGCCCTGGAAGATGTTGCCTTCGGTGAGCCCCCACTCGCGTTCGAGGTCGAGGGGCGTGAGCACCTGGCGGTGCAGGATGAGCTTCTTCAGGTTCGGCGCGTACTGCGCGATGGTGTTCACGACGGCGTCGCCGAAGGCGTCGCGCTTTTCGTCCCACGTGCCCTCGCGCAGCTTGTAGGGCGCGTACTGCACGAAGCAGGACAGGATGTGCTTGCCGGGGGGGGCGATCGACGGATCGGTGAGCGAGGGGATGACCATGTCGATGTACGGGTGGGTCGAGTACGCGCCGTACTTGGCCTGGTCGTACGCGCGCTCCATGTACTCCACGCTGGGCGAGATCGAGATCGCCCCGCGGAGGTGCGCGCCCGGCCCCGGCATCGCGGTGAACTCCGGCAGCCCGTCGAGGGCGAGGTTCACCTTGCCCGAGGAGCCCCGCAGCTTGTAGCGCCGCACCTCGGAGAGGAAGCTCCCGTCGAGCACGCCTGGCTCCACCATCTTGAGGAACGTGCGATGCGGGTCGACGCTGGACGACACGACGGGCGCGTCGATCTCCTCCCCGCCCTCGAGCACCACCCCGACCGTGCGGCCGTCCTTCACCTTGATGCGCTCGATCGAGGCCTGGGTGCGGATCTCGACGCCGGCCTGCTGGGCCGCTCCCGCGATCGCCATCGAGATGGCGCCGGTGCCGCCGCGCGAGAAGCCCCAGGACCGGAAGACGCCGTCGATCTCGCCCATGTAGTGATGGAGGAGGACGTAGGCGGTGCCGGGAGAGCGCACGCCGAGGAAGGTCCCGATGATGCCGCTGGCGGACATGGTGGCCTTGAGCACGTCGGTCTCGAACCACTGGTCGAGCAGGTCGATCGCGCTCATGGTCATGAGCTGGAGGATGTTGTGCTGGGCGGTGCGGGAGAGGCGCTGGAAGCGCCGGCCCATGGCGAACAGGCGCGAGAACCCGGGCACGTCGAAGGACAGGGGATCGGGCGGCACCATGGAGAGGATGGGCTTGACGAAGCGGGCCATGTCCGCCATCGCCTTCGAGTACTCGTCGTAGGCCTCGGCGTCGAGGGGGCTGTGGCGGTAGATCTCGCGCCGCGTCCGCGCGTGATCGCTCATCCGCCACAGGTAGTCCCCGCTGGGCATGGGGGTGAAGGTGCCGTCCAGGGGCAGGATCTCCAGGCCGTGGCGGGGCAGGTCCAGCTCGCGGATGATCTCGGGCCGCAGCAGCGACACCACGTACGAGCAGACCGAGTACTTGAACCCGGGGTATACCTCCTCCGTCACCGCGGCACCGCCCAGGACGGGGCGGCGCTCGAGGACGAGGACTTTCCGGCCCGCGCGGGCCAGGTACGCGGCGTGAGTGAGGCCGTTGTGGCCGCCACCGATGACGATGGCGTCGTAGCTCTTGGACATGGGAACGGCCATCATATCCGATGGGTTTATTCGCGAAAGTGCCCCGCTGGGGCGAACCTGCCGCCGGCCCGATGTCCGTACGCGCGCGCGCAGCGTCCTCTCCGCCCCGTCGCTTCTATGACTTGCGGGCGATCGATACGACGAGTCGTGCGGCACGAGGATTGAAGTGGCAAGATCGGCCCGTGGTGTGCGCGCTTGCGCCACCCGTGGCCTCAGGAGGATGAGAAAGATGATGCGATCCCTGCGCGCACTGGCCCGACTGTCGCTCCTCGTCGTGGCCGGAATGCTATCCGTCCCCGCCCACGCGGCCCCGCCTTCCGTGAAGGCGCCGACGAAGGCGTCGGCCAAAGCCAAGGCACCGGCCGTCGAGCTCATGGACCTCAACACCGCCACCGCCCAGCAGCTGGCGACGCTGCCCGGCGTCGGCGACGTCTACTCCAAGAAGATCGTCGACGGACGCCCCTACAAGAGGAAGGACGAGCTGGTGACGCGGAAGATCGTCCCCGCCGCCACCTACGCCAAGTTCAAGTCCCTGGTCGTCGCCAAGCAGGACTGACCGCGCAAGTGCCGCCGCGCGCGCCGCGTCGAGCGGCGCGCGCCGGCGGCCGCCGATAACTGGCACAATCGGGTCAGGACCACTGAGTGGAAGCCCTCCTGGCCCGCTACGGTTACCTGATCCTCTTCCCCGGCGTCGTCGTCGAAGGGGAGGCCTTCCTCCTTGCCGGCGCCTTCATGGCGCATCGCGGCGTCTTCGACCTCCCGATCGTGATCGCGGTGGCCATGGCCGCCACCATGTGCGGGGACCAGGTCTACTACCGCGCCGCCAGGGCCCGCGGCCGCTCCTGGCTCGAGCGCCGCAAGGGCGCCCGCGCCAAGTACGCGAAGTGGATCGACCTCACCGCGCGCCGCGGCGTGTGGCTGCTGCTGGCCAGCCGCTGGACCTTCGGCTTGCGCATCGTCATCCCCGCCGCCTGCGGGGCGGTCGGCATGCGGCCGGCCGTGTTCACGATCGTCGACTTCGTGGCGGTGCTCATCTGGGCGCTGACCCTGGGCCTGGCCGGGTACTACAGCGGCGCCGCCGTCGAGAAGCACCTCAAGGACATCCAGCACGTCGGCGTCTGGGTCCTGCTCGCGGTCGTTCTCTCCGTGGCCGCCGTGATCGGGGCCCGCCGCGTCCAGAAGCAGGCGCGCGTGCGCGAGCTCAACGTCAACGACCTGCACGGGATCGTGCCGTTCGTCATCGGCATGCTCGGCGTGCTCGAGATCTTCTCCGCGCTCTGGCCGCGGCGCGCCACCGTCCTGGCCTCGGTCGCGCAGTGGGTGCCGCTGGACCTCGTCTCCGGCAACCGGCTGGTCATGCTCTTCGCCGGGCTCGCGCTGCTGCAGGTGACGCGCAACCTGGCGCGCCGTAAGGAGCTGGCCTGGTGGGTGGCCACGCTCGCGCTGGCCGTCGCCTTCTTCTCGCAGGTCAGGGCCGAGGAGTTCGAGCTGCAGCACACCCTGGTGACCGCGCTGCTGCTGGGCTACATGCTGGCCTTCCGGCGCCGGTTCAGCGCGCAGAGCGATCCCGCCACGCTGCGCCGGGCGCTGGTCATGGCGCCCGTGCTCGCCTTGGCGATCGTGGCCTATGGCTACCAGGGCCTGCGCGCGCTCGATGCGCGTCTGGTCTGGCCGCCGGGATCGCAACCTCCGGGCATGGACCACGTCCTCGAGCAGGTGCGCCTGCGCGAAGCGGTACGCGGCGGGATCCTGATCAGCGGACAGGAGGTACGCCCGCGGGACAAGCAGGCCGCGCGGTTCCTGGCCTCGCTGCAGGTCGCGGGATGGGTGGTGCGCCTGTACCTGCTGGTCCTCCTGCTGCGGCCGGTGGTCCTCCGCGACCGTCTGGAGGCACCACCGGAGGACGTCGACCGCATCCGGCGCGCGCACGGCACGCGGCCGCTCTCCGCGTTCACGCTGCGGCCGGACAAGCATCACCTGCTGGTCGCGGAGGGACGTGGCCTCGTCGGCTACGGGGTGCGCAACGCGGTCGCGGTCGCGTGCGGCGGCCCCCTCTGCGCGCCCGAGGACCTCGCGGCCAGCGTGCGCGACTTCGTCGAGCACTGCCGCAAGCACGGGTGGAGCCCGTGTCTCTACGCCGTGCCCGGCGAGGACTTGCCCGCCTATGCGGGGGCGCGGCTCAAGGCCCTGCGCATCGGCGAGGAAGGCATCCTGGCCCCGAGCGCCGTGGCCTCGGGGAACGGACCCGCGGGCGCGGTCGCCGAGCCGGGCGCGCTCGCGGTGTGGCCCTACGATCGGGGGGCAGCGGTGGACGCCGTGCTCGACGAGCAGATCGTCGAGGTCTCGGACGAGTGGCTGGCCGAGCGCGAGATCGGCGAGCTCCACTTCACGTTCGGGTCTCTCGACCTCGAGGAGCTGGGGTCGCGGCCCGCGTTCGTGTGTGGCCAGCCGGGCGGCCGGATCGACGCCTTCTGCACCTGGCTCCCCTACGCGAACGGGACGGGGATGACCCTGGACCTCCTGCGCCGTCGTCGCGACGCACGCCGCGGCTGTCGCGAGGTGCTCCTGGCGCGGGCGCTCGAAGCGCTGGCCGCGTCCGGCGTGCGCGAAGTCAGCCTGGGCCTCGCCCCCGTGGCCTCCGCGGACGGGCGAGCCGACGTCGGCCCCTTCGGACTGGCCGACCGGCTGGGGTCGATCTACCGCTACGACGACCTCTTCGCGCTCAAGGACGAGTTCGCGCCCCGCTGGGAGCCACGCCACCTCGTCTATCCGGGTGACGCGGACTTGCCGCGCATCGCGGTGGCGGTGGTGGACGCGCACACCACCTTGCACGAGCGATCGCCCATTCCCCGATTGATCGCCGCCGCGCGTGCCCTGCGGCTCCGCGCGTCCCGCCGGGAGCCGAGGTGAACGAGGGCCGGGGCTTCTTCAGGGGTTTCGCGCGTTGGATCGACGCCCTGCCCGCGGGGGTGGTCTTCGCATTGGCCCTGGGCACGGTGGCGGTGGCGGGGATGGTGGACGAGCTCACCGGAGCCGAGGTCAACGTGACCGTTCTCTACCTGCTGCCCATCGTGTTCGCGGCCTGGTTCCTCGGTGCCGCGGGCGGGCTGGGGATCGCCCTCGCCAGCGCCATCGCCGGGTGGGCGGCCGACGTGGCCACGCGCTCGTACGACGCGCCCCGCCTCCCCATCCAGGTCTTCAACGTCGC
>Ga0070708_100005208_pt1 | contig 10293 bp, 7 predicted proteins | sample KBSK5503metaG_FD_65469 | JGI IMG/M metagenome (GOLD analysis project Ga0070708, IMG submission 65469) | Corn, switchgrass and miscanthus rhizosphere microbial communities from Kellogg Biological Station, Michigan, USA - KBS K5-50-3 metaG | ecosystem: Host-associated > Plants > Roots >... | reverse complement strand
TGGCATGCTTGGTCCCCTTTGGCTTTCGCCGCCAGGTATGCCAGTAACCCAGGAACAGTTCCCCAGTTCCTCCTGCTTCCAGCAGGGATACCATAACGCGCCTCACGGCGCACACCGTGCGGGCTACTTTCATAGCACACGGCTCTCCAAAGGTACGCCGCTAGGAAGCCTTAATGACTACAGGTTTCCTATAAGAAGTCGAGATCAAGAAAACAACTCCATACCTCAACGCTTCGCGTCGTTGTATGGAGTCTTACTCTTGCCCTTCAACCCTTGCGGGGAGTTCTTCGGACCGCCGTGACCGCGCTTTAGCCCTGCCGCCTGTGACTCGGATGGCGACGGGCTAGATCGCCGGTGGGATACTATCCTCACAGTTTGCAGTTTGCGCAGCCGCATACACACAACTTCGCGCTTTTCCAGTGGCCTGCGGGCTTCCGGCGAGAAAACCCCAGCGACAGCAAAGCCTCAGTTCCTCTGGTGCGTCGTTGTATTCGGTTGTTCAGGTACTAGGTCTACCCTCCTGGACATTACAGGGTCGGTCTAGGCTCGTGCCCCTTTGGTCATCAACCCCAAGTAGAACTCTTTGAGCTCCTGCTCAGGGCTGACGCCCGCTGCATCGGCTCTCTTCCTGGAGTCTCCTTCCGCTTTGTCCGGCGTTGCTCTTGGTAGGCCAGATGTTACTCTGATTTTCCGTAAGTCATACGCCAGTTCTTTCAGGCTCAAGCCGTCGTACTCTCCCCTGTGTATCCTCTCGTGACATGCTTTGCATACCGGGACCTGTTTCCGATTGAGCGCCGCCATGACTCTCGTGAAGCCCTTTGGCTCTCTATCGTCCATTTTCCTGATATGCCGTACATGGTGCATTTGAACCTTGTTCGGGTTGCCACACACCACACACGGTAGTCCTAGCTTGCTTCGTGTCCTCAGCCTCACGTTCATCGTGACTAGATCGACTTCGGGGGTGTCTTTGAAAGCATCCCGCCTGATCGTCCAGTCCGTGTTTCTGTAGAACACGATGTTTCTGACCCGTCCCTTTTTCGTTCTGACCTGGACGCTAATGTCCCTTCCTCTCATCACCCTGGTGATCGAAGTTTTCTTCTTCAGCGCCAAGGTTTTAGCCAGAGAATACTTCAGTATGTACTGCACTCTCTGCAGTTCGGGCCAGTTGTCTGCGGGCCTGTAGTATTCCTGTATCCCCCTGTTGATCGAGGAATACAAGCTCACTATCTGGTCTTCATCCAACACAGTCCACCCTGCCTTGTGCTGCGGGGTTCCCTTTCCGTCGCAGAAGCCCTTTTGGCTGAGCCGCTTTATCAGCCTGTCCATCGGGGCCCTGAGTACCACTTCCATTCCGGTTGACCGTCGCTTAAACTGCCTTCCGGAGCCGTTTGTGGATACTGTGACCTTTTGGGTATCCCTGCCCCTGCCCCGCCGAATTCTGTACCCCAGGAATTCGGCCTCTGCCATTCTGGCGTTGGTGATCTTGGTCTTTTCCTGGCTCAGAGTCAAGGCTAGTCTGTCCTTTAAGAACTTACCAACCCTGTCTTTGATTTCCTCTGCCAGTTCGTAACTGCCGATCACCCCGATTAGCCAGTCGTCGGCGTAGCGCACATACCTGATTCTGACAAAGTTCGGGTCGCGCGTGTCCAGTGACGGAAGGCTTCGCATCTGCTTTCCCAACCTCTTGAACTCCCTCGTGTTGGCCTTACCAGCTTTCGCCAGCTTGTACCTTCGGGCTTCGATACGTTTGTACTCAAGGTTGGGTCTGCGTTCTCTGCCTTGCTCTAGCTCTACCTGCAGTTGCTCTACGAATTCGTCTAGCTCGTGCAGGTATATATTGCTGAGTATCGGGCTCGCTATGCCCCCCTGCGGAGTTCCAGCTAGTGAGTCGTATATCGCCTCCAGGATAATTCGCACTACTTCTTGTACAAGCTTGTCCCTGGGGCACGGTATACCTAGTCTCCTAAGTTTTCCGTTGGCCTTTGGGATGAACGCCTCACGGACGGGCTTACATTGGTAGCTCTCGTTTCTCATCTGTTCGATGAGCTTGTCGATTTCTTCCTCAGAGAACCCGTCTAGCGTCTCGTCGTCCGTCCCAGGGGTCATGTTCCCTGGAATCGACTTCAGACGTTCATACGCCAGGACGTACATGTCCTTTCTGAACATCAGTCTGTAAAGATCGTCGTTAACCCACTCACGGTTTGCACCGTTGAGTTTACGGATAACTTCTAATCTTTCCAGACTTTCCAAGTTACCCGCATCCTCTTGCATGTGGGTCTCCTTATTGATCTTTTACATCAGTTGTGTTGTCCTCCTGATGCATCTGACTAACGCTCTACTAATCCTCCTTACCAACCTACAGTCGCTAGGGCTTCCTAGCCGCCCTCCTGCCGTCGGTCTTATGCACCCTCCGGTACAACCTTGACAGGCCGGCGGTGGTACCTTCTACACCCCCTCCCTCTCGTCCCGCTTTTCATAGGCGTTCCTACCAGGTACTATGGGTGTTCTGTCACCATGCCACTCTCGCGGTTTAGGTGATCCCGTAGTCTCATGCTACCCTCTTGCGCTGTACGTAGGTTCCCCACTCTCCGGCTACCGCCCATTGCGGCATCGCTGCGACGTGGTGTCTTTCGGTACACTCACACCGTTTGTACCGAAACGCCGCATACGCCCTATAGTACCGTGATGGCGTAGGACCTTCGCTAGACCGCTCGGATGGGGTTCAACCAATGCAGGCTTAACCATATACAGCTTGGCTGACCGACATGCTTTAGGTACTTATGGCATTCGGCCTTTTAGCGACATGCTATTGTTCCCCTTCCCTTTCGGGTCAAGATAAGTCGCTGCTTTAACCACAATCTCGGAGTCACCTCCTAAGACACCAGTGGCGTCACGGTTCGACGTGACTGGGGGTGGCACGCCTCAACGGCGCACGTGTGAACGAAGCGCTCTCCCACTGAGCTAAGCGCCCTTGCTGACAGGAGCACTATAGCATTTGAAGGACGAGATGTCAAGCATTATGCTTCCTCCGCCGTCTTGCGCATCGTGGGGAAGAGAATCACGTCGCGGATAGACTCCTTGTCAGCAAAGAGCATAGCCAGGCGATCGACGCCCATGCCAAGACCGCCCGATGGCGGCATACCCACCTCCAAAGCCTCGAGGAAATCTTCATCCAGTACCTGTGCTTCGTCATCGCCCTGGGCACGCTGGCGCATTTGCTCCTCAAAGCGGGCACGTTGATCGAGTGGGTCGTTCAATTCGGTAAAGGCATTACCGCACTCTATACCGCCAATGAATGGCTGGAAGCGCTCGACTAAGCCTGGAATCTCCCTATGCTGCTTTGCCAGGGGTGAGACATCCAGGGGATAATCGGTCAGGAAGAATGCCTGGCGCAGGGCCGGGTGACCCTGGCGGACCATAGCTCCCTTCAGATCCTCGATCAGGCGACCACGACCCAGTTTAGGATCAGCCTCATAGCCATGCGCTCGCATGGCTATGGCAAGACTCTCTTTGTCCGGGTACCGGTTGACATCGATACCAGTAAATTCCTCAATTGCATCCAGCAAACGTATACGCTTCCATGGCGGCGTCAGGTCTATCTCCGTTCCCTGGTAGATGATACGCTGTGAGCCTTTTATTTCCTGAGAGATATAGCTAACCATGTCCTCGACAAGTCTCATCATATCGTTATAATCTGCGTATGCCTGGTAACATTCCATCATGGTAAATTCAGGATTATGACTGCGATCAATGCCCTCATTGCGAAAATCGCGCCCAATTTCATAGACCCGTTCAAACCCGCCCACAATCAAACGCTTGAGATAGAGTTCTACTGCGATACGCAGGTATAAATCCCGGTCTAACGCATTGTGATGCGTGATGAACGGGCGAGCAGTAGCCCCGCCATAGAGCGGCTGCAGGATCGGTGTTTCGACTTCCATGAAGCCATGCCCATCCAGGTAACGACGCATAGTGCTGATTAGGCGACTGCGTATCACAAAGACTTGCTTTGCTTCGTCGCCATTGGCAAGCAAATCCAGGTAGCGCTTGCGCTGGCGCAGTTCTACATCCTCAAGCCCATGATACTTTTCAGGTAGGGGACGCAGCCCCTTTGCAAGGATGCGAAATTCGCGTACATGCAGCGTGCGTTCTCCCCTTGTCGTGACAAAAAGGAAGCCGCGCACCTGCACGAAGTCGCCAATATCCAGCAGCTTGAGGGTCTGATACGTCTCTTTTCCTAGATCATTGACTTGGAAAAAAATCTGGATGCGGCCAGTGCCATCTTCGATTTGGGCGAAGGTAACCCCGCCCTGAGAACGCATCAGGCGAATACGTCCTGTAAGAATAAAGTCGCCCTCTTCTCCTCGCCATGCATCAAAGTGTTGTAACACCTCTGCGATGGTATGAGTACGCTCTACTTGATTGGGATAGGGGTTGATGCCCTTCTCCCGCAGGGTGTGCAGGCGTTGTAATCGCACTTCTCGTTGGTCAGCCATAAAATGTTCCTCCAAAATTGTACCACCTATTGTAACACTGTTTTTGCGATTTTGCATCGTTGACAATAAAAACCGGCCTGTGGGGCCTTTAGGTGGCCACAGGCCGGTCGATTGCTGTTATCGCCTGGGAAGGGTTACTCGATGCTGAGGATGGTATATTCTTTCACACCGCCAGGCGTAGAGACAATCACCAGATCGCCTATTTTGTGGCCCAACAGCGATTTACCCACGGGAGATTCATTGGAGATTAGCCCGGCGCTTGGTTTCGCCTCAAATGCACCGACTATCGTATAGGTACACTCACGATCGTCTGCAGTGCGAAGCCGGGCAATAGAGCCAAGTGAGACGACATCACCCGGGAGTTTGGTAATTGGCTTTGCTGCCGCCAATAACTGCTCCAGCTCCATAATGCGCCCTTCGAGACGTGCCTGCTCGTTCTTGGCATCTTCATAAGCTGCATTGTCGACAACGTCACCTGACTCCTTAGCATCATGCAGGTATTGAGCAACTTCTGCTCGTCTAACGGTGCGCAGGAACTCTAGTTGAGTCAGTGCGCGTTGCCGTCCGTCATCCGTAAGGAATACATCTGTTTCCATCTCTGCTTCCCTTCTTGGTCTGGTAGGGTTTCCAACGCCCACCAGATCTAGTTCACCTATCTCACCTGATTGGTGCTCACCTGGCAGGATACTCCACATTTCCCCAGGTGATACTAACCAATTCTCCTGAATAACGACGGAGTAAGAGCTCTCCGTTATCATTCACATCCTCAGCGATACCACTGATTTTCGCATCTCCTTGTTGCACCGAAATTGCGCGTCCAAGTGTTGCTAATTGACTTCTCCATCGCTCTCGAATCAACCGAGAGGGGGCCTCAGATGATGCTCTTCCTCCTGTAGTAGGCTCCTGCTGCAACACGAGATAGCTTTTCTCAATGTGTAACAACATACGAGCAATAAATACTTCACGGCTTACCGCATGACCACACACCGTCTCAAGGGTTGTGGCGGTTGCGATAAGTGGCATCTGCCCGGCATAATGCTCTGGCAGGTCCTGGATACGCCCATTGACATTCACGCCAATTCCAAGTACGGCAACCAGCCGGCCAGTAGAATCGCGGCTGGTTTCAATCAGGATGCCCGCAACTTTGCGCTCTCCAATGAGAACGTCATTAGGCCATTTAATTGTTGCAGGAATCTGACACGTTTCGGCAATCGAGTCAACCACAGCAAGCGAAGCTAGCATAACCAGCAGGTGAGGTGGGAAAAGAGGTCGGAGCAATATGGATGAAAGCACATTGCATCCAGGCATATCTACCCATCGACGGCCCTGCCTGCCCCTACCAGCGGTTTGACTATCAGTAAGCACCACCAGCCCTTCTTCTGGCCACTCATGGGCCAGCTGCATTGCCAATGTGTTTGTTGATTCCGCGGTTGGAAGATACAGTAAATGATCTCCCCTACCCAAAAATTGTGTTTCTAAATTACGCCCCAGCGCCTCAAGATCAAGTGGAGTGACGCCCTGCAATTCTAATCCCACTTCTATCTCACTCAAATCCAACCAGGCAGCCAATTAATAGATGAAATGAAGAAAAATCAATCTGAGACAACCCTAAAAAAGATGAGTATTTCTTAATTAACTTAAGCGCAATGGGTCAGGTTGCTAGAAAACAGACTGTGTGGATAAAAACCCCAGAGCAATAGCAAGTCTAATTTTGCCATCACTCTGGGGAGCGCTGCACAGGTAGGGCTTCCTATCTCTTTCTTTCGATCTCAAACGAGAAGAGAACTCACCTACCAACGAGCTTGCACCGGCGCTAGCGCCGGTCACCTCTCATCTGGAAGGTGCGGGATATGACCTCGCTGCCTGTGCAGCGATTACGTTGGTCCATTTACACACCACCTCCTTTCATTGCGCTTATTGTACCTTGCAATTTAGGGGCTGTCAAGCTTTTTCAAAAAATTCACTCCTGGCGAGCAGGTTAATACTTTATCATGTGCCTCAAGAGGCCGCTCGACATAGATCGATAGTTGTGAATATTTTGTGAAAAACCGTCTAGTTTACTTCTTCCGGCGTAGTAGTTGACGAGAGGGGAACTTCTGGACTACACTAGAGAAGAAAGGAGTTTACGCCCATGGCTATCGAACGCACGACGCATCCCCATATTATTCGCGATTCCGCTATCTATGGGGGTGAGCCTATCATCGAGGGAACAAAGACTGGCGTGCGACACGTCATTCTGCTGTTTCAATCAGGCAAAGATCCCGAAGAAATAGCCAGTATTCATCGCCTTTCTCTAGCGCAAGTATATGACGCCCTCAGCTACTATTATGACAACGACGCTGAGATTGAACACTACATTCATAATGAGTCATAGGGAACTGGCTAGCATGGCACCCATCCAGCGTTGATGACAGAAGCGATGAATACATCCATTGTAGCATCTACTCCCAGCTAGTATTTTTTCTCCATGCGTCAGTTATCCCCGGCAGTCAAAAACTGCCTGTTACCGTAGCGATTAATAAACTGACCAGCAGGTACAATAGTACCGCCTAGAGCAGAGAAAAGGCCAGATAAGCCCATCGAAGCACTGTGGCAACAATAACCATAAACCCGCCTAAGAAGCCGGACTAAAGCAACACCACACCCCCTTGCAATTACGGGCTACTACATACTATACTATCTATAGTAAGTAGCAAGAATGAAGGGGCAAAGTGGAGGTGGGGCGACTGCCTGGATCGCTACTACATTACTCAAGTTCATATCAAATTGCCAACCCAGGCGTCTCTCTCTTATCGACTGTCAAGTTGTTTCTTACGCAGACACCTTTACATTAGTGTAGAAAGTTTCATCTGACCGGACAACTAAAGGAGGATTATGCATATGCAGCAGTATATTGATCTGCTTATCGATGCCCTCCTGGATGAGGGCTTTACAGTGGAAGAGGCCAGCAAGCTGATTGAACTGCGAGAACAGTATGATAAGCAACGAGCCGCACGGATAACGAATTACCATCGCTTTGTACGTTGGCTTGTTGAGCATGGCCGGTTAAGTGATTGGTAAAGATGCTGACTTGCAGCACTTTTATACCATGTTGTACAATGGAGGGCGGTGTAGCGTCTGCTGCACCGCCCTCACATATTATTAACTTTGCGCTCAACAATTGAAGGAGGCCTCCATGAAAGCGGTTGTTATGGCCGGCGGAGAGGGATCGAGGCTACGACCATTGACGATTCGGCGTCCCAAGCCAATGGTCCCGATTGCTGGGAAGCCAGTCATGGAACATATCCTAAATCTGCTCAAACGTCATGGCATTACAGAGGTGATTGTCACCGTTCAATACCTGGCAAGCAACATTGAAGACTACTTCGGTAATGGTTCGCAGTTCGGCATGCGCATTACCTACTCACGCGAGGACGTACCTCTGGGTACGGCAGGCAGCGTGAAAAATGCGGAAGAGCAATTAACCGAACCTTTCCTGGTAATCAGTGGCGATGCGCTTACAGATTACAACCTGACCGATATCATCCAATATCACCAGGAGAAGAAGGCGCTGGCAACCTTGACACTCGCACATGTGCATGACCCGCTGGAATATGGGGTGATTATCACCAACGAAGAGGGTCACATCACCGAGTTCTTGGAGAAACCAAGCTGGGGCGAGGTTTTCAGCGACACGATCAATACGGGCATTTATGTCCTCGATCCACAGATCTTTTCGTACTTCGAGAAGAATGTGCAGTATGACTTCAGCCAGGAACTCTTCCCCTACATGCTGAAGAAAGGTGACCCGATCTACGGGTACATTGCAAATGGGTACTGGACCGATGTCGGAAACCTGGGTGAGTACATGCGCGCGAATGCTGACGCTCTGCAGGGTCGTGCAGAGCTTGAGATCCCGGCAAAGAACATCGGCGGAAACATCTGGTGCGAGGATGGGGTTCAGATCGACGAGGATGCCCAGTTGTTTGGCCCCATTTACCTGGCGCACGATTGCCAGATCAAAGCGGGGAGCATTATTCACGGGCCAAGTACCATTGGCCACTACACCATCATCGATGAGCGCGCGCAGGTAGACCGCAGCATTGTGTGGAATAACTCTTTCATAGGTGAGCGAGCAGAGTTACGCGGAGCGATTGTTGGTTCCTCAACCAGCATTAAAAGCAAAGCAGTGATGTTTGAAGGCTCGGTCATTGGCGATAACTCCACTATTCAGGAAGGCGCGATTATCCAACCCAATGTTAAAATCTGGCCGGATAAAGAGATTGAAGCCGGGGCAGTAGTTAATACGAGCATCATCTGGGGATCGCAGGGAAAGCGCAGTTTATTCAGTCGCTTCGGGGTCACCGGCCTGGTAAATGTCGATCTTACACCGGAATTTGCCACCAAGTTGGGGGCAGCATATGGAGCCATTCTGGCCAAAGGTTCGGTCGTCTGTATCAATCGCGACTCGTCACATCGCACCTCACGTATGATTAAGCGCGCTGTGATTGCAGGTCTTCCTTCAGCCGGTGTTAATGTCTATGACATCAACCAGGTACCAATACCTGTGGCCCGCTATTTTATACGCAAAACCGATGCTACTGGCGGCGTGCACGTGCGCCTCTCACCCCACGACCCACGCGTGGTCGATATCAGGTTCTTTGACCAGCATGGACTGGATATTAATAAGCCTACCGAGCGCAAAATCGAGAATTTATTCTTCCGTGAAGATTTCCGGCGCGTGTACCTGGATGACCTGGGAGCGATAGAAGTCCTGGAGAACTCCGATGTAGTCAACCGCTATCTCGATGGGTTTATGAAAGCGGTTGACACACGACTGGTGCAACAGCGTAGGTTCCGCCTGGTGATGGATTACGCAAACGGTAGCACCACGCAAATCCTGCCAGGTATCTTTAACCGCCTGGGCTGCGAAGTGATCGTGCTGAACACCAGCAATACGGAGGAGTCACGTTTCTCCCGCTCGCCAGAGGAGTTGGATAAAGATATACAGCGCCTTGCAACGATTACCGCCACCCTGGGCAACGACATGGGTATACGCATTGACCCGGGTGGGGAACGCATTTCGTTGGTAGATGATCGCGGTCGCATCCTGGACGGCATGAAGATGTTGGCCGTGATGACCAGCCTGCACCTGCGCAAATACCCCGGTGGGACGGTCGCAGCTCCTGTTTCCGCTCCAAGCGCGCTGCAACACATCGCAAAACGCTACAATGGCAATATCCTGCATACGAAAGTGCTGGCACACGCCCTGACGACGGCTGCAGGGCGTGAAGGCGTCGTGCTGGGAGGCGACGGCTCGGGAGGTTTCGTCTTTCCCGCTCTGCAGCCCGCTTTTGATGGCATATTCGCCATCGTAAAGTTGCTTGAACTGCTGGCCGCCTTTGACACACGTCTTTCACAGGTGGTGGATGACCTTCCCACTTACTTCATGAGTCACACAGTGGTAAACTGCCCCTGGGAACAAAAGGGGAAGGTGATGCGCATCCTCAGCGAACAATACCGCGAAAGCCGCGCTAAACCTATCGACGGGATTAAAATCGATCTCGGCAAGGAATGGGTGTTGGTTCTCCCAGACGCCGACCGCCCGCTTTTCCACGTGGTAGCAGAATCGACATCGACCGAGCAGGCTCAGGCCCTCGCCGAAAAGTATGCCCGTGTGGTGAGCGGTCTGCAACAGTAAGGACAGTGCGCAGAGGCGGAGCGCTCCGCCCCTGTGCACTGTCCTTACTCATACAATCACCGATTCATCGCTTATGACTCTGGCTTTACCTCCACCCCAGTTTCTCAACCTGTCTGA
>Ga0070708_100005207_pt1 | contig 10293 bp, 8 predicted proteins | sample KBSK5503metaG_FD_65469 | JGI IMG/M metagenome (GOLD analysis project Ga0070708, IMG submission 65469) | Corn, switchgrass and miscanthus rhizosphere microbial communities from Kellogg Biological Station, Michigan, USA - KBS K5-50-3 metaG | ecosystem: Host-associated > Plants > Roots >... | reverse complement strand
GACGACGCCGACGAGGATCGGCGCGACCAGAGCTCCGAGGTCCGCGGCGAACCGATACCCGGCGACCGCGATCGCCCGTGTTTCCGGAGACGCGACGTCGGCGACGATCGAGGTCGGGCCCGGGCGAGCGTACCCGCTTGCCACTCCGAGCACCGCCATGAGACCCACGAAAACCGCCGGATCGCGTCCGGCTCCGAGCACCATCGTCACCGCTGCGGTCGCGACGAGGGACGGAAGGAGAACGGCGCGCCGGCCCAGCCGGTCGGAGAGGCTTCCCGCGTGCCAGACGACCGCGACCGAGGCGAGGCCGAGCACGGTGTAGGGGACGCCGACGGATCCCTTGGTCCGGTGCAACAGGTCGACCCAGAAGCCCGAGACGAGTGTCGGGATGCCGCCCGCGAGGTACATTCCGGCCGCGCTGCCCGCCAGTGCCGCCCGGTACGCCGAGTCGCGGAGCAGTGGACGCAGCCGGCGCCACCCGGGAGCGGTCGAGGCGGGAAGCGCGTCACCGAGCGCGGGCGCTTCGTCGAGCGCCCCGGAGGGAACGTGGCGCTCTCGCATCGCCTTGAGGCACAGCGGCGCCGACGCCAAACAGATCGCGCCGTACACATAGAGCGGAACCTGGACCCCGAACGCCGACGCGAGCAGTCCGCCGAAGACGGGCCCGAGCAGCAGCCCGACCTGGATGGCGGCCTGGAACGCCCCCATGGCCCGGCCGCGCTCCTCCGAGGTCACGGTGCCGACGATGTGCGCGGTGAGAGCCCCCAGGAACAGGGCCGAGCCGGCCCCCCCGACTCCGCGGAGCACGACGAGCCACGCGAAGCTCGGCGCCGCTCCCGCGGCCGCGGAGGACACGCCCACGATCGCGGCGCCGGTCGCGACGATCACGCGCTCGCCGAATCGATCGATCGATCGCCCGACGATGAAGTCGGCGAGCAAGCGCATCGCTGCGAACGCCCCGAAGAGCACGCCGATCCCCGCTTCGCCGACCCCGAAGCGCTTTGCGAACAGCGGCAGCGTCGGAACGATGAGCCCGTAGCCGAACATGATGAACAGGATCACGCCGATCACGGCGCGGAATTCGGCCGAAGCGATGGTGGAGGCTTCGGACGGGAGTGGACGCGATCGCCGCACGCTCATCGGCGGGCATTCTAGTGAGGCGGCGAGGCCGCGGTCGGTCCACCATCTTCCGGGTGGACAGAGCCGGGAGCGTCGTGGACTACGACCAGGCGGCGATGCCGAGCACGCCGGGCCCGGTGTGTGCGCCCATCAGCGGCGTGAACTCCGTGACGAGAGCCTCGGCGCAGTCGAGCTCGGCGCGGAGCCGAGCGAGCAGAGCCTCCGCTTCTTCGGCGGCGGATGCGTGCGCAACGGCGCAGTGAACCGGGCCTCGTTCCGCGAGCGGACGGGTCTCCTCGACAAGCCGCTCGATCGCGCGAGCGCGCGAGCGCGGGCGGCCGAGCTGCTCGATGCGACCGCCTCGCAGCGCGAACACGGGCTTGATGTTGAGCGCGGTGCCCGCGTAGGCGAGGAGCGCGTGCACCCGGCCCGAGCGACGCAGGAACTCGAACGTGTTGATGGTCGCGCAGAGCTGCGTCTTCGCGGCGATCTCTTCTGCTCGCGCGGCGCATCGTTCGAGCGAGGCGCCGGTGCCGGCGAGACGCGCCGCCTCGACGACGGCCCATCCCTCCCCCATCGACGCGCTCTTCGAATCCACGAGCCGCACCCGACCGCTGAGATCGTTCGCCGCGAGCCGCGCCGCCTCGTAGGACACGCTCACGAATGAAGCGACCGTGATGCACACGACGCCGGCGGCGCCGGTGAGCGCGCGCTCGAACGCCTCGCGGTAGTCACCCGCCGACGGGGCGGCGGTGGAGACGGGAACCTCTTCGCGCTCGAGCTTCGCGTAGAACTCACCGCGCGGTAGGTCGACGCCGTCTTGATACACCGACTCGCCGAACTTGAGATACATGGGCACAACGTGGATATCGTGCTCGGCGACGATCTCCGCCGGGATGTTGGCGGCGCTGTCGGTGACGATCCTCGTCCTCATCGACCCTCCGGAAGCGCGCGCATATGCAGTCGGAAAGTACGGGAAGTTCGACGCGGTATACCATAGCGGTCCCTCACCCGCCACGACGTTCGAGTCGAGGTCGGTGAGGCATCGGAAGGTGACGACGAATGTCAGCGCTTCGACCGGAAGACGCGCCGCATGCTCGGTGCATGGCGGTACCCGGGGGCAGTCCCTGCCGGCGCACGGCGTTGGATGAATACCCGTACTGCGCGGAGCATCTCGGACCACTTCGCGAACGCAAACCACGCGACACAAAGGAGTTCCTCGCAGAGTGGCGCGCGACCGCCGAGACCGCGATCGGCCGCCGGCTTCGCGGCGAAGGTCCCGGCAAGGACGATCACGATCCGGAGCTGGTGAAAGCGGCGATGCCGCTGGCGCTACCGCTCTACTCGATCTACTGGCGCTGCGACGTCTACGGGATCGAGAACATCCCGACCGCCGGGCCGGCCATCCTCGCAGCGAATCACTCAGGCACGATCCCGGTTGACGGGGCAATGTTGAAGCTCGCCGTGCTGAAGGAGCACGGGCGGAATCCGTGGCTGCTCGCCGCCGACATCGCGTTCCGCATCCCGCTCTTCCGCGACGTGATACGCGTGGCAGGGAACGCGCGCGCCGACCGCGGCGAGACCGTCGCGCTGCTCCGCAAGGGGGAGTTGATCGGCGTCTTCCCGGAGGGCTTCAAAGGGATCGGCAAGGGATGGAGCAAGCGATACCAGCTCCAGCGGTTCGGTCGGGGCGGGTTCGTCGAGGTGGCGATGGAAACCGGCGCGCCGATCATCCCGGTCGGCATCATCGGGGGCGAGGAGACCTATCCGATGATCGGCAACCTGAAACCGCTCGCCCGGCGCTTGGGCCTTCCCTACTTCCCGATCACCCCGACCTTCCCGTTGCTCGGGGCGCTCGGCGCGATCCCGCTTCCGTCGAAATGGATCATCGCGTTCGGCCGTCCGATCCCGACCGTGGTGCACGGGCCCGAGGCCGCCGAGGACACCCAGCTCGTTCTCGAGATGGCCGAGGAGACCCGTCAAGCCGTCCAACAGCTCCTCGTCGAGAACCTGCCGAAGCGCCGGAACGCCTTCCTCTGACGCCCAGAGCGAGCGCTCCAGCCCGATCCGTCACCATGCTCACGCTGAGCGAGCACTGGGGGCGGTTTGGACTTCGCTCGGTGGCGGGTAGGACAATGGTCTCACCGAGAGGTTTTGAGCGACAGCTCCCAAACCGGGGGCAGGCTCCCAAGCCGGGGCCGCGATCAAAGGGGGTCGACGGGGAATGGCGAGACGCTCTGCTCTACTCATCGCAGGTGCGATGACGCTTCTTCTTGCGGTGATGTGGCCGGGGCTTTCCGCCCAGGCGTTCACCGCGGATACTCGAGTTTCGGTCGGCTCACCGACGTCTCCGTTCTCGCAGAACAAGCAAAACGAGCCCGCGCTCGCCGTCGACGCCAACCACCCGAACATCCTCGCGGCCGGCGCGAACGACAACATCGATCTGGAGGCCTGCAACGCAGGTGACCCGACGACGTGTCCGTTCACTCCGGGCATCGGCGTATCCGGGATCTACTTCTCCCTCGACTCGGGCGATACCTGGACCCAGCCGGCCTACACCGGTCTGACGGCTCGGGGTTGCGTGGGCCCGGCGGCCTGCACACCGACGGTCGGTCCGATCGGGACGCTCCCCTGGTACTACGAAAACGGCCTCGCCTCCGGCGGCGATCCGGCGCTGGCGTTCGGTCCTCGCATCGGCGGCAACGGGAAGTTTTCTTGGGCGAACGGGTCGCGCCTCTATTACGCAAACTTGAGCGGCAACGAGGGTGGTTCCAAGGGCGCCGAAGTGGTGGCGGTCTCCCGGACGGATGACGTCCAGGCCGCGGCCGCCGGCGACAAGAACGCGTGGATGCCGCCGGTCGTCGCCTCGAAGCAGAACTCGCAGACCTTCTCCGACAAAGAGCAGATCTGGGCGGACAACGCTGCGTCCAGCACGTTCTTCGGCACGGTTTACATCTGCTTCGCCGATTTTCGGTCGCACGCGACTCACAAAAACGGAAACGCGCCGACGCCGCTCACCGTGCTCGTCTCGCACGACGGCGGCTCGAGTTGGTCTTCGAACCAGTTGACGCCGGCAGGCACCGATCCGAACAGCAACAATGCCAGCGGCTTCGGCATCAGCGGTTGCACGGTGCGCACCGACTCCCATGGTGCGGCGTACATCTTCGGCGAGCGCTTCGCCCCACAGACCACGTTGCCGACCCACAGCGACCACATCATGTTCAAGTCCGCGGACGGTGGCGCGAGCTGGTCGCACGCAACTGCCCTCTACGGTGTGGTCGACCCGTGCTTCGTCATCGATCCCGTCATCGGTCGCTGCGTCGAGGACGGGGTGGCCGGGGCCCGCAACGACCTGGCGGCTTCTCCGAGCGTCGACATCGCGAACGGTGCTCCGACCGGAGCAGGCGCGACGAACGAGATGCTCGTGACCTACGTCGATGGGGGCGACGGTCTCAACCACGAGCACGTCGTGGCTCGAGGTTCGACGGACGGTGGCGCCAGCTGGTCGCCGCCCGTCGACTACGAGGTCTCCGGGGACAGGGGCTACTACTCGGCGATCAGCATCTCGCCGGGTGGCACGGACGCGTACCTCGTCTATGACGCGTTCACCACTCCCTACCGGAGCAACACCTCGGATCCGCGAGGTCTCGTCGGTGTCGTGCTTCACGCGAGCCTCGGATCCGACGGAGCTCCGGTGGGCAACATCGACGTGCTGCATCGTTCCCCCGTGGGAGACCCGCGAGGGTCAAGCCAGAATGGGCTCACCGCGGAGTTCCTGGGCGATTACGTCTACTCGATCGCGACCCCGACATACGGCGCGGCGGTATGGAACGACACGCGTAACGCCGCCGATTGCCCGGCGTTGGACGCGTGGCGCCAGTCGCTTCGGGACGGCACCACGGTGACGAAACCGGCCCCGCAAACGGATTGCGCGGCCACGTTCGGGAACTCCGACATCTTCGGCGGTTCCTACGCGGATCCGACGCCGTAACAACAGAGCGGAGCTACGAGGGCGCGGGGAAACCCGCGCCCTCCGCGTATCACTGGCTCTGGAAGTACGAGAAGACCTGGCGGTAGAGGTCGCGGGCGTGCTCGGGGATCTCGCCGGGCCCGCCGAGCAGCTTGGTCCCCAAGAAGATCAAGCCGGCGCGCTCGACGCGCGCGGTGTTCAGGAGCGCGTGGTCGAGGTCGCGCCCGACCGCCACCATCCCGTGCTGGGCGATGAACGCGGCGTTGTGCTCGCCGAGCGCGTCGGCGACCTGGTCGGCGATCTCCTGCGTCCCCGACATGCCCCACTCCGCGACGCGAACCTCCTCGCCGATGTACACGCCGAACTCGTCGAGGAACGCAGGGAGCGGCACGCGCGCCGCAGCGAAGATGCTCCCGACGATCGGATGCGAGTGGATGACCGCGCCGATGTTCGTGCGGCGCTTGTAGCACTCGAGGTGCACCTTGTGTTCGACCGAGGCGACTCGCTCGCCCTCGAGCACGTTGCCCTCGAGGTCCATCAAGACGACGTCGGGGGCGGTGATCTCCATGTATGGCACCGTCGACGGCGTGATCAGCGCGCCGTCTGCCACGCGCATGCTGACGTTTCCGGATGTCCCCTCCGTGAAACCGCGTTGCAGCATCTGCTGCCCGGCGACGACGACTCTGGCGCGCTCCTCCGGGTAGCGCATGGATCAGGCGAGGTCCGAGACGCGCGCGACGGTCTGTTCGAACCGAGATCGCTGTTCGAGCCACGAGGCGTAGAGCCCCTCATAGATCGCGGTCCATTCCGGCTCGGGGTGAACGACATCACCGCGGTCGTGCATGACCCCGGCGGCCTCGGCCACGGTCCGGAACTCGCCCGCCGCGGCGGCCCCGACGATGCAGCCGCCGAGGCCCGAGGTCTGCGATTCCCGCGCCCGGCGAACCGAACGGCCGAGCACGCTCGCGAGGATCCTGGCGAACACGTGGCTGCGCGAGACGCCGCCACAAAGAGCCACGTCGCTCGCCGGGCCGCCGACTTCGGCGAGCCAATCGGTGGCCTGGCGCGCTCCGTAGGCGATCCCTTCCATCGCCGCGCGGGCGACGTCCTCGGGCTGGCGGCCGAGCGCCATGAGCGGGATCGGGAACAGCAAGCCGCCGGTTCGCATGAGCGGGAAGTCGCCCATGCGGGTCGGCGCGGTATCGATCGAGGTCACACCCCCCGCGCCCGGCTCCGACCTCGAGGCGGCCTCGTCGAGCCAGGTGTGGTCGCCGCCGTGACCGAGCAGATTGAGGTACCAGTCGAGGGCCGGGCCCCCTTCGCCGCAGTGCGCTTCCAGAAGGAACCGGCCGGGGACCGCGTGCGGCGAGGTCCAGAGCCGCCGTTCCGGATCGATGTCCGGCCCGGCGCTGACCTGCCCGACCGGCATCGTCGTCCCGGCGACGATCACGACCGAGCCGGGCTCGGTCGCACCCATCCCGAGCGCCGCGCATTGCGTATCTCCGCCCGCGGGCACGACGGGCGTTCCGGTGTGCAACCCGAACTCGCGCGCCGCCGCCTCGGTCATCGTTCCGATCGGGGTCGCGTGCCGAAGCAGGTCGGGGAGGATCTTGCGCGGCGTCCCGAGTGCGTCGCACAGCGCGTCCGACCACGAGCCGCGCCCGAGGTCGTAGGCGAGCATCTCCGCGGCCTGGGTCGGCTCGGTCGCCGTTGCTTCGCCGCCGGTCATACGCCACGTCGCCCAATCGCTGAACGGAAGCGCCTTCGCCACGCGGTCGGCGATCGCCGGCGCGTTGTTACGGAACCACGCGAGCCGCGCCGGCAAGTACAAGAAGACGGGAAGCCGTCCGGCGAGCCGGTACACGAGCTCGCCGTGCGAGCGCTCGAGCGCGATGCCTTCGCGGATCCCGCGCGCGTCGGAGTTCGGCCCCGCGGCGAGAACCTCGCCTCTCGAGTCCAAGAACACGATGCCGGTCCGCTGGCTCGTGACTGCGACCGCCGCGATCGCGTCCGGCCGCGCCAAGCTCGTGCGCACCGCTTCCCGGCTCGCCGAGGCGAGTGCCGCCCACAGAAGATCGAGGTCGGCCTCCTGGAATCCATGCGCGTCGGTGCGATAACGCCACGCGCGCGCCGCCGAGCCCACCCGCCGGCCCGACGTGTCGGCGATCACCGCGCGCCCACCGCTCGATCCGATGTCCAGGGAGAGGATCAGGCTCACGACGCCCTCCTCGCGGCGAACGCCTCGAGCGCCTCGGGGTTGGCGACGTTGACCGGGGAGGAACCTTCGACCAGCGAGCGGATCCCGTCTGCGACGAGGCTCGTCTGTGAGGTTTCAGTCTCCTCCGTCGTTCCCCCGATGTGAGGAGTGAGAACGACGTTCGGCATCGCGCATAGCGGGTGTTCCTTAGGCAGGAACTCGTTCGAGAAGTGGTCGAACGCGGCTCCCGCGAGACGGCCCGACCGTAGTGCCTCCATCAGAGGCGCCTCGGAGACGATCTCGAAGCGTGCCGTGTTCACCAGGAAGGCGCCCGGTTTCATGGCGGCGAGCTCCGCCTCGCCGAGCAGGCCGCGCGTGCTGTCGCGCAGGAGCGCGTGCACGCTCACGACGTCGGACGCGTCCAAGAGCGCCCCGAGTTCGACGGGCTCCGCGCCGCTTTGCCGCGTCGCGTCGGCGTCCGCGTAAGGATCGGCCGCGAGCACCCGAGCGCCGAGCGCCGAAAGGCGGCGCGCGGTCGCTCGACCGACCGAGCCGCAACCGACCAGGCCCACCGTGAGCGACCGGATCTCGCGTCCGCGGAACCTCTGGTACGCGATACGGCCGTCGACGATCCATCGGCCGGCTCGTACGTCGTCGTCCGCCCGAACGATCCCGCGCATGAGCGTGAACACGAGTCCCACGGTGAGATCGGCAACGGCTTCTGCGTTGCGGCCCGGCGCGTGTACTACCGGCACGCCCGCGAGCGTCGCTGCGTCGATGTCCACATTGACCGGGTCGGCTCGGCAGGTCGCGACGATCCTGAGCTCCGGCCGCTGGGTGAGGACATGCGCTGAGACGTGGTCGGCCTCGACGATCAGCACATCCACTCCGGCCGTTCGGGCGAGCAGATCATCGGGGCTATGAAGCTTGATCGGAACGTAGGAGTTCCACGGATCGAGCTCGAGCTCGCCGAGCGCGCGAAGGGAGTCGAGGCCGGAGCCGCGAAGCGCTGCAAGGGACAGGATCCGCATGGGTGCCGGGAGTTTATCCAGAACCCATCTCAAGGTGCGCCGAGAGACCCTCCCTCACCGGCCGAGCTCTCCTCAGGTCTGCGGGGAGAGATATCGTCGCCGGCCACCTCGGCGGCGATCGTCGGGCGCTCGGCTTCTGGGGTTTCGATCCCATATCTCGCCCGGAACGCCAACACATCGAGATGCAGAAGGTCATCGATGATCTGCGCCTCTTGAGCCACGGCCTGCGTGCGGTCCGCGCCCCACTCGCGTTCGAACACGACCTCGCCGGTGCGATCGAAGATCCGAACGACATCGTCCGGCGGTTCCGGGACCGGGCCGCCGTGAAAGATCGCTTGCTCGGCCGCCTTTCGACGCTGACGCTTGCGCATCAACACGCCCCGCGATTCCCGCTCGACCCTGTAATGGGCTCCCGCCCACCGCTGCTTGTCCACGCTCATCCCTTTACTCTCGGCCCAAACAGCGTATTACCCAACCGATCCGGACGGAGCCTCGAGCCCGAGTCTCGAATCGAAACGGTGGTCTTACCGGGAACCGCGGTGCGCCTCCGGTATCCTCCGATCGACATCAAGTCGAAAGAGCCCAGGTGAGAACCCTCAAGAGCGTCCTCAAGATCATCGCCTTGGTATTGGTCGTGCTGCTGGTGGTCGGCGGCGCCTTCATCGGGAACCTCCTCACGTCCAACTCCTACCCGCGGCCAGAGGCAGAGGGCTGGGCTCGGCTCGCCGACCTGCCTCACCCGCGCGGCGAAGTCGGTGCGACGATCGTCCTGCCGGGCCCGGCCGGTACGTCCGACATCTGCCCTTCGGGTCCGTGTCAGCCTCAGTTCTTCGTGGTCGGAGGACTCCGCGGACTCCTCGGGAGAACGGTCGCTACCGTCGACATCTTGGACGCCGGCAACGGCAAGTGGCGCTCGGGCCCTGATCTGCCCGAGCCGCGGCACCACCCCGCGGCCGCCGCGATCGACGGCGCGGTCTACGTCTCCGGCGGCTCGCGCCGGGCCACGAACTGGAAACCCGAACGGAACTTCTGGGTTCTGCGCCCCGGGACCGATTCGTGGGACCGGCTCCCCGACATGCCCGAGGGGCGCATGGCGCACGCGATGGTCGCCGCGAACGGAAGGCTCTACGTGATCGGCGGCCGGGGCGACACGTCCCGCGTGCTGATCTACGACCGGACCTCGGGCTGGAGCGCCGGTGCGCCGATGCCGAACCCGCGCGACCATCTCGGAGCCGTGCTCGTGCAGGGAAAGATCTATGCGATCGGTGGACGGCGAAACTCCATCCTGCGCGACGTCGACATCTACGACATCGCGACTGACACATGGTCCCATGGCCCTCCGCTTCCCGCCCCGACCAGCGGCATGGCCGCGGAGTTGTTGGGCGACGGGAAGATCCACGTCGTCGGAGGCGAGGATCCGTCCACGTTCGGGGGCGGCGTGATCGACCGCCACTACATCCTCGACCTCGCATCGGGTACGTGGTCGCTCGGGCCGAAGGCGTTGCTCCCCGTGCACGGCGCCGCCTCCGACGAAGTGGGCGGCGTTCTCCTGATCGTCGGCGGTTCGCGTCGCCAAGGCACGTTCTCGGTGCTCGCGTGGACGGGATTGACCCAGCGCTTCGACCCGCGCGAAGCCCCTTCGTCGCTCAACCCGGGACCGTCGCCGACCCCGCGGGCCACGACCACCTCGACGCCCTTACCCGGAGGCACGCTCCCCGGCGACTAGCCGCCGGCTTCCCTTCACGCCACCGGCGCGGTAGATAGTGGCGCGATGCGACAGCAGATCGTGTTCGGTGACGACTTCCTCGAGGTCGAGCTGCCCGATCGTACGCACATCGTCTCGCCGGGTTTGTCGATCCCTCTGGAGCCGGTGCCCGATCTCGAGGCGGCGGTCACGGACGCGCTCGGGGCGCCCCTCGATCTCCCACCGCTCCGCGAGGTGGCCCGAGGGCGGAGGCGCGTGACGATCGCGTTCG
>Ga0070708_100005206_pt1 | contig 10294 bp, 11 predicted proteins | sample KBSK5503metaG_FD_65469 | JGI IMG/M metagenome (GOLD analysis project Ga0070708, IMG submission 65469) | Corn, switchgrass and miscanthus rhizosphere microbial communities from Kellogg Biological Station, Michigan, USA - KBS K5-50-3 metaG | ecosystem: Host-associated > Plants > Roots >... | reverse complement strand
CGGAGGCCGGGACCCGCGCAAGGCCGACGCGGACCGCATCGGCTGTTCCCAGCTGGGGGTCCTGGCGCACCGTCACGGCACGCCCGGCGAGCGCGGCTTCGAGCGCTTCGGCCCCGTGTCCCACGACCACCACCGGGTGCTCGATCCCGGCCCGCGCCAGGGTGTTCAGCAGGTGGTCGATCATCGGCCGCCCGCCGAGGGGATGGAGGACCTTGGGGAGGCGCGAGCGCATGCGCTTCCCCTGACCGGCGGCCAGGACGATGGCCGCAATCGCTACCACGTTCGGTGGGACTCCCTCGCTGCAGACAGGGCCGGATGGTATGCGCGGGTCAGCGGAAGGGTCAACCCGACGCCGTCCCCTCTCCGGCCAGCGCGACGCACTCGATCTCGATCAGCGCTCCCCGAGGCAGCTCATGAATCGCGATGGTCGAGCGGGCTGGGTAGGGCGGCACCACGTGGCGGGCGTAGACCTCGTTGACCGCGCCGAAATGGGCCATGTCGCTCAGAAAGATCGTGGTCTTCACCACGCGATCGAAGCCGGTTCCCGCAGCGTCGAGGACCGCCTCGAGGTTGCGCAGGACGCGTTCCGCCTGTTCTGCGACGCCGCCGGGCACGATCTCGCCCGTGGCGGGATCGACCCCCACCTGGCCGGCGGTGAAGACCAGGCCTCCGGCGACGATCGCCTGGCTGTAGGGTCCAGCCGCGGCGGGCGCCGAATCGGTCTGAATCGGGTGGCGACCGGTCACGGCTCGGCTTCCTCCTCGTCGCCCATCACTTCGATGCTAGCGGCTTCGGTTCGCAGGCGCGTGCGGGTAACGCGCACGCCGGCCCCCAGCAGGCGGCGCGCGATGGCTTCGATGCGATCGGGATCGTCGCTCAGCACAAAGGTCGTCGGCCCGCTGCCGGTCAGGTGCGGCTCCCCACCCGCTGACACGACGAGGCGGAAGAGGTCGTCGAGCTCCGGTCGAAGGCGGCAGGCGGGGGCGAGAAGGTCGTTCCTGCCGAGCTTCGCGGTTGGCTGCCCGGCCGATCCGGACCACTCCGCCTCGCGAAGCGCCGCGAACACCTCCGCGGTGGCGAGACTGAACGGCGGGTGTGCGAGCAGTACCTCCCGACCGGCAATCGCGAAGTCGAGCGGGGCCACCCGTTCGCCGGTCCCAGTCACCCAGGCGATTGGCAGGCGAGCGGCAAAGAAGGGGACGTCGGCGCCGATGAGCGCCAGGCGCGCCAGGTCGGCGGCCGAGGCCTCGTCTTCGACCCCGATCCATCCTCGGCCCAGCCGCCATGCGGCCGCTGCGTCCGACGACCCACCACCCAGTCCGGCAGCGACAGGGACGCGCTTGGCCAGGGTCAGGCAGGCATCGACTGGCTCACCATCGAGCGCGGCCACCAGCCCGGCCCAGGCCAGGTTCCGATCCGGTGATACGGGGACCGGTGGGTCACTCGGCGCAGCGTCGGGAATCTCGACCCGCAGGCCACTCCCTCCCGGAGCCAGCAGCAGGCTGTCAGCCAAGTCCAGCAGCGCCCAGGCGCCGGCGAGCTGATGCAGGCCGTCGGGGCGCCGCCCCGTGACCGCCAGGGACAGGTTGAGCTTGGCCGGCGCCTCGAGCCGCAGCGCACTCATCCAGCGTGGCTCCGCCCGGGTTTGGTCCGCGCCGCACGGCGCCCGGCGCCTTCCGTGCCATCCGGCCCCAAGCTCGCGAGCAGTGGCCTGAGCTCGGTCGCCAGGCACGACCATTCCTCCACGCTGAGCGTCTGGGGACGCCGCTCGCCGGCGATGGCGCACGCGGCCAGGGCCTCTGCGACCGCCGAACTGCCCACCGGCAGCTCGCGCCCGACCCCGTTACGGATCTGCTTGCGCCGCTGCCGGAACCCGGCCTGCACGACTCGATAGAAGGGCTCGCGACCCGATCCGAGGGGAACGGGTGGCTCCGCCCGGCGGCGGAGCCGAAGGATCGCTGAGTCGACGTCGGGCGCCGGCTCGAAGGCCGCGGCCGGAACGCGGCACAGGACCTCGGCGCGTGCGATGTTCTGGACGAAGACCGATAGGTAGCTCATCTGACCGGGCGGCGCGGCGACTCGCTCCGCAACCTCCGCCTGGACGAGCAGGACGGCCACCTCCGGCGGCCGCTCCCCCTCCAGGAAGGCGTGCAGCAGAGGGCTCGTGATGTGATACGGAATGTTGGCCACCAGCTTGAATGACTCCGAAGAGAAGACCTCGCGAGGATGGAGGGTGAGCGCATCGGCCTCGATCAGATCGAATCCTGGGACCTCCCCGAGCTCGCGGCGGAGCCACGCGGCCAGGCGCGGATCGAGCTCGACCGCCAGGACCGATGCGCCGGCTGCCAGCAGGCGCCTGGTCAGGACGCCAAGGCCCGGGCCGACTTCGAGCACCCGATCCCCGGGTTTCAGCTCTGCGGCAGCCACGATGGCGTCCAGGGCGGCCGCGTCGGTCAGGAAGTTCTGCGACAGTGCCTTGCGCGGGCGAAGGTGCTCGGCGGCGAGCAGGCGTCGCAGCTGGCCGGGGGTCGGCGGAGCCAGTCGGTCCGCGCTCAGAGCCGGGTGAGAACTCATGCCCCTAGCCACGGGAGCGACAGGTTCGGGACGGCCTCCAGCGAGGCATCGGCTCGGTCACCCGCCGCGAAACGGAACCCCGCGGCCGCCCCGATCATGGCGCCGTTGTCCGTGCACCACGCCGGAGGTGGCACGAGCAACCGGAGGCCCAGGGGCGCGAGCCGATCACGCAGCACCCTGCGCAGCGAGCGGTTGGCCGCCACGCCGCCCCCCAGCGCCACGGCGGCGACCGACTCCGCTTCGGCGGCCGCGGCGGTCTTGGTGCTGAGCGCATCCACGACGGCCTCCTCGAATGAAGCGGCCAGCGCATCGATTGGGATCGGGGCCTGCGCCTCGCGCAATCGCGCTACCTCGCGCAGGACGGCGGTCTTGAGTCCGGAGAAGCTGAAGTCGTAGCGGCCATGGGTGCGCGCCCGCGGGAATCGCGTCGTCGCCCGGGCGCCCTCCGCGGCGGCGGAGATGGCCGGCCCGCCCGGATACGGCAGTCCCAGGAGGCGACCCACCTTGTCGAACGCCTCCCCCGCGGCGTCGTCGACCGTCTGGCCCAGCAGCGTGTAGCGGCCGTGCTCGTGCATCAGGACGAGCTGGGTATGACCGCCCGAGACGACCAGGCAGAGGAGCGGGAAGGGTGGCTCGGGCGCGAGAGGCTGATGCGGCCCATCCTCGGTCAACCAGTTCGCGTAGATGTGTCCCTCGATGTGGTTGACGGGCACGAGCGGGAGATCGTGCGCTGCGGCGAGCGCCTTCGCGAATCCCACTCCGACGAGCAACGAACCGATGAGCCCCGGTCCGCAGGTGACCGCCACCGCATCGATCTGCGACCAGTCGACACGGGCCTCGGCGATTGCCGCCTCCAGGGTGGGGACGATCCAGCGCAGCTGCTGCCGCGCGGCCACCTCGGGAACGATGCCGCCCGTCTCCGCGTGCAGGGCGATCTGGGTCGCCACCTGGTTCGCTTCGATCCGGCGACCGCCCACGACGACCGCAACACCGGTCTCGTCGCAGCTCGATTCGATGGCCAGGATCCGCGCGCCGCTCACGCTGCGTCTCCGCGGTCCGGGCTGCCGAGCAGAACCCGCGCCGCGGCCATGACCTCGCGCATCCGGTCCGACGTGAGGCGCGGCGTCGTCATGACGAAGGCGTCCTCACCGTCATCGGAGTAGTAGGCGACCCGCCGACCGGTCACCTCGAAGCCGAATCCCTGGTACAGGCCCTGCGCTCCCTCGTTCCCGACCCGCACCTCGAGCGTCATGTGGGCGGCACCGATGTCGCCGGCGATCTCCAGCAGCGCCAGCAGGATCCGCCGACCGACGCCGCGGCGGCGCCACTTCGGATGCACGCCAAACGTCGTGACGTGGGCCTCATCGACCATCAGCCAGATCCCCCCAAAGCCGACGACCTTCCCGTCCACGCGCGCGACCACGTAATGGGCCATTCGATTCGCACTCAGCTCCTGCTCGAAGGCGTACGCTGGCCACGGCGAGCTGAAGCAGAGCCGCTCGATGACGTGCACCGACGGGACGTCCCTCAGGCGCATCGGCTCGATCGCCAGAGTCGGAGCTACCGCCATGCGGGCACTCCGCTGGGCGTGGCCGCGAGCCCGCGTGGTGGGCGCAGGTAGATCGGCTCCATCGTCGCCACGGGGTCGCCAGATGACGCCTCGCGGAGTCGGTGCGCCGCCAGTCGCGCGACTGACGCCGCTGCTCGCGACGGCGAGACCGTGGCGCGCAGGCCCAACGCCTCCGCCAGCTCGGTGGGCACGACGATCGATCCGGATCCCTCGTTGCCCGATATCCACCCGCCATCGACGACCCGTGGCGCGTCCCGGCCACGTTCGAGCAGATAGCCCTCCCGCGCGCCGGCGCGGGCCAGCGCAGCGCGGGCCTTCGGCTCTGCGTCGAGCCAGGCGACGAGGCTTGGAATGCCAACGATCGGGATCCCGAACCCGAGCGCCAGCCCCTTGGCCATGCTCATCCCCGCTCGCAATCCGGTGAACGAGCCCGGCCCCAGGCCGATGGCGACCGCCTGCACTTCGCGTAGCGTGCGGCCCTCGCGCTCGAGCAAAAGCAGCACGCGCGGCAGCAGCTCCCGTCCCTGGCCGCTCGCGGCCGACCAGGCGTCGTGGGCAAGCGTCGCGCCATCCGTGTCGGCCAACGCCAGCGATGGATCGGTCGAGGCGCTCTCGATCGCGAGGATCATCGTCGGGCGAGCGCCGAGGCGGCGAGCTGCGTCGCGGCGGTCCCGGACGCTCGCCAGCGCAGGGTGCGATGGTCGCTCGCCGCCGCATCGGGCTCGATGTCGACCTCGAGGCGGTCCTCGGGGAGCCAGCCGCCGAGACGATCGGCCCACTCGATGACGGTCACGCCCTGCGACTGGCGTTCGTCGTAGAAGCCGGCCGCGACCCCTTCCGCCGGATCGTCGAGCCGGTAGGCATCCACGTGGAAGAGCCGCAGCCGTCCAAGATGCTCGTTCATGAGGACAAAGGTCGGGCTGTTCACGACGCTCCGCACACCAAGCCCCTCGGCGATCCCCTTGGCGAGCTGCGTCTTCCCCGCTCCCAACGGGCCTCGCAGCGCCACGAGGGCGCCTCGCTGCGCGAAGGTCCCCAGGGCCCGGCCGATGGCCCGCGTCCGGGCGGGTGAGCTGCTCGTCAGCACGCCCGAGGCGTCAGCCACGGGCGTGCGCCGCGGAAGCGCGGCCCTGGCCGCGCGGGATCGGCGCATCGGCCAAGTATAGGAAGGACGAGCTCAGGCGTCGGAAACCGGAGGTTGGCCTGCGACGCTCGCCTCCAGGTTAGCGAGCGGGATCGGAGCAAGGCGTCCATCCTCAAAACGGACCAGCCCGGTCAGCCCAGGAATCCCCGAGCCGCCGGCATGGAGCTCCTCGAGAAGCCCGACGAGAACGCCGGTGCGCCCCGCATGGGGGCGGCCGTGTGCCACCACGCGATCGCCCACCCGAGCCAGCGGGACGCGGCGCGGCGGCTCCGTAGCGTCGTAGACCACAAGGGCGCGTTCACTGCCGAAGAGACTGGCAGTTCGGCCCTGATGCTGGCGCAGCCACTCGAAGAGATGCGGGTCAAGGGCGACCTTGCCGTATCCCTCGAGCAACACGATCGAGAATGGGTTGACGAGACCGCCCTGGTCGCGGCGCCGACGCTGGATCGCCTCGAGGTCCCGCAGCTCCTTGTCCAGGACCCCACCCAGCACCACCCCGACCGCGCCCATGGCGCGTGCACGGGTCAGGGTCTCGGCGGACGCGCGCGACCCGCCGACGAGGATCTTGCCGGCCGCTGAGACGTCCACAGAACCAGCACGCAACTCTTCGTCGTGGCGGTGGACGGCCATCATCAACTCGCCATGCACCGCCTCACCGATGCCGCCCACGCCGAGCAGGCGGACGCCGGGCAGCGCGATATCAACGGCTTGCGGCGTGGCACGCACAACGCCGCCACGAACATGGCCGACCAGCGGGCGATCCGGCCCAAGCTCGATGAGCAGTGCGCTTCCATCCCTGATGCGATACGAAACGAAGACTGCAGCTCGTGGGGTCCGCGCCTCGCGTCCCTGTGGGTCGCGCGCGATGGCCTCGCCGGATTCCAGGCGCGTCCCCGGACGAACCAGAAAGTGCTCGATGCCGGAGTCCGGACGGCGGCCGAGGCCGCGTGCGACCGGTACGCGGAACGCCGTACCCGGCACCCGCCTCGTGGCCAGAGCGTCGCCCGGCGACACCGCGTCGCCAGCCCGCACCACGGGCACCGCGCCGGGTGGGAGGGACACGCGATGGACGTACGTGGTTCGCCCCCGGTCCGCGGTGCTCGTCACCGAAGACCGGACTCGCGCCATGGAGCCGTCGCCGCCCGTGGTCACCAAGCACTCACAACGCGCTCACCGAGCGCTCGGGCACGGGCTCGGCGAGCAGCGCCTCGTGCCAGGCCCGCTGGACGGATCGCCGATCATCGGTCCGACGGGGAAGCTGGATGGGCGCGTCCCGGGCATCGAGCACCAGGCCGACCGAGCCACCGCTCACCTGCGCCTGCACGTGCCGGCCCCTGCGGGCCGCCCCGAGGCTGACGCTCTCGTCGGTCTGCAGCTCGACCTCCGCCTGCTCGCCGCGAGCCAGGGGCAGGACGCTGACCTGCCCGACGCGGACCTCCACGGGACCGATGGACGGCCAGCCCGCTCGATGCAGGGTGACGCGGAACGCCACGTGCCCGGGGCGCCCACCCCGGGACACGATGGCCGTCCCAAGCGGCACGACCAGGTCGTCGCGAAGGAACCCGATCGCCTCCGCGATCTCGTCGTCAGAGACCGAGCCGAGCGGCGGCAGGACCCCCGCCCGATCCAGCGCAATCTGGGCGATGCCGACCGGCCGGATCCCGTCCAGCATGAGCTGCATGGCGCGCGCCGGGCTGGGCGCGCCCGCGATCAGTCGCCCCGCGCCGATCAGCACGTCAACCGATCCCCACCCGGGGGTTGCGGCGATGCTGGCGAGCTGCATGCGGCCGGCCGCCATGGCGACCCCCAGCTCCTCCTCGCCGTTCGGGATCGAGCCTGGACGCGAGCGCAGGTTCTGCAGCGCGTCCGCCACCGCCAGCTCGTCGACATGGCCGGACATCTCCCGCGCCAGCCGACCGGCAACCTGGGGGCTCCCAAACGCAATTGAGCCGAGGCCCCCCGAGGCGAGCGCCGCCCCGGCAACCATTGGCGGCTCCTCGCGGCCGTCGGCAAGGACCCAGGTTGCATAGTGCGCGCCAAGGTCGATGCCGCCAATCCTCAGGTGCTCCTGGCGGGCGAGCTCGGTGATCGCGCGCCTGAAGCCCGTGGGAGATGCCCGACGCCCCTCGTGCCCCTCCACGACCTGCTCGAGAAGATGCTCGAGGTCCGCGCGCAGCGGCCCGGATGCCTGCCCGCCGTCCTCGATCTCCGCCGGGGCGATGGCCCTCAGCGCGCCCTCCTCGAAGAGTCCGGCGAGCTGCTCCGTGAGCGAATGCGGCCCGGCCCAGACGACCGGTCCACCACGGGCGTGGCGGGCCGCGGCGACGATCGATGCCTCCTCGAGCACCTGCTCGGGCGTAGCGATCTCTCCCGGTGCCGCCAGGAGCCACGCGTCAACGTCGGTGGCGCTCAGCGCCGCAATGCGTTCTGCCAGCGGTCGCCCGTCATCCGGATCGGAGGTCACGGCAACCATCCATCCGGCTGCCTCGGCGGCGTGGCGTGCGGCAGCAGCGCTGTGCTCCCCGGCGATCGCGGCGATCGCCAGGCGCCCCGTGCGACGGGGCGTTCGGCAGGCGATGCGGGGTGCCACCGCCAGGATCTCGCGCAGGCGATCGCGCAGGCGCTGATCCGCTCCGATCGCGAGACGGGCAGCGAGTGTCTCGTCGAGCGCCGCCTGCCCCCAGGCGGTTGGTTGGGCAACGTTGGCCACGATCCGCCACCGTCCACGTGCTCGGCCCACGACCGTGGCCTTGGTCCATGCCGAGCCGACGTCGATCAGCAGCGACACCTCGGCGGTGGGCGCAGCCGCGTGTGGCGCGAGGTTCATGAAACTCGGACGCTCATTCGACGCCGACGACGCTCATCCGACCGAGCTCGCATCAGCCCTCGCGAGCCGCCGGAGGAACCAGAACCGATCCTGCGGGGCGCTCTGCAATGCGCGCTTCAACGGCTCCGCGGAACGCCGAAGCTTCGAATGCGCCGACGGCCAGGACCAAGGAATCCGGGAGGGCCTGCCCTTGCGATGCGCGAACCTCGAGCGTTTCCATGATGATCGCCGCTGCCTCGGCCGGCGGAAAGACGCCTCGCTCAGTCCCGAGCGCTGACATCGCCAGCCGGCGCAGTGCAAGGTGGGCCGCGACGTCGAGTGCCGCGTTAAGCGCCTTCGCGACGCGATCACGATCGGGCTGCAGGTCATGGCTGACGGCCACGGCATGAACGATATAGGGGGCGGCGAGGCGCCCGCCAGCCGTGACAACCACCTCGCCGGGTCCGACCGGACCGCTCGCGACGGCGGCCCGCTCGACCTCCTCGCCTGCGGCTCGCTTCACCGCAGCGGCAATCGGTGCCGTCATGAACAGGCTTTCGTTCGCCGGGATGATGATCCCGTCGACCTCAAGCTCCGCGATATTCCCCTGCCAGACGTCGATCTCAACAGGCAGTGTCATGTGCTCGGGCTCTCGCGGCCGCCACGAACTCACGCGCCCCGAAGATGGATGCGGGGGAGGCGCTCGCGGAGGGCGGTCGTCACTTCGTAATTGATGGTTCGTCGCTCGGCTGCAACATCCTCGGCGGAGATGCGGCCACCGCCCTGCTCACCAATCAGCACGAATTCGTCGCCGTAGGTTACATCATCGATCTCGCCGAGATCGACGGTGATGCCGTCCATGCTGACTGCCCCGACGATCGGTGCACGCACTCCGCGGACCAGAGCGGCACCATTGTTGGTGTGGATCCGCGGCCAGCCGTCGCCATAGCCGATCCCGAGCGTGGCGATTCGGGTCGCACGCTGGGCGCGGTAGCGCAGTCCATAGCCCACACCGGCGCCGGCGGGAAGGTCGAAGAGGCGAAGCGGCAGGGCCCGCAAGGAGAGGATCGGGCGCACGTCGATGTCGTCGGCGGCGGCCCAGCCGGGGAGCATGCCGTACAGCATCAGGCCCGGGCGAACGGCATCCGCGAAGGATCCCAGCCCGGCGACGATGCCGCCGGTCGCCGCCAGATGGACCAGCCCCGGGTCGACGCCGGCGGAACGCATCGCGTCGAGCACCTGCGCGAAGCGCAGGGCCTGCACGTCGGAGTAGGCGGCGTCTTCGCCCGGCACTGCCAGGTGGCTGAAGGTCCCCACCAGTCGGAGATGTCGGCTGCGCGCGATCGCCAGCGCAATGGCCACTGCCTCGGATGGGTCGCTCCCCTGCCGTCCCAGCCCGGAGTCAATCTTGAGATGGACCGATGCGCGCCGGCCCGCGGCAGCTGCTGCCCGCTCGATGAGCGCGACCGAGGCGTGGCTGGTGGCGATCGACTCGAGGTCGGCCGCGACCGCTGGGGAGCCGTCGGGCTCTCCGAGCCCCCACAGCACGAGGATGGGAGCCTCGATGCTCGCGGCACGTAATGCCCGCCCTTCATCGACCGTCGCGACCGCCAGCCGCTCGACGCCGTGCGCCAAGAGGGTCCGGCTGACCTCGATGGCGCCGTGGCCATAGGCATTCGCCTTGACGACCGCGATCACCTGCTTCTCGGCACCTGCCAGCCGGTGGACGAGCGAAAGGTTTTCGACCAGCCCCGCGTGATCGATCTCGATCCAGGCTCGATGCGGGCTGCGCGCCGCCTCGCGCGGCCCGCCCGTCACTGGGAGCGCGCTCCGCGGAACGACTCCATCGCCTCCGGGAGCAGGTGCGCGATGTCGCGCGCCATCGTCCCCGCACGCCCGATCCTTCGCTCGGCCAGCAGTCCCGCGGCTCCATGGATTGCGACGCCGAGCGTCGCCGCCACCACCGAGTCGCAGCCCTGAGCCAGGAACGCACCGATGGCGCCGGCCAGGACGTCTCCGCTGCCCGCGGTCGACAATGCTGGTGTCGCGACCTCGCTGACGCGGACCTCGCCTTCGGCATCGGCGATCACGGTGTGGGCGCCTTTGAGGACCACCACCTGTCCCCAGAGAAGCGCCGCATCACGCGCCTTCTCGATCCGATGCCGGTCGTCATCGGCCAGCCGTCCCACCTCCTTCGCCT
>Ga0070708_100005205_pt1 | contig 10295 bp, 7 predicted proteins | sample KBSK5503metaG_FD_65469 | JGI IMG/M metagenome (GOLD analysis project Ga0070708, IMG submission 65469) | Corn, switchgrass and miscanthus rhizosphere microbial communities from Kellogg Biological Station, Michigan, USA - KBS K5-50-3 metaG | ecosystem: Host-associated > Plants > Roots >... | reverse complement strand
GACGCCGGCCGGCAACGGTCCGGTTCCAATCTGGTCCACCGCCAGCGACAGGACGACCGCGCCCAGCGCGGTTGATCGGGGATGGCTGCCGTTCACGCTGAGGTCCTGGAATGACGCATGGGTCCAGGCGACCACCATCGGTGCGGCGGTTCCCGTCCCCATGCCCTTGAAGCCCACGCCGGTGGGCAGCAGCGAAAGGATCTGGGTCTTCGCAAAGTTGTCGCGGTCGGCCGCCGTCATCGTCGGCCCCCCGGGACCGTAGCCGCCCTGGTAGATCCCGGATTGGTTGTAGATCCGCATATAGAGAGGTTGACCGTTCGATGTCCCCGCTTTCGGCGCCAGGCTCAGGCTTGCCGACGCGCCCGGCCTGAGGGCGCCGATCGTCTGGAAGTTATCGCCGGCGATCAGGACGGCGTCCGTGAACGTGACATTCGAGTGATTCTCGATCGTTCCCTTGAGTTGCCCGTTCACGACGGCTACATGGGCGGTCAGCTTCGGCGCCGTCGTGACGCCCTCGGTGGCAAAGCCGCCCAGCGCGAAGGCCGTCATCCCGGCGAGCGTCACCTCGTTGCTGGCGACGTTGACCCGTACGCTCCCCGCGTAGGCGTTGCCGTTGTTGGTCGCGATCGGGCTGATGAGCAGGCGTTCGCCGCCCGCGGTCGCCTGGTAATCACCCCGACTGGGCGGGATGATGCCGGTATACGTCTCCTGGTAGGCGTGATCCGACCCGGGCTGCACCTGAAGGATCGCGATCTGATTGGTTTGGACGGATCGGCCCTTGGTGAAGATGCCCGCGCCATACGCGCCTCCCGCGGCGAGCAGCGCGATCAGCGGCACGGTCACCCAGGCAAGGGCACGGCGTCGCATCGCGCCTAACACGAGATAGTTCACGGGCCCGACGAGGAGCACGTAGATCAACACCAGCGCGCCGGTGAGTTGCAACGAGGGTAAATCGAGGCCCGGTAGGTTGCCGAGCACCGGCGTCAGGGCGCTGCTCCTGGTAGCGAGGGACGACTGCGAACCGAATCCCATCGGCGCCGGTCCCATCATCATGTAGGGGCCGTTCTGCGCCGAGCCGACCTGCCCGAAGAAGGCGCGAGACATAACCTGGCGCAAGATCGTCCGGCTCGACGTCGACACGGCGAGTGGTGGCTGGTTCCAATCGAAGGTCGACATCGTGACCTCGCCCGCACCGACGGGGCGTTCCAGGATCAGCGGCTCACCGGCGTCACTCAACCAGGCGACCCCGTTGGTCAGGGTCCCGGTGGCGATCTCGACCGCTGTCCCGCCAATGGCGTTCGCATCGGCCAATGTCGTGCCCGTGACCTGCACCGGGAGGATCTCCGCCGGAAGGTCGGCGAGCGTCTTCCGCCAGGCGGCGCCGGTGCCAATGAGCAGGTCGCCGCCGGTCGCCACGTAATCGGCGATGGCGCCACGCTGGCCCGCCGTCAGGCTATCGGTCGCGAAGTCGTCGATCACCAGGATGTCGAAGGCCCGCAGCGGAATCGACGAATCCGCGATGTCTTCCGAATGGAGATGGACGACGCGGGCGGCGATGCCGCCCGGATGAACGGCCGCGAAGTCGTCGAGAGCGGCGCCCTGATCCGACACGACGCCGATCAGCGCCGAGGTCGTGGCGCCGCTGACCGAGCCCTGGGAAACGGCGATCCGGCCCTGCTGGGTGATGCGGGCGATGATCGTTGCCCCGGTCGTGTTCTCCACCAGGTAAAGGCGCAGGCGTTTGGTCGCGCCAGTCGCCAGGCTGATCGGCTCCTGGTAGATGGTGAAGCCGCTGACCCCGGGTTGGGCGTTCAGGGCCTCCTGCACCTCGAGCATGCCGTCTATGCCCGCGCCGGCATTCCGGGCATCGATCGTCACCGGCATCCAGGCGCCAGCCTTGACCACGTCCTGGTAGCCGACGTGTACCGTCAGCGTGATCGGGTTGGTGGCCGCCTCGCCCGAAACGGCGGCGATCGGGAGGGCCAGTGCGGCCAGCATGGCTGCGAGGCCGATCCGCGCGGGCAGGCGCCGTCCCCGGAGACGCATCTCATTCAGTAAGACGCCCGGCGGCGTGAAAAGTTCCGTTCGGGCAGTATGGTCGGCACCTGTGCGGCCGTCAATCGGCATCCGGCCCAGACAGGCCAGCTGAAATGGACCGAGAGTGGCGCGCCCGAGGGCGAGAAGAGAACTGCCGGAGGAGGGACTCGAACCCACACGGACTTACGCCCAGGCGCTTTTGAGGCGCCCTCGTCTACCATTCCGACACTCCGGCGAGCCCCGGCGAGTATATCGGAGACTGTGCGTTGGGAACTTATTAGCAATGTTTGCGTCTAAAGGCAGGAATCGCTAAATGGACGATCGCGACCTGGTGGGCCGGGCCCGCCGGGGCGATCCGGAGGCGTTTACCCAATTGATGATGCAATACCAGGTGCCGCTGTACAACATGGCGCTGCGGATGGTCGGTAGGCGGGACGATGCCGCCGACATCGCGCAGGAGGCGTTTACGCGCGCCTGGGTAAAGATCCGGACGTTACGTGACGCCCCGTTCAAGTCGTGGATCTTCCAGATCGCGGCGAACCTCTGTTACGACCATTTCCGGCGCGGCCGGCGATACGGCGAGATGCCCGACGAAGACACCAACAAAGTCGTTGGACTGGGCATCCTGACCCCGGATCCGCAAGAGCGTGCTGAGGCGAGCGAGCGTAACCGGCTGGTCCGCGAGAGTATCGAGGCGTTGGATCACGATATGCGGCTGGCGATCATCCTGCGTGACGTGAACGGCATGGCCTACGACGAAATCGCCGTCGTGCTGCACGTGCCGTTGGGAACCGTCAAGTCCCGGATTGCGCGGGCACGGGCGCAGGTCCAGGAACACCTGCAGCAATATCCGGATTTCTTTCCGTCGACCCGGGAGGACGCCAATGCCGAGTGAACCGCGCATCCCTACCGAGCCGACGCTGGATGAGCTATCAGCCTATCTCGATCACGAGCTGGACGACGACGCCAGGACGCGCGTCGCCGACCACGTGGCCGGGTGCGCCGACTGCCAGGCGCGGCTCGACGGGCTGCGCCAGACGGCGTATGCGATCCGGGCGCTGCCGATGGAGACGCCGCCACGCACGTTCACGATCCCCGCAAAGAAGCGCGAGTCGTCCAGTTGGGTGCCGGTCGCCGGCTGGATCGGTGGCGTCGCGGCGGCGATGCTCATCATCGTGGTCGGCGTGACGCACTTGCCTTTTCAAGGCCCAGGCGGTGCCGCCTCGACGGGCACGATCAGCAGAAGCCTGGCCCAAGGTGGCGCGCCCGCTGCCGGCCGAGCCGCGCCGCTTGGCCAGTCCGGAGCCGGCACCCAAATGTACGACTCTCAAGCGGCGTCGAAGGCTGTCCTCTCGAATGCCGCGACCGTGTCCGATCCGCGTAGTCCGTCTCGGATGCTGACCGTGTCCACCGACGCGGCATCGTACTCGTCGACTGCGACGATGACGGTTCAGTTGCGGCTCTCGGGCCTTCCTCCGAGCCAGACCGCGCTTGTGTCACTGCTCTTGGAGCGCAATGGTTTTGCGGTCCTATTACCAACCGGCTCCGGCCCGCTCGATGCCTCAGGGTACAGGGGCAACTATCCATTGGCCAATCTCGCGCTGCCCAACCCGGTGGCCGGCTCGTACACCCTCATTGCGATCGAGTGGCTTCCCGATGGCAACGGCGAGCTGATCGCTCGGCTGCCGATCACGATCCAGGGTTAGGACTTTTCGGGCGGCGGGCCCTCGAGGTCGGGCAGATCCATGCTATTGATGAGCTCTTTGAAGATCGAGAGCCGGTCTTCTTCTTCCTCTTCTTTTTCGGGGAAGACCCCGGCCTTGTCGAGGACGTCCTGCGACACGAGGATCGGACAGGTCATCCGCACGGCCAGCGCGATCGCGTCGCTCGGCCGGGAGTCGATCTCGACTTCCTTGCCGTTCACGGCGAGAAACAATCGCGCGAAGAAGACCTCGTTCGTCAAGGACGTGACCTGGATTTTCTTCAGGCGCATCTCCGCGCTTTGAAGAATGTTGGCGAGAAGGTCGTGTGTAATCGGCCGCTCCGGCGTGATGCCTGTAATCTTCAGGGCAATTGCGTTGGCCTCGTAAATCCCAATCCAGATGGGCAAGTAGCGGTCGGTCTCTTTTTCTTTCAGGATCACCACGTGCTGCCCGCTGGGCATGTGGACACGGATGGAGTCGACTTGCATTTCGACAAATTTCGCCATCCTGAATTCGAGCCTATCTTATCATCGGGTTTTTAAGAGAAATCCGACGGTTGCGGGATTCCCCCGCGCCTAAACTTTGATGGTGACCGCGCCCCAGGACGAACCAAAACAGAGGCCTCGGCTCGTTCTCATCGACGGCCACTCGCTGGTCTACCGGGCCTTTTTTGCGCTGCCATCGCTGACCGACCGGGACGGCAAGATGGTGAATGCGGCCTACGGGTTCACGTCGATGCTCTTGCTGGCCCTCCAGGAGCATCCCGATTACGTGCTGGCATCGTTCGATTTGGGCGGCCGGACGTTCCGCCACGAGGAGCTGGCGCAGTACAAGGCGACCCGACGACCGACCCCGCCCGAGCTGTCGCCGCAGTTTCCGCTCACACGCGACATCGTTCGGGCGTTTGGTATCCCGATCTACGAAGTCAAGGGGGTCGAGGCGGACGACGTGATCGGCACCCTGGCGCGGCAAGCCCGCGATCAGGGACTGCACAGCACCATCGTGACCGGCGACCTGGACGCGCTGCAGCTCGTAAATGAGGACGTCTTTGTGCTTACGAGTAAGCGCGGCGTTTCGGAAACGATTCTGTACACGCCAGACCGCGTACGCGAGCGCTATGGCCTCGAGCCGATCCAGACCGTCGATCTCAAGGGCCTCGTTGGCGACGTCTCGGACAACATCCCGGGCATTCGGGGCATCGGCGAAAAGACCGCCATCAAGTTGATTCAAGAATTCGGCTCGGTCGAGAGCCTGGTCGAGAACCGCGCCAACGTCACGCCACTCAAGGTCCAGAAGCTGCTCGATGCGCACTGGGAGCAGGCCTTGCTGAGCAAGAAGATGGCGACCATCCTGCTGGACGTCGATGTGAAGCTTGACCTGAGCCACGGCTCAGCCAAGGACTATCGGCCGGACGCGGCTCGCACCATCCTGTCCGATCTAGGCTTCCGTAGCCTGGCGGCGCGGGTGCCCACGAGCTGGAGCGACGGCAGCACGATGTCGGCGCCACCGATCTTTGCCCCGCCGGCGAGGGAGCAAGGGAGGCTTCCCCTCGATGGCGAACCGGCGCGTCAACCCGCGCAGTCGACCCTGGCGTTGGAGACGCCGCCAACCGAGGTCGTCACCGTCATTCGCGAGGCCCGCGAACTCGATCAGCTGGTTGCCGCCTTCGCCGCCGCCGACCGCGCGGGCTTCCAAGTCGTGACGCTCGACGATGTGCCGCGACACGGTCGGATCGCCGCCCTCGTCGTCGGCTTGAACGAAGGCGATATCTATTACGTGCCGGTGGCGCACGAGCAGGAGCGCTGCCTCGAGGTGCGCGATGTGCTGGCGCGCTTTGCCCCCAGCCTGCAGAGCGCCAAGCCGTCCAAGCTGGGCTTCAATCAGAAGGCCGATTACCTGGCGCTCCGGGCTCACGGGATCGAGCTTCGCGGCGTCGATTGGGATCTGCTGGTCGCCGCCTATCTGCTCAATTCTGGGGTGCGCTCGCCGAGTCTCGAGGCGCTGGCCTCGGACGTCTTGCATCGCTCGATCGAGGGTCGCGAGGCCTTGCTCGGCAGTGGGAAGACCGCCATGACCTGCGACCAGGTCGAGGTCCTGCGGGCCGCTGCATTCTTTGGCGATCGGATGCGCGTGATGCTGGAGCTCGCGCCGCGGCTCGAGTCCGAGCTCGACCGGCTTGGCAACGCCGAATTGTTTCGCGATCTCGAAATGCCGCTGGTGCCGGTGCTGGCCGAGATCGAGATCGCCGGCGTGGCGATCGACCTGGCCTACCTGCAGCAGGTGTCGCGCGAGCTGTATGAGCAGTTGCAGCGACTGGACCATGAGATCGCCGACGTGGCGCACGGGCCGATCAACGTCAACTCGCCGCAACAGCTGGCTAGATTTCTGTTTGAAGATCTGAATCTGCCCGGCGGAAGAAAAACCAAGAGCGGCTACTCGACGGACGCCAACGTGCTCGAGGGCCTGCGCGAGCAGCATCCGGTTGTCGGGCAGATCTTGGAGTTTCGGCAACTGAGCAAGCTCAAAGGCACCTATGTCGATGCCCTGCCGTTACTGGTCGACCCGCGCACCAAACGCGTGCATACCAGCTTCAACCAAACCGTCGCCGCCACGGGCCGCCTCTCGTCCTCTGATCCCAACCTGCAGAACATTCCGATCCGAACCGAGGTCGGTCAGAAAGTTCGGCGTGCCTTCGTGCCCAGCCGGTCGGGCGATGTCCTGCTCTCTGCCGATTACTCGCAGATCGAGCTGCGCGTCCTGGCGCATATGACCGACGATCCGGTGCTGGTCGACGCCTTTGCCCGCGGCGAAGACATTCATGCCCGGACGGCGGCCGAAGTCTTCGGCATCCCGCAGGAGCAGGTCACGGCCAACCAGCGGCGCCTGGCCAAGGTCGTAAATTTCGGGCTGTTCTACGGTCTGAGCGACTTCGGCCTCGCGCGCGACACCGGCATGTCGACGGAAGAAGCGCGGGCGTTCATCGACGCCTATTTCCGCGCCTATAACCGGGTTCGCGAATTCCTCGAAGGCATCAAGATCCAGGCGCGCGAGCAAGGCTATGTCGAAACCGTGCTGCACCGCCGGCGCTATATCCAGGACATTCGATCGCCGAATCGCATGCTGCGCCAGGGCGCGGAGCGGATCGCCATCAACATGCCAGTGCAGGGCTCCGCGGCGGACATCATGAAGCTGGCCATGATCAGGCTCAATAGCTACATTCGCGATCAGCGCCTACAGAGCCGGATGATTCTGACGGTGCACGACGAACTGGTTTTCGAGGTGCCACCCCCTGAGCGCGATCGTCTGATCGAAGTCGTGCCCGACCTGATGGCCACGGCCTATCCCCTCAAGGTTCCACTGCAGGTCGATCTCAAGGTCGGCCCCAACTGGCAGGACATGGAGCGGGTGCGGCTGGTGGCCGCCAAGGCCTGAATTGCCCGAGCTTCCCGAAGTCGAGACGATCGCGAGAGACCTGCGGCCGCAGCTTGCCGGCCGCCGGATCGAGTCGGTGCATTTGACCGGCGATCCAGCGATTCGTAAGCGACTCGTGCGCTATCCGACGGCAACCAAGTTCGTTCGAAGTCTTCGCGGCCGAACGATCAAATCGGTCGAACGTCGCGGCAAATATCTCGTCATGCCACTCGATCGGGGCGTCGCCCCACGCGACGGGCGCTTTAGTGCCAACGGAGCGTTTGAGACGTCTGGTCAAAGGCTTGTCGTTCACCTCGGCATGACCGGGCATCTCAGGGTGTGGGAGCCGGAAGAGGCGCTGGTCAAACACACACACCTCCGGGCGCTGTTGGATAGCGGGTTGGAGCTGCGTTACGACGACCCACGCCAGTTCGGGCGGCTGCTACTCGGCACCCAGGAGGAGCTGGTCGCCGCCCGCGCCTTCCCTGCGAAGCTCGGTCCCGAGCCGATCCATGGCGACCTGACGGAGGCCGAATTCGACAGGATGGTCAAGTCCCGTCGGCGGCCGATCAAATCGGCCTTACTCGATCAGTCGTTCCTCGCTGGTGTCGGCAATATCTACGCCGACGAGGCATGTTTTCGGGCTGGAATCCGTCCTAGCCGGTGGACGCATCGGCTCACCGCGCGTGAACGCCGGGCGCTCTACTCGGCGATCCAGGAGGTGCTGGAAAACAGCATTGCGGCACGAGGCTCGTCGATCATCAATTACGTCGACGCCTTTGGCGTCCGTGGGGGCAACCAGGAGAAGCTGCTCGTCTACGGACGAAGCGGCGAGCCCTGCATAACATGCGGGACACCATTGCAGGGGACCCGCCTGGCCGGCCGCGGCACCGTCTACTGCCGCAAGTGCCAACGCTAGGCAGGCCCCGCTGGCCGGCTCTAAGCCGCCGCCTCATGATCACGGCGGGCCTCTTCGGTGCCCTGTTTCTCGTGATCACGGTTCTGGTGAGCGTCGGCGCCTTCGGCCAAACGAACGTGAAGCTGACCCATTACATGCAGGGTCGTGGCAGCTTCGGCCAAGACCTTGGGCTCGGCGTCTTCGCCTACCTCGGCAGCATCGAGCTGACGCTTGTGATCGCCGCCCTGCTCGGACTGGCTCTCTTTCGTGGGTTGCGGCTGCTGGCCGTGCTGCCGGTGGCCGTGATCCTCTTCGCCTCCGGGCTCGAAATCCTCGGCAAACTTGTCGTCCCGAGCGTGGCGCCCGGAAAAGCCTTGCAGCGCTTTCCGGACATTCTGCCGTCGCTCGGCCACCAGGTCGGGAAGTACTCGTTTCCGAGCGGCCATGTGCTGCGCGCGACGATCGCCTACGGCCTGGTGCTCTACCTCTCAGAGCGCTGGGAACTGTTCGGCCGCGATAGTTCGCGCCTCAGCCCGGTGCTGGTGCTGGTCGTCTTCTTCGTTGGCTACGCCGTCGTCTACCTCGGCTGGCACTGGTTCTCCGACGCCGTTGGCGGGTTCCTCCTCGGCCTGACGCTGCTCTTTGGTCTGATCGCCTACCTGGAGCGCAAGCGCCTCGTGAACCCTGGCCACGCTCTCGTCGAGGACTAAGGGCCGCCGCTGATCCCGTACGTAAGGTAGTCGTCTGGTCCAACCTGGAGGTAGACGGTCATGGCGCAGGGAAGCGGGCCGGAATATGGGGTCGCATGCCGCATGCTGTCGGGCATTGGCTTGGCGAATACGGGCGCGCCCCCGGCGGTCATGGCGACCTGGCGAAACGGGAAGGTTCCAAGGCCATTTCCCCGGGCGTCGATCTGGGTTCGCGTGAAGTGCCAGCCTGGGTCGTAGCGGCGGTCACAGTAATCGATTCGGTTTGGCGGAGCCATCGGATTCCAGGTGCCGAATGCGGCGCGGCTGTAGGAGACCCAGCCCAACACCACGAGTCCCACCAGCGCCACCATCATCACTCCGGCCCGCTTGAGGCGTCCCGTCCCGTCGGAGAACGGCTGTATGAGGGCGGAAGTTTCGGGCCCGACAAGAGTGGCTAGACATTATTAGGTTGTCGCAGCCGCGAACTTACAATTAAGACGTGCCAAAGTTCTCGTTTACGGCTGGCTTTTCCCCGGCGGGCGGCCAGCCGGAGGCTATCCGGAAGCTTGCCGAAGGGGTCGAAAAGGGCCAGAAACACCAGGTCCTGCAGGGTGTGACCGGCTCCGGCAAGACGATGGTCGTCGCCCAGATGATCCAGGAGATCCAGCGGCCGACCCTCGTCATGTCGCCGAATAAGACGCTGGCAGCCCAGCTTTGCAGCGAATTCCGGGCGTTCTTCCCCCAGAACGCCGTCGAGTACTTCGTCAGCTACTACGACTACTACCAGCCGGAGGCGTACATCCCCCGGAGCGACACCTACATCGAGAAGGACTCATCCCGAAATGACGAGATCGACCGCCTGCGCCAGTCCGCCACACGGGCTTTGCTGACCCGGCCCGATGTCATCGTCGTGGCCAGCGTGTCCTGTATCTACGGCGTCGGTTCCCCCGAGGACTACCTCGGCGAGTCGGTGGAGATCCATGCCGGGGAGGGTTTTCGCCGCGATATTTTCCTTCGCAAACTGACCAACCTTCAGTACCAACGCAACGACGTCGACTTCGGCCGGTCGCGTTTCCGGGTGCGCGGCGACACGGTCGACGTCCAGCCGTCGTATGACCAGATCGCGACCCGGATCCAGTTCAACGGCGACGAGGTGGAGCGGATCGTCCAGCTCGACCCGCTGACGGGCGAGGTCATCGGCGACGTCGAGTCATTCCAGGTCTTCCCGGCCACCCACTACGTGACGCCGCGGGAGAAATTGCTGCGGGCGCTCGACGCCATCAACGACGAGCTCGAGGAGCGGGTCGCCTGGTTCGAGAGCCAGGGCAAGCTGCTCGAAGCCCAACGGCTCAGGCAGCGGACGATGTTCGACCTCGAGATGATGCGCGAGACCGGCAGCTGCGCCGGGATCGAGAACTATTCCCGCCACCTGACTGGCCGGCGCCCCGGGCAGGAGCCTTATACGTTGATGGACTTTCTCCCCAAGAACACCCTGATCGTGGTCGACGAGTCCCACGTCGGGGTTCCGCAGATCGGCGGCATGTACGGCGGCGACCG
>Ga0070708_100005204_pt1 | contig 10297 bp, 9 predicted proteins | sample KBSK5503metaG_FD_65469 | JGI IMG/M metagenome (GOLD analysis project Ga0070708, IMG submission 65469) | Corn, switchgrass and miscanthus rhizosphere microbial communities from Kellogg Biological Station, Michigan, USA - KBS K5-50-3 metaG | ecosystem: Host-associated > Plants > Roots >... | reverse complement strand
GTAACCGTCGCCGTAACCGCCGTCGCTAAGTAAGGCTCTCCCGGCGCTTGCGAGGAAATCTCTTGGGTGATGCCCAGCTCGGCCAGGGTGGGTGTGGAGGCGGAGAGGAAACGGTGATGGCGATGAGGAAGATTTTCAAGGAGCTGATGCGCGGCGTAGACGTGATAAAGCAGCATCGCGAGGGGAAGCTGACGCTGCGGAGCTATAAAAGGGAAGTTGCGCCTCTTCCGGCGGTGGATTCCAAGTTTATCCGCGAGACTCGGAAGAGCATGCGGTGTTCTCGGGCGGCGTAGAGAGCCGCATCTGCCTGGCTGACCAACCGATTGAAATCCGGAGCCGGTGTCCCTTCGAAGCCAGCAGGGCCGAAACTCGCCCTCACCTTGAGGCTGCCATCGTATCTAGACAACGACCATTGGAACTAGATCGCTTGTACCACATCGCTCCCCGCAGACGCAAGAAACCGCTCAAGTTCAATCTTTCCGTTGGGCAATGCTGCGGCTACATCTCATGAGAAGCGCGTTGCTGCGCATTAAGCAGCTTGTGTTTGCTGGTTTTCATCGAGTACATAGCCACGTCTGCAGTGCGTAAGAGGGTTTCGAGACTTTCACCATCATGGGGATAAACTGCGACGCCAATACTGACGGAAAGTGCTGGCTCCATGCCGTCATTGGCAATGCTGTCACAGATTCGTCGCGCCGCGTGGTTGGCCGCCTCTGCGCCTGTTTCTGGCAAGACAACCGCAAACTCGTCGCCGCCGTAGCGCGCCGCGGTATCGATGTCCCGGCAGAAGCTCAAAACATCCGCCACCCGGCAGAGCGCATGGCTTCCGATCAGATGGCCGTGGCGGTCGTTGATTTGCTTCAATCCATCCAGGTCAAATAACAACAGGGCAAACTCCCGCCCGGTGCGCTCCGAACGCTTGACCTCCATATCCAGCACTTCCGCAAGATGGCGATAGTTGGAAAGTCCCGTCAGCGGGTCGCGAGCCGCTTGTTGACGGAGATGATCCTCCAACTGGCGCTGTTTGGTGACATCCTCCGTGATGACCTCATAGGTGTCCGGCTCGCCCTGCTCACCCCTGACTTGTTGTCCGCTGAGCCGGACTTTCAGGGTTGTGCCGTCTTTCCGCTTCCATTCTATTTCGATGGGGTCGACTGAACCTTGCAGGTCTGGTTGCCCCAACAATTGCGATCGTCTCAGAGGATCTTGAATCAGGTCACTCGCAAGGTCTACCCCCAACAGTTCCTCTCTTGAGGCATAGCCGAGCATTTTCACCATGGCCTCGTTCACTTCGAGGAATTTGCCGTGGAGGTCGCAGCGGCAAATTCCGTAGCTTAGATTTCCTGCCAAGGCGCGATAACGTGCTTCCGAATGCCTCAAACCGTTTTGGGCTCGGTCGCGTTCCTCGCGCAATGCTTTCTCATCCAGAGCCCGATGAACGGCCACGGGAAGGTGACCAATGTGACCCATTTCAATGCAATCGTAGGCGCCTCTGGTAATGAACTCCGCCACCGTCTCGCGTTGCAGGATGCGACCCACGAAGATAAGCGGGATCTGCCTCCTTGATCGGTTCAGGAGTTCCAGTGCCTGCGTTTCCTGCCAATTCGGGCTGGGGTACTCGGCGACAACAAGGTCATAGACGTATGTGCCCAGCCGTTCGCTAAACTCCTCGGGAGTAACAACGATTTCCGCGCTGACTGTGAAGTGCACTTTGTCGAGCTCTTGCAGGCAGCGTTTTACTTCTGCTGCGTGGCTATGGATAAAGAGGATGTGCAGAGGCGGATGTCTGCCTTGGGATCCGGACAGGGTATCTCGCTTGAGGCGGGCTTGGGGGGTCGCGGCCATGGGAACCTAGGATAAATTCACGGGAGCCAGTCCTTCCCTTTGCCATGCTGGCTCCCGAGAATGAGCGGACTCTAAGCAGGTAAAAGTTACAGTGATGGCGTAGTAGTGTCTGTCCCATATTATACAGTTCTAATGTTATGTTAACTCTTACAGCACATCCGCGGCGCGCCAACACCCTGTAGATATAGAACCTTGAATGGGCTTTACTAGCGCCTGGTAAACGCATTATAAAAGGGCGCCCCTTGGAGTAGGTTTTGATCGTTCGCATCATTGCCGGGCAAATTGGGTCCTAGGATAACTTCCGAGTAACCGACCATACGCCCAGTATGTGTCGGGCATCAGTGGCACTTCTGCGCGTAGAGCATTTATCTGGAGTTCTCCGAATACGTGGTGAGAAGGACTGATGACATAACGAATTCGGTCCCAGGACCAGTTTTTCATGGCCTCTGCCCATGCCAAAGTGAGACGCAACGGGCGGCAGCCTATTCCCCTAAGAGAGTGATAGTCCTGCATCAAGTAGCCGCGAGAATCAGCGGCAGGAGGTATTCTTGCAGGCGAATGCTTTCCGCCGGCCCAAGGTTTTCGAACTGAATCCCCATGCGATCCGTCCCGACCGTTCGAACCACTAGCGCGCCTGAGCGCAGCGCCGGCGTTCCAGCCTCAAGCTCTAGACTGACCGTGACGCGGGTTCCTAACGGATACGCGCGGCCCGATTGAACCAGCGCGCCGCTAAGGCTGAGGTCCTGCGTCGTCCCCTCAAGACGGTCATTGCCTGATTCCAGCGAGACTCTGCAACGCATCCGAACGCGCGTGAAGCGCCGCCTTTCGCGCTCGATCGGGCCTTCAGCCACACGGATCAATTTTAGGAGCTTATTTCGCGCGACGGGCTTGAAGAGGAAAAACTCAACGCCGGCTTCGAAGGCACGTTTCATCAACGTCCGTTCCTCCTCTCCGGTAATCATCACAATAACCGTGGAGGCGTTAACGCGTGAAGCGCGGATTTGACGTGCTAGTTCCACTCCGTCTGGTGGGGGCATGCGCATGTCCAGGAACACGGCATGATATTTCTCCCGCTTCAGAAGCTCGGCGGCTTCGGTACTGTCGGTTAGAAAGCTGGCGTCCATGCCGGCCGAGCGGAGGATTTCACAGATAAGTTCGCCAGCGAGCGGATCGTCATCGACGACAAGAACCCTTGCAGGCAAGGTATCGCTCCTGTGGCGAACGCGATTCCCGTGAGGCTACGCCATCGTAACAAACCTAAGTATTCAGCTGCGACGCTTTCGGCTCTTGCAATCTGCGGTTTAGTTCTTCTCGAAGCTGCTGAAAGTCGACTGGCTTTGAAAGGCACGCTCTGCAGCCTGCCTTCAAGATCCGCTCCTGCTCCGCCACCAGAGCGTGTGCCGTCACAGCAATTACGGGGATTTCACGCGTCTCCGTTTTTTGGAGCATCCAGGCAAGGAGGTCGAGGCCATCGTCTTTACCGAGATTGATATCCAGTAAGACGGCATCGGGAAGCCGCTTGGAAAAAACCTCGTAACTTTCCTTCAAATCCGCGGTACACCAAACTTCGTAGCCTTCCACTTCGAGCCAGTCGCGGAGCAGCTCGCGGTTGAGCTGATTGTCTTCGACGACGAGAATGCAATGTTTCAAGCGTTCTCCAAAGCATGGGGAGTCACCACGCGCTCCAACTGCTTGATCAAAGGTTCCCGCCATGAATCCTGTTTTCGGAAAAGCGATTCGGCATGTGCGCGGAGGTACTTTTCCTCTTCCTTGGTTAGATCCTTGCTGGTCAGTACAAAGACGGAAAGATCGGCCGTGCGAGGATTCGAACGCCACTCAGCGAGCAATTCAAAACCGCTCATCTTGGGGAGGACTAAATCAAGAATGACCAACTCGGGCAAGGACTGCGCCACGTTGGCACGGGCCTGGGCGCCATCTGTTGCAGTGGTCACCGCATAGCCGTACCCCTTAAGCAATTCGACGATGATCTCAAGGGTGGATATATCGTCTTCCACCACCAAAATGCTCCTTAGTGGCGCTGCGCCCCCGCGAGACCGGAGGCAGCGCTCCACGGCAGCCAGCAACGTTGCTTTGTCCACGGGTTTAATCAAATACTCGTCGGCGCCGAGAGCAGTTCCAACGCCGGGCTGATCCACGATGGTCACCACAATGACTGGGATCTTTGAAGTGCGCGGGTCATTTTTCAACTGCAGCAGGACCTCTAGCCCATGGATCGGCTGCATGAGGAGATCCAAAGTGATGGCATCCGGCTGGTGCTCCGCCGCCATTTCTAGGGCGCGTTCAGGCCGGCCACATTTCAGAGTCTCATAGCCTGAAGAAGTAAGTTGCGATTGGATGAGCTGGCCCGTCACGGCATTGTCTTCAATGACGAGAATCCTAGGGGCTTTGTGTGCCCTCGGAATAGATCTGGACGTTTGAGCGGGCTGATCCGGAGCGATGGCTATGAGAGGCAGAGAAAAATAAAAACAGGTGCCTTTGCCGGGCTGGCTTTCGATTCCCAGTTTGCTGCCATGCAGCTCGACCAGGCGTGCCGTGATGGTTAGTCCGAGGCCTGTGCCCTCGGTGGCGGTACCTGTTTCTCTCAGGCGGAAGAATGCTTCGAAGATACGCTGTTGTTGTTCCGCGGGAATCCCCGGGCCATTGTCGCGGACTTCCACCCTAACTTGGTCATCCACTCGACGGGCGGCAAGCTCGATCCGGCCGCCTTCCGGCGTGAACTTGATCGCGTTGCCCGCAAGATTCATGAGCATTTGCTTAAATCGCAGAGCGTCGGCACGAACACGCAGATCGGGCTCAACTTGCTGGAGTAATGCTTGTGATTTCTTTTCCGCCAGCGGGTAAAGGGCGCTGATCACTTCGCCAAACGCCGACGCCACCGTCACATCTTCGCGGCTGAGCTCCATTCGGCCCGCTTCGATTTTGGAAAGGTCAAGAATATCGCTGATTAGTTTGAGGAGGTGTTTCCCGCCCGTATGGATGTGGGCGACGTAACGTTGCTGGCGATCGTTCAGCGGGCCGTAACGCTCATCCGCGAGCAGGTCGGAAAAACCCAGAACGGCGTTCAACGGCGTGCGCAACTCGTGGCTCATGGTGGAGAGAAACTGATCCTTGAACTTGCTTGCACGCACCGCTTCTTCCTTTGCGTGCATTAGGAGTTCTTCCGTCCGTTTGCGTTCGGTGACGTCCCGCGTGACCTTTCCGAATCCGAGCAGCCGTCCCGTCCGGTCGCGCAAGGGGGTAATCACCACGTTGGCCCAGAACCGCGAGCCGTCCTTGCGTATCCTCCAGCTTTCATCTTCCAATCGCCCCCGCTCACTGGCAACTTTCAGTTCATGAGCAGGCTTGCCTTGTTCCACATCCTCGGTTGGGTAGAAGCGGGAGAAGTGTTGGCCGATGATTTCCTCGGGCTTGTAGCCCTTGATGCGTTCGGCCCCGGCATTCCAACTGGCAATGTGTCCTTCTGGATCCAACATGAGAATCGCGTAATCCGCCACCTCAGAAACCAGCAGACGGAACCGCTCTTCGCTCTGCCGCAGGGCTTCCTCAGCCCGCTTGCGCTCTGTCATGTCGTGAAAAACGACAACGCCGCCCTGAAGTGCGCCACCCTCACTTTTGAGAGGTCTGCCTGTAATACTGAGTAAACGGCCTTTGGGCACTTGCGCGTTGCGGATGAAGACCTCTAGGGCGTCAACACTCTCACCCCGCATCGCCCGCACCAGAGGCAGTTCGTTGAGCGGGTACGGGGTTGCTGCATCAGGCAAATAGGCGCCATACCGATCAGACCACTGGTCGGGTGTCGTGTCCGTCGCACCGACGCCCAAAATCCGCTCCGCCGCCGCATTAAAGAGGAGAAACTTCCCTTTCGAATCGGCTACAACCACGCCATCGGCAATACTCTCCAGAATCAATTGCAGGAGTCCTTTTTGCCGTTTAGCTTCCTCTTCTGTCCGCCTCTTATCCGTGATGTCGCGGAAAACGAGTACAACGCCGAACCCTTCCCCCGTATCCGTGAGAATGGGCGCGGCACTGTCTTCAATGTCATATTCTCTCCCGCTTTTGGAGAGCAAGAGAGTGTGATCGGCCAGACCGACAACCTTCCCATCGCGGAAGACTTTCTTGACGGGATTCTCGACTGGGCGGCGAGTCTCCTTGTTCACGATATCAAACACTAGATCCATGGACTTGCCAGTGGCTTCTGCCTGAGTCCACCCGGTGAGGGATTGGGCGACGGAATTCATGAAGGTCACAGCGCCGTTCATGTCCGTGGCGATCACCGCGTCACCAATGCTCCCAAGAGTGGTCGAAAACCACTTTTCACTTTTTGCCAGTGCTTCTTGTGCCCTTTTGCGTTCGGACAGCTCACGGAGCAATGCCTGGTTCGCGGCCTCCAGGCGCCGGTTTGCCTCTTGTACCTCCGCCGCCCGCTGATAAACTTCGGCTTCCATTTGCCCCGCGTGTGTGCGCAGCTTTTCCGCCAGTTTTTCCTGCTCCAGTGTTTGCTGCTTGAGCCGAACGAACTCCGTCACGTCCTCGACACGATGGATAATGTAGACGACCCCTTTATCCGAACCAAAGACAGGCGAGTTGACGGGACTCCAGAACCTTTCTTCGAATCCGCCTCCCTCCGATTCCGTCTTCCGGATGTCGTACTTCTGGACTGCCATTGTGTCCGGGTTCTTGTCTTGAATCACACGCTGCAGCGAGGTTCGCAGGTTGCGGACTCCGGTGGCTGAGGGATCATCTGGATTATCGGGGAAGACATCAAAGATTCCGCGGCCCAGAATTTCCTCTCGTTTGGTCATAGTTGCGCGCATATAAGCGTCACTGACAGCGACAATGTTCAAATCGGGTGTAAGGACAAGATACAAACCGGGCGCCGATTGGAATAGGGCCTGGAAGTCAGGTGTTGGACAGGAGGGGGAGGAGTTTTTCATGGCGACTTTCCAATAGAGATCACTCGCCAATTATGTTGAAGACGCGGCCGCAACCTAGCAATGAAACTCGGCTTTTTGAGGAGCGTAATCGTCACGGGCACGCCTTCTGAGCTTGGGGCAAACCGTCGAGTGGTTCCATTCCACACGGTTATGCCTGTCTTTCCACCGCTGTACCGCGGATTCCCGGGAGCGGGCATTAGCTACCGGACCCTGCCGGATGCACCGGCTCATAGCCATGAACGACGGCCTCGAATTCGTCCAAGATAGACCCATCCCACCAGCCGCGCTTTACTTCTTCCCGCATGATGGCAAAGGCTTTTTCCTGAGGAAGAGCCCTGCGGTAGGGTCGGTCCGTGGTAAGCGCGTCATAAATGTCCGTGATTTGAAGGATGCGCGCGGTTAGCGGAACTTGTGCGCCCTTCAGCCCGTCCGGGTACCCGGAGCCGTCCTGCTTTTCATGGTGGTGACGAATGATCGGCAGCACACTGCGGAAGGATCGCAGCGGCGCGCAAATTCGCTCCCCTTCGATCGTATGCTGCTCCATGATTTTTCGTTCCTCGGGAGTCAGTGGTCCGGGTTTGAGCAGGATGCTCTCCGGCACGGCCAGCTTGCCGATATCGTGTATAAGACCGCCTCGGCGCAGAGCGACGCGCAGGTCCTGGGGCAAACCCAGTTTTTCTCCCAGTTCAACGGAATATTTCGAAAGGCGGTCGCAGTGCCCTTCGGTATAGGGATCCTTTGCCTCAATGGTCAGCGCAAGGCTAAACAAGACCATCTCGGCGTTATCCAGCTCATCGGTGAATTGCTTCAAGCGCAGCAGGGAATACACGCGAGCCAGCAGTTCTTGTTTATTTACGGGCTTGTTGAGGAAATCATCGGCGCCGCACATGATTCCGTGAATGCGATCGGCGTCGCTGTTCAAACTGGTGAGTAATATCACGGGGATCAAGCGCGTTTCCGGCTTGCACTTCATCGCTTGACAAACTTCGAATCCGGTTGGGCGGGGCATCACCACATCCAGCAACGCGAGATCAATCGAGCCGCGATGCACCCGAGCCAGCGCTTCCTCGCCGTTGGCTGCGCAGACGACCTCGTAGCCCTCCGCGCTCAACAGAGCGGAGAGCAGTTCGCGGTTGGCTTCGTTGTCATCGACAACAAGGATGATTCCCTCATGGCCTTCCGTAGCAGGCATGTCGCCTCCTCAACGGGTATCTCGATCGTGCAGGAAGGATTGGGCGCGTCAACTCTTGCCGATAGAGAAGAGAATCCGTTCAGCCCCAGGCAATGAACAGCCATCGCATGAGGCCTTTTCAGAAGTATCTCAAATTTACAAGTGCTTCTTGTTTTCCTCCCGCGGTGTGCTACTAAGCAGTACATAAGGTGGGTGGAGTGCCCATAGCCTCTAGTCAGTGCTAGGCTTTCCGAACCGTGGCACAAAAGCGTCCAAAAGTGGAACCGATTCGCGCCCCGACTCTCTTCCCGATGGAGAAGGTGGAGGAGTCTGGCAAACTTGCAAGTACGCTCACAGTTGACCGTCCTTTCTCCCTGCCCGGAATTCTTCTCGGTACTTCGGCCTTTACTGCGTCGGGATGGGAAGGTTCCTTTTATCCACGGGGCATGCAATCACGCGATTTCCTTTCCTATTACGCCACGCAGTTTGCGACGGTCGAAGTGGACTCTACCTTCTACGGCTGCCCTTCTGCTCGTACGGTCAACAACTGGGCCGCTCGAACTCCCGAGGGCTTCATATTCTCCGCCAAAGTTCCGCAGGTGATCACGCATGAAAAAGCGCTAGTGGATTGCGATTCTGAATTCGAAGAGTTCGTGAAAACGATGGATATTCTCGGTCCAAGGCTTGGTCCGATGGTCTTTCAGTTTCCGTTGTTCGACCGTTGGAAATTTCCGAAGCAAGATGGTTTTCTCGCCGTGCTAGCACCCTTCCTGAATAAGCTTCCTGCGGATCGCAAATTTGCAATCGAGATTCGCAACAAGAGCTGGCTCGATGCGAGATTTGCTGACTTACTCCGGGAATATAACGTCGCCTTGACCCTGACTGACACGTCGTTTGTCCCGAGGCCCTGGGAAATGAAGGAACAGTTTGACCCGATCACGGCGGACTTCACGTACGTGAGGTGGCTGGGCGACCGCAAGGGTATCGAAGAGCGGACAAAAACCTGGGACAAAACCGTCATCGACCGCCGCGAAGACCTGATGAACTGGGTCGACCTCTTCCGCAAGTTCGTGGCACGAAACCTCAAAATATTCGCCTACGCCAACAACCACTACACCGGACATGGGCCAGCAACGGTCAAACTCTTCATGGACTTGTGGGACGATAAAAAGTAAACTGCGGCTCCCGCTTCTCTCACCTGAGTTTCATTTCACAAACGCAGGAGTCCCGGAGTCCCCGTGTGACCGAGGAAAGAAAGTTCGCCATTCTGTTTGCCGCAACGATTTTGTCAGCGCGGAAGCTTATCGACATGGACCTGAACAAACCGAATATGGCGAAGGGATTATCTGTGGACAGGGCAATTGATGACGCTGTATTCATCCTCGAACGAATCGATAAGAAGTGGCCGACGATTGAGAACGAAGTCTCTATTCGCTAAGAGGACCCAACCGGGTAAACGCGCTTCTTTCCCATGTGGAACCACTTGTCCCGTAATCCGCCTCTCCAGAAACTTGTTGATAAGTTCTTTCGAATCAACAAATCGTTTTGGACAAGTTTCTGGCACCAGTGACGCGTCAAAGACGCAGTCGGGGTTACCGGAAGTTACGGCAGTTCGCTGACAAATTGTTTCCGAGTACCTCGTTGTTGGTCTCGGTAGCACTGGCAGCCGTCAGGGGGCCTGCCAGTCCAGGGCGACGATTTCTTGGCTTCCAGTATCTTTGAGCAATAACGGCGAATCATCTGGCGCAAGGCCGAGCCACATGCCCCAGTAACCCGTCAACTGGAACCCCTTCACACTGACCACTTGCTCCACCTTTCGGTCACGGATACCTACCCGAAAGACTCCCACATCCGGCTGTTGCTGCAGGAAATAGACATACTTCCCGTCCTGAGACCAACCAGGATACGCCGCCGCCGTGTTGCTCAGCACCGCCCACTTCTGGGTTTTGAAGTCGAACAACCTCAAGCCCAGCGAATCGAGGGGCAAGCCGATGATGTACCGCCCATCCGGCGACCAACGGGGAGAAAACAGCGATTCAAACTAAGAAACAAGCACCCTTGCGCAAGCAACTCGCTCCTGAGTCTTACCCTCCTATGGGAAACCTGCTTAAACCGCAATCGTGATGAACTTCTCTTCAGCGCAGCGAGTCCTGAATTGGAGTCGTGATTCCGGTTTCAAGCATATTCCCTTGCCGCGGAAAATCCATCGAGCAAGGCATCGATTTCTTGTTTTGTGGTGTGGATGCACAGGGAACCCGCACTGCTTCCGGTACGTCCATGCGCATGAACAACGGCAGCAGAAAATAACTGTCATATCGAATAAAGG
>Ga0070708_100005203_pt1 | contig 10297 bp, 9 predicted proteins | sample KBSK5503metaG_FD_65469 | JGI IMG/M metagenome (GOLD analysis project Ga0070708, IMG submission 65469) | Corn, switchgrass and miscanthus rhizosphere microbial communities from Kellogg Biological Station, Michigan, USA - KBS K5-50-3 metaG | ecosystem: Host-associated > Plants > Roots >... | reverse complement strand
CGACGGTCGCGGCTTCGCCGCACGGGTAGTAGATGACCGGGTCGCGCCCGGTGTTCTTGATCGTCGTCGTGACGCGGGTGGGCTGGCCTGCGGGCATCGGGTTGCGCTCGAGCTCGATCGTGACCCGGACGCCATCGAGCTCCGCGGTTGCGATCAACCCGAGGTTCGCTGGAACCGTGGGCGGCGGGGTGAGATGGATCGTGGGCTCCGGTGCCGAGCTGATCGTAGCGGATGCCACAGGCTCGCTCGACGGTGCCGGGCTGGCAGGCGGGCGACTCACCGAGCTCGACGGATTCCGTGGATCGGTCCGATCGGCAATGCATCCGCCCAGGGCGAGCGAGATCGCGGCAAGCGCGATGGCCAACGGAGGGCGGACCGTCGAGGCGCCCGCGATCGGCGACGTCATGGGTCGAATCGGCGATGGGTAATGGCGCCCGACGGATCGACCGTGACGGCACCGAACAGATCGAGCTCGCCGTTCGGGCCGTTTCGGAACAGCCCGATCGTCCAGGCTCCGTCCGCCAGGTCGACAGATGGATTGATCCACGATGACTCCGGCACCGCCTGGACCCAGGCGGCGAACTGTGGATCGCCGAGGGCTGCGTCGATGGCGAGCGCCGGCGACAACGGCGCCGGCCGATCCGCAGCGCCCGCGATCGTGGTCGGGATGGGCACCTCGATCGCCCGGACGTCTGTCACGTCCCGTCCGACGACCCCAGCGATCCCGATGAACGGGAACGAGCCGGTGACGACCGCCGGCCCGGTCGGCGCAGGAACGCCGGGAACGCCGAACAGGCCGGTCCAGCCGGCCCGCAGCGACAACGCCGCGCCGGCACGAAGCGTCTCGATCCGGAGGTCGTCCGGGCACGCCACATCCGACCGGCCGAAGAGCGCCTCGCCCATGTACCTACCTGCCGCCGGATTCTGGAACCGCCCGCCGCCGAGGGCGAGGACCTTGAACCGCCCGAGCAACCCCGGCCAGGCACGACCCGCGGCGAAGGCGGCTCGGAAGTCGATGGCGATGTCACCGGGATCGCCGCAGCCGCCGCCGGCCCAGCGGACGCCGCGCGCGCCGAGATTCTCGATCAGGATCCGCGCCCAGCTTGCTGCAGCCGTCCGGGGCTCGCCTTCAAGCGTAAGGGTCACCCGGACGCCGTCGCGCGTGACGGAATCGACGAGGAGCTCAGTGGGCGACTCGGTGCCGGGATCCGCCGGCGGCGTGGCCGGCGCATCGGTGGAGGGCGCGGTCGACGATTGGGCGGGTCGGCTCACGGATGGCGCCGGCGGTTCGACGGACGGCGCCCTCGATGCGCAGGCCCCGACGACGCTGACGATCAGGACGAACGCGGCCCCCCCGCACGCATCGGCGGTCCCCCACTGGTGGCTCGCCGGTCAGGCTATTCGCCGATCACCGACCAGATGAAGCCCATCATGATGAAGAAGCCGGTGAACATCGCGATGAGCCCGATCCCGCCGTATGGCGAGTTGGCACCCTCGTGGGGCACGAGCTGCAGCCCGATCCCGAAGACGACGGCCCACAGGAGGAACAGGAAGCCGAAGACGAACTTCGAGGTCGGTCGAGACATCAACCGTCCGAGCCCGGACGGACCCTCCGACGAGAGCGCCGAGCGGAGAAGGATCACGAGCATCAGGACGCTGATCGCGGTCGCGGTTCCGAACTCGATCGGTCGCGAGAAGAAGATCGTGAAGAGCTGCACCGGGGCCCTCGCTGCGGCTGGCGGACCTGCCGGCAGATGCTAGCAGATGGCCGGGCCGGGTCCCCTGGGAATCCGGCGGACGCGATACGCGTCGTACGCCGTCGCGGCCCGTTCGGTCATCCGCTCGTAGTCGCGGATCGAGAAGGCACCGACCCACGGGGCCTCGAGGTTGATCACCCCGACGACTCCGTCCGGCGGGCCGATCGGCACGGTCAGCGACGAGCGCGTCCGGCCTCCGGGAAAGGACCGGTAGTCGGGGTCCATCGTCACGTCCGCGCAGAGCGTCGCGAGCCCCGTCCGGTATACGCGGCCGCAGACCGAGCCCTCGAGCGGGATGGTCCAGTCGCCGACGATGACCTCGCCGGTGTCCTCGCCCGCACCCCAGACCTGGGCGGCCAGGCGGAGGCCGTCGGCTTCCACGTCGGGAACGAAGATCGCGATGTGCTGCGTCGGCTGCTCATCCGCGAGGCGAGCCGCCACGTCCTGCGCCCACGCCATCGTGGCCGCCCGATCTCCGATTGCGGTGATGGGTTCTCCGCGGGCGCGCAGGTCGCGCTCTGTCGCGTCGATCGTCGTGTCTCCGTAGGGTCCCCGCCCAGCCCCCACAGCCAGCATGCGTGATCCGATCGCCTGTATAGCATGGGGGCACGCATGTCGACCTCCCCAAAAGGCCGTAATCGGGTCGCTCCGCGCCCGTTGGACCGGATGGCGCAACGCCGGGATCGCCGTTGACTCGGAGTGAGGCACGGCGGTCCCCCTCCGACCCGTTCGCCCGGCTCGGCCGGTTCGCCGTTCGGAGACGCTGGGCGATCGTCTTCGTCTGGGCGGTCATCCTGCTCGTCGCGATCCCGCTCGCGCCGCGCGTCGTCGGCGTCTTGCGGGCGGGGGGATTCATCCTCGACGACCTCGAATCGGCACGGGCCAAGGCACTGCTCCAGACGGAGCTGTCGACCCCGCCGTCGGCGGTCGTGATCGTCTACCACAGCGACGGCTCGATCGCCGGCTCGCCCGAGTTCGAGACGGCGGCGGCCGCGGCGGCCGCGCGCATCCACGACGCCCCGTACGTGGTCCGGATCGTGCCGCACACGCTCAGCCCGCGCCAGGTCTCGACCGACGGTCACACCGCCTACGACATCGTCTTCCTGTCGATCGCTCCGGACGATTCGCCGGCGGCGTTGCCGGGGATCCGCGAACGGCTCGGCCAGCCGGCCGGTCTCGAGGTCCAGCTGGCCGGCGGCCCGGCGTTCTACGGCGACGTCCAGTCGGTCTCGGAATCGGATCTGCGCCGAAGCGAGGTCGTCTCGCTGCCGCTGGCCGCGCTGGCGCTCCTGCTGGTGTTCGGATCGGTCGCGGCCGCGGCGCTGCCGCTCGTCGTGGGCGGGGCGGCGGTGGTGGTCGCGCTGGCCGCGATCTTCCTCATCGGCAGCGCGACACCGATGAGCATCTTTGTCCTCAACCTCGCGACCCTGCTCGGCCTGGGCCTCGGCGTCGACTACTCGTTGCTGATGACGAGCCGCTTTCGCGAGGAGATGGCCGCCCGCGCGAACGACCCGCCGGACGAGCGCGTCGCCGGGGCGGTCGAGGCGACGGTCGAGACGGCCGGGCGGGCGGTGTTCTTCTCCGGCCTGACGGTCCTGCTCGGGCTGCTCGGTCTCGTCCTGTTCGAGTTCATGATCCTGCGCTCGGTCGGGATCGCGGGCGCGATCGTCGTCCTGCTGGCGGCCTCGTCGGCGCTGACGCTCCTGCCGGCCCTGCTGGCGATCGTCGGGCTGCGGATCGACGCCCTCGCGATCCGCCGGGTGGTCCCGCGCGACGACCCGAATGGCCCGTGGGCGCGGCTTGCCCGCCGCGTGATGCGCCATCCGGTCGCGGTGCTGGTGCCGACGCTCGGCATCGTGCTCCTGCTCGGATCGCCGTTCCTCCATGTCCGGTTCAACTCGCCCGACTCGACGATCCTGCCCGCGAGCGTGCCGTCACGGACCGCCTTCGACCGACTTGCGACCGCGTTCGGCGAGGGCGAGTTCGCCCCGATCGCCCTCGCGATCCGGACCACCGGACCGGCGACGTCGCCCGACAACATCGCCGCCCTTTACGACTACTCGCGGCGTCTCGAAGCCGACCCACGCGTCCGCCGAGTCGACTCGCTCGTCGACGTCGACCCGCGATTGCGCAAGGAGCAATACCAGCTGCTCTACGCCGACCCGAACGGCCCGCGCGACCGGTTCGTGTCGACGGCCCTCGCCGCGACGACGAAGGGCGATCTCACCGCCTTCACGATCACGACCCCGTACGGACCCAATCGCGATGAGGGCCGGTCGCTCGTCGCCGCCCTGCGTGACCCGAGCGGGCCGCTCGCTCCGCCTGCCGGCATGACCGTCCTCGTCGGCGGGGGCGCGGCCGACGTCGCCGACGTCGTCGGCCGGGTGGCCCAGGACTTCCCGCGGACGGGCCTGTTCATCGTCGTGACGACCTATCTCGTCCTGTTCCTGCTCCTGCTCTCGGTCGTCCTGCCGGCCAAGGCGCTCGTGATGAACACCCTGTCGATCGTCGCGAGCTTCGGCGCGCTCGTCTGGATCTTCCAGGACGGCAACCTCTCGGCGCTGCTCGGGTTCCAGCCGCTCGGGTTCGTCGAGACGACCCAGCCGGTCATCCTGTTCTGCGTCCTGTTCGGGCTGTCGATGGACTACGAGGTCTTCCTGCTGACCCGGATGAAGGAGCAGTGGGACCGGACCGGCGACAACCAGGAGGCGGTCGCCCGCGGTCTCGAGCGGAGCGGCCGGATCGTCACGTCGGCGGCGCTGATCGTCGTCGTCGTCGCAGGCTCGTTCGCCTTCGCCGACATCGTCCTGATCAAGGCGCTCGGGATCGGGATGGCGATCGCGGTGGCCCTCGACGCCACGGTCGTCCGGGCGCTCCTCGTGCCGGCAACGATGCGCCTCCTCGGGCACTGGAACTGGTGGCTGCCGGCCGCGCTGCGGCGCGTGCCGCGGATCGAAGCCGCGGGGATCGCGGGCATGATCGCCCTGGCGCTCGTCGCCGGGCCGTTGCTCGCCGGTTGCACTGCTGCGGGCGGCGCGCCGATCCTCGCCAACCCGGCCGCGCCGCATCCGGCCCCGCCTGCCCTGACGCCCGCGCCGTCCACGCCGACCGATCCACAGCCGGTGGTCCTGCCCCGGGACGACGCGCCGCATCAGCGCCTGACCGAGTGGTGGTACTACACGGGCCACCTCGCCGCCGACGACGGGCGCCATTTCGGGTTCGAGTTCGTCATCTTCCGCGCGGAGCGCGGTGGCTTCCCGGTGACATGGGCGTCCCATCTCGCGATCACCGATGAGTCGGGCGATGCCTTCCACTATGCGCAGCGGACCGAGTTCGGACGCCAGGTCGACCACCCGGTCGCGACGCCGGCCGCGTTCAATCTCGTCCTGGTCGGCGACGCGGGCACGGCTCCGTGGAGGATGTCGGGGGGCGATGGGCAGGATCAGCTGTCCGCGGTTCTCTCGCCGACCGAGGCGGCCTCGGCCGGCAGCCCGGCGGGTCTGGGACTCAACCTCGCGCTTGGCGCCGAGAAGCCGCCCGCGCTCCACAACACAGTCGGCTGGATCGACTTCGGGCCCGGCGGGTCGTCCTATTACTACTCGCGGACCACGATGACGGCCGACGGCGACATCACGGTCGATGGCGCCAAGGTCAAGGTCAACGGGACGGCATGGTTCGATCACCAGTGGGGCGACTTCATCGCCGTCGGGGGCGGCGGCTGGGACTGGTTCGCCGTCAATCTCGACGACGGAACCGATCTGACCCTGTCGCTCGTCCGGAACGCCGATGGCACCTACCCGCTGGTCTACGGAACCCTCGTGGCGCCCGACGGCACGACCCGCAACCTGCCGCGGGAGGCGTTCAACGTCGAGGTCACGAACCGCTGGACGAGTCCCGCGACCGGTGCGGACTACCCCGCAGGCTGGCGCGTCTCGATCCCGGGCGAGCGGCTGGTCATCGACCTCACCCCGACCGTCGCGGCCCAGGAGCTCGACACCCGGGCGACGACCGGGGTCGTGTACTGGGAGGGCTCGCAACGGGTGGCGGCGACACGCGATGGGCGCCCGCTCAGCGGCAAGGCGTATGTCGAGCTGACGGGCTACGCGGCCGCGACCGGCGGCTGACGCGTCAGCGAGGCGTCACGGGGCGGTCGACGGCCGGGACGCCGGCAGGTCGAGCCCGGCGGATGCGGCGACCTCGCGCACGGCGGCGTCGACCGCAGGCAGGTCGTCGAGCAGGCGAACCATCGTGGTGGCCGCCGAGCGGTAGGCGCCCTCGTTGCGGACGGACGCGACGAGTCCGTCGGCAGCCGCGGCATGGACCGAGCCATAGAACGTCTCGAGCTGGCCACCGACCGCGCTCGATCCGGACCAGCCGGCGAGGCGACCGGCCACCTGCTCGCCGAAGATCGATTCGGCCGAGATCGCGCGCAGGATCTGGGCGACCTCCGACGGATCGAAGCTGGAAGCGGCAAGGGCTGCCTTGAGCGCGGTCCGGTCCGCGGCCAGCCGGTCGTTCGTCCCGATGACCTGCGTGAGGGCAGACCCGGTGACCGGCGGGATCCCGGTCGGGGCGGTTGGGGTCGGGTTGGCCGGCGTGGCCGTCGGAGCGGCCGGGCGGCTGCTGCCGCCGCCGCCGTTCGTGCCGGAAACAGGCGGTGCGCTGGGGAGCCCGCCGGCCGCGGCCGGTGCAACCGGCGCATGGCTGAGCCCGAGGACGACGGCACCACCAAAGCCGCTGAGCAGACCGACGGCCAGCCCGACGGCGACGAAGCCCGATGCCTTGCTCAGGGTCACGCCGCGGACGAGATGCGTTCCGCAGCCGGGACAGCGTCGGGCGCCGAGGGCGAGCGGGCGGGAGCACGACGGGCACTCGAAGATCGTCTGCTCGATCTCGCCGATTGCGATCGACGCGGGCGGCGCGATCATCGGTTGCGGGTCGGCCTTCGTCGACTGCGTCCGGCGACGCGGCCGGCGAGCGGCATCGACAGTCATTCGGTTGAAGCCTCCCTCGCGGCCGACGGGGCCCCGACGTCGGCGGCGGAGTGCCGTCGAGTGCAGTGTCGGGCGCCGGGGTGCGGGGCGGTGCCCATCGAAGGTCCCGCGGCGCTCCGTACGTTCGGCGAGGAGGCGAGGTGAAACCTCGGCGGCCTGCGTTGTCTCAAGGAGACAGCATCCCGCGCTGTCCCACGCTCCGCGGAGGAGGCCCATGAGGATCAGACCCACGACGACGGCTCGGTCCGGAGCGCTCGATCGAGGCACGTCGGCGGCAGATCGCGGCACCGCCGATCGGCCTGACGCAATCGCGGCCCGTCGCCCGGGACGACCTGGGCGCATCGGGGACGGTATCTTCCTCGCCGCCATCGCGGTCGTCGGCCTCCTGATCGTCATCGCCACCGACCAGATCGTGCCGGCGAGCTCCGACCACCAGGCCAGGACCCGGATCTGGCTCGCCTCGCGTGCAGCGGGCCTGATCAGCCTCGTCCTCCTCGCGTTCCAGATCACCGTCGGCCTGGTCCTGAGCCACCCCTTCAACAAGACGACGTGGAAGCTGTCGAAGCGCCTGTTTCCGTGGCACGAGAATGTCTGGCTGTTCCTCCTCGCGTTCCTCGCTGCTCACATCGTCAGCATCGTGATCGACCCGTTCGCCGGGGTCGGACTCGCCGGCGCCTTCGTGCCGGGCCTGTCGAGCTATCGAAGCGCCCCGGTCGCGATCGGCACGCTGTCGCTGTACGCCCTGCTCGTCACGGGCCTTACGGCGCGCTACACGAAGCTTCTGCCGGCCGGGGTCTGGCTGACGATCCATCGCGTCGGGATCGTCGTGTTCGTCCTCGGCTGGATGCACGGGCTCCTCGCCGGCACCGATTCGATGGCGCTGATCGCGTTCTACGCGGCCCTCGGGTGCGCCGTCGGCGGCGCAGCGGCCTATCGCTACTGGGTCACCCGCGAGGGTCGCCCCACGTTCTCGACGTCTCGTTCGGAGGGTTCACGATGAAGATCGGCCAGCGTGTTCGGCGGAGCATCGTCACGGTCGGCGTGGTCGGCAGCCTGCTCGTCGGCGCCGCCTCGATCCGGGCAGCGGCCGCATGGACGGCGGCGTCCGCGCCACTCGCCGTGTCCCCCGCCTCCGCCGAGCGCCTGTCCGCGCGCCTCGCGGAGGAAGAGGCGCGCTCAGCGGCACTCCAGGCGCAGCTCGACGAGCTTCGAGCCGGCACGGCCGACCTGACCGGGGCGCTCGATGTCGCCCGGACGATGATCTCGACCGATGCCGCCACGGCGACCGCCCTCCGGACCCGCCTCGCAACGGCGAGGGCCCACCTCGCCAGCCTCGAGAAATCGCTGGCCAAGGCTCGCGCCACCGCGGCTCGCAACGGAGGTGGCTCCACCAGCGCGCCGGCCCTTGGTCCGCCGCGCGAGGTCGACCATGAGGGCGAGACCGATGGCTGAGGGGATCCGCCGACCGAGCAGCGCGCCTGCGATTGTCCGCCCGTCCGTCCGGCTCGGCGCCCTGCCGAACCTGCCCTCTCACGTCGCGACGATGTTCGGGCTGTCGGTCGCCGGGTACGGCGTGGCCCTTGCCGTAGTCACCGGTCTCCAGGCGTCGAGTGACGCCGCGATCAACGCCGATCGCGCGCCACTGGCGGGGACGATCGACGCGATCTCCGCGCGCCACGATCGACTCGAGGGCAGCCTCCGCCGGGCATCCGACGCTTACGCGGCGGCAGCCGCCGGCTACCAGGCGGTGGCTGACCGCCTTTCTACAGTTGACGACGGGCTCGTCTCGCTCGCGGCATCCGTCAAGGCGGTGGACGGGGCATCGAAGGCCCTCCCCGCGTCGATCGCGCTCCCGCCGGTCGTCCGCTCGGTTCGCGCGGCGCCGCGGGCAGTGACCCACGCGACGACCGGAGGCTCGGGGGCTCCCTGAGGCACGCTTACCCGGGTTCGCGTCGTACGACGACGGGACCGAGCCCGTTCACGACACTCCGGACCGGCTCCCCCGCGACCGCCCGGCGGACGTTGTCGGTGACGAGCGCGAAGATCCGGGCCATCGACTGTCCGGTGGTCGCGGCGGCATGGCTCGACAGCAGGATCCGGTCCGACCGGCGCAGCGGCGAGTCCGCTGCAAGCGGCTCAAGCTCGAACACGTCGATCGCGGCGCCCCGCAGGCTCCCGGTCTCGACGGCACCGAGCAGCGCAACGTGGTCGACGACGCCGCCACGCGACGCATCGACGACGATCGCGCCGCGCGGCAGCTCGGACAGGATCGCGGCGTCGACGAGCCCGCGCGTCTCCGGCGCAAGCGACACGTTGACGATGAGCACGTCCGAGAGGGCGGCCAGCTCGGCGAGCGGCATCCAGACGGCCCCGCCCTCGACCTCGGGCGGGCGCCGGTGGCGCGTCCAGTAGCCGACCTCGCAGCCGATCGCACCGAACAGCGCGGCGACGCGGCTGCCGACGGCCCCGAACCCGACGACGCCGACGCGCAGGCCGGCGACCTCCGTCGAACCGCGCTCCGGCAGCTCGAACTGGGGCCAATCGCCGGACCGCACCCGGCCGTCGACCCAGGCCAGCGATCGGGCGACCGCGAACGACGCGGCGAAGCACCACTCGGCGACGGACGGTGCATTGAGGCCTGCGGTGTTGGCGACCACCACGCCGGCCTCGGTGAGCGCGTCGAGATCGACGTTGTCGAGCCCGACCCCGGGCGACATGACGAACGCGAGGCGGTCCGCGATCGCGACCTCGGCCGCGTCGACCCGCAGCGCGCTGGACCAGTCGGTGACGACGATGTCCGCCGACTCGATGGCCGCCCGAACGGCGGCCGCTGTGCGCTCGAGCGGATAGCTGATCCGCAGACCGGCGATCCCGTCGAACCAGGCCTCGACCCGCTCGGGCGGGGCGGGCGCGAGGGACAGGAGCTGCCAGTCGGTCGGCGCCTCAGCCGGTGACGAATTCGCCGCCATCGACCGAGATGATGTTGCCGCTGATCCAGTCGGAATCAGTCGCGCTGAGGGTGACGATCGCGTCCGCGACATCCTGGGTGGTCGTCATCCGGCCATGCGGGTTGCGCGCCAGCGTGATGTCGATCATCCGCTGGTTCTCGGGGATCTTGCGGAGGGCCGGCGTATCGGTGACCCCGGCCCGGATCGAATTGACAGCGATCCCGGTGTCGCGCCGGGCGAACTCCATCGCGAGCTGGCGGACATGCGACTCCATCGCCGCCTTCGCGCCCGACACGACGCCATATGACGGGACGACCCGGCTCGTTCCCTCGGACGTCATCGCGTAGATCTTCGAGCCGCGATCGAGGAATCCGCCCCGGTACAGGTCCTGGACCCAGTACACGAGGCTGTTGGCCATCACGTCCTGGGTCATCTCCATCTTCTTGCGATCGACTGCCTCCTTCGGGTCGTCCGCCAGAAACGGGACGAGCGACCCGAACGCGAGCGAATGCATGACGATCCGGACATATGGCTTCTTTCCGGCCGCGCGGCTCTCGTCGAACCGGGCCGCTAGCTGGGCAAGTGCGCCCGCCCGCTT
>Ga0070708_100005198_pt1 | contig 10300 bp, 9 predicted proteins | sample KBSK5503metaG_FD_65469 | JGI IMG/M metagenome (GOLD analysis project Ga0070708, IMG submission 65469) | Corn, switchgrass and miscanthus rhizosphere microbial communities from Kellogg Biological Station, Michigan, USA - KBS K5-50-3 metaG | ecosystem: Host-associated > Plants > Roots >... | reverse complement strand
GACCGCACGTCCGAGCCGGCGGCCCGCGCCGCGATGCGCGCGCTCACGCTGGCGGGCGATCGCGCCGCCGCCCTGCGCGTGGCCGACGAGCTGGCGCACGCCCTGCACGAGACGCTGTCCGCGGAGGTGAGCGAGGAAACCGCGCGGCTGGCCGAACGGGTCCGGGACACCCGCGTCGGGCGCCGGGTGGTCGCCGCTCCACCCGACGCCCGCGCGCGGCCGCCGCTGGTGAGTCGGAGCGTCGAGCTGGCCATGCTCACGGCGGCGTGGCAGCGGGCACGCAGCGGGCGTGGGCAGGTGGTGATCGTCGAGGGCGAACCGGGGGAGGGGAAGACCCGGCTCATCGAGGAGCTCGTGGCCCAGGCGCGGCTGGATGACGCCAGCGTCGCCACGGCCCGCGCTGTGCCCGTCGAACAGAAAGCGGAGTGGAGCGCGCTTGCGGGACTGCTCGCCGGCGGGCTGGGCGACGCGCCAGGGCTTGCGGGAGCACCGCCGGGAGCGCTGGCCGGGCTGGCGATGCTCGACAGTGACCTGCAAACGAGGTTCCGTGCCGCGGCCCCGGCGCTCCCGATCGGGGAGGCGCTCGGCGCTGCCGTGGGCGCCATCGCGGCGGAGCGGCCTCTCCTGATTGCGCTCGATGACGCGCAGTGGTCCGACCCGGCCACACTTGCGGCCCTCCCCGCGCTGGCTCGCGACACGGCGGCGCGACCAGTGCTGGTCCTGCTCGGCGTTTCCCGCGGGTCACCCGAGGGCGAGCGGTTGGACGAGCTGCGCACCCGGCTGGGCCGCGATCTCGAAGGCACGGTCGTGCGCCTGGGACGGTTCGACGCGGCGGCGCTGCGGGAGCTCGTGCGCTGGGCGCTTCCGCGATACGACGCCGGTGACGCGGAGCGGCTGACCCGCCGGGTGGAGCGCGACACGGGCGGACTTCCGCTCCTCGTGATCGCGATGCTCGAGGCGGTGGCCGCGGGATTCACGCCGGCGCCCGATGCCCCGGCATGGCCGTCCCCGAGCCGGACACTCGTCGACTCCCTCCCCGGTGATCTCCCGCCCGCGGTGGTCGGCGGGATCTGCCTGCGGTTTCGCGCTCTCCCGGCGGCCGCCCAGCAGGTGTTGGGCGCGGCGGCAGCGCTCGACCAGCGGCTGAGCGCGGAGCGGTTGGCGCGCGCCACGGTCCTCGATCGGCCGATCGTCGAGGGAGTGCTCGACCTGCTCGAGTGGAATCGCTGGCTCGTGGCGGACGCCCGGGGCTATGTGTTCCGAGCCCCGATCGAGCGCGCGGTCCTGCTGCAAGAGATGGTCACGCCCGGACAAGCTCGCCGCTATCGGGAGAACATCCTGACTTGATAATGGCTTGAGGCAGCCGACCCAACGTGTAGCCCGACACCCTACGACGGGAGTACACGCGATGGTCTTCGCACCTCATCCTCAGCACCGCCGGGTCGTCTTCCTGCTGATAGACGGCGCGCGACACGATGTCCTGCGCGCTCTCTTCACGCGAGGGGACCTTCCCAATCTTGCCCGGTGGGTGATCGAGCCGGGTGGAATGGCCGTGGGGACGACGGTGTTCCCGTCCACCACCGGCGTGGCGTATATCCCGTTTCTCTTCGGCCGGTTCCCGGGAACTGCCAACGTCCCAGGCATCCGCTGGCTCGACCGCGGCGCTGCCGGGGGCGGCCTGCGCGCCCAGTGGCGCGCCGCGCGGAGCTACTGCGGCGTTCAGGCGAGCTGGATCAACCGCGATATCGCCTGCGGTCCGTCGATCTTCGAGCTGGTGCCGCAGAGTCTCGCGATCTGCACTCCGATCATCCGCGGGTTGCGTCGGGGAGCGCACCTCATGCCGAAGAGGCGGGCGCTTCTTGGTATCGCGGCCCACTACTTCGGAACTTACGACGCGCTCGATCGCGCCGTGGCCGATGCTTGGGTGGCGGCGGCGGGGGAGCCGTGGCGATTCCTGTTCGTGGTCTTTCCCGGTCCTGACGGACTCTCCCACCTGCTCGATCCCTGCCATCCGCGGGTGCTCGAGGCCTACCGTCGGATCGACCGAGCGCTCGGGCGGTTCGTCGCCCGGGCGCGCACGGGCGGTGACCTCCCCACCCTGTTCGTGGCCGCCGATCACGGCGCGAGCGCCGTCCGTGAACACTGCGACATCGCGCTCGCCCTGGAGTCGTGGGGCGTGCCCACGCTCCGACATCCGTGGCACGTGTGGCGCCGGGGCGCGCAGGCGGCGGTCATGGTGTCGGGCAACGGTTGCGCCCACGTCTACTTCCGCCCGCGGTGCGGACGCGCGATGCCGCGCAGCGGCGCGGCGGTGCCGTCCGATCTTGTCGAGCAGGTCCTGGGGCTGCCGGCCGTGCAACTCGCTGCCTGGCGGGACGGGCACGGTGGCGTCATGGTCGCGAGCGGATGGCAGCGGGCGTGCGTCAGCGCGGACGCCGACGGCGTTCACTACGAGCCGCTGCTGGGCGATCCGCTCGGCCTGGGTCCTGCGCGGATTTCCCTGGACGATCGCGAGTTGCTGGCACGCTCGCGACACACCGCGTTCCCGGACGCCCCGCGGCAGCTGGTGCAGCTTTTCAGCGCTGCCCGCACCGGTGACGTGGTGCTGGCCGCCGCTCGGGGCAGCGACTTCCGCGACGCGTGGGAGATTCCCGAGCACCAGGCAGGTCACGGTAGTCTGATCGCGGACCACATGGAGGTCCCGCTCGCGGCGAGCGTGCCGCTCCCCGACGCGCCGATCCGCACGGTGGACCTGATGCCCACGATGCTCGAGACGCTCGGTCTCCCGATCCCGGCAGGCCTCGACGGCGTTCCCTTCTCGCGGCTCGCGCCGTCGGGCGTCGCCGTATGACGGGCGTCGTGTCCTCACTGCTCGTCCGCCGGGGCACGCCGGAGTGGGACGCCGTGTTGCGCGCCACCGGGATCCTGGCGCTGGCCGCTATCTATCCCGCCCTCCGCTGGCCGGACGTGGCCGTCCTGGCCGGCTTTCTCTGCCTCACCCTGTTTGTAAGCGGGCCGATCTCCATGGTGTTGCCCGCAGCGTTCGAGCCGATGCTAATGGTGGCCGGACGACTCTACGACCCCCTCCTTGTCACGCTGCTGGCCGTCGCCGGAAACCTGTACATGGACTACGTGAACTACCACGTGTACGGCGCCGTGATGCGGCATCCGCGCCTCGAGGCGGCGCGGAGGTCGTGGGTGGTCCGGAAGACGCTCGCACTGTTCCAGCGGAGTCCGTTCTTCGCGGTCTGGTTGTGCGCCTGGAGCCCGATCCCGTATTGGATCGTGTCGGTGCTCGCCCCGATGTCGCGGTATTCGATGCGGAAATACCTGTTCGCCACCTTCCTCGGGCGCGCGCCCCGCGTCTGGTTCTTCGCGACGCTCGGTCTTGTCATTCCCGTCTCCACGCAAGTTCTCAGCACATGCGCGATCGCGGCGGTCGTTACCGGCGTCGTCGTGGCGTTGCACAAGGGCCCTCGCGCCCTTGCGGCATTCCGTCCCTGACCGGAGTGGATCATGTGGCTCCTCGCCCTGGCCCTGGTCGCCGACACCATTCATACCTTCTCCCTGGCGCTTGCGCCGGCCGAGTCGGTCGCAGTCACCGCCACGGGAACGGGAGACCCGGTGGTTTTGGTGCCGGGGCTGTTCGGCTCGGCGTTCGGATACCGCACGCTGATCCCGCTTCTCACCGACGCCGGTTACCGGACGATCGTCGTGGAACCGCTCGGCATCGGTGGTTCGGCGCGCCCGGAGCATGCGGACTACTCCCTCACCGCCCAGGCCGACCGCATTGCGGCTGCGCTCGACCAGCTGGGCGTGCGCCACGCGCTCGTCGTTGCGCATTCACTGGGGGCGTCGATGGCGCTTCGCCTCGCCTATCGGCGACCCGACCTCGTCGCCGGGATCGTCTCGCTCGACGGCGGGCCGGCCGAGGGTGCCGCCACGCGTGCGTTTCGGCGCGCCATGAAGCTCGCGCCCTGGATCAAGCTGTTCGGCGGAGTGAAACTGGTGCGCAAGAAGATTCGTGGGCAGCTGATCAGAGCTTCGGGGGATTCATCGTGGGTGAGCGAGAGGGTCGTGGACGGTTATACGGCCGGCGCCGCGCACGATCTGGACGCCACGCTCAAAGCGTTTGTTGCCATGGCCGAGCGACGTGAGCCGGAGCGGTTGCGACCTCATCTCGCCGAGGTGCGGTGCCCCGTCCGTCTGCTCCTCGGGACGGCCGCACACGAGGGCGGGGTCAGCGCGGAGGAAGTCGCGATCCTCGCCGCCGCCCTGCCGGTATTTGCCGTGGATAGCGTGCCCGGGGCAGGGCACTTCATCTACGAGGAGCAGCCTGCCGCCGTGGTCGCGGCCGTGCGACGGTTGCGGGCGTCGTAGGGTCCGTTGCCCCGGGCCTTGGAGGGTGGTTACAATTCCCCGCGTCATGACCAATCGTTTGCTGGTGAGCCTGATCCTCGTCGTCGCGACGGGCGATCTGCCCGGGCCTGAGTCTTCGGCCGACGCGAACAGTGCCCGGATCTTCCTGGATGACCGGGCGGGCACACTCGTCCTCGACCTGGCGCCAATCGACCTGCCCGCGAACACGTCGCACCACGCGCTCACGCAGCCGCCGGTCGCGACGCTCGAGATCCCGGAAACCGGATCCATTTATGGCTTCCGCGTGCAGGTCGTGGACAGCGCCGGGCAGATGCTCCCCGACGAGCTGATCCATCACTTCAATCTCATCGACCCGGACCACCGCGAGCTGTTTCTTCCGATCTCGCGGCGGCTGCTGGCGGCGGGTCACGAGACCGGCACGATCCGTCTGCCGCGGCTCCTGTTCGGCCTGCCACTGAAGCGCGGGGAGCACGTCGTCGCGAGCGGCATGGTCGAAAACCTCACGCCGGCCGCCTATCGTCGGGCCCGGGTGCGGCTGGTGATGAGCTTCACGCCCGCGCAGCGGCCCTGGCCGTTGTTCTCCGCCTCGCCGTGGCAGATGGATGTGGCGTTTCCGGTGGGGGACAAGTCGTTCACGCTTCCCCCGGGTCGCTCGTCGCGCGCCTACGAGGGCAGCCCAGCCGTGCCCGGTAAGATCGTCGGTCTGGGTGGGCACATGCACGACTACGGGCGCGTGATCGAATTCGCGGACGTGACGACCGGCGAGGTGATTTACCGTGCTGAGCCCGTGGCGGATTCGGGCGGGCGCATCGCGTCGATCCCGATCGCCATGCTCTACGGCTGGACGCGCCTGGGCGTGCACATCGTCCCCGAGCATCGCTACCGCATCGCCGTATCCTACGACAACCCAACCGGCGCACCGATCCCGGATGGGGGCATGGGCGTGGTCGGCGGTCTGTTCGTGCCTGACCGCGGCGTGACGTGGCCCGCCGCGGAGCCGGGGGACTCGCTCTATCAAAAGGATTATCGGCACTACATGCGGCTCGAGGAGGGGGGCGGTCACCACATGATGGAGATGGCGGGCAAGCCCATGCCCATGCCCATGAAGATGGGCGCGCACGAGCACCCCTCGCACGCCCGCCATTAAATCGCCGGCCGACGTCGTCCTCTTCGACTTCGGCGGCACCCTCGATGCCGACGGGGTGCACTGGAGTCCCCGGTTTCACGCCGCCTATCGCGCGGTCGGCGGCGGGCTCGACTTCGCGGCCTTCGACTCGTTCTTCAAGGTCTCGGACGACGCGCTCGCGCGGCTGCCTGGCATCGAGGCGCTCGGGTTCCGCGCCGCGATCGAAGCGGAGGCTCGGCTGGTCGTCGAGCTCCTGCCCGACCAGGTGGACGCCGCTGCACTCGCGCGCCGGCTGCACGCCGACGCGCTGGAGATCGTGGCACGTAACCTTCCGATTCTCGAGCGGCTCGCCCGGCGTTACCGCCTCGGCGTCGTGTCCAATTTCACCGGCAACTTGCGACCTTGTTTGGAGGAGCTCGGCTTGGCGAGATTCTTTGCCGTGCTCAGCGACTCCACGCTGGTCGGGTGGAGCAAGCCCGACCCGCGGATCTTCGCGCACACGTTGGCCGCCCTCCAGGTATCGCCGCAGCGCGCCTGGATGGTGGGCGACAACTTCGAGGCGGACATCCGCGGAGCCGCCGGGCTGGGGATCCGCACGTGCTGGCTCGCCCCATCTGAGCGGACGGCGCCCCCCGGAGCGGACCTCGTCCCCACGGCGCGGATCAGTCGGCTTCCCGACGTCGAAGCGGTGCTCGAGTAACGTGCACGGCTTGATCCTCGCCGGGGGGGAAGGGTCGCGGCTCGCCGCCGGCGGCATCGGCGTGCCGAAGCCTTTGGTCGAGGTGGCCGGTCGGCCCCAGATCGTGGCCCTGCTCGAGACGTTCGCCGGATTGGGGTGCCAGAGCCTCACCTGTGCTGTTCGCGCGGACTTCCCGGCCGTCACGCGCTTGCTTGACGGGAGGAGGTTCGGGCCCCTCCTTACGGTGGTGGAGTGTCGCACGCCGTCGTCGCTGCACACCCTCGTCGAGGGGCTGCGCACCGTGCCGCCGGGCCCCGTATTCTGCAGCATGGTGGATACCGTGATGCGGCCAGCAGACTGGCGGGCGGTCTACGAGGCGACGGAGCGGCAGCTCGAGGGGGGCGCGGAGATGGTGCTAGCTGTGACGCCGTACGTGGACGACGAGTCTCCTGTGTACGTAACCCGGGGTGTGGGTGGGGAGGTTCGGGCCCTGAGCGACGAGCCGGTCCATCCCCCGTGCGTCACCGGAGGGGTCTACGGCCTCAGCCCCGGGATACGCCGCGCCGCTGCGGACGCCGTTTCCGCCGGCGGGCACAGGATGCGTGGTTTCCTGAAGGCGGTTGTGGCGGACGGGCGGCGCGTAGGGTCGGTGGAAGTGCCGCGCATCATCGACATCGATCGGCCATCAGATCTCCAGCACGCCAACGCGTGGCTCGCCGCGCGCGAAACCTAGATATCGGACTCGAGGAGCGACGTCGCCTTGCGCCCACTGGTCGCGATTTACCGCAACCCCTCGTACTCACCGCTCCAGCACGGCGTGAACGACACAGCCATCCTGGACGCGACGGTCGCGCGACTCGAAGCCCGGGGCTGGCGGGCGATCAAGACCAGCGAGCGGGAGGTCGAGCGGGGCTGCCTTCCGGCGGCGGAGTTATACCTCAACATGTGCCAGGGCTCGCTCGCGGCCGAGCAGCTGATGCCGCTCGAGTGCGACGGGGTAGTGGTGGTGAACCGTCCGTCGAGCGCGCTGAGCTGCCACCGCTATCGCCTGGTGAAGCGGCTCGGCGACAGCGGGGTGCCGTTCCCCCACACGCTCATTCACGCCACCTCTGCGCCGCTCCCGCCAGCGGGCGAGCTGAAAGCCCTGTGCCCGGATCACCAGAAGGTCTGGGTCAAGCGCGGTGACGTGCACGCGGAGCGGCCCGAAGACGTGGTCGCGACCCCGCTCGAGCAGGTGGGGGAGACGCTGCGGGCGTTCACCCTGCGCGGCATTCGTTGGGTGGCGCTGCAGGAGCACGTACCCGGTCCCGTGGTGAAGTTCTACGGGGTGACCGACGGTCACTTCTTCAACTGGTACGGCTCGGAGGCGGGGTTCGCCGGCGCGCGGCCCGCGGTGGACGAGCACCGGCTCAAGGCGCTCGCATTCCAGGCGGCGGCCACCCTCGGGCTCGAGGTGTTCGGTGGCGATGTCGCCTTTCCGGAGCCCGACCGCCCCGTGCTGATCGACATCAACGATTGGCCGAGCTTCGCGCCGTTTCGCGAGGACGCGGCGCAGGCCATCGCGGCCTACATCACCCATCGCGTCGCACAGCGGAAACACGCGTGACGGATACGCTGCGCCGCACCCAGCTCTCCCTTCCCGGCCCCCGGTCCAAGGCTCTGTTCGACGCGGAGGCGATGTACTTGGCACCCGGCACGCAGAGCGTGGCGCTGTTCAGCCAGCTCTCGATCGACCGGGGAGAGGGCGCCCTGCTGTACGACGTGGACGGCAACCGGTATGTCGACCTGCTGGCCGGCGTGGGCGTGGCGAGCATCGGATACGCCCATCCCAAATACGTCGCGGCGATGCAGCGGCAGATCGCGCGCGTGCACGTCGGCAGCTTCACGACGGAGCATCGCGCGGCGCTCGTGAAGCTGATTGCCGAGCTCACGCCCGGGGATCTGAATCGTTCGCAGTTCTACTCGAGCGGGGCCGAAGCGATCGAGGCGGCCCTCCGGCTCGCCAAGTCGCGCACCGGCCATACGGAAGTCATCGGTTTCTGGGGCGGGTTCCACGGCAAGACCGGCGGCGTGCTGCCGCTGCTCGGCTCGAGCTTCAAGCACGCGCTCGGGCCCCTCATGCCCGGCGCGTACCTGTCACCCTACGCGTCGTGCGCGCGCTGCGCCTTCGACAAGACGTTCCCGTCGTGCGAATGGCATTGCGTCGACTTCCTCCGGAAGAAGATCGAGCTCGAAACCACGAAGGACGTCGCGGCAATCATCGTCGAGCCGATCCAGGGCACCGCGGGGAACGTGGTGCCGCCGCCGGGCTACCTGAAGCTGCTGCGCGAGCTCGCCGACGAGCTGGGCGCGCTGCTGATCTGCGACGAGATGATCACCGGGTTCGGGCGCACCGGGAAGATGTTCGCGATCGAGCACGAGAGCGTGCTGCCCGACGTGCTCACGGTCGGGAAGGGGTTCGGCGGCGGCTTCCCGATGAGCGGGGTGATCGCGCGTGAGGAGATCGCCTTCTCGAAACCGTGGGCCAACCCCAGCGGCAGCTCCTCGTCCTACGGCGGCAATCCCTTGGCGGCGGCGGCGGCGCGCGTCACCATCGAGACGATCGTCGAGGACCACCTGGTGGAGCATGCCCGCCGGCTCGGCGACAAGATGCTGGCGGAGATGAAGCGCTGGGAGTCGGAGCTGCCGATCGTATCGGACGTGCGGGGGCGCGGCCTCATGATCGGGATGGACCTCGTCGTTCCCGGGACGCGCCAGCTGCTCGACAAGAAGACCGCCCGCTGGATCTTCGACACGTTGCTGGCCCGCGGCGTGCTCGCGATGATCTACAACCCCGAGGTTCGCATCAATCCGCCCCTGGTGATCGACGAGGATCAGGCGATGGGCGCCCTTGCCACCATGAAGGATGTGCTCGGTGAAGCCGCAGAACGATTTGTCGCATAAGGGCCAGGCGGTCGAGGAGTGGGCGGACCTGCATTTCTTCCGCCCCATCGGCATCCGGATCGCGCGCGCGCTCCAGCCGACGGGCATTTCGGCGGACCAGGTAACGCTGTGGTCGCTCGTGATCGGGCTCGTCGCCGGCCACCTGTTCGCGTACCAGGACCGCTGGACCAACGTGATCGGGTTCGTGCTGTTCATCGTCTCGGATATCTTCGATTCGGCGGACGGCCAGCTCGCCCGCCTGCGCGGCTCCTCCACCCGGTTCGGCCGCGCGCTGGACGGGATCAGCGACAACCTCCGGTTCGTCAATCTGTACTTCCACCTCATCTACCGGCTGATCCACGCCGGGTTCTGGGGGCCGGGCGCGTTTCTGCTGGTCGCGGCCGCGGGACTCGCCCACACCTTCCAGAGCGCCGCCATTGATTTCGTGCGCAACGCCTTCCTGTCCATTGGCGTCGGCACCGGGGGCGAGCTGGACTTGCCGGAAGATGTCGCTGGCGCGGGGCAGGGGACCGTCCTGCAGCGGTTCGGCACGCGCGTCTACCGCGACTACGTGCGGCGCCAAGCGCACCTGTTCCCGCGATCCGTAAAGCTCATCCGCCTATTGCGCAGCCGCGGTGTCACCGACGCGTTCCGCGCCGAGTACCGCGCGCGCCAGGAGGTGGTGTTGCCGTTGTGCGCCTGGCTCGGCCAGAACATCCGCTTCGTGTTGTTGGGCGTCGCGGCGGTCGCCGCCCACGTCTCCGCGTTCCTCTGGGTGGAGGCCATCTGGATGAGCCTGTTGCTCGTCGTGCTGCTCTGGATCCACGAGTGGAACGCGACGGCACTGGGCGGCCTGCTCGACCCCGAGCGCAATGGGTACGCCCGCGTCACCTGAGCCGCGGCGGTACCGCGGTGCCGTCATCGGGGCGGGCGGCATCGCGCGACAGTCCCACCTCCCCGCGCTCCGTGACGGCGCCGCTCTCCGCGGTCGCGTCGAGGTCGTCGCGCTGGTGGATAGCGCCGCCGACGTGCCGCCCGTAGACGCGATCCCGTTGCTCGCTCGACGCGAACAGCTCCGCGACCTGGCCCCGCTCGACTTCATCGACATCTGCACGCCGACCGCTTCCCACCTCGAGCTCACCCTGTGGGGGCTCGAGCAAGGCTACCACGTGGTGTGCGAGAAGCCGGTGGCG
>Ga0070708_100005197_pt1 | contig 10302 bp, 9 predicted proteins | sample KBSK5503metaG_FD_65469 | JGI IMG/M metagenome (GOLD analysis project Ga0070708, IMG submission 65469) | Corn, switchgrass and miscanthus rhizosphere microbial communities from Kellogg Biological Station, Michigan, USA - KBS K5-50-3 metaG | ecosystem: Host-associated > Plants > Roots >... | reverse complement strand
AAGGCTCCTTCTTGTTCATCGGTCACTACGCAGTGGGTTTCGCGTCGAAGCGATTCGCGCCGCGATCGTCCCTCGCGGCCTTGATCGCTGCGCCGCTCCTGCTCGACCTGCTCTGGCCGATCTTTCTTTTGTTGGGGATCGAGCACGCGCGCATCCAGCCGGACAATCCTCCTTTTCTCCAGCTCGACCTCTACGACTATCCGTGGTCGCACAGCTTGTTGATGAGCCTGGTCTGGTCGGTGCTGTATGGGGGCACCTACTGGCTTTTCACGCGGTATCCGCGCGGCGGCATCGTGATCGGCCTGGGGGTCTTCAGCCACTGGCTCTTCGACTTCATCGTCCATCGCCCGGACATGCCGCTCTATCCCGGTGGACCAAAGGTGGGACTCGGTATCTGGTATTCGACGGAAGGCACGATCGCGATCGAGTCGATCATCTTCATCGTCGGAATGGCCATTTACCTACAGACGACGCGCGCGCTCGATCGGATCGGCACCATCTCGCTCGGGGCCTTCGTGGTGCTCCTCCTGGTGCTGTACGTCTTGAGCATCGTCGGCCCGCCTCCGCCCGACTGGAAGACGATCGCCTGGGCGGCAAACGCGACCTGGTTATTCGTTCTCTGGGCTGGGTGGTTCGACGCTCACCGCAGAACCACGGATCAGTCGAGCTAGGCCTCCGGTCTGCCTGCGCAACCCTCGCTGCAGCCACAGAGGAACGGGACCGGAAACCGGTCAGCACGCGACGCGACCGGCGTGAAGCGAGCTTCATCGGCCGGCGCGGCACCCTGGTGCTGCAGCACCCGCGCCTCAAAGCATTGTACATCCAGCCTCTGTGTACCGCCGCGCGAAGGACAGCGGTCTGGCCGAGGTGTGTGCATCTTCGAGCCGCCGAGGGCCAAAAATGTCGCACACCTCATCCAGGGCTACTGCTCGAGATCGATGCCGGTCGCGATGAGAAACCGCGAGACCATGTTGTACCCGGAGATGGTACCGATCAGCTCCACCACTTCCTGATCCGACAGCGAGCCCCGGATCCGCTTTATCGTGGCGCCGGAAACGACGATGTCGCGGGTCATCTCCCGGGTGAGCGCCAGCGTCGCCCGCTCCGCCTCGCTGAAGAGCTTGGCGTTCTTCTCGGCGGCCTTCGGGTCCTTGAGGGCGCCGAGCTGCTCCCGCGTGCCACCGGCACTGAGGAACTCCTTCTCATGCTGCACCCACTCGTAATCCGCCTTGTTGAGGACGGCGATGGTCATGATCGCCAGCTCGCGCAGGTTGCCCTTGAGCGAGAGCTGATTGCGGATCGCGGCGAACATCTCGTTCCAGCCCTTGGCGAAGTTGGGGCTGTGCAAAAGCATCCGGTCGAGGTTCAACAGCTTGCCCCCTCTTCGCGCGCGGATCGCGTTTACGAGCTCCGGGGGAGCGGCCCGATCGTCCGGCAGATAGGGGATCCCCGACTTGGAGACCGCCTTCGGCTCCCGCTTCGCTTCATCCCCGAGCGCGGGCACCGCGGAAACCAGACTGAATGCAGCAGCGGCCAAAGCCGCCAGCGCAGCAGACCGTGTGTTCATCTTTCCTCCTCGACGAGATCGAACCACCCTGCCGACTTATCACCGAGGAGCGTTCGGCGTCGCTTTCTGCCTACTGCTCCAGCTCGATGCCGGTCGCGATGAGAAACCGCGAGACCATGTTGTAGCCGGCGATCGTGCCGATCAGCTCCACCACCTCTTGATCCGGAAGGAGAGCCCTGATCCGTTTCATCGTGGCCTCGGAGACGGCGACGTCGCGGGTCATCTCCCGCGTCAGCACCAGGGCGGCTTGTTCCGCCTCGCTGAACAGCTTGCCGTTCTTTTCGGCGCTCTTGGGGTCCCTGAGCGCGTCGAGCTGCTCACGGGTGCCGCCGGCCGTGATGAACTCGCTCTCATGCTGCGTCCATTCGTAGTCCACCTTATTGAGCGCGCTGATCGCCATGATCGCGACCTCTCGCAGCTTCGGCCGCAGCGAGAGCTGGGTCCGGATCGCGCCGAGCATCGCGTTCCAACCCTTGGCAAAGTTGGGGCTCTGCAACAGCATCCGATCCAGGTTCAGCAGCTTGCCGCCCCGCCGCGCGCGAATCGCGCTGACCAGCTCCGGAGGCCCAGCCTCGTCGTCGTCCGGGCGATAGGGAATGCCCGACTTCGAAACCGCCTTCGGCCGTGATCCACTCATGCGCTCCTCCTCGGCGAGATCGGACTGCTGCGGCCCGCTTATCACGAGCGCCTCGGGTGGCGCAGCTACGAAGGAGCGAGCGCGTCGACGGCCCGGCCACCGCAATCTCGCCGAGCTTCGCAGGGGCGTTCTGGGCGCAGCGGCGAAAAGCGCGGGGCGCTGGATAAACGCGCGCGGTGCCCGCCGCCAGATTCAGAAGACAGGTCAGCGCGGGTGCGACGGTGAGGCACGGGTCGGCCTCCAGCCCACGACGGAATGGTGGCATGCGCAAAGCGGCCCGCTGCTCCATCGCACGACGGCCGCGGTGTTCGGATCGTCAACATGGATCCGCGAGCGCCGCGACGAGGCGACGGTTGGAACGTCTTGAAAAGCCCGCGTCTCCTCTATGCAATTTTGCTCCACGCGCGCGTTGCCAATTTTCGTCACCGGAAATCAGTCCGGGCACCGAAAGGACCCCCTCGTGGGACGCATCGAACCTCGTTGGACCTGGGACTGGTGGTGAATGAAGGGGGTCGGCACACACGACAGTACCGAGGGGAGCGACGTGGTTTCGCCGTTCACTGCAGGTCTCGATTCATTCAAGACTCTGTGTCACCATGTTGCCGTTGGTGAGGAGACCCGATGTCGAACAGGATCGCAGTCGTTTCGCTGACAGTCTGTATGTTCCTCGGATCGTCCGTTCGCGCCGACGAGTGCAGCGAAGCTCTGATGGCTGAGTCGTGCACCGCTCAATCCGCGATCCCCACGGCGCAGGCGAAGAAGCTCCATCCCGAGAAGCGCTCGGCGACGCACGCTGAAATCAGGGTCTCGAACAAAGCGCCGCACATCGCCAAGCACGCGCCGGTGGTCACCCCGCCCGGGGACTAACGAATCTCCGGTAGAGGCCCCGCGGCGCGATCCACCGACGCCAGGCTGCCTCAACACGCGCCGTTCTCTCGCTCATCGTCACCCCGCGCGCCCTTCTCTTTCGCAGCATCGCCGGGCACTGGCTTCGCCTTGACGTCACGGACGGCGAGCCCTCGAGTACTCGTTGACCGACTTTCAAAGGAACGCGGGCGAGGGCCTCATCCCAGCGCCGCCACCGGTCTTGCCGTTCGTACTGCGCCGCCAATTCCGATCTCATGAGAAGCCGCCGTGTTCTGCGGGGGACTCAGCGCTTCCGGCGATCCTCCGTCCACTCGCTCCGGGTTCCCGCGTCGAGGGGAACATCGGCGCCCAACCCTTCGACGAATGCCACGCCCTGATCGGGATAGATCGCGACCTCGTAGGGGAAGCGATTGCCGAATGCCCAGACGACCAGGTCGGCCTTCCCGGTGTTCTCGAAGCAGTGGGCCTCGGCATCCTCCGGCAGGTAGCAGACGCAATCGCCGGCGGACATCGGTATGCGCTGATCGCCGTGATGCAGCGTGCCCTCGCCAGTGATCACGATCAAGATCTCTTCCTGGAACAGGTGCTTGTGCCGGCGGGACGTGAAGCAACCCGGTCCGACCGTTTGAATGTTCAAGCCGATCGTCTTCGAGCCGACGGTGCGCCCCACGTCCGCCATCTGTCCGTTGATGTTGCCGCCAAAGCTGTAGGCGAACGGCTTGAGATCGGAGAGCTTCAGTTTGCGCAGGGACATGACGGGCCTCGCTCCTCGGGCCGACCTTAACTTGTACGGGCGCGACGGCGCGAACGAATCCCCGGCTTTGCTCGGAAGCCCCTGGGCGGTTGCTGGTGAGGCGCGCTGAAAAGCCACGCCTCGGCGACCAGCTCGGACGAGCGTGCCAGTCGAGCTCTGAAGCGAAAGCCCGAACCCGGCCGGCGTTGCTCGTTTTCGTCGGGTAAATCTTCAACGCGAGCCTCAACCGTGCAACGAATTCTCACCGGCAGGCCCCGATGAGTTGGAACGGTGAGAATTTTCTCACCGCCGTCTCGATTCCGTAAGATTTTTCTCGTTGTAAGAAAAAATCTTACGGAGAACGGCCGACCTGACACTGCGCTTGGCTCGCCAACTGGGCAAATCTGAACGCCCGGTGCCCGCCTTGGTGAAATTCTCACCGCGCCTCCCAACGGCTCCACGAATTCTCACCGATGGGTTGGAACGGTGAGAATTTTCTCACTGGCGCTTCGATTCCGTAAGATTTTTTCTCGTTCAAAAAATCTTACGAAGAATAGCCTCACTTGGTGATGCCGGCTCTGGGGTCCGGGAACGGTGAGAAATTTCTCACCAAACGAGGCCAAACGGTAAGAAGATTCTTACGATGCCTGCTTTGCGTCCTTTGCTCTTCTGAATCAGGCACTTCCGCCGCGGCGTCCATCTCGCTTGAATATTCTCGCAACCCAGTCGGTCTCTTGCGACCGCGGATGCGGACGCTCGACTGGGCTCGTACCTCCTTGGACGTGGCATTCGTAATGCGGCGAGGTCCGAAGCCGCGACCGTCCTCGCCCGAACGAGCGCTACGAGTCCTCAGTCCGGGAAAGCACCGGCTTGATGTCGACGACCGGCGTCCCATCGATCGCCTCCAGGGGGCCGACTTGAAGTCTCGTTCCCTCGATGGCCAGGACGGTGACGCGATGCAATCCGAGCGGATTGGGTCGGTCCGGGGATCGCGTGGCAAACACGCCCGTGAGCGGAGCCTTCGGATCCCCGCGCGGATGTACCTTCAAAACGTCGCGGCTCGCCTGGTGTAGCCAGGTGATCACCACCATCTCGTCGCCCGCGCGAATGCTTCCGAGCCCATCGGCCACGGTGCTCTGCAGATCGATCCAGGCGTGCGGAGCGCCTTCGTTCCCCTGCTTCGGAGCTTGCTCGCGCTTCGCGAGAGACGACCGGACGTAGCCAACCGGCGTCAGCTCGAACGCCGGTGGCTCCTGCACCGTCCCCGCGGCCGGCTGGCCCGAGACCTTCCTGGGGGTCGCGATCTGCCAAACGTTCCCCCAGCGATCCTCCACCATTCCTCGCCGATCGCCGTACGGCGTATCGAGCGGTTCCTCGAGCGACTTGGCGCCCGCCCGCACCGCGCGCCGATGGGTCGCGTCGGCGTCCTCGACGTAGAGATAGAGGAAGGCGGGCACCGCTTCCCTCGGCCCCACCCCGCTGACCATCAGCAGCGAGTCGCCGATTTGCATCACGGCGGGCCGATCGGCCAGCAGCTCGCCCGTCGCGCCGAATGCCTGTTTCAGGAATCCGACCAGGCCGGCCACGTCCTCGACGACGATCCGCGGCGTCAGGCTGTGCCAACCGCTGGGTAGTCTCATCGCGTGCCTTCTGCGTTGGGGAAAATCGGCCCGCGCAGCAACGCCACGAGTTCCTCGAGCTGCTCAAACGCCTCGCGCATCCCTTCCTCCATACCGGAGCCGAGGGCGGCGTCAAGCGCCTCCTTCGACGGGTAGAGCTCATGCGACACCAGCGCGGTCGTGCCGTCACGCTCCTCGAACGTCACCGTCGCCACCGCGTCCCCGGGCATGGGCTCGAAGCTCTGCGTGTAGACGAGGCGCGTGGGGCTCTCCGATGAGCTCGTCCGGTCCATCCATCCGCTCGTCCCAGATGCGCCGGTAGCGTTCGAGCCACTCGTTCAGCTCGCGCAGCGGCTCGGCGCGCAGCGCGTAGATACGCTGTTGGGCGCGCGGCTCCACCTCCACCAGCCTCGCCTCCTGACGAGCGCGCGTCAAGTCGCAGCCGTCGGCCCCGCTGTCGAGTCCTTCAGCCTCCCTGATGGCTGACTTCTCGAAAAACGATTGGATTCTTGGAGGCCTTGGGAGCGAAAGTCATCTCATGACAGAGCAACCGCGGCCGCCCTCGAAGCCCTCGACACCGTTGCGAAGCACGACCGGTAACGCCGCCTCCGACTGGGGCGGCGCGCGCGGCGAGAGATGGCGTGCTGCGCTCTCCGGCATGGAAGGGATGCTCGCGCCTGTCGACGAACCGCTGATTCGCGCGCTGCGTCTCGAGGCGCCTGCCAGGATCGCCGAGATCGGATCGGGCGGCGGCGGCACGGCGCTGGAGATCCTGCGACGCGCGCCGGCGGGAAGCGTCGTTCACGGCTTTGATATCTCGCCGGCCCTGATCGAAATCGCTCGCCGGCGCCCACGGCCCGACCAACGCGCTATCGCCTTCGAAAGGGCGGACGTGGCGACGGCGCAGCCGCCCGAAAACCCCTACGATCGACTGGTCTCGCGGTTCGGCATCATGTTCTTCGACGATCCGCCTGCCGCCTTTGCCAACCTGGTCCGATGGCTCGCGCGGGGCGGCCGGTTCGCCTTCGCGGTCTGGGGTCGGCCGGCCGACAATCCGTGGCAGACGAGCGTCCGCGATGTGACGGCCGAAGTCGTCGACGTGCCCCCGACCGATCCCGACGCGCCGGGCGCGTTCCGCTATGCCGAGGCGGACAAGCTGCTCACCCTGCTGGAAAGCTCCGGTTTCGGCGAGCTCGACGCGCGCGACTGGCGCGGAGCGCTACCGATCGGTGGCGGGATGCCGGCCGCGGAGGCGGCAAGGTTCGCCATCGCATCCTTCGCCTCGTTCGGCGAGCTCCTCGCGCAAGCAGGTGGCGCTGCGCTCGATCACGCGCGCCAGTCATTGACGGCACGCTTCTCCCGGCACGAGCAGGACGGCGTCGTCCAGATGGACGCGCGCGTGCACGTCATCACCGGCACGCGCTCATAGGTCCCCGCCGGTCGTGGTCCGCGAGTTAGCGTCTTCAACGAGACGTTGATCTCAGAAATCCGAAAACGACCGGTCCGCGGCGAGGGTGTCCTGGATCGCCGCTGCGATGTCGCTGATCAAGGCTGTTCGGCTCACAATCCGTTGCCATGGGCCAGGCGGCGCCTCCGAATGAGGGCTCGCCAATAGAAGCATGCCTGGATTCTGGTATCGGGTGGCGAAGACATCGAGCAAGCGACTCGACGGATCTTCGAGGGCAATCCGATCGATCAGAATGACGCGGACCGGCCCCCGATCTTTTTCCACTCGTCGCGTCAGGAGCGCAGAGGCGAGGTCAGGCGTCTCGACCACGTCGTAACCGCGCTCGATGAGCTCGTTTCGAAGGAGCGCGCGCGTCCAGTCGTCGGGTATTACGAGTAAGATCCTCGGTGGCATTTCGCGATCCGCCGTCACCGCCCCCCGGGGTGCCGCGTCTCTCTTAGACTATGCACGACCGATGAAGTCCGTCGAGCCTCTGGCGACACTGCAGCGTCAGCATTGACTATCTGGACGCAGGACATGTTACCTACAGTGGATTGGCTCACCGAGGCTCGCGTCAAAGGACGCGCGGGCCAAAGCGCGACTGTCTTTGATTAGGAAAGCCGACGGGCCTCGGCCTCGTCGATTCGCTCTGGTATCTCAGGCATGGCGATGCCCGGAGATCGCAGCCTCAGCTGGCTGCAACGTCCGGGCATCCGATTCGGCATGCCGGTTTTTCAGACGGCCTGCCTATACCGCGCTATTCTTCGACCAGACCCGGCAGAGCGCGGGTGCCTTCGCTTCGCACCGCCTGCAGATCGTCCGGATCCAGGCCGAGCGCCCTCAGGATCGTCGGCGCGACCTGCTTGTTGGCGACGGGGGTTGCGATCGTCCGCGGTTCCAGCGAGGGGTTCGACACCACGAGCAGCACATGTCTGTCGTTCTCGGCGAAACCGCCGTGCTCGGCGATCTTCTTCGCGCTCCCGGAGTAGATGGTCCCTGGAATCGGCTGGACGATGATATCCGGGGTCCGGCCGTTGCTCGGGTCTCCGAAGAGCCGCCTCAGTGTCGCGCCCGAGTAGATCGTCTGAATCCGCGGCCGGTTCAGCCCCGCCTGCTCCTGCTCGAGAATGTTGACCGCCTGCTCGACCTGCTGCTGGTCGACGAGCCAGAGCAGGGCGATGTCGTCAGACGTTTCTTGCGCGACGGAAACACCGGCCGCCGTCAATAGATTTATCGGATCGGCAACGTCCAGAATGGCCCTGGGATTCGGATGGGAGGCGCTCGGCATCATGTGCAGAGTGTGAACGTCGATCGGGGACTGGCCGTGCTTGGCCCCGACGATAAACACCGTCCGGTCGAGCAGATGCTCGTGGGACAGTGCATCGATCATCGACATCAGCGATTGGTCGACAAATTCCAGCGAGAGCTCGAGTTGCGGGCTCGGAGTTCCGATCGCGTCCAGGTACCCGTCGGCGGTGACCTTCTGCCCCACGCTGACCGCCTGGAAGTTCATCCCGAATATCGCCGGGACACCGACGTGGGTTGTGCCGGTGTGGTCGAATCCGCGGATCTGGTTCAGCACGGCGGCCACTTTGAACCCGTCATAGGTGCGGGTGAAGGCCGGGTCATCGGTCCAGACGGCGCCGCCGGGCGCCGTCGACGAGTTGATCTCGGGAGTGAAGAGCTCGTCCAACCCCGTTCCGGAGGGTCCGCCCACGATCTCGTAGGCCGGATGCTTGTCGCACCACGCGGTGCGGCGACCGGAGTTGTGAATGACCTCCATGATCGTGTTCACGCGGATGTACTGGTGGGGGTACACGACCGTGCAGACGCCGCCGACCAGCCGCTGCGGGAGGGTGGTCGGGTCGATGTGATTCGAGCCCGGGGGACCACCGCCATCGAGCCTCGTCAAGTCGTAGTCGATGTTCTCCGCGTACTGCGTCTCGGAGCCAAGCGGGCCCATGCAGTTGCTCCCCGGCGGAAACAGGTTGCGGTCATAGGCGTCGTCGTAAAAGACGCCGTGCGTCCTCGGAGACCCGCCGGTCATGAAGGCGAGAAGCCCGGGGAACGAATCAGACGGCGCGGAGGTCGAGGCGCGGGTGTACTCGACGCCGTGATGCACCAGCCAGGCGAAGGCGGACGACGGGTGTCCTGCGATGAACCGCTCGAGATCGACCTGGTGCATCCCGTCGACGCTGATCAGAAGCACATGGCGAATGCCATCTTCCTCTTCGCCATTCGCGCTGGCGGCGTCCGGCCGCGTCTGCAGCGCGAACATGATGGCACCCACGACAAAAACCGTTTGGAGAACTCCTCTAAGGCGCTTCATTGTGTGGACCCTCCTCCTCTACCTTCGGGAGGGGGTCTTGTAGGGTGCCCCGATCTGTCAGTCGATTAACGATTGCGTAACATCTTTGGGCAGGGCCTCGTCGCTCGCGCTCGTGCCGACTCAGCGAGGGATCAGGACGGCCAAAGCCGCCTCTATCGGACGACTTTGGCTCGTCGACAGCCTGACCGATTCGATTAACGCTCTCAGAAACCCGTCGTCGCGAACCACGCCCCCGCTGGTGAAGTGACGAAAACAAGCGGTGCGAAGCATGGAGACGGCAATTTGACGGAAGACTCGATTCTTGAATTCCCGTTCATATCGGCGGGAAAATCTTCGGTGCTGAGATTCGCCGTCGTCACCTCGCCATCGTCACCTATGCTGAGGCAGCTGACGAGCCCGCGGAAGTTCGCCACTGGGTTCATCAGCGTGGACACCAAGACCAAGCCTCTGACCTCCACCTCGAGCTGTCCGTCCTGTGTTAACCGGCCCTCGGCTCCCCCTAGAACGACCCAAGCCGCGCCGCCAGCGGGAATTCCACGAATGGGATTCCGGCTTCCGATAAAAGGTCCCGAATTCCCCACCATGGTCTCAAAGCGCAAGATGACCTGATTCTCCGAAGCACCAGCCACCTTAATTCCCGCCAGAAGAAACAATCCCAAACTAAGCGAAATTACCTTTTTCATCGTTCCCCACTCCTTTCGGAAGACTACGACAACAAGCACGTGTTTTGGTTTTATGTCCCTCCTTTCGACGATGGATACGACTTCGGTGAACGCCCTCGGTCGAGGGCCTGAGTCAAAGTCTCGAAGATGAGCCTCCCGGAGGGGAAATCTCCCCTAAACTGCCGGGACACCGGTCTGCCAAACCTGTTGCATCCGATGAGCGAGCCGGGTGTTCTCGGTCCCAGCCCAATTTGCTCTGCCTTGATTTGCTGTCGTTTTCTCGGTCATGGGAACTCGTGTCCGGCCGAGCATGCGCCTGACCGGAGTGCCGTTCAGGTAGGCCAGCGCATGCGCGCTTGGCGGGCAGATTCGCTGGAGCGTAGACGAGCGCCAGCGAGGAGCACCAAGAACGTGGTTTTGGAGAAAACGGGCTTCAGGGCG
>Ga0070708_100005196_pt1 | contig 10303 bp, 10 predicted proteins | sample KBSK5503metaG_FD_65469 | JGI IMG/M metagenome (GOLD analysis project Ga0070708, IMG submission 65469) | Corn, switchgrass and miscanthus rhizosphere microbial communities from Kellogg Biological Station, Michigan, USA - KBS K5-50-3 metaG | ecosystem: Host-associated > Plants > Roots >... | reverse complement strand
CCTTGCCCAGCACACGAAGAGCCCGCCGAGTCGTGCTCACAAAGGGGCGGTAAACCGAAATGATTATCTATTTCCTGCGCCATGCCAGTGCCGGTGTGCCAGTAAGTAATCCCAAAAAAGACGAAAAGCGCGCCCTCGACGAAACCGGAGTCGAACAATGTGGCTACGTGGGACGGGCCTTGTCCGCGCTGGACGCGCAGGTGGACGTCATTCTTTCCAGCCCGTTAAAGCGAGCTGCTCAGACCGCCTCACTGGTCGGCAACGAGATGGGCCACGAGGGGAAGTTGCAACTCGAAGACGGATTGCGTCCTACGGCGTCTTTCGCGGATTTTCGCAAGATGCTGGACAAGTACGCCAAACACGAAGCCATCATGGTGGTTGGCCACAACCCGAATCTTAGCGAATTCCTGGGCCGGTCCATCAGCGAAACCGGATGCGAAGCCACGGTCGAACTTAAAAAGGGGGCAGTTGCCCGCGTGGAAATGAACCGCAATGCGGCGTCCCTAATGTGGTGCCTCACACCAAAAATTCTGCGTACCCTTCACGCGGCCGCCGCCGAGAGCTCCCGCCCAAAGACTTCCAGAAAGTAGCTTCTTTCTTTTTCCACCGCCCATAACTCCAGGTCTACGCTAGCTCGTGGTTTAGCCTGCAACACCAGGCGTACCTCGCCCTGGCTCAATCGCACCTGGGCTCCGCGCACGGCGCCCGAGCGTCCGAGGTTAAGCGCGCGCGCCAGCCGCAACAGAAGCGAAGCCTTGCGCACACTTTCCCGGTCGGCTGGTGGCAGGACCTTCATCGCTGTGTCGCTTAGCGCCGGTCGCGATTTGCCTAAATATCGAGCCGTGGCGGCAATAATCCGCCTTTGCTCCGGCGTGTATCCCAGAATTTCCGAGTGGGCCACGATGTAGTAGGCGTGCCGGTGCCGTCCGTTGCGATTCACGTAGTCCCCGACTTCGTACAACATGGCCGCCGCCGACAACCATTCCGCATATTCAGGCAGCAGCCGGTGTACGGACTTCAAGGTCTTGAACAAGTGCATGGCAGCTTCTCTCACTTGCAAAGCGTGGTTCATGTCCACGCGATAGTGGGCCACGGCGGCCCGAATCGAGTCCCACCGCTCCGATTGGATGTGCTTTCCCGAGCGCGTGCTGCGGTCGTATTCCGCGGCCATTTGAGCCAGCTGTCCGTCGCGCAATCCCAGCGGAGAATACCGGAAGCCGGCCAGCTGGCAGCGTTCCAGAAGCTCGGCATAGACCACCGCGCCCGCGATTACGATCTCCGCCCGCCGCGGCCCGACCCCGGGCAGCTTAATGCGTTGCTCCAGTGGCAGGCGCGCCAGCATCTTGGCGATGCGGCGCATTTGCGTCCGTGAAACCACGGTGGCACGCGGACCTTTCGTTTTGTAGAGACCGTGACACACCGCAGCCAGGGAAGCCGCCGTGCCCGAAGTCGCAATCACCGCTTTTGGTCGGGACCGTACAATGCGGTCTGTAATCCGCCCAATCTCCCGTTCCACAAAACCCCGCAGACGCCGCAGTTCGGCCTTGCGGGGTGGATCATGCTGCAGGAATTCGTTGGTCAGGCGCACCGCGCCTAGAGGCAAACTCACCGTGTCACGAATATGACCCTGGCTGGAAATCGTCAGCTCACAACTTCCACCCCCGAGATCGACCATCAGAACTGGGGCAGAACTGACTCGCAGAGTTGAAACCAGGCCGAGGTGAATCAGGCGTGCCTCTTCCAGACCGGAGATGATTTCGACCTTCCATCCCGTCGTCGACCGCACCCACTCTAGGAAAGCCCGCGAGTTACGTGCGTCGCGCAAAGCGCTGGTGGCCACGACCCGTACGGAGTCCGCGCCTTCCTGTTGCACCGCACGATGAAAGCGGCGCAAAACCTTGACGGTATCGGCAATCGCCTCTGGAGTGAGCAATCCTGTGCGGAAAACACCCTCGCCCAGGCGCGTGACCTGGCGATCTTCATGAATCTCGCGCAGACTACGTCCGGAAAGACGCGAGATTTTCAAACGAACCGAGTTCGATCCAATATCGACCGCGGCTAGAGTCGGCATGGGGAGGCAAATAGTGTACCGCGTGTGATGTAGCGCGGGCGTTGTATATTGATCGCATTGCTTTACCCTGTTTGCGAAGTTCTTGGCGATCTTGGCAGTTAACGATTTTGCCCGCAAAGTTCGCGAAGTCAACGCAAGGATCGCAAAGCAAGCCGGTTTTTCGAGACCTGAAGCCGCACCACTCTTGCTCGTGACGGGAATGACTTCTCAACCCGATTTGTTATCCTACCCCGGATGCCGCGCGTCTTCCTGATCGATACTGACGTTGCCTCCGATGATGCTGTCGCTCTCATCATGGCTCTCCGCGCGCCCGAAGTACGCGTATGTGCGATCACTACGGTCGCCGGAAATGTCGAAGTTCAGCAAGCCACCCGCAACGCCTGCCACACGGTGGAACTCTGCGAAGCCACCGTCCCGGTCTATGTTGGCGCTGAAAAGCCGCTGCTTCGCCCCCATCAGAGCGCCACCTGGTTTCACGGCCGCGACGGGCTTGGAGATCACAACTATCCGCCGCCCCGCCAGTCTCCGGGGAAGTTGCCCGCCGTCGACGCCATGATCGCGGCGATCGAAGGGAACCCCGGACTCGTCGTTGTCACCCTGGGACCGCTCACCAATCTTGCTCTTGCGCTGGCGCGCAAGCCAGCAATCGCGGCCAAAGTCGGCCGCTGCGTGGTCATGGGGGGCGCTCCGTGCTGTGAAGGCAACGTGACCCCGGCCGCCGAATATAACATCTGGGTCGATCCGGAGGCGGCGCGGATCGTAATGCTCAGCGCTCTTCCGGTGGAACTGGTAGGCTGGCAAACCTCGCGCGGAGAGGCTGTTCTCAACGAAGCCGACATTGCTTGCATTCGGGGATTCAAAAGCGAAGTGGCCGACTTCGCCATCGAGTGCAACAGCCGCGCGCGCGCAGCCTACCTGGAGCAGACTGGAGAAGACGGCATCTCGCTGCCTGATCCGGTTGCGATGGCCATCGCCCTCGACCCGATGGTCGGCTCCCAGTGGAGCGAGCACTATGTAAATGTGGAAACCCACAGCGAGCTGACTCGAGGGATGACGGTTGTGGATCGCCTTAATGTCGCTGCCGATGAGCGCAATCAAGCGGTTTGGGCCGACGTCCTGCGCCAGGGACGCAAAGTTAAAGTGTGCTGGACAATCGATACGAAACGCTGGAAGGAAGCCCTGTTTTCGGCTCTGCGGTAGTGGATTGGAGGCGCTCCTACCTCCGGGTTGAAGCAGACGGGACACACCTATTTGATAAAGTAATCTGCGCGACTGTTGCGAATTGCTGGCCCAGCATGAAGCGTATTGTTTCAATTTTTAGCGTAGGGTTGATCGTTCGGCTCACCGCCGTCGCCTAACCCCTCTAAGACCGTCAATACTTTCGTGGGGAATAAATGAGGCGGGAGGGATAGCTCGTTGGATCGTAACGAATCATTCTTTTTCCTCTCCTTTCCATGATGCTCACCGGCCTACGGCGTAGCTAGGCCCCCTGTCTATCCTTTAGTAATTAGTCGTCTAATCGTGGCGAGGGTGTTTCTGCTGTTCGGTGTCCAAACCTCGACCCCTGCCCTAGCAATAATGGCCTTCAATTGAGTGTGCTCTGCCGCCTTCAGGAGTTATCGTCTACGAGATCGGCAATGAAGTTCACAGCGAGAAATTGTTCTGGATTCATCCGCTTAATTTTAGGCTGCTCTCGATTGGAGTTGACTTAGCGGCGGTCGTCGGGCTTATTTTGCTGTTCAGGAAATCGAGGGCATCGGGGTTAGTGTTTCTTGCGACGATTGTAAGGGAGTGTTCTCGTCGAGAATTCGCCGGCAGAACTTCGTGCAAGCGCGGATTGCGCATGGTGCGTGGAGCTCTGCATCAGCGGGGAACGTGCTGGCGATTCAGGAGACCTTTATCTTTTTATTATCCTTAATAAGCGACGCGAGGCGGTGTCTTGAGGTAAGCGATCGCAAACAAAATGCCGAACACCAGGTCGATTCCGCCGAAGACGAGGTCCGATGCGTGCATGCGCCCTTGTCCTACCAGGACGGCCACAGCAGCACCGTAGCTGAATTTTTCCAGCACCGAAGGGATCATTAACGGTCGATGGCGTGACGGGTCTCTCGCGATGAAGAAGAACGCTATCTGCCAAGCCAGCGCCGCTCCCACGAATCCATAGAAAAACCCCGGATGCGTAATCGGCGGAGGGTCACTCCGGCTGATCACATCGAACATAAAGTAGAGGGGAGTAATGACCAGCAGGCCCCAAATGCCCGCAATCCAAAACACAATCTTCGAAAATTTCACGGCTACTCCCGCACGCCCATAACTCCAGAAATTCTATAGATAGGAATGGCCATTGGGAATCCTCATTTCTTGTACGTTAATGCAGCGCTCCGGAAGACCCGCACGCGGTCCTACTCTCGTTGAACCGATCTGCGGCGGCCTGCCAGAAGATCTTGCACAGTCACGTGGCCGCAAAGGGCCTTCGTAGATCGATCAACCACGGGCATCGCGTTCACGCCTGAAGTCGCCATGGTTTCGGCAACGCCTCGACAGGTCTCGTCCGCGAAGGCATAGATCTCAGGCAAACCAGTCTCCGGTAAATGGCTCTGGGGCAACCGGCTTTCGGGCAGCTGAGTATCTCCGTCCCTGCATGGTTCGGGAAGTGCTGACATGACTTCCATCACACTTACCATCTCCAAGGGATCCACACCGTACTCGCGCGTCGGGTGATAACCCCGGCGGCTTAGTTTTTCGGTGAGGATCGACCGCGGCATGATCAGCGAGGTGACTGCATGGGACGCGATGCAGGCGAGCATCAAGGGCAGGAGCGCGGGAAGACAGTGCGTTAGTTCCAGGCTGAAGACGATTGCGGTCAGCGGAACGCCGAGCGAACCGGATAGCATCGCGCCCATGCCAATCACAGCCCAAAGCGACTGAGCCTGGACCGATGCATGGGCGACCAACTGCCATCAGTTCTCCCAGCGCTCCTCCGATCATGAGCAGAGGGGCAAGAACGCCGCCGGAGGTTCCCGAACCGAGCGAGAAGGCCCACATCAGAGATTTGGCAAGGATCAGTCCCAGCAGCAACGCCATGGGCGCATTGCCTTGCAGAAGTTGAGCGATATTGTCATGGCCGACCCCAAGTCCACGCGGGAAGAAAATGACGCCGACCCCAATTCCGACTCCACCGATCGCAGGCCACCACATCCAATGAACCGGAAGATGGCGGAATAAATCTTCGAAACTGTACATGGTCCGGCTCAGAGCTGCGGACGCGACCCCGACCAGCAAACCAATTTCCACGGCGGTCAGCATTGTGGAACCGTCTTGTGTCCCAGGTCCGGCGGACGCGACGAACAGCGGTCCCGGTCCCAACCAGTAGACCCGCAACACAGCTGCAATTGCGCTTGCTAGCGCGACAGGGACCAGGCTGCGCGGTCGCAACTCGAACGGCGCTCTACGGTAAAGTCTCGCAGAATGGACGGGTGAGATTTCATCGGGTACGACGGCGAATCTGGGCGCGGTCCGCGCTCTCGATGCGCCTAAGCGAACGGAGGAGAAGGAGCCCAAGTTCTCTCAATTCTCGCGCATGATTCTGAGACAAGTTTTTCAGAATCCTCCAGCCTTTCAGGGTAATTTCAAGCAGCACCCGACGGTGGTCTTGAGGATCAGGAATGCGGACGAGCAGACCCTTGGTCACAGACCGGTTTACTAGCTCAACCGCGCTGTTGTGGCGAAGACCAAGGCGTCCGGCCGCATAGGCAAGGCTTGGCAGTGCGCCCTCCGGCGCCCCTGCCACCTGAAGCAGCAGCTGATGTTGCTGGGGGTGCAAATCGACTTGATACGCGGCCTGCTCGCTGAATCGGAGAAAGCCTCGCAACTGATATCGAAATTCAGCAAGGGCTGCAGCAGGCGCCGGTCCACGTTGGTTTCCAGCCATCGCTGCTTTCACAATTATATCGTCTCACGACATATTAAAATGCACAAGCAGGGGAGAGCCGGAGGGGGCCGTTCCAGATAGTCAATCCAGTTTTCGAAGGTCCGGCGCGCAAATTAGGATGGAGAAAATTCGACCTGAGCTAGGCCACTGCGGAGTCGGGGGCAGAACTGTCTTGCGCGGGCCGGAGGCCCAGCTTCGTAAGCGAAACCGGTTTCTTCCCCGCCAGCGCTGCCCGAGTTTCCGTCAGAGTATTCACTGCCTGGCGGAACTTCGCCCGCGTCACATTGCGTAGCGCGGCCACTAGTGCCGAATCCTGGACGCCACCAAAAAGCTTTTCCGTTCTTTCTGCCAGTTGCGCCCAGTCATGCCAGTCACCAATCACATCCTGCATGTGGTTAAGTTGTTCCACCAGCCGGGCAGCTTCTGCATTCTTCCCCGCCATTTCGGCGATATAACGTGCTCGCTTGCCGGCAATCCTGAAGCGGTGCAAGGTTTGCTCGGTCACGGCGCCGTTGTCGAGCTCCAGTTCGGTGACCCTTTGCATCGCCAGAGCCAACGGGTTGGTATTCTTTGGAATCTCCAGGCCGCCGACGGTTCGCTTCAGCCGTTTGCGTACTTCCGCGACAGCCTTCTTATCCAGCGCCTTGACCAACTTCTTCTCGCGCTTTCCACGTTCCTCGGCCAGCGTCCTCATCAGCTGTGATTTGCGAACTGGTTCCTGCGGAATCTTCAGGCTTCGTAAAGCGGCGATCTCCACATCCAGATCGCGCACCCGCCCAGTTTTTTTTCGCAAACGGCCGAGCAGCTTCAGCAACTTCTTGTCGTTACGACTGAGTTTTTGGGCCAAGTCGGCCACCAGCACTTCCACCCGGCGGCTGGAGGTACGGAATCTATGTACACTATCGGGGGCAGGCTTGCTTGCGAGCTTCGACAATTGGCGGCTGAGCCGACGAAAAATGGGACGGGTACTATCTTGGTCTAGCAGCATACGGTCAAAACCATGAGGTCCGAAGGTTACAGTTCTGTTCCTGGGAAATGCAAAGCTGCGGGAATTAGCTTCCGGGATCCCTGACAGAAGCTTCTCTGGGGCAGGGACAAACCGCTATTTTAACACTGCTGTAACACGATTCTGCTAGCGTGCCCTTGGAATGGCTAATCGAGCTCTAGGAGCGCCTCGACTGACAGGCCCGCAACCCCTTCCGGAAGAAGCAGTTGCAGCTCAGTCCAAGGCGCAAGCCGATACCCTGATTAGGGCTGGCGACAGCCACCTGGCTGACCGAGCTTTTTTTTTCGCCATGTTAGCCTGCGCCCTCTCGGTCCTGGCTCTGGTCGGCCTGATTGTCTACGAATTAGTTACTAAGTCTAGCCTTTCCTGGCATGCTTTCGGCTGGAAGTTCTTTTTCCGCAGCGAATGGGATCCAGTGAACGATCAATTTGGTGCCCTCCCCTTCGTTTACGGCACCCTTGTCTCCTCCGCGCTGGCGCTGCTCATCGCCGTACCCCTGGCAATCGGAGTCGCCGTATACATCACGGAAATGTCACCGCGCTGGTTGCGCGGAGCGCTGGCTTTTACCACCGAGTTGCTGGCCGCGATCCCCAGCGTGATTTATGGTTTGTGGGCGATTTTCGTCCTGGTGCCACTGCTGCGCCAATACGTGCAGCCCTTCCTCGCTCGCTATCTGGGCTGGACTGGTTTGTTTGAAGGGCCACCCTACGGCATCGGCATGCTGGCCGCGGGAATCATCCTCGCGATCATGGTAGTTCCGATTATTTCTTCCATCACCCGTGAGGTGATGACGGCGGTTCCGCAACAACAGAGGGAAGCCGTTCTCGCGCTGGGCGCCACCCGCTGGGAGATGATCCGCACCGGCGTGCTTCGCAACGCCCGCGCCGGCATCGCGGGTGGCGTAATTCTCGGTCTCGGCCGCGCGCTGGGCGAAACCATGGCGGTCACCATGGTGATCGGCAATCGTCCTGAAATCGCCAAATCTCTGTTCGCTCCCGGCTACACCATGGCCAGCGTAATCGCCAACGAGTTCAGCGAGGCCACCGGCGACGTCTATCTGAGCGCCCTGGTCGAAGTCGGTCTGGCTCTGTTTATCGTGACAATCATCGTCAATATTCTGGCCCAGTTCCTGGTGTGGACGGTAACTCGCGGTACCCCGGCGAGGAGCCATGCCTGAAAATGTGATGATCCCTCCCGATTTTGCCGATGCTCCTATCAGCATCTGGCGTCGCAGCCTGAACTCCCTGGTCACACTTGCGGCGATTGGTGCTGTGATCCTCGTGCTGTTGCCGCTGGGAGCTGTCTTCGGCTATCTGATCTACAAGGGGATTGGCTCAATCAACTGGGATTTCCTGACCCAAATTCCGAAACCCCCTGGTGAGCCCGGTGGAGGGATGGCCAACGCCATCGGAGGATCGGTCTACATTTTGCTGATCGCCAGCACTTTCGGCGTTCCGCTGGGAATCGGTGCCGGAATTTATCTCTCTGAATACGGCCGCGGAACTCGCTTTGGCAACCTGGTCCGCTTTACCGCGGACGTGCTCAACGGTGTGCCCTCCATCATCGTGGGCATCGTGGCTTACGGCCTCGTGGTGCTGAGTCAGGGCCATTTCTCGGCGTTGGCGGGCGGAGTCGCCCTGGCGATTATGATGGTGCCCACCATCACCCGGACCACCGAGGAGATGCTATTGCTGGTCCCACAAGCGGTGCGGGAAGCGGCTTATGGTCTGGGCGTTTCACGGTGGCGCACAACGCTCTCGATCACGCTTCGCACCGCCACCTCGGGCGTGATTACCGGGGTAATGCTGGCCTTCGCTCGCGTCGCCGGAGAAACCGCTCCCTTGCTGTTTACCGCCTTCGGCAATCAGTACTGGAATTGGAAAATGAACCAGCCCACAGCTGCGCTGTCCCTGCAGATCTTCACTTACGCCATTTCTCCCTTCGACGAATGGCACCGCCAGGCCTGGGCGGGAGCGTTGATCTTGATTGTGCTCATTGTCGCCTCGGTCGGCGCGGTGCGTCTTGTGGCCAGTCGCGGTATGCTTAAGGGAGCGAACTGAAATTATGGGTGTAGGCATCCAGGTCGACAAGCTGAACGCCTGGTTCGGCAAGACTCAGGCTCTGCACGACATCAATATGACGGTTGCGGCCAATCACGCCACCGCCGTGATCGGTCCATCGGGCTGCGGAAAATCCACCTTCGTGCGCTGCCTCAACCGCATGCACGAAACCGTGCCCGAAGCCCGAGCCACGGGCAGGGTGCGCATCGGCGAAATGGACGTCTACAACGGTACTTCAGCGGTACAGATTCGCCGTCGCATTGGCATGGTGTTCCAGAAGGCCAATCCCTTTCCCACGATGTCCATCTATGACAACGTGGCGGCCGGCCTCAAGCTCAATGGCTTTCACGACCGCAAGCGCCTGGATGAAATCGTCGAGCGCTCGCTGGTGCTCTCTGCCCTCTGGGAAGAGGTCAAGGATACAGTGCGTAAGAAATCAGGCGCCAGCCTCTCTGGAGGTCAGCAGCAGCGCCTCTGCATCGCCCGCGCCCTGGCCGTCGAGCCGCAAGTCCTTCTGATGGACGAGCCCTGCTCGGCGCTCGATCCCATTTCCACCGGCAAGATCGAAGAACTTATCTTCCAGCTCAAGGAACGCTTTACCATCGTGATTGTCACCCACAATATGCAGCAGGCGTCACGCGTTGCCGAGTTCACGGGCTTTTTTCTGCTGGGCAAGCTGATCGAGTTCGATAAAACCGAAAAGATATTTACCACCCCGTCCGACAAACGGACGGAAGACTACATCACAGGCAGGTTTGGATAATGGCGCGCACCCGCTTTCTGCAAGGACTGGACGAACTTCGCGCACGTTTGCTCCGCATGGGCGGACTGGCCGAGCAGGCGGTGGATCGCGCCTGCCAGGCCTATATCGAGCGCGACCTGACGCGCTGTCGGATGGTGCTCGAAGGCGAAACTCAAATCAATATCACCGAACGCGAAATCGACGAGATGGCCTTTGACCTGCTCGCCATGCAGCAACCCATGGCCGTAGATCTGCGATTCATCCTCGCCGTTACCAAGATCAACGCCGATCTGGAACGAGTAGGCGACCAGGCCGTCAACATCGCCGAGCGCGTGATGGATATGGTCGATCTCCCCAAGGCCGACCTCCCGGTCGACATCCCGCGCATGGCGGCCGCCGTTTCGGCCATGGTGCGCCGTGCCCTGGAGTCTTTCATCGAAGGCAAAGCCGAACTGGCCCAAGCTGTCCTGGAGATGGACAACGTTGTCGATCG
>Ga0070708_100005195_pt1 | contig 10304 bp, 10 predicted proteins | sample KBSK5503metaG_FD_65469 | JGI IMG/M metagenome (GOLD analysis project Ga0070708, IMG submission 65469) | Corn, switchgrass and miscanthus rhizosphere microbial communities from Kellogg Biological Station, Michigan, USA - KBS K5-50-3 metaG | ecosystem: Host-associated > Plants > Roots >... | reverse complement strand
ACCACCTCAACGACAAAACCATCCCACAAACACAACGTACTGTAGTCGCTGAGGCTATTGCTCGTGATGGCGTCGATCTAGTACTGTCCGGAACCAGGAGCCTGGCAGAAGGAGTGGCGCAGTGGGAGCCGTCAGATCGGCGGTTTATTCCAAATCCGGTAAGGTTCTATCAGGAAGCTGGGTATTTGAAGCGACCGGAGACCTGGCAGAGGAGTAGAAAGAGAAATGGAACCGAAAGATGTGGGCATCATCCAAACGCTGGCTTCACAGACTGGGGCGAGTGCTGGGGGTGCTATGGCAACAAATATGTCAGTGGATGTCAGCCCGCGTGAACAAGTAGAAGTTTGTCCACATTGTCACGGCACGGGATGGAAAACAGTTGTATGCACCGACGGGAGACGGGTTGCTCGCTGTGACTGCGCGCTTGAGAATCGCGGCAGGCGACTCCTGGAAAATGCAGGCATCCCGGTGCGCTATCAATCCTGTACATTGGAGAACTACAGGGCTGATCCTTCTCAACAAATCGCGGTTTATGCGAAGGCTAAAGCTCTCAGCTTCGTGGAGCAGTACCCGGTAGACAAAACTGGCCTCATTCTCATTGGGAAACATGGCGCCGGTAAAACCCATCTAGCAATTGGCGTCATCAGGGAGCTGATATCCAAGAAAAATATCACTTGTTTTTTTTGCGACTACCGGGAGTTGCTGGAGAAGATAAAGAATTCGTACGATCCCTCGGTGCAAACTAACTCCGCGGAAATTCTGCGCCCTGTATTCGAATCCGAAGTGCTTGTCCTTGACGATCTTGGCGCCGTTATCCCAACGGGCTGGGTTTGGGACATGGTCAGTCTGATACTGAACACGCGCTACAACGACAACCGCACAACGATAGTCACAACGAATTTTCAGGACGGTCCAGCCGCGGCTGTAAGAGACGATAACCCGTCCGCGGCTAAAAAGGCGGGCCGCGAACATACCCTAGGCGATCGCATCGGAGAAAGAATGCGATCTCGGGTTCATGAAATGTGCCGGCTCATCACCTTGTGGGATGTACCAGACTTCCGGAACAAAAATGCAGGGCCAAGGCCAGGCTGATTCAATGCAATACGTCCACTTTATACCATTCAGTACAATCTGAAATTCACCTCAACGTTCACCTGCACCGCCACTGGCTGACCATCTTTCTTCCCCGGCTCGAATTTCCATTTCTTGACTGCTTCAATCGCTTTTTCATCCAGCCCCATGCCAAGCGAACGGGCGACATGAATATTGCGGGTACGACCTTCGGCGTCCACGATGACCGAGAGAACTACGGTTCCCTCGTGTTTCATCTTCCTGGCTTCGTCTGAGTACTCCGGCTCTGGATCATAAATCGCGCGTGGAGCTCTCACTCCGCGGCCAACCGTATATGCTCCCCCTCCGATTCCGGCATCCTTGCCATTACCGACACCCGACCCGTTTCCGTCGCCGATCCCAGTACCGGAGGTACTTCCCGTGCCTCCTCCGCTGCCGGTTCCATTGGACGGGAACACAACATTCGACGACATCAAATCCCCGAGCCGGTTCGACTGTGGTAGCTTCACACTGGGCGGACCAAGGACGGTTGAATCGACAGGCAATTTCGGATTCGGATTGCGTACGACAATCGCCGGCGGATTCATTTGCTGATCGCTCAATTTCGGAGGCATTCCCCGGCTGGTTCGAACCGTGTTGCGCTCGCCTCCGCTCCCGCCTCCGTTGTCTTCCGGATACGTCAGTTCAGAGGTCAAGAACCTCTTTGTGGTGGTGATCGTGCGATGGCCGGCCCATATTCCTGATGCGATCAGTACTACCAGCACGACATGCGAGACGAAAGAAAACAAAAAGCTGCGAGGATCAGCGGGGAGCATGCTGAATTCCCTCTGATCCAGACTGGGCATGATTTCTAGGCGGAGCCTCGCCGAATTTCGGACACTTTCGATGTCTGCTGCCGACGTTGGCAGTGCGCGTTCCTCGGCTTCTTCGTTTAAATCCGCTTTGAGCCGATTCTTGAATTCAGGCGTTGGCAGAAGCCGCAACTCTGTGGCGATCGCGAGTAAAGAGCTTGTGTCGGGAGTCGCACTCGAGGAGTCACCTGAAGTCTGGTGGCGTCCCTGGCGGGACTCGGTTGTTTTCACTTCGTTTTCCCGGCACTGCTGTGCCGGGCTATCAGATGCCGCCGCTTCGCGGCTGGAGTAGGGTTCTCTCCCACGTCCCGTCCTCACGCTCGATTGCGATGCCGCGGGACCTAACTTCAAGCGCGTCATCAATTCCTCGATGTGCCAGTCTAGCTGCTCTGAAAAAGCTTGTTGCTTCATATCGGCCTTCCTAATTTTTCACGCAGGTTCTCTAACGCGCGCAGTTGCAACTGCTTCACGGCTCCTTCGCTGCGCCCCAAGTCGTCCGCGATTTCGCGAATGCTCTTTTGATTTACGAACCGCTGCAGGACTACGCGGCGTTGGTCCGCCGGAAGCGCCTCAACCAGTTCGGCCAGCATTACGCTGCGCTCAATTTCATCCCCGGCAGCGCATAGCTCTAGTTCTTCCGCAGGGTGACTTCTGCCCAGCTTTTGCCAATGGCTCGAAAGAACGTTTGCCGCGATGCCATACAGCCAGGCGACGAATGGCACGCCTTGCCATTTGAAGCTCCGTATCGACGCCAGCGCCTGGTGAAAAACTTCTGCAGTCAAGTCCTGCGCTTCCTCGCGCCTGGCGACACGCCGGGCAAAGAACGCATAGACGCGCTCGAAATTCATGTCGTACAGCTCCGCAAACCGGGCGGGCTCGCTCTGTGCCGCTTCAATCAGCAGCCGCTCGTCTGGTTCACGTTCAAGGGCCTTCACTGCCTTCTCCGCGATCCGTCTTTCTGTCTGGTTAATGGGCCGAGTGGCACGAAAAGTTACGCGGCACGCGCGCTTTTTGTGGGATGCGAGATCTTTTGGGGAAAACCTCAAAGTTGGAAGGAAAGTGGGAACGGTTTCCGCTGATCACGGCAGACGCCGGCCGTCGAAAGCGCTAAAAACACGATCTGGCGAGAAGAATTCGCGGAGGTAAGACTTGGCGGTCCGGTTCCAGATTTCCGCTACTGGGATGTGCAAAACTTTTGGCGAATATTAAATCTCTGTAATTTCAGCACTTGGGCTAAACCGATATAGCACTTACCCGCAATGCTATAAGCAACAGGCACTTGCGACCATCTACAACTTTCGTGCTATCCGACCAAGCGGTCGGTTTTAGAAAATTTGACTTCGCGGCCCAGACATTCCACAACCTTTCCACAGGGCGCGGGACATTGAGCTGCTCCTCCTTTGAACCGTCAGTTGAACAGTTTGTCGCCGAACGCTGCAACCACAGCGGCATATAGACGATTTGAGACTGGCTCTGTTTCATTCCGGTCGCACAGCGCCATCCGCCAAAGACTCAAACCGAGTCGAACTCTTCAAGAAGGCCAGCTTCACAGTCCCAGTTGGACCATTCCGCTGTTTGCGGACAATGAGTTCTGCGACTCCGTCGAGTTCGGGATCGTCAGGCTTGTAAACTTCCTCGCGAAAGATGAATGCCACCACGTCGGCGTCCTGCTCGATGGAGCCGGATTCGCGAAGGTCGGCAAGTTGCGGACGGTGATCGCTGGCTCCGCGACTCTCAGGTGCGCGGCTTAACTGTGATAGAGCGACGACTGGGACTGCCAACTCTTTAGCGAGCGCCTTCAGCCCCCGCGAGATGGCCGAGACTTCCTGAGTGCGATTCTCATAACGGCGACCGCCGCCGGACATGAGCTGAAGATAGTCGACGACGACCAAATCCAGGGCTCCTTGCGATTGAAGGAGCCGCCGGGCCTTGGCCCGCATCTCGCTGACGCCAATCCCCGGGGTGTCATCTATAAAGACCGGAGCCTGAGCGAGCTTTTCTACTGCTTGCGTAATCTTCCGCATGTCGTCCTGCCAGAGCGATCCGGTGCGGAACCGGTGAGAGTCCACTCTCGCGGCTGAGCACAGCATTCGTTGCAGCAGGGCTTCCTTCGACATTTCCAAGGAAAAGACAGCCACCGTTTTTTGGTCTTCAATCGCGGCGTTCTCGGCGATGTTCATGGCGAAAGCGGTTTTGCCCATCGAGGGCCGGGCAGCGATGATAATCAAGTCCGATTTCTGAAAGCCGCTGGTGAGCTGGTCGAGGTCTGGATAGTGCGTCTCAAGTCCGGTGATGCGGCGACCACGCTGCAGCAGGGCATCGATCGAACCGAATGACTCGCGAATGATCTCCTGCACGCCCATGAAGCCGCGGCCGATACGCTTTTCAGAGAGCTGGAAAATCTGGGCTTCAGTATCGTTGAGGATGTCTTCGGCGGAATCGCTTTGCTCGGAGGCGCGGGCGATTGCGGCAGTCGCGGTGTGAATCAGCCCCCGCAGCAACGCCTTGTCGCGCACGATCCGAATGTAGTGCTCGATGCTGGGCCGGTCAGGAACTCCGTCAAGCAGCCCGGAAATGTAGGCATAGCCGCCGATGGTTTCGAATTCTCCGTGGCGATCGAGTTCCTCGCCGAGCGTGATCTGGTCAATGGCCCGCGAAGACTCCGCCAGATCAACCATGCGCGAGTAAATTCGCCGGTGCGAATCGAGCAGAAAATCTTCCGGCTTCAGGTGTTCGGCGGCCTGGTTGTACGAGAGATTGTCGAGCAAGATCGCGCCCAGAATTGAACGCTCGGCTTCTACGTTTGCTGGAAGACTCTGCGACGAGATGTAATCAGCGGTTGCCACTTAAATTGTTTCGCTGTTTTCTTTCAGGGGAGTTAGCAACCAACGCCAACGTGATAGTAGTCCCAGAGTGCCTGTGAAAGTCCGAGAACGGCTTCGGAAAACGAATCCGAAATTTATTTTTTTCGGAGGCCCGATTGCAAATGCGGCTTTTTGTGCCGTCCTGCCGGACTCTCTCATTTTAAACCTCTACCCGGCACTACCGTGCCGGCCTTTCTCATTTCGTCCCTGCGGGGCTGGTATTCTGACGAGTATAGGCGAATAGGAAGCGAAACATCAACGATGAACTGACGTTCCTTGCAACACCTTCCGCTAGCAGGGCGCGAAAAGCGAAACGTAGCAAAGCCACGTCTCTACCCGAATCGGGGTTTGAACTTGCTGAGCTGACGGCTGAAAGCCTAGAGCCGAAAAAATGCGGTTCGGGCCAGCCACCCGAACCGCATTTGCTGCGTGAATTCCGCCCGCTGCCTGCCCCGCCTATGGCGGAGCCCCGTGCTCTCCTGCCAGCGCCCCAGAGGGCAACTGGCTCTCAGCTACGGAGGTGCAGTCAGCACTCGAAAGTGCATTTGCATCCAATCGCGCCCACTGGTTGCGATCCCGCCATGCGAGACCGTTCTGAGGAGGCCGCAACGCCCGGGTGCCCGCGACGCTTGCACGCTTTGGGAACCGCTCGGCAATTCACCCTCGGGAAAACTGCCGCAGAACCAGCCTTGCGCGATCACTGGCAGCGCGTCGTTCACGCCTGCAGTGATTGCACTTTCTAATATTCTGGAATTCGCCGCAATGAAAAATCATGGCCGTGCTGTGCAGAACCTGTGGACGATGGCAGTTGCTTGTGGAAGATAGCGGAAAACGTGGAACAAATTCAGCCCGGTCATGCGAATCAGCAGGGGTCCCGATAGTCCGGGGGCGGGAAGCGATTTAAAACGGTCTTCTCAGGTACAATCCTGCGCGGTAGGTGTGGAGGAATCATGCGGAGTGTTCTCTTGATTGGGTTCTTTACTTGGCGCTCTCTGGTTGCGGCGCAAACCCTGTCACCCGAAGTTCGGGAGTTCGTGAAGGTGGACGCGCCAATGGTGGCACTGACCCATGTTCGTGTGATTGACGGGACAGGCGGCCCGGCGCGCGAAGATCAGACCATCGTGGTTGCGAAAGGGAAAATCGAATCCATCGCCGGTGCCGGGTCGGCGAACGTTCCTAAGGACGCACAAGTCCTCGATCTACACGGCTACAGCGTGATTCCTGGCCTGGTCGGCATGCACGACCACATGTTTTACCCCATGGGCAATGGAGTGTATGGCGAGATGGCGTACAGTTTCCCACGGCTTTATCTGGCAGGTGGTGTGACCACAATCCGGACGACTGGTTCTCTCGAGCCCTATACCGACCTGGAAGTCAAACAGAAGATCGAAAGCGGCGAAATGCCGGGGCCAAAGATCCACGCCACCGGGCCGTATCTCGAAGGCAGAGGCAGCTGGGTTTTGCAGGCACACAAGTTGACCGGACCCGAGGACGCAACCAAGACTGTCAATTTCTGGCTCGACCAGGGTGTAGACAATTTCAAGGGCTATAACTTTTTGACTCGCGATGAACTTTCAGCAGCGATCAAAGCCGCCCACGCGCGAGGAGCAAAGGTGACGGCGCATCTGTGCTCGATTGGCTTCCGCGAGGCCGCCGCGCTCGGCATCGATGACCTGGAGCATGGCTTGCTGGTCGACAGGGAATTCTTCCCAGAGAAAAAGCCCGACCAGTGTCCCGAGATTCGCGATGAAATGGAACGCTACGGCAAGATGGAGATGCAGTCTGGACCGGTGCACGACATGATCCTTGATCTGGTTCAGCACCACGTGGCAGTCACGTCCACGTTGCCGGTGTTCGAGATGAGTGTGCCCGGACGTCCAACGATGCAGCCGCGCGTACTCGATGTCCTGACTTCAGAAGCGCGAAGCGCGGTGCTCGCCAACAAACTTCATGCTGGCGATCAAGCATCTCTCCGCAAGCGATACGGCACCGGTTCATCTCCCTGGTCCGCGGCCTTTAAGAAAGAAATGGAATTCGAGCGCGAGTTCGTGAAAGCTGGAGGCGTGCTCCTAGCCGGGCTCGATCCCACAGGAATGGGCGGAATCGTCGCCGGCTTCGGTGATCAGCGCGAAGTGGAATTGCTGGTGGAGGCTGGATTCCCGCCGCTCGAGGCAATCCACATCGCCACAGCCAACGGAGCTCAGTATCTGGGAGAGGACGATCGCATCGGGACAATTGCGCCCGGCAAGCAGGCGGACCTGGTGGTGATCAAGGGCGATCCGTCGCAGAAGATCGAAGATATCGACAACGTGGAGATTGTATTCAAAGATGGAATCGGCTACGACTCGACGAAGCTGATTGAGTCAGTGCGCGGTCTGGTAGGCAGCAGGTAATGCCGACAGAAGCCGATTGAGCGCGCTGCACGTGGGGTTCTTGTACGGCGGTTGCTTCAATAGCTTTTTCGGGAGCCTGGAATACGAAGTGGGGCCTAATGCAAAAACGCTAGAGATGGGGACGGAGCAGATCGTGTACCCTCTGGTTGCTTCGCACTTGACGCAAACAGAAAGAATGACGTTATCCGCAAGGGGACGACACCGGTGCTAGACCAACGCAGAAATAATCGAGCACAGCTAGCCGTGTTCTGCTTTTTTTGCCTGACCATACTTCTGCCCATCCCTAAGGGGTATGCGAAGGACCCGCCGAAAGCAGAGTTGTCCCTGAAAGACTTGAACGGCAAGCGTGTGCATCTGCGCGAATACCAGGGCAAGATCGTGGTGTTGAACTTCTGGGCGACATGGTGCGGTCCCTGCCGTGAGGAGATGCCGAGACTGGCCGAAGCGGAGAAGGAGTACGGGCCGGGCGGAGTCATCTTTCTGGGTGCGTCACTGGATGACGATAAGACGAAGAAGAATATTGCCGGATTTGTCCGCGACCACGAAATCGACTTCCCCATCTGGGTGGGTGCAAGTGCTGACGATCTGGATAGACTCAGCATGGGACCAGCGGTCCCCGCGACAGCCTTTATCGACCAGGACGGCCGCATTGTAGCGAGGGTGTCAGGAGAGGCTCGCAAAGAAGAAATTAAGGAACGGCTGGACTGGCTGATCCAGGGTAAAACCGGCGCGGCGCCGCAAGCCCAAGTGGTCCATCTGGATGAGAAACAGTAATTCCTCCGATTACACATTTCATCTGATGAGCAAGTCTCGACCTGCCACCATAGTCCCGCTTATTTCGTCGATTTGATCTTTGAATTTGCTCCTGCGGCATCCGCGGTTTCGTTTGATTAGTATTTTTACACTATTGTGGCGTAATTAGCGTCTGCGTATACGTATCCCACCCAGAAACAGCCAGTAGGTGTTCTGACACGGTGCCTTTGCACCTCGGACTTACTTCAAATTCTAAGGAGAAGCGCAGTGAGAGATTTTGAGAATGCTTGTGGCAGCAGACAGAGCGCGGGAGTAGCGAAACTCCTGGTCGTCTTAGTAACAACATTGCTGGGACCGCTTCTGCCAAGTCTGGCTCAGGCGCAAGGGTGCATCGTCGCGCGTTCGGCTCAACTGACAACTGATGCTGGCACCGGGCGAGGCTATCTTGCTCCGCACCACTGGCAATTGACGATTGATTACAGGCACCAGTACTCCTTCCGTCACTACATTGGCGACGTTGAGCAAACCCAACGAATCCAAATGGGGAACGAAGTCGAGAACAGAGTCAATCTGCAGAACTTTCAACTGACCTACCAGGCTACGCCGCGCCTGGAGTTTTGGCATCGAGCTGCCGCTTCTGTTCGCCAGCAGGCGCTCGCACGATGCTTACAATACTTTCCACGCCAGTGGCTTTGGGGACGTCATTGTCTCAGCGCAGACTTGGATCCTGAGTCCCACAAAGCCGCACCGGGGAAACGTACAGATTGGTTACGGGCTGCTGATGCCCACGGGTGCCAGCAAAGTTCAAAATACATACCTAGCAGCGCCAACCGCGACCTCAACCACCACCAGACCCGTGGACTATTCGATCCAGCCAGGAGCCGCAGGCTGGGGAATTGCGCTTCAGGCACAAGCCTTCAGAATGTTCGGTAAAGAGGAAGTTTACGGTAATGGGAGTTATCTCATTACTCCGCAAAACCAAAACATCGGCTATCTCAGAAACCCGACCTCCACAACTCAAAATCCGCTGACGCAATACAACTCGATTTCTGACCAGTACTTGGTCGAGTTCGGTTTCGCCCATGACATCCCGCTGGAAAAAGTGGGACTGGCGGCGACTTTCGGTCCCCGCTTTGAAGGCGTACCGGCGCATGATTTGATTGGCGATAATCTTGGCTTCAGACGGCCAGGCTTCGCTCTTTCTCTCGAGCCCGGCTTGCGCATCTCCCGGGGACAGAACCTGCTGACTGCGAGCGTCGGAAGAGCCGTGTGGCGCGCGCGCGTAAAGAGTGTTCCGGATATCATGACTGGTAAACACGGAGATGCTGCTTTCGCAGACTGGATTTGGTCAGCCGCTACAGTCGACGTTTTTAGGTCCAGATCGTTCGAGTTGTATGAATAACAACGATGCCCCGCGGGCAAACTTCTTTCACGCGGGGCGCCGTTCTTTGCAGGCCCTTTCTTATCACGACAATCCGCAGCTCTCTCGCGAGAGAAACAAGCAACTCTATTTCCCACTGGCCCGGCTTTCAATTCTCTGCAACTGAAACAACAGCGTCGCGAATCCCAGTTTGGACTTCATCTGCACCGGAACATGTTGTCCATCGTCCGAGTACCACACCCAGAGCACGCCCTTTCCCTGCAGCGGGCCTGACATAGCTTCGGCTTGCACCTTCACCGTCTGAAAAGTTCCGGATGGCACTTTGATTTTCTCTCGTGCACCGACCCGGATCCGAATGTCGGCGGTGTTTCCGCCGTCGTTGACAGGGAAGCTTTGCGAGAAGCCGGGATCTAGTGGCAGCGAACCGGCGTAGAAGAAGCCGCTAATCACGTCGGTCACACAGGGCGGGACATCGTGCTCGGCGTGCCTCAGTTGGCCGGTTTTCAGGTCTTCGTCGTCAACCACGCTCTTCGCGCGTGAGTAGTCGAAATGGATTCTTCTTTCCAGCTTCCGCGATCCCTCTTCATTGTGCTTTGAAATCTGAAATGAACAGAACGTGCGTGGATCGAGGTCAGCATCGAAAATATCATGGACGTGAAAGATGGAATTGACCACGCCGGCGGAATCCGCAGTCGCGGTCACGTGCTCGCCCGAATTTGAGTGCTGTAGTTTCACCGTGGCAGTCCCAGCATTGAGCATGTGCCACTCGACCGAATAGACGTACTTTTCTCCATCGGGAAAGCGATATGAATGCGAAGGCGCGATGATTCGTGACGCGGGTACTGAGCTGACCGAGGCCGTGGGAACGTTGGTTTGGGCAAATGAAGCGGCCGCAATTAAGGTGAGAAGAAAACATGCAAAGCAGGTGAGAAGGCTCGATTTCATGATCATCGTGCGAACCAAATTGTCTTTACAACCAGAACTGCGATCA
>Ga0070708_100005194_pt1 | contig 10304 bp, 5 predicted proteins | sample KBSK5503metaG_FD_65469 | JGI IMG/M metagenome (GOLD analysis project Ga0070708, IMG submission 65469) | Corn, switchgrass and miscanthus rhizosphere microbial communities from Kellogg Biological Station, Michigan, USA - KBS K5-50-3 metaG | ecosystem: Host-associated > Plants > Roots >... | reverse complement strand
CGCCTGATCCTGTGAATTCACAAGGCCCATCTTCCTGTAGATAATTTTGCGCCAGGCGCGACCGCGCGGAGCCGGCGTCCCGCGATTGTCTACGCTCATGATGATATACCCCTGTTGCGCAAGCATCATGTGCCAAAGCTGATTACGCCCGCCCCAGGCATCCAGCACCGTCTGTCCCCAGGGTTCGCCATAAACATAGAAAAGCACTGGATAGTGTTTCTGTGGATCGAAGTCGGGTGGCTTGATCATCCAACCATTCAGCTGAACGCCTCGAGCTCCTTGAGCAAGTTCGCCACCTTCACCGACGGCCACATGGAAAAACTCAGAAGGCGTGGGTTTCAATTTTGCGAGCCGCTCCTGCACATCACGATTATCAATCAACGTTCGCACAACCGCGTGCTGCGGCAAGCTGACAATGTCGGTCACCGACACTTTTGTAAAGGTCGTAAAGCTGTGAATTGCCACGTCACCGCGTGGAGAAATGTTATAGGCATGACTGCCCGGTTCGGAGGAGGGCGTCAGCTTTTCTTCCCTGCCATTTCCGTGAATTCGCTCGCGGAAAAGATAACGCTGTGTGGCATTCTCCGGTGACGCGTAGAAATAAAGCCAATCGTTCGACGCATCCACTTTTTCCACGCTAATCACATCGAAGTTGCCCGGCGTAATGCACTTCACGTCGCTGCCGTCGCGCGAGATGGAATAGATGTGTCGCCAGCCGTCGCGCTCGCTGGTCCACAAGAACCGCTTGCCGCCATCGATCCATTCGACGTCACCGCGCGCAAGTCCGGTTTTGTCCCAATCGATGTCGCCCCAGGCTATGTCCACCCATGCGTCGTCCTTTTCAGTAAGCACCGGACGCACCTTGCCGGTGCGGCTATCGCCCAGCATGACGAGATTGGTATTCTGCAGCCGGTTGAGTTGTTGAATGATGACCTCATCAGAATTCGCTGCCCACTCCATACGCGGTAGATAATTGTTTCGCGCGTCGCCGGGAATGTCGAACCAACGCGTCGCGCCGCCCTGGGCGCTAACAACGCCGGCCCGCGCTGTGGAGTTCATCTCGCCAGCTTTGGGATATGGAAACGAAGTTATCTGCGGATAGAGTCCGGCTGTGTTATTGATGAGCGTCATCTCTTTCACGCCCTCAGAATTGAGTTGCCAGTAAGCGATTTGCTTGCCGTCCGGACTCCAACGCCAACCGTCGCGACAGAATAGTTCCTCTTCATAAACCCAGTCGAAGGTGCCGTTGACAATGTAGTGCGTGCCGTCGGTCGTTAGCTGGCGAATGTTTGTGCGGGTAACGTCGTCAAGCGTCTCCACATAGATGTTGTTTTCTCGCACGTAGCCGGCGCTTCGGCCGTCAGGCGAGAATTTCGCAAACATTAGCGTCGACGGCTTCGCTGCCTCGCCCCCCAGCTTTCGCAGATCCCAGGTCTTGAGATCAACTACCCAGTAGTCGCCGCGAGTATTACTGCGCCAGACACGTTGTGAATTCGTGAAGATAAGCAGCTTCTGTTCATCATGGCTGAGATCAAATTCTTCTACTAATAGTGGGGCAGAACCGCCGGTTGGCGTGAGCTTCTCTGCCGAAACCAGAATCGTGCGATTACCTGTCGTTAGATCGTAGCGAATAATATCGACGAACTCCTTCCTGGTGGGAGAAGGCTCCAGTGCGAGGTAGCCACGACCATCCGCGGTCCAACGCACTGGCCCAAGCGACTTGGTCCGATAGGTAAAAATAGAATCGACAGTTAAGAGAGTGGGATCGGCCGGCGGGGTCGTTTGTTGGCTGCGAACCGAAGCGGTGATTAGTAATAGAAAGAGAGCGGGTATAACGAGAACATTTCGTTTCATAGGTTCTCCGAAATCGGCTTTGTGTTGGACCGATAGGATTGTATCCAAAAACATTACCCAAAAACATTACTTAGACCCCCAGCACCGAGGTTAAAGCTAAAGTACCCCGCGGCTGGTAGCGGGTGGGTCCTACTCGCAATTGACAATGAACAGAGGACGAATCTAGCAAGTTGCTCAGAGACCTCACTACAGAACCGCGAGCGTAGCGACCGGATGCCGCCATTCAATTCCCGCGTTGCTTTCGGTGTCGCGCAATTTCATCGGTTTTGAGTTGAATGGCGGCATCCGGTCGCTTCGCTCGCGGTACTGTATTGAGTTGCGATCATGTTGGTGTCCTTCCTCACTCTACTGACTTTTCACACAGTCTTGGTAGCGGGTGGGTAGTGAGTGTTTTAATCATGATCAATTTGAGTTCTCACGCAGTCTCTGAAGCCGGTGGTATCTGCGTGTTTACATAGTCTCGGCAGGGGGTGGGTCGCGGTACAAACCACATGCTGTGGCATGAGCTATTGGTTCTGCGCAAGGAACTCGCGAATTATCTGCCGTTCGTTTTCATCTTTGATGCGCGTGAAAAGTTTTGTGCCGAGTGTTTTGATGGTCTCCGGTCGATCAAACGGCATGCGTTGATAGACCTTGCCACCACTGAAGTGACACGGCTGGCATCTCGCTTCAAGTATGGGACGAACCTGGGTAGCGAAGTCGATTTTCGTGGGTGACGGAGAGTTACGCAGTTGAGCCGCAGGAGCGGTTGAGATGCTGGCGAGCTTTGTTGCCTGGGTACAGGAGCCACCGAGTACGACCAACGTCAGGATAAGCACTCCTATTCGCATGGTGAGATGTTACCCCCGTCGAAAGCGATTTGCGAGCTTTGAGCTATCTTGGAAAGCTAAGAACCTGAAGTAAGCTGTTCAGGAGAGGTCTTCGGTGGTAGACAATCCTATTGGCCATTACGCACCTGAGGAGTGTGCTCGCTGTCGCGGTACCGGCGTCAGTCTGTCGAAAGGGTCTAGTTTTTGTCCGACGTGTGGCGGCCAAGGTAGTGTCGCTGTATTACAACCGGCAAAAAAATGCGCGCGCTGCGACGGAAACGGCCTCGATAAAAACAGCATGGATACACCGTGTCCTCCCTGCGCGGGAAGCGGGTGGGCGTTTCATTGGAGAAAGTAGGCCGAGTTCCTTTTTAGATCACGTCCGCAAAGTTTTTGCGTGTGCGCGCGAACCACCAATAACCCACAAGGAAACTTACGATCGCAAAGCCGGTGAAGTAGGCAAGGCCCGACCAGTCAGGAGTCGCTCCTTCGAGAAAGATCCGGCGATAGCTGCGCACCAGTGACGTGAAAGGATTCAGGTTGATGAATACGCGAAACCGCTCTGGCACGATCGACTCGGGATAGATGATCGGCGTCAAATACATCCAGGCCATTAGGAGCAGTGTAATACCCTGCGCGATGTCGCGAAGGAACACACCCAACGAGGCGATCAACCATGCGGCGCCAAGTGTGAATAATAGCTGCGGGATCACGAGCAGTGGAAACCAAAGGGCGGTGAGGTGAAGTTGATGTTGAATCACAAGAATCGCTATGAGCAGGGCGATGGTTGCGAATAGCTGGTTGCCAAGCGATGAAAGTGTCTGGGCAACCGGCAACGTTTCGAGTGGAAAGACCACGCGTTTGACAAGATTAGCGTGCGCTACAATCGTGCCCGCTGATTGCTGCAGCGTCTCCTGAAACATGGTCCAGGGAAGTAACCCGCAAAAGAGATAGAGAGCATAGTCCCAGTGTGACTGGCTGGCGCCAAAGCGTGCGCCGAAGATGCCCGCGAAGATAAAGGTAAAGATGGCAATCATTACGACGGGCGTGAGCAACGCCCAGGCAATCCCCAGCGCAGAGCCTTTGTAGCGCGCGAGCAGCTCGCGTTTGGCGAGTGAAAAGATCAGCTCGGAACGTCCGGGTAACTCCCAGAGCGGGTGCCAGATGGCGCGACGCGCGATTTGGGCGGAGATCATTGGGTTTTGGGTTTTGGTCTTTGGGATTTTTGATTTTTGATTTTTGATTTTTATGCGTCTCTAAAATGAGATCTCAGATCTCAGATAAATCCAAAATCTAAAATCTAAAATCGATCTAATCCAGCCTTCCGCGGCCACGCCAGCTGTTCTTATTGTGCCAGCTGATATCTACATCGCTTGCCGGTACGTCAAGCCACCAACTCTCAAACTCCTCGCGGGAAATGTAGAACGCAGTCGGGGCTACCAGATGGTCAAACACAATCGTATGTTGCTCGCGCCATCCAAACGGCGCAATGGCCTTCAGATAGTCGTTGTAGAAAAGGTGCCGGGCCAGGGATGAACCGTTTTTCGTCTTGTTCAATGGTCCATAGATCAATTTCGTCGCCAGATACAAACACCAGGTCGGAAGCTTCGATAACTGAAGCAGTGCCCGGCGGTTGATCCGCGACGTCAACTTTTCACGCACGGGGTTGACCCAACGGGTGATCCACTCATTATTTTCGGCCCCATAGACCCAGGCGGAAATATGTCCGCCCGGCTTCACCTTCGAGGCCAGGGAAACAAATCCCGCACGCGGATCCGGCAGATGGTGGAGCACCCCGACCGAGAATGCATAGTCAAAAGTTCGCGCTAGCGGCAGATTATAAATGTCAGCTTGAATGATGTGCGCATTATCCAGGGCGCGCGTGGAAGCAAATGCCGTTTCAACAGCATCACTCAGATCAATTCCGATCACATCTTTCGCACCCCAGTGTGCGGCGAGTTGTGTGTGGCGGCCTTTGCCGCAGCCCCCTTCGAGCACGACCTTGTCGCGAAAGAACTCCGGTGTAACCGGCGCAATCCAACCAAGAAACTGTTCGGCGTAACGGGGATCATCCTGCGTGAAGTGCTGCCACTGCCAGCCAAAACCGGCCGCCGTTGCGGCTTTGTCGCTCTCAATCTTTTCCGGGTTCGCAAAACGAGGGATGCCTCGAACTATAGGAAACGACGCTGCGCACGACTTGCAACGCAGCTCGCCACTCATAATTTCCTGTTCCTGTGTGGTTCCCGCAGATAGTTCTATGGTCCCACCGCACGAAGGGCACACTAGATATGTTAGTAGTCGCTCTTTCAATTAATATCACGTTGAGAGCAGCGTGCACGGACCCGGTCGCTACCACTCCTCGGTTCTGTAGTTCAGTGACTGCGCTACGGAAGTCTCTACTATTTCCTGTGTGATACCAAACAGACTAGTTGGCGCACTCATTACTCGAATGGGTAATGAGCATACCGAAACGCCCCTGGTATTCGGCGGAATTCAGAAACGCGCACACCATGGCTCGGGCTGCTTCGGGATCTCGAGTGGGTTTGCTCTTCAGAACATTGACCCAGAAATTGTAGCCGCTTTCATCGGGATCGCGACGCAAATAACTAAAATACTGCATGAGGACAAACGCCTGATTGTATTCCGCATCGGTAAAGGCTCGTGAAGCAATTGTACGAGTGAGAACGGCTGCGCGTCCCGCGTCTGTGCCATCATATGACGCGATCAAAGGATCTCGCTGGACGAAGGGATCGTTGTCAGTAGCTTGTGAGATCGGGGGAATCAGTGAATTAACAAATTCCTTTGCTTTCATTGCGGAGGGATAGCGACGCTGAAATTCCGAGCGCTGAACAAACGCCAAAGCCAAGGCACGCCGGCCGGCTTCAGGGTCGGAGCTACGATTGAGAACCAGGTTCCGATCACTCTCAAATTCAGCAAAGCGCGGGCGACGACCGAGCGCGGATGTGTAGAGGCCGTAGACGAAGGCACTGGACGCTGACAGTTCATTCTCGAGAAAGAGGGCGGCGGAAATGTCTATCCTGCGCGCGCGAACACAATCATTGCGCGAGCCACACGGTGCGAATCCGGTGGTCCAGTAGTCGAGAACAGCGTGATCAGGGTCGCGTCCTATCAGATCCCTGAAATGCTGAGTGACAAAGAATTTCAGATCGTCCACGGGATTCGACAACTGAGAAGCAACTCCCGGATCAATCGTAATCCCTCCGGGAACATACGCCGTTTCACCAGAGTTTGATTGCACCCGAATAGTGTAGTCGCCGAATGGTGCATTAGCGGCAACCGTCACGTCAAAACTGATTACGGGAAACGGGGTCGTAAATTGTTCGCGGGCAAGGCTCGCCGGGTCAACCACAAAAAATGGCGACGCGACTGAGATGCTGGTGCCGGGGACCTGGTCGATACCGTCGCCGGCAAGATAGAGCTTCGCGCGCTTTCCGGTTTCCAGTGGAACAGTCGTATTCGAGAGTTCGCCGTTGATACCGATTAATCGAGGACTGAGAGCGGGCTGAGAATCTTGGGGTGGTACGAGATTGTAGTTGACGGTCTTTGAAGTATCTGGCTTGACAAGGACCTGACTGGCCAGCTCAAAGCTTCGAATTCTCCGCTGCGATCCCGCCGTCGGACTTTCGACGGCCGAAACTTCGGATATCGATCCCTCCATATTCCGAGATTCGGCGAGAAGACGATATTGACCTGGCTGCAGACCTTCCAGGTGATAACTTCCATCTTCGACGGCGATATCGCTTGCCATGACGCGACCAGAAGGGATCGCTTCCGCCCAAACACTGACAGACCCCAGCGGGATCGTTGTTCCTAGCGACGAATTGTCTACCAGTCGTCCTTCAATCCTGGCTAAGCGCTGGCCTGGTCCATACAAACTGCGGACATGCTGGCGATCATCCTCGCTCAAAGTTCGTCCAGTGAAAGCGGTCAAACCGTAGGTGCCATTGAGGGCTTGATGCGCATGCATTGTCGACGCTAAGACATCGGAATGGTCGAGGCCAAGCAGATGGCCAATCTCATGGACAAACGTTGATTCAAGGTCGTAAGTATCAGGACTACCGTCAGTAGAAAACTGCAAGGCGGTTCCATCTGCTGATCTCAAATGAGGATTAAGACAGATGTCTGCCTCTGCAATCACTCCGGTTTCCGAATCGTAGAAAACGCGTGTACGTCCGGTCGTCGAACCGGCATTGAAAAGCTCTTCGTTTTCCGGGGTATCGGCAACCGTTAAGAGATTGGTTCCATCACCTCCTGAGGCCGGGCTGATTGAGAAAGCCGGCGAGGCCATCTCAACAAAGGTAATGTTTGCGATGCTCGACCAGCGCCTAAGAGCTCGACGCGCGGCTCCAATAACATCCGATCCGGGTTTGATGTTAGGACCAGGAGAACCAAGTGAAGCGGAAAAGGCTATTTCAATGGTTCTCTTGGACCATTTGATCTTGTGGGACGTTTGTGTTCCTGGATCCATTCCGGAAAAATCAATAGTCTCCAATTGCGCCGGAGGGCCGAGACTCAGGAGCATTGCCACTGACAGGATTGCAGCTATTGAATATTGCATTCAGAGATTCCGGGAGAGGATTTTTGCGGCAGCGAGCCGGACTACAGACAGCTGGCCGGCCGTTGACGCATGGTATCACGCTTCCGGGACGTCGCGAGCTAAAATCCTGAGCGTTTGGTGGATTAATTGATTTGGATGTGCGGTGCGCTAGTGTCAGGCCGACTCGTAGCGACTCCACCTGACCTTGTAATGGTCACGACGACAGTCGGGTTACCGGCTCCCGCTAAGCTAGCCGGCAAGGTGAAATTGATAATGTCGAAGCCTGGCATCTCCTTATTTGGGCCAACGAACAATATTGCGTCGCCCGTAATGGCGGTGGTCCCAATTGTGATCGTTACTTCAGACTTGGCGACGGTTCTAACACCCGTCAAACTTAGTTCTATCACTGTGGGGACCGTGTTTCCGGCCGAATCGGTTGAGGTGACGTTAAATGGTTCTCCAGTACGAAGGTTGGGATTGGTGACATTTGTCGCGATTGCCTGTCCGCCTGCATCGCTCGTGGTACTAAAAATATCCGGCTGAAACGGCACAACCTGAACAAGGCCACGCAAAATGGTGTCGCTGTTGTTGCCGCTATTCAAGACGTTAACCACCACCTTCCCCAATGCCGATGCTGCTCCTACCGGCATTACGAAGTTGATCTGCTTCGGCGAGTTACCGACAAAGTAGAGTCCGGCTGCGGCGCCGTTTACAGCAAGCGAAACACCATTGAGTTCAACAGGCAGCGCTGGACTGCGTTTCGTCTCCGAGCCGCCAGGCGAAGTTACGTTAGAGGGAGCGAGATCTACGGTGGACCGAACAATGCTCAATTCACCGGGCGCCAGACCTGCCGGCGCTCCGGGCACAGGACTTGGCGTCGGCGTTGGGCTCGGGGTTGGACTCGGAAGTGGAGTCGCTGCGGCGACAGGCATATTACTGGCGCCGGTGAAGAAGGACAAGACACCGGCGGATTCGACAGTAACCTGCGGGCTCAATAAATAGTAAACCTCGATTGACAAATCGGTGTTACCGCCACCTAACTCCACGCCGCCAACACTAAACGACATTCGTTTGCGGGACTCGCTGGTTACCACGCGCGAGCTGCCGAAGGTGGTCACCGTTGGAATGTTGGTTAACCGCACGAAAGTGCTTGAAGAGCTCGCGGGAAGCGCGGTGTCAAATATCTGCGGCGATCTTTGCGGATTCAATCCCTCGGCATCCTGTGCCGCCGCAGGAAACGAGCCGTCGGCACGAAAGTTCAGAGCCGACGTAAACACAAGCGTTCTTGGTGCAAGTGTTGCGGTATCGTAATCAGTAAACGTCGGAAAGTGGATAATATCACCGGGAGCGGTAGCGGCGCGCGGTCCGATTTGCACAAAGGTATCGGTAGCAATCGTGTAGACGAAGGGTGCAAGAAACGACGTGTTCGTGCTCGAGTTATCAGCCTTGGGATCATTCGCAAGAGACTCGAAGGCGAGGATCGAGCCGTCCCGGCTCAAGCGCCGGCCCAAACCAAAAAAGTTAACAACCCCGTGGGTAACATCATCCTTCGTCCGCGTAACCTGACGAATATTGCTTACCGCAGACCCGCTAAAGTTAGCAACAAACACCTCAGCATTCGTGTCGGTGTTAGTACCAGTAAGGTTTGCACTGGAAACAAACGCCACAACAGATCCGTCAGCGGACAGAGATGGGTTCTGTTGGAAGATAAAACCGATCCCTGGAACGGCGTCTTGGGTATTCGTTGCTTGAACAAATGCGGACGTCGCCCGATTGAAGAAGAACAGTTCGGGATTGCCGTCAGCGTTACCAACTGCCGGCACAAGATCCCGCGTCGAAATAAAGGCTATCGTATTCCCGTCATCGCTAATTGTAGCCTCACGATTATCATCGGCGAAAAAGGGAGCCACGGTTGTCGAACCTGCGGACGGCACGCGACTGGCAGGCGTGTTCGTGATACGGGTAAAGGTGCCGGCAGCTAAATCCTGCAACGGTAAGTCAGCCCCGCTCGTTAGATCCACATCAGTAACGCTGGGCAACTGATAGATCCAGATTTCGTGATTACCATCGAGCGCAAGCGCACCTCCTGTATCAACTCCATCAAAACTTGCTGGATTGGGTGCGTTCGAACTGAAGACAATCGTATAAACACGGCGTCCACCTACAAGAGCCGGGGCCATGCTAATCATTGCTCGCTCATTCCTGATCAGAATCTTCACCTGGGATGGATCAGCGGGCGTAGGAACCGGTGTTGGTGTTGGACTCGGCGTTGGTGTCGGGCTTGGAGTGGGCGTTGGGCTGGGCGGTGGATTAGGAACGTTCTGGGTGTTTGTAATTTGAAAAATGCGACGCTGGGCGTAATCAATTAGGAAAATCTCCAAGTTGCCGTCTGCATTGTTTCGGCTTGCGGTCTTTTCCGTTGCGACATCACCGTTCGATTGAAAAACCGCGAAGCGACCATTCGCAGTCATGTCGGTGACTGACGAACTGAAACTGGAGCTTGGAGTGGAAGTGAGTTGAACGACGAACGGATCCGGCGTGGCGCTTGCGATCTGAGCCTGGGCAGTTGAGAATGCTCCGCCGGCTAGCGCGGGCACGATGAGAGCACAGAGAAACCAGAAAGCTTGTTTCACAAAATCCTCCGGAATAAAGACGCAGATACGAGCAGATTAGATGCCCTCGGGGAGTTGAGCAGCCGTAAGCAGGTGAACTATATATTGCTGACACCCGGCGATCAAAGAACCGTCATTTTAAGCAGAGTGTGCATATTACCGCAAGCAGCGATAGGTTTAAGTAGTTATTTCTAGTAATGCCTCCCCGCACAAAAAATCTTGACAGCGACTGTTCCCTAAGCATAGAGTTTGGCGCGTTTCCGTAAAAGTCTTCAGAACCCTGTGATGTTTCAGGAAAGGTGTCGTCTGAATTCAGAAAGCACCATCATTCAAACAGTCTGATACTCGGATTCCTCTCGCAGGAATTATCTGTCTCCCCCTTTTTCGTTGAGGTGTCGTCTACCGGTTTTAATCACCCTTAACTGGTAGTGAACGTCAAAAAAGGCACGACCACCACCACATCTATTTCTA
>Ga0070708_100005192_pt1 | contig 10305 bp, 14 predicted proteins | sample KBSK5503metaG_FD_65469 | JGI IMG/M metagenome (GOLD analysis project Ga0070708, IMG submission 65469) | Corn, switchgrass and miscanthus rhizosphere microbial communities from Kellogg Biological Station, Michigan, USA - KBS K5-50-3 metaG | ecosystem: Host-associated > Plants > Roots >... | reverse complement strand
CTCGCCAATCAACACGTTGGTCAGGTTGGGATCGTTGTCGTAGACCAACTGGTCGAGCACCCGCACCCGGTACATCTGATGGTTCCAGGCGTCCGGATCCGGCGGCGTCAATTTCTGCTTGTGGCGCTCCACTTCGTCCATCTTGACCGGCAACCACCAACTGAGCGAGCCCGTATCGCCCTTCCATTTGCGCTCCACATACACCGGCACCAAGTCATCGAGGCCGAGCAACTCAGCCAACTGATAGGCGGCGATATTGTACTTGTAGGAATCGACGAAGTTTAACTCGGTGCCGCTGGCAAGCTGCATCCTCGGTTTGTGCTCATCGATGGCCTGGAAAGAGGCGTCGTGGGTCAAAGTGCCGTCCGTCAGTGTTAGCCGCCAGGGTTCGGTGATGCCTTTCTTGGTATGCTCACTTTTCACCACTTTCGCGGTGAGAAGGAATTGCGTGATCTGCTCCTTGGTCAGGGTTGGCTCATCGGACGCAGTGACAAAGTGTGTGCAAGTCAGGCACACCACCGTGGCAAGAATTAGCCTACGCCAGCGCAAATCAAGTACGTACATCGGAATACCCTCCCCTGAATTATGCGAACAAATCTACCCTCCAAACCCCCATTCGGCAACCTTCTACCGGGCTGCATCGCTGCCCACGACCTTGGGATTCTATGGGGACATTTGTGCGATGGCTTCTAGCTGGACTGTTTGGAGGCCCGTGGAGGCCCGTAGCGGCGATTGACTTGGGTAGGCCACCCTCCTAACATTGCCTCCCGAGTGTCGGAGTCCACTCTCGAATTGATCGGCCAAACCATCTCGCACTACCGCATCGTCGAGAAGCTGGGCGGTGGTGGGATGGGTGTCGTTTACAAGGCCGAGGACACCCGACTTGGGCGCTTCGTGGCCCTGAAGTTCCTGCCGGAAGGTGCAACCCAAGCCCCCCAGGCGTTGGAAAGGTGCTCGGCCATCGAATCGGGAACCCGCAATGTGACTGTCGTCATATCCAGGTCCGGAAAGCTCTAGTTCCGCATTCCTCTTGCTGCCACAATCAATCGAGCCCTGGCGACCTGCCATGAATCTCACGAACTTTACAGACTGGCCGGCTTGGTTGCAGATCCTTACCGCGTTCGCAGCGTGGGTATCGCTCTATCTTTGGACGGCGAAGACACAGCGGGGACAGTACGCGCGCACGGCTTGTGCCTTGACTGCGATTCTGTTCTATTTCCTTTTCCTCCGGCCCTCTCGCCATTGATCTGGCGCAGTACCGCACTCCTGTTTTCATTGCACATTGGATTGCACAGACAGTGCCAAACAGGGGCATTTCCCCAAAAACCGCAGCTCAGTTCCGAAGTTAAAGTATTGCTTCCAGACAGGCAGGCATGAGGCGGGGTCTTTTAGGAAACCGCTGCTCTATCCATCTGAGCTACGGGGCCGTTGCGATGCAACCCATTATGCCACCTCAGTTTAGCGAAGTCGGAGTCGGAAGGTCTCGGACATCGAGTGTCTCAACGGTCCCCGATTGCGTTTGCGGAATGCTGGTTTCGAGTTTCGTCATGGCATTGCGGACACCATCGGCAGCCGTCTTGATGTAATACGTTGCGGTGGTATTCACGCTCGCATGACGGGGATCCGTTGGATGACTATGTCATGGACGCCTGGGCGGTACAGGTTACTTCCAATCCCACGGCGAGCAGCGTCCCAGCCGTGCCATTCAGGTAGGCGTGCGTCACACTTAAACTCGTGATCCGCGCCTTTGTGATCGATCTTCGTATTGGGGGGGACAATTCTGCCGACTCTGGAGTGCTGTGAGTCATGTCGGAAAGTGACGCCCCGTAGCTCAGATGGATAGATAACTGACCCATAAATGAAACCAGAAATGATTTACTCTTTTTCTAGAATGGTGAGCACCCATGCCATGAGTAGGCAGAGCATGCCGTAGCCGATGACAGCGAGCGTGTAGAGGTTAGCGAATCCGACCACACGCCACTCTTTGATCGCCCAATAGATTTCGGCTCCCACCGGAAACATAAGCGCCACAATCCAGCCGCGCCCTTCGACATGGTGAACGATCTTAACTGTCCAGAAGTGAAGACCGAAGCCACCTAGTATTAGTCCGATGTAAAAGACCCCTAGAACGCGCAACAAGACGACCTGACGCGCTCTGTTCATGGCGGCGTGGATTATACGCCTTGAGCATCAGTTTATGGGGTGCCGTGACGGGGTGATAGTGGTGCAGTTTCAAATCCACCGGGCTGGCCATCGAGGCCTTTTGAGTCACTGTCGAAAAGTCGCCTTTACACCAACAACCGGTTTCGGAGCGTAAACCGCTGACGGAAGTATGAGCTTTACCCAACCTTGACGAGATTTAAGAGGTCGTGGGCTGCTCCAATCGCCCAATCTCAAAACATCCCCAAAACCTTGCGGACAGTTCGGACGCAGGGAAGCAAAAACCGGATGTTTAGCAAGACGATGACAATCGCGATGGTTGTTATGATTCCCAGCATGGCTAGCCCTTGGCGCGTAGTGAATTGTGATTGCGACTTCACAGCAACAGGTTCCTCATCTTGGCCAGCCCTCCGCTGCCTTTCTCTTGGACAGGGACTTCTTCACCAGGTCTCTCCAGTTGCCCTTCAGCTTCAGTCGTTCTGCCTGGGGGCCGGGAGTAGCCTTTTTCTTAGAATGGTTTGAGTTGTTCAGCGCCTTCTTTCTGTTCATCTCGTTCGGCAAGGGGGTCTTTGTACATCAGCCGCTTCCCCTCGGCCGCTTTCGCGGCGAGGACTGTGCGTTCACCATCGTTTAGTTGCCGATATGCCAAAGAAAGTCGAACCGCCAGAGATAGCGATGCAAATATTCTCGGCTGACATTGTGATAGATAAACGATCAGACCGCGTTTGATGAGCGCATGGCTGCTCTCAGCCGATAAGAGCGGACTTTCTGCGGCAATGGCTTCTTGTCGGAAAACCGACCGCGGACGTTTTCTGCCGGCCAGGTCTAAATGTACTGGCACAATGCATTGCCTTCCCCTCTAAAGAGGCTCCGCCTAAAGAGGCTCCGCGTCGTCCCTTCACTGGGAATCGCGGAGCCTTTTAGCCATCTCCCTTCATCACGAGCACGATGCTGACCGCTGCACGAGCGGAACGCTCGCGCCCACAGCGCATGTCTCGCGCGGGCATCGCGAGCTATTTGCGGGCAAGATCGCGTATCTGGTTCAAGTAATCCACGTAGATTGGGATGGGAATATCGGGAGAGTCGCCGTCGTTCAGGAAGTGCGAAAGGCGAATCTCGATTGGGATTGATCTGATCACTTCGCGGAAGCGCGGCATCTGCAGGTATTTCACTTTCCAGACCTCCAGCATCAGAGAGCGGAAGTCTTGGCTGACGAAACCCATTCGGCGCTCATCCAAGTAAACGCCATCAAAGTGATGTTCGGCTAGTGTCTTTCGGATGGGATCGTCTGGCGGAGAGAGAGTGTAGACCAGGTGGAACAGATCGGCGAGGTCGCCCCACAGAATCTTTTCTTCAAACGCAGTGAAGTGGAAGGGAGTGTCACCGCGCTGCTGAGTCGCGCGGGCGCGATCGCTCGGGCGCAGGCTGTGTGCGGCCAGTTGGTTGCGAAACCATTGCAGCCGTTCCGGGGCCAGGTTGTGGCGCAAGAATTCCACCGCGTAAGCATTGGCAAAATACAGCTTGGGGTCGTCATCCAGGCGCGCGAGCCAGGGGTGCCAGTCTTGCTGGTCCAGAACGCCGAGCAAATCCGTCAGTTCGGCGATTGTCACGTCGGGGTGATACTTTACCGCTTGCCAAAAATGTTCAGTGGAATCATAAGTTGCGCCGTAGAGTTGGATTCCTTCTTCAATCGGGTACCAGTTGGACAGCACCCGCGCCGGAATTGACGGTGAAGCGCTCCAGCAGTTCAGCGAGTGCTTCCATTTCTCCTGCACGGCCAGAAACGCCTCGGCGTAGCCGCGGGGCACGGGCTCTTTCACCTGCGCCAGGGCTTCGCGGAGTTCCTCGCTGGTGTGGGTCATCAGCGTTTCCAGCGGACGTTCGTCGGTCATCGAGACAACCCGGCTCTCAACGCCACGGCGCAACGATTCGCGTGCCAGTTCCCTCCGAGCCCCGTCGTCGAGGCTGCCCGTGGCCTGCCGGCGCTGAGTCTGGGACCCAATGTAGGCGAACAACTCGGACAGCGATTTGAATTCGATGAAGCCGTGAAGGGCAAAAGTGACGGGATGGCCGTCTTTCACAATTGTCGTGGAAGGTGTGACCAAAGCCTGGAGTGAAATTTGTTGTGCCTGCAGGGGTGGGCTCAGGATCGCTACAATGAGGGCAATTTCAACAACCACAGACAAAACGCGCCGCTTTCCGGGAAGATCCTTCATGTCACCTCTCGAACATTCGTCACTAACTGTGCCGCGGGTTTAAACAGCAAACCGCAGCGGCTAAAGCCGGACCCGTTTGCAGCGAATCGCGGCACGAGTAAACTCGTGCCCTTTCCCGGTGTTGCTCGAAGCAAGAGCCTTTCCGCACCTGGCTAAGCGTTTATCTCCACCTCAGTTCGGGCTGACAGTCTCAGATAGAGCATGTAGAACACGATTCCCAGATTGACGAGCAAAACAGCCAGATGAATCGGGGTCGGCCGCCGTACCAGTTCGTAGGCCTCGAACGGCACGTACAGCGCTCCCGAAATGAGTGCGAACCACTCTGCCCAAGCGAGTTCTCTCCATAACCCGTAGGCCTCGACGAAGCGGACGATGGAGTAGGCCGTGGCCCCGGCCGCTACCGCCCACAATCTCGCGTCGGTGACATTGTCGGCCAGGTTCAGGAAGACTTGCGCGTAGTGGTGATGGTCGGGATCTACGTGCAGAAACCTGAGCAAGGCTTCGGCGACATCCCAGGCATCCTTATGCACCAGCGAAACCGCCCCAAAGCCCAACAGAAGTACGACCAGACCCTTGGCCATTTCCAGCGATGCCACGGCGCGAATCGCAGCCAAGCGGCGACGCTGCGCTGCTGCTTTGGGTTGCTCCACGATCGATGTGGTTAAGTTTTCCATGCGCAGACCGCTACGATCTTCCGGGTTGCAACAGAAGCTGCTCCGCCGGCGAAAACACCCGGCCGCGAATGAGCATGGTGCTGGCCAGCGAAGTCAATCCCGAAGCAGCAAAAATCATAGCCAATACCACAAACTGGTAGATGGCGGCATACACCGGTCGAGCGCCGGAGAGCAACATGCCCGCCATCAGGCCGGGAATCCATACGATGCCGAGAGAGCGAAGGGAATCTATCGCCGGTATCAAGCTGGCTTCAAAAGAAGCCTGCACGTAGGGTGAGACGCTGTTTCGAGCTTCGGCCCCCAGCGCTAGCGCGGTTTCGATTTCCCCCACGTGAGCCAGGACGTCGGAGCGGAAACGGTTCAACGCCAGGCCATTGGTGTTCATGGCGTTCGCAATCAACATGCTCCCCACCGGAACCAGCGACGTGATCGCAGTATCAATTACGCCCAAGAAGGTCATCAGGGCAATCAAGGAACCGGCTCCAAAGGCGATGGACCAGGCGGAGACGCGAAACGCATCAGGTATGCCTTTGGCGCGCCGCGCAGAGGTTGCACCTGCAGCCATGATCATCCCGGCCAGCAGGAACGCGCTTGTCCAACGGGGAGCACGCAGCAAGACAACCAAAATTGAGCCCACCGCGATGATCTGTACTAGTCCCCGCGCCATCGCAATCAAGGTTTCAGCTTCCAGATGAATTTGCCTCCGGTGAGCCAGCAATACAACTGTCAAAGCCGCCAACGCGGATACGGTGGCCTGGGCAAGGCCCAATTGTAGTTGGGTGTGGAAGAACAGTCTAAGCATGCAGCACCTCGCCTATTAAACCAGCACGCACAATACGTCCAGCCTCGAGCAGCAGCGCCTTTTCCGCCAGCCGGGACGCCTGGGCCAGATCGTGCGTAACCATCACGCAAGTGAGTCCGTGATCATGGACAACTTGCTGAATGGAAGATTCGACCTCGAGTTTGGCAGCTTCGTCCAAAGCGGATGTGGGTTCGTCGAGCAGAAGGACAAGCGGCGAATTGGCCAGGGTCCGCGCCACTGAAACGCGCTGGGCTTCTCCTCCGGAGAGGTTAGCCACGTTGCGCCCGCCGTAGTCTTTCAGCCCGACCTGGCTGAGCAACTCTTCGATAGCTTCTCCCGCTAGTGTCTCGCCCCTCTGGGCGGGTCCGAATTGTAGATTCTCCGCTACCGTGCCAGGAAACAGATACGGCCGCTGCGTGACCATACCAAGTTTGCGGCGCAGCTCTCGCGGCTCTAGGTTGCGAAAGTCTGTCCCTTCGACAAATACTGTTCCGGAGGTGGGCTCGTCGAGACGGTTGAGCAGTCGCAACAAAGAGCTCTTGCCCGAGCCGCTGGGCCCGACGATGGCCAATACTTCCCCTCTTTTCAGTTCGAAGTTTGCGCCCTGAATCAGGATTTTGTCATGGACGGTTCGGCCCAGATGCTCCGCTCGCAGGATGAGAGGATCGGAGTTTGGAGGAATGCTCAATGTGTTCGCCAGATGCCTCTAGCAGCGCCGCCGTCCCGCCCGCCACGCTGTAGGGGCACGATGCCATCACGACGGCCGGCGAGACGCCTGGGCTACGTTGCTTCGCGGCGTACGATGGCGCGAAGTTCGTCGGCGATTTCTCGCGCGGTGTTTCGGGCGGCTTCCTCTTCCATGACGCCGAAAGAGATGGCTCCAACGCGGGCGTGGCCTCCGCCGCCGTAGCGCTCGCAAACCTTGGCCAGATTGACCGTCGGCTCCGAGGGCGCCCAGGGATTTGATCCTACGGATACTTTCACGCGAAAGCTGCTTTTGCTCAAGCCCACGCTATAAATCGATTCCGGATGCAGGTAGTAGGGCACGAACTTGTTATAACCCTCAAGCTCGTGATCGGTGATATCGAAGAACAGGGTGCCATCCTTGGATTCGGTGCGCTCACGCAACACCGCGATCGAGCGCTGGTGACGTTCGAGCAAAGGCGGCAACAGGGGCGCGACGAAGGGCTCTTCCAGAATCTCTCCCAGAGGCTTGGTGACCAGCAACGGAATGAGCCGCGGCACAAAGCTGTAGTCCTGAGCGGACTCAATCACCATGGTCAGCTTCATGGCGGGCGCTTTCATTTCCACCGCGGTCTTCGCGTCGGGATACATGGCGCCGTCGACGATGTCGGTCCAGTGCACCAGATCGGCCACGGGAGCGGGATCGAAACCGAAACGCTGCTCGGCGATGGTGGCGATGAAGCCGGTGCAGGACTTGAAATCAGGATCGTAAAACTTGCGATTCCCCTGGTCCTGCTCGAAGTGAGCCGCGTCCGCCGGCGAGAGGAACGCGCTTTGGTGATGATCGAACCACCAGGTGATTTTGGGCGAGCTGGAATACTTGAAGTCCACGATGGCGTTTTCCTCGCCATCAAACTGCTTCTCGTCAAACAAAGCGCCCGCGCGGTGCAGTAGGCCGGAGAAGACGAAGGCGACATCGTTGCGGATGCGCTCCCGGTAAAAACGCGAAAACAGGGCCGCCGAGCAAGCCCCGTCAAAGCATTTGTCGTGATAGAAGACCCGAACTCTCAATCGCTTTCCTTAGACAATCCTTGTTCTATAGATCGGCTTCCGCGCCTGGATCGCCGAAGCGCAGTTGCGAACCAAGAGGTAACAGGAATGACATCCTGGAGAAATCCTGTTCAAGGGAGGAAGGTAAACCCGCCTCCCCGCGTATGACGCGGTGGAGGCCGGTAATTCGCGAAGGACCGGCAAAAAGTAATGCCGCCGGGCGCCTAGACTAGACGGCGTTCGCCTGCTTCTCGGCCAGATCACCAATCACGGGCAGCTTGAACATCAGCCCCTGATTGGCCTTGATCAGAAGGATGATCCAGATGATGAACGATCCCAGCCAAATGATCATGTGCAGCGGGAACGTGACAAATATCAACCCTGGAACAAAACCAATGATGGTGAGGCCGATCCAGATGGCAATCATGGCCACGCAAAAGAAAATCATCTGAAACGCGTGAAAACGCACAAACCGGCTCTTGTTATACGGCTCCATCACCAGGAAAATGATCGCCGGAACGATCGTGATGTAACACAGCATGCCCACAACATTGTCGGTCATTCCCCCGGTCGTGCCCTGGACAGCGGCAGCCGGCGGTGCTGCGGTGCGACTGCTGCAGGCTGGACACATGGTCGTGCCGTCCGCTATCTGCGTTCCACATCCGCTACAAAAAGCCATTGATCTCCCCCATACCTCTGGTTTGCCCCAAATGAAGACAGGACCGTGGGCCATGCGGTCAAACCCGAACGGCGAAAGTTACCAGAATCAGGGTTCCAAGGCAAACAGAATCGCACGGCAGATTCCAAACCGGTATCTGCCCGGGGCGGAGCGGGTTTTGGAACTGGCGTGACCAAGGATAAGGGAAGAAGGCGCGGCTCAGACTTCGTCGGGCAGAGCCTTCAATTTCAATATGATCCGGAGGTTTGAGTTGACGGCCGATCACCTAGGGCAGCGGGTCGCTGGTCTCCCGCGGCACGGCGCCGCGGCAGCGCCATAGCCGGGCGGCAGTGAGGGCAAAGCCTTTTCGCAGCCCATATTTTTGCACGGCCTCGATCGAGTAGCGGGAGCAGGTGGGACGATAGCGGCATTGCTCGAAGCCCGCCACCACGGGCCGTCCCACATGCTGGTAGCCACGCACCAGGGCAATGTAGGCTCGGGCAGACAACTGATGATCCGGGGACCGAAAGCTATCCGCGCAGGTTACCGCTACTAGCAGACCGAGCAGTGCGAGATAAGTTCCTGGATGCTTCAGGCGTTTCCGCAGTGGGGGCATTTTGCGCTCACTTGTAGCCGCTTGTTTCCGCAATGCGTGCAGGGCACCAAGTTGCCTTGCGGCCGGACCAACAGGTAGATGATCAGGCCGATGATGCCTGTAAGCATCACCAGAACCATCCACAGGATAGAATTATCCATGCCACGGCTCTTGGCGTCACGCGCCACCCAGATCAGCAATGCAATGTTCAGGGCGAGTATGGCTACCATGACCACGCCAAAAAATCCCAGACAACCGCAGGCGGCAAGGGGACTGGCGTCGTCGCCGCGTTGCCACAGCAAGAAGCTTGCGAAGGGGAAGGCTGCGAGAGCTATTGTCGCTACCGGCGCCAAGTTGGAAGGCATCGATTCGGTCTCCTGCGAGAAAGTGGCTGATGTGAATCGCCTGTGGCCCAAACGACTAAAGGGAAAATGCGGCCTGGTGGGGAATGGCCGAATCCGGCGGACAGTATCAAAAAAGACCCACCCAACGCAACCCGGCAATATTGACTGTCGATATTGAGGATGCGCGGTTGATGAAAATGCGGTGATTTGTCTTCCCTCGCCGCTACACCATAGAATCGAAACCTGCCCATGGCGATCACCACGACTCCAGTTTCCGCTCCTCGCCGCGGGCGCCGTATCGGGCGGGTATTGGCTTCCTTGCTGATTGTCACCTTGTTTGCCGCGCTGGGAGGGTTAGCGTGGCTCTACTCGATGGCGCGCTCTGTCCTTCCTCAACTGGATGGTACGGCGAAGATTTCCGGCCTCTCTGCCCGGGTGACCGTGAGCCGGGACGGACACGGCGTGCCCACCATTGATGCGGCGAGCTTTGAGGATCTCTTCTTTGCGCAGGGCTACGTAACCGCGCAGGACCGCCTGTGGCAGATGGACGTCATGCGGCGATTCGCCGCTGGCGAAATTTCTGAAATTCTCGGAGCCGATTTTCTCAAGCATGATCGTGAGCAAAGAATTCTGGAGCTCAGAGTTGCCGCACAGAAGGCGCTTGAGGTTTCGTCGGCACAGAATCGGGCTCATTTCGAGGCCTACGCGCGCGGCGTAAATGCTTACGTCGCATCTCACCGCGACCGGCTGCCCATCGAGTTTCGTGTACTGCGCTATTCTCCGCGTCCGTGGGCGCCGGAGGATTCTACGCTCATCGCAGCCCAGATGGTTAAAGATCTGAATCACTATTCGTATCGTGACGCGCTGGATCGCGAGAAGATTTTGGCCAAGCTGGGGCCGGAGCTGACGGCGGATTTGTACGTAAACTCATCGTGGCATGATCGGCCACCGACGGTAGCCCGTCTCAGGCTGGAGCAGGACACAGGCAATGAAGACGAAGAGCGGGACAAACGCTCCCCCGTGAGCAGTTCTGTGGCCCAGCAGACCGCAACGCCGGCGTTTCCTGATCTAGTTGGTGCCGGTTTAGCGAATGACGGTTTCGCTCGCGCTTTGGAACAAGAC